>Ga0182024_10002517_pt1 | contig 45272 bp, 39 predicted proteins | sample P32metaG_FD_120480 | JGI IMG/M metagenome (GOLD analysis project Ga0182024, IMG submission 120480) | Permafrost microbial communities from Stordalen Mire, Sweden - P3-2 metaG (Illumina Assembly) | ecosystem: Environmental > Terrestrial > Soil > Wetlands > Permafrost | place: Sweden: Stordalen... | reverse complement strand
GGATCGTTGTTTTCCTTCCTCGTCATACCGGCGAAGGCCGGTACCCACGGCAGACATGGGTCCCGGCCTTCGCCGGGATGACGAGATTGGAGATATCGCGAATTTCCGAATCGGGACACTAGCGAGCGTCGAGCCGGTAGAACCGGCTCGCGGTGCCGGCGAAAAGGGCGGCTTTTTCGGCGGCCGAGCAGCCGGCGGCGATGCGCTTGAAGGCATTCCAGAACACCTGATAGCTGCCGCTGCCCTTGTCGACCGGGAAGTTGCTCTCGAACATCGCGCGGCTCGCGCCAAAGGCGGCGATACAGGTCTCGACATAGGGGCGCCAAGCGGCGGCGAGTTGTTCCGAGCTCGGCGGCAATTCGCCCTCGTGGAGGTCGAAGCCGAAAAGGCGCATGCCGAGGCCGCCGAGCTTGACATGCACATTGGGGCAACCGGCGAGCTCGGCGATGCGCGCGCGCCACTCGGCGAAGACCTCGTCGCGATGCCCGGCATAGGGGCCAAGCCCGATCGGCCCGCCGACATGGTCGAGGACGATCGGCGTCTCGGGAAAGGCGCGCGCGAGATCGACGAGTTCGCCAAGCTGGGTGTGGTACATCCACGCATCGAAGCTGAGGCCGAGCGGGTGCAGCCGGGCGAAGCCCTCGCGCACCGATCTGTCCATCAGGAGGCCGGCGGGGCGATTGACCGAGGAGCCGCGCGCGGCATCGTCGGGGTGCGAGGCGGAAATGAAGCGGATCCCGCGAAACCGGCCGCCGCCCGCCATGATCATCGCCTCGAGCACCGGCTCGACCCGGGCGCCGAGCGCCAGGTCGGCGTAGCCGACGATGCCGGCGCAGACCTTGGTCTTGCCATAGATTCCGGAGGCCGCCATCGCCGCGACGCCGTTGGCGAACTCGACCTCGCCAACCGGGCGCAGCTCGGGAGGGCCGCCGGCGCGGTACATCGACAGCCATTCGAGGTAGACCGTCGCGGTGATGTTGTGGCCGCTCCCGGTATCGGCCAGCAGATCGGGCAACAAATAGCGGCCGGTATTCTCGCGATCGACCAGATGATGGTGCGGGTCGACGATCGGCAGGTCAGGCTCGAGGATCTCCTCCTCGCGCCGCTGGAGCCATTCCGGGCGTACTCGCAGGTGAGGGCTGGGCGCGGTCGCCGGGTCGGCTGATTGCATGGGCTATGTCCGTCAGTGACCCAATTAGCCCCCACCCCGACCCTCCCCCGCAAGCGAGGGAGGGAGCAGGACAGAGGCGCTGTTATTGGCCCTCCCCTGCTTGCGGGGGAGGGAGGGACCCGCGCCGTTCAGGCGCGGGAGGGTGGGGGCTGCTGTCGCCTACTCCGCGGCGACCGGCTGGGCGACGGGCGGGCCGTCGGCGCGGATCTCGGAATCCCACGGGCCGGGGAAGCGGCCGCGGCCGACCTTGTCGCGCGAGAAGATGTGATAATCGGCCGGCCATTCGGCGCGCGGCATCTCGTAGAACACCTCGACGCCGTTGCCGTCGGGGTCGCGCAGATAGATGCCGAGCGAGATGCCGTGGTCGGAGATGTGCTCGGGCTTGATCCCCTTCGATTTGATGTGGTGATAGAACTCCTTCAGATCGTCGAGGCTTTCCAGCCGCCACGCCATGTGGTTGAGGCCGACCTGGCCCTTATGCTGTAAGGGCGCGTCGTCGCCCAATTGCATCAGCGCGACCTCGTGCGACTGCTCCTCGTCAGCCGACATGAAGGCCGCCCAGCCCGGCCGGTACTCATAGGTGTGGAGGCCGAGGAGGTCCTCGTACCACTGTTTCGAGCGCTCGGCGTTGCGCACGTAGATGTTGACGTGTTGCAGATACATCGGTCGCTTGCTCATGCTGTCCTCGCTCTCCTCCAGTTGACTGCATTCTACCACGCTTAGTCGTCGCGGCCCAAAAACTCCAGCACCCGTTCCATCAATTCGGCCTTGGGATAGATCGCCGCCATCGCGCGGGCGCGGGTCAGGGGATCGCTCGCGAAAAAGCGCTCGTAGAGCACCTGGCGGCTGCCGAAGGCGCTGCCGGCGGCGTCCCACGCCAGTCGGAACAGTTTGACCCGGTCCCGGGCCGCGGTGTTGTCGGTCGCCAGGTACTGCTCGATCGCCGGCGCCATCGGGCCCTCGAAATCCGCCGCGCTCGGGGTCAACAGAAAGCTGCTCGATCCGAGGAGCTGGAGGATCTCGATCATCCGCGGATAGGCGGTCATCATCAGGTTGCGGGTGCTCTCGACCGGCAGGAGCGCCGGGCACATCACGCCCCACTGGTCGATCGCGGCATCGGCCTCGGCGGCGCGCATGCACGAGCGCATCAATTCGGTCGTCAGCATGAGTTCGCCGATGTACGCCTCGGTATGCGGCAGGTGCGCATTGCCGAGGGTCTGCGTCATGAGGAGCGCGAGGCCCAGCACGAACTCGCATTTGGCGAGGTTCTTGGCGGCGCCTTGATGGGCAGAATGCGCCGTCGAATGGGTGATATGCGGCGTCGCGTTGAGCCGGTTGACGTCGTAGAGCAGGAACACCCGCTCCCACGGCACGAGGACGTCGTCGAAGAAGACGACGCAATCCATCTCCTCGAAACGCGAACCCAAGGGATGGTCGAAATGCGAGCGGCCGAGATCGAAGCTGTCGCGGCACAGGAATCTGAGACCCTTGATCCCGCAGGGGATCGCGAAACTCATCGCGAACGGGCTGTGGTCCTCGCTGTGCCGCGCGAGGCGAGGCGAATAGACCGCGATCTCGTCGGCGAGCGGCCCCAGGGTCGCCAGGATCCGGGCGCCGCGCACGATGATCCCCTGATCGGTCTCGCGCACGACTTCGAGGGCGGTGCCTTCCTCGAGGTTGAACATGCCCGAGGCGTTGCGGCTCTTCTGCAAATTGATCAGCGCATGGGTCAGCGTCACGTCGTTTTCGCGGATGTATTCGACATAGCGCCGCATGTTGCCGGCGAATTCCGGCCGCTTTTCGCCGAAATATTCGGCGGCCGCGCCCCAGGCGGCGAAGGTCACGTTCATGAAATCGGGCGAGCGGCCCATCATGCCGCAGGTCGAGCGCGCCCAGTTCAGCATCATCCGGCTGCGCGCCTCGAGCGCCTCCTTGGTCGTCGGATTGTCGAACGAGCGGCCGACCGGCTCGCCGCTCGTCGGCGAGGGATAGGTCATGACGGATCGCAACTCGGCATCATGCTGCATGTCGTAGAGGCCGGCAATCGCGCGCACCCCGCCCGCGAGGCCCTTATGCCTCGTCACGTCCTTCACCCGCTCGCCGCCGAGCCAGACCTCGCGCTCCTGATCCCGGAGGCCCTCGATATATTGCTGTCCCGTGCGCGCCGGCATCCGATCCTCCCTGGCCCCGGGCGATGCTAGTGGGTTCGGCGGCCGAAGTTAACCGCTTCATCATCGCGTACGGCGGTGACATCGCCGGCGCTTTTCACCCGCCATTCATAATTTAGCCGCAGCAGCGACACAAAGACACCTTGAGCCGGGTGTACGCGTGATCCACGCGCTCGGGATCTGCCGAGAGCGGGCACGCAAGACAACCCGCTCGAACCTTCACCAATCGCCGCCATCTTTGTTTAAAGGGAGCAACCACAGCATGCGCTGTCGTGTCCTCGCCTCTGTTTTCGCCCTCGCGCTGGTCTTTACTGCCGGAGCCGCATCCGCCGCGCGCATCATCGTCACGATCGATGGTGTGCACAGCGCACGGGGCAACGTCTTCGTCGGTCTTTACGCGAGCCCGAGCAGGTTCCTCGTCGGCAATCAAACCGATGCGGCGAAAAAAGTCCCTGCGAGCCCCGGGCCGATTACGGTGACTTTCGACAATCTGCCGCCCGGCACCTATGCGGTCGGCGCCTATCACGACGAGAACGCCAACAACCATCTCGACACCAACCTGCTCGGCCTGCCGATCGAGGGCTATGCGCTGTCGAACGGCGTGCGCGCGGTCTTTTCAAAGCCGAAATTCATCGAAGCCGCGTTTACCGTCGGCGCCGACGATAAGCCGGTCGCGCTGCACATCAGATACTGACCCGCGCCAGCCCCCTCTAAACGCGCGTCGCCCTCAACGCGCGTCGAGCTGGCGCCGCCGCACCAACGCGCTGCGCAAATCCGGGCAAAGCGCGCTACCATCGCGCTCATGCCCCCCTCCCCGCTCTCAGAACCGCTCGGCCACGCCCCCGGTGCGCCCGGTGCGGCGCCCTCCTGGACGTCGAGCGCCAAGGACATGGTCGGCTGCGGGCTGGGCGCGGCGCGGCTGTGGTTCACCTTGGGCTTCGGCATCGTCAACGAGGTCTATTATCCGCGCGTCGACATTCCGCAGATCCGCGACCTCGGCTTCATCGTCGCCGGCCCCGACGGGTTCTGGTCGGAAGTCAAGCGCAACCAGAATTATACGCTGAAGCGGTTGGCGCCCGGCGCGCCGGCGGTCGAGATCGTGCATCAGCATGCGCGCTACCGGCTGCGCCTGCGCATCACACCCGACCCGCGCCGCGACGTCCTCGTCATCGAATGCCGGCTCGACGGCGAAGGGGAGCTTGGCCTCTATGTCCTGGTCGCGCCGCATCTCGGCGCCACTGGTTATGACAATTTCGCGACGGTCGAGCGCTATGGCGGGCGCCGCGTGCTCTTGGCCGAGCAGGGCCCGTTCGGCATGGCGCTCGCCGCCGCCGACGAGCACCAGGCGGACGCCTTTGGCCGGGCCAGCGCCGGCTATGTCGGGACAAGCGACGGCTGGCAGGATTTCGCGAGGAACGGTCGGATGGCCTGGCAATACCGGGCGGCCGGGCCGGGCAATGTCGCGCTGATGGGCGAATTGCCGCGCCGCGTCGTCCTGGCGCTCGGTTTCGGCAGCAGCGCCGAGGCGGCGGCGACCTTGGCGATATCGAGCCTCATCCAGCCGTTTGGCAATATCCTGCAACATCAGATCGCCGACTGGGAAGCCTGGCAGGCGCGCGCGGCCGAGCGCAGCGCGCCGACCCTCGACCTGCCGGACGCGATCCGCGAGCAGGCGCAGGTCTCCTCGATCGTGCTGCGGGCGCATCTCGACAAGACCTATCCGGGCGCGATGGTGGCCAGCCTCAGCGTGCCGTGGGGCTATAACGGCAACGAGCGCGGCGGCTATCACTTGGTGTGGCCGCGCGATCTGGTGCAATGCGCCGGCGCGCTCTTGGCCTTCGGCGCCGAGGAGGAGGCGCGCGACACGCTGCGCTACCTGATCGCGACACAACACGAGGACGGCCACTGGAACCAGAACCAGTGGCTCGGCGGCACGCCGTACTGGCAGGGCATCCAGCTCGACGAGACCGCATTTCCGGTGCTGCTCGCCGAAGCACTCGGGGGGCGAGAGCGCTGGGCCGGCCTCGCAGTTGAAGACATGGTGCGGCGCGCGCTCGGCTATATCGCCCGCACCGGGCCGTCGACGGCGCAGGACCGCTGGGAGGAGAACGAGGGCCTCAACGCCTTCACGCTGGCGACGACGATCTCGGCACTGGTCGCCGGCGCGGCGCTGCTGCCGCCGCCCGAGGCCGACTGGGCGCTGGCGCTGGCCGATTTCTGGAACGCCAATATCGAGGCCTGGCTGACGGTCAGCGGCACCGCGCTGGCGCGGCAATACGACGTGCCGGGGTATTATGTGCGGGTGGCGCCACCCTCGGTCCTCGCCCATGCCGAGGCGAGCCACGCCATCGTGCCGATCCGCAACCGGCGCGACAGTAGCGGGCTGCCAGGCGACGAGCAGATCGGCACCGAGTTCCTCTATCTGGTGCGGACCGGCCTGCGTCGCCACGACGACCCCTTGATCCTCGGCTCGCTGAAGCTTGCCGACGCGTTGCTGCGGACCGATACCCCGAACGGCCCGGTATGGCACCGCTATCGCGGCGACGGCTATGGCGAGCATGAGGACGGCTCCGCCTTTGACGGCACCGGCACCGGCCGCGGCTGGCCGCTGTTGACCGGCGAGCGCGGCCATTACGAGCTGTGCGCCGGCAACGACCCGTTACCCTATCTCGAAGCGATGGCGGCGATGGCGAGCCCGGGCGGGATGATCCCCGAGCAGGTGTGGGATACCGACCCGATCCCCGAGCGTTTTCTATTTCCCGGCCGGCCGACCGGCTCGGCGATGCCGCTCGCCTGGGCCCATGCCGAATTCGTCAAGCTCCTGGTGTCGCGGCAGATCGGCCATCCGTTCGCCCGATCGCGCGCGGTCTGGCAGCGCTATGAGGGGCATCGGGTGGCGGCGCAACAGGCGTTCTGGTGGCCGCACGCGCCGATCGGCGCCTTTGCCGCCGGCGCGCGGCTTTCGGTCGCGCTGCCCCAGCCGGGAATCGTCCATTGGGGCCGCGACGGCTGGCTGGCGATCAGGGACACGCCGACCGGCGACACCGGTTTGGGCTTTCATGTCGCGGTGCTCGATACCACGGCGCTGCCGCCCGGCAGCTGGGTCGATTTCACTTGGCGGCGGCAGGATAGCGGCGCCTGGGAGGGCCGCGACGTCGCGGTGCACGTTCTGGCCGCCAACCCGGGCGGCGCGAACGCCGCGGGGCATTGACCCACCCGGTCTGGATGCCAATGTACGATAAAAGGACATTCTAAAGAACATTCCAGAAGGAATAACGACAAGGTAGCGGCGATATGCCCAGTGTTGCGCTCAAGGTCACGAACCCGCCGTCCGCGACCGTCGACCACCGGACGGCGGCGGACATCAGGCCGCTGTTCCGCGGCAATGGCGGTACCGATTACGTCTGCGGCAATTGCGCGGCCGTTATTGCGTCGAGCATGGGACCGACCCAGCATGTCATTGTCGACACGACGATTTGCTCCGCCTGCGGCGCCGAGAACGAGTTCCCCCGCGAACTGCGCGCGTAGACGAATTAGTCTAGCTTAAGCCGCCCGCGACGGCCGCCTCGGCGAGGCGATTGTCGACGCATTCGGCGAACGGCACCGCGCGCTTCAGAAAGAGGCTGCCGATGAGCGCGCGGCGCAGCCGGTCGAAGCCGTCCGCGGGCAGCACCGGATCCGTGCCCCACACGCCCTGGCTCTGGTAGCGCGCCAGCGCCCGCGAGAGGACGCCCTGATCGAGCGCCGGGAAGTAGCCGGCGATTGCCGCGGCGATCGCATCCGGCGGCGCGGCGGCGACCCAGCGCTGGGTCTTATAGATCGCCCGGACCATGCGGGCGAACGGCTCCGGGTCGCCATCAAGCCGCCGGCGATCGGTGACGAACACGGTGTAGCTGGTGCGGCCGCGCGCGCTCGCCCGATACCAGACATGCCCGCCGCCCCCGACCGCCTCCTCGACGAACGGCTCGAAGAGCTGCGCCACATCGAGGCTCTTGTCGGCGAGCGCGGCGACGTTGTCGGCCATGCTGCGGCCGAGGATCCGGTCGAGGCGGGCGGGATCGATCCCGGCCTGGCGCAAATCCTCTTCCAGACATAGCCAGGGGGTCGGCACCTCGGCGGTGCTGGCAAAGCGCAGCCCGGCGAGTTCGGCCAGGTGGAAATCCGGGTTGGGCCGCGCGCCCACCAGCGAAAACGGATCGCGGCACACCACCTCGGCAAAGCCGACGAGCGGCGAATCTGGGTGGTCGTCGTGATGCTTCATCAGCCGAATGGGGCCCATCCACAAGGCATCGACCTCGCCCGCGGCGAGCGCCGCCTCGGCGCGGCCCGGCCCCGGCGAGGGCAACAGTTCGACCGCCAGCCCCTCCTCCTCATAGGCGCCGATCGCATGCGCGGCATAGAACGGCGCGTACAAGACGAAGCGGTAATTTTCGAACAGCTTGAGGCGGATCGGAGCGGGCATCCGTGACCCCTTTGGTTAGCGCGCAGCGCCCAAAAAGATCCTAACGCTGAGGAACACTGAGGATGCGCAGAGTACGCGGTGGGACAATAACCTCGGCGTCCTCTGCGTATCCATAGCGACCTCCGCGTTAAAGCGTTATTTTCGGGGCAATCCCGCCAATAGGAGAGACGAGATGGATAATGCCGCCGCCGCGCCGAATTGCCTTGCCGGGATCCGCGTCCTCGACCTGACGCAGTTCGAGGCCGGCCCGACCTGCACCGAAGTCTTGGCCCAGCTCGGCGCCGAGGTCGTCAAGGTCGAGAATCCCAAGGGCGGCGAGCCCGGCCGCATCCTCGGCAGCGGCCCCAAACCCGGCGCCGACGCCTATTATTTCATGATCTACAACGCCAACAAGAAATCGGTGACGGTCAATCTGAAATCGCCGCGTGGCCTCGCGCTCGTCAAGGAGATGGCGGCCCAGGCCGATGTCTTCATCGAGAACATGGCGCCCGGCACGATCGAGAAGCTCGGGCTCGGCTGGGAGGTGCTGCACGCCCTCAACCCGCGCCTCGTCTACGCCCAGGTCAAGGGCTTCGGCGAAGGGAGCCCCTACGAGAAGAACCTCGCCTTCGACATGATCGCGCAGGCCTGCGGCGGCGGGATGGCGGTTACCGGCATGCGCGACGGGCCGCCGTGCAAGCCCGGCCCAAGCCTCGGCGACACCGGCACCGGCATGCTGATGGCGATCTCGATCGTCAGCGCGCTTTACCAACGGCACACGACCGGCCAGGGGCGCCATCTCCAGGTCGCGATGCAGGACGCCCAGCTCAATTACATTCGGGGCTCCTTCATGATGCACGCGCGCACTGGTCAACCGCCGGGGCGCAACGGCGCCAAGAGCGCGTTCGGCGGCCCGCCGCCGGCTGATATCTATCCGTGCGAGCCGGGCGGCCCCAATGATTGGGTCTATGTCTTCTGCAGCCACAACAATCCCGAGCATTGGCGCCGGCTCGCTGCCGCAATCGGCCGCCCGGAACTGGCCGACGACCCGGAATATTTCGACCATGCCAAGCGCGCGAAACACGCGGCCGAAGTTGATGCGATGGTCGCCGCGTGGACGCGAACCCACACCAAGCACGAGGTGATGCGGATCATCGGCGAAGCCGGAGTGCCGTGCGGCGCGGTTCTCGACACCGGCGATTTGCTGGCCGAGCCGACATTCCAGACGCGCGGCATCATCCAGACCCAGCACCATCCGTCGGGCGAACTACGCATGCCGACCTTCCCGGTGCGCTTCGACGGCAAGCCGCCAAAGATCGCCCCCTCGCCGCTCCTCGGCGAGCATACGACGCAGGTGTTCGGCGACTGGTTGGGCATGAGCGAGCGCGACGTCAGCGGGCTCAAGGATGACGGGGTGGTATGAGCCTCGGACGTCATCGCCGGCCGTAGGATGGGCTGAGCGAAGCGAAGCCCATCCTTACGGTACTATAGGATTAACCGAGCCCGAGCCTTCCGCTCGCGATCTTGGCGCCGTCGGCCATCGCCTTCAATTTGGCCCATACGACGTCCTCGGTCACGCGGCCCATCCCGGCCGAGGTGTCGAAGCCGCAATCGGTGCCGGCCATGACGCGCTTCGGGTCGCCGACCGCGCGCGCGACGTTTTCGATGCGGTCGGCGACGACTTCGGGGTGCTCGACAAAGCCTGTCAGGTCGTCAATGACGCCGGCGACGATGATCTGATCGTCAGCGAGCGGGAATTTCTGCAGGACGCGCCATTCGTGCTGGTGGCGCGGGTTGGCGAAGGGCAGGACGAAACCGCCGACATTGGCCTTCTCCAGGATCGGCAATATGTCGGCGAGGTCGACGTCGCGGTCGTGCGGGCCCTCGTAATTGCCCCAGCAGACATGGAGGCGCACGCGGTCGCGCGGCACATTGATAATCGCCTGGTTGATCGCCTCGACGACCCGCTCGACAAAGCCGAGAAACTCGGACAATGGCCGCTCGTTGTAGGTGAGGTGGCGCTCGAGCGCCAGATCGGGGCAGTCGAGCTGCAACAGGAAGCCCGATTTGACGATCGCCTCGTACTCGATCTGGAGAGCGGTGGCGACCGCGGCGAGATAGGCCGCGTCGGTATCGTAAAATTCGTTCTTCATCGCCGCGGCGATGATCCCGGGCGAGGGCGCGGTCATGAATGGCTCGACAAAGGCGCCGGGGCGCTCGTCGAGCGCGGCCTGGAAATCGGCGCATTCGGCCTTCAGTTCGCTGTCGTCGACATAGCGCACTTCGCCGACCGCCTTGGGCGGCTGGTAATTGCCGACCGCCTCGCGCGCCGCCAGCATCTGCGCCATCTGCGCCTTGAGGAGCGGGTAGCGCTCAACGTCGCCCCGCGGCCAGCGCTGCCAGCTGCCGCCGAACCCGCTCATGCGGTGGCGGACATAGAGAAAGAAGGCTTCGCGCTGCTGCTCGCCATTGTTGCCGATGTCGATCCCGGCCTCGATCTGCTTGTCGACGATTCCACCGAGCGCCGCCTTGCCGAGCCGGTCGAGCTCGGCCCGGTCGATCGCGGCGCCGCGGGCGCGCTCGACATAGAGCCGAACCAGCTCGGGCGGGCGCGGCAGGCTGCCGGTATGCGTCGTCAGGATCCGCTCATTGCTCCACTGCATGACCCTCTCCGGGGGGAATGAGAACGGCTACGAGCGGGGTACGATAAACGGCCAAACCGCGCGAACGAAATCCTCTTCCGTCGAGCGATGCTCGATCAGGCTGATAACCTGATCGGCCCAGGCCTCGGAGTCCTCGATCGCCAGATCGAAGCCGTTAGGGTGGAGGAACAACCTCAGCGCAGCGAAAGCGGTTCGCTTGTTGCCCTGCTCAAACGCATGCGCCTGCGCTATGCCGGCCATAAGCCTCACTGCGAGCACGACAATGTCATCCTCGCCATAGGCAAGCGCATTTTGCGGACGCGCCAGCGCGCTCTCCAGCAGTCCGCGATCGCGCAGGAAATGCTGCTCGCCGGTCATCGCGACGAGGATACGATTGAGTTCGATGACCACCTCGATCGGCAGCCACCTCATCTCATTTGGCAAGGGCCGCCAGGATTTTAGGGAACTTCGCGATCGTCTCCCGACTCAGTTCCGCATAATCGATCTCGCCCTTAACCGGGCGCGCACGCAGGATTTTCTTGTCGGAGCGCTGCTTCGCGCCCGGATTGGCTGCGTTCTTGTCGCGGTCGATCGTATCCATCGGATTCCGTCCCGTTCTCACGGTGCAATGTGCTATCGCGCGCGGCCGACCGCAAGACCGCACCCTACTCCGCCGCCGCCTTCACCGGCCGCACGTATTTGTCGCGCATCGTGACGAACTCCTCGGCGGCACTCGGGTGGATCCCGACGGTCTGGTCGAACTGTTTCTTGGTCGCGCCGCATTTGATCGCGACAGCGAGGCCCTGGACGATCTCGGGCGCATCGACCCCGAGCATGTGAACGCCGAGCACCCGATCCGTCTTGCCATCGACCACCAGCTTCATAAAGGTGCGCTCGTCGCGGCCGGACAGCGTGTTCTTCATCGGCTTGAAGCGCGCCTGGTAGATATCAACTTCGCCGTATTCGCGGCGCGCTTCTTCCTCGTTGAGGCCGACCACCGCGACCGGCGGTTGGCTGAACACCGCCGACGGCACGTCGGCATGGTCCATCCTGATCGGGTTCTTGTTGTAAAGCGTCTCGGCGATGGCGCGGCCTTCGGCGATCGCCACCGGGGTCAGGTTGATGCGATCGGTCACGTCGCCCACGGCATAGATGTTGGGCACGGTCGAGCGCTGCCATTCATCGACGATTATGGCCCCGTGCTGGTTGAGCTCGACCCCGATTTCCGCGAGGCCCATACCCGTGGTGTTGGGTTTGCGCCCGGTCGCGTACATGACGCAGTCGGTCTCGATCCGCTTGTCGTCCTTGGTGGTGAGGGCGTAGCCGCCGGCGGATTTGTCGATGCGGGCGACCTGCGTCCCGCCGCGGATCTCGATGCCGCGTCCGCGCATTTCCTGGCCGAGATAGATTCGGATGTCTTCGTCGAACCCGCGCAAGACCTCCTCGCGCCGGATGATTTCGACGACCTCGCTGCCGAAGCCGTTGAAGATGCCGGCGAATTCGACCGCGATATAGCCGCCGCCGACGATGACGATGCGCTTTGGCAAGGAAGGGAGATCAAGCGCCTCGTTCGACGAGATCACATGCTCGATGCCGGGGATCTTGGGCGTTTCCGGCCATCCGCCGGTGGCGACGAGGATGGTCTCGGCGGTATAGGCGCGACCGGCAACCTCCACCGTGTGCGGATCGACGACGACGCCGCGCCCGTCGATGATCTCGACTTTCGCGTTGTTGAGCATGTTGATGTAGATCTGCTCCAGCCGATCGAGCTCCTTGTCTTTGGCGGCGATCAGGCTCGGCCAGTCGAAACTCGCCGGCGGCACGCTCCAGCCGAAGCCCGCGGCATCGGCGAACGCATCGGCGAATTGCGCGCCGTAGACCAGGAGCTTCTTCGGCACGCAGCCGCGCAAGACGCAGGTGCCCCCGACCCGCAATTCCTCGACGATCGCGACCCGCGCGCCATAGGCGCCGGCGCGGCGCGAGCTGGCGACGCCGCCCGAGCCGGCGCCGATCGTGATCATGTCGAAATCATAGCGCGGCATGATCGTCCACTCCGAATCTGGGTTCTTTCTCGCCCCTGGTTGTCACAACCCGGCCTCGACCGCAAGCGGCGGGATGGCCGGTGTGACAACCGGGGGCGGGCCGGTGCGCTCTCAGTCCCAGCGCACGCTCGCGGGATCGCCGGCGATCGTCGTCAACCGCCGGCCGAGATAGCGCCGATCGAGATGCTCGATTTCCAGAAAGGCGGCGTTTTCCCGGGCCGGCTTGTAGGCCCGGAAATAGCGCATGATGCCGAGGGTCGCGGCGCTTTCAAGGGGGCCGCAAAAGGCCGTGCTCGGAACCGCGAAATCGGGCTCGGATGCCCAGCGCGCGAACTGCGCGGCATTGAGGAAAAAGCATCCCGAATGCGGGTTGTCGACGCGCTGGAAAGCGACCTGCCGGCCGAACGCCGATGCCGCCATGCGGCGCTCGGCGTCGACCCGCTGCAGCCCGGCGCCGAGCCGGCGATCGTGCGGATTGCCGTCGATGTAGAGCTTGTACGCTGCGGGCTCGGCGGCCAGCTCGAAGCGGTTCGGCTGCAGCAAGGCGGCGTCGCCGAACTGGGTATTGAACCAGCCCAGCTTGGTAAAGAACAGCGCGTCGCTGATCCGCAGATCATCCTCGAGATAGGCAAAATAATCATAGTGGCCGAGGCCGCTGCGCAGCACCTTGTGGCACTCGAATCCGATTAGACGTGGGTCGGCCTGGGTGCGGACATGGTCGAAGCCGCAGCCGGCGAGATCTGCGACGAGGTGGCTGTCGCCGGTCGTGCACAGCGCGATCGTAATCCTCGCCGAAAAATCCGGGTTTGCCGCATGGATTTGGCCTTGCAGCCCGTCGATCAGACCCTGAGCCTCGGAAAAATTCTGCCTGAGGCTGGCCAGGCACAGCCGAATCGTGGAAGCCCGCGCCTCCGGCGCACTCCGCTCGGAGCCGTAATGCCCGGCGAGGGTTCGGGAAAAGTAATGCGGGATCGCAAACAGAATACGCATCAGAAACCAGCTTCCGGTGCGTAGATTTCGCGCGGCTCCCTGACGCCGCGCAGCGCGTGCCGGCCGAGCGGCTGCAACCGTACGCTGTCCTCCAAAGCGGCGGCGAATTCGGCGGAGACCAGTACGCTCTGACCGAGCGGTTCGCACAGCGCCTCCATCCGCGCGACCTCGTTGACGGCCGGGCCGATCACCGTAAAGTCGAGGCGGTCGACCGCGCCGATATTGCCGTAGAGCACGTCGCCCAGATGCAGCGCCAGATCGACCGCCGCGGTCGGCTTGCCCGCGGCCCGCCGCGTGGCGTTGAGCCGGTCGAGCGCCGCCATCGCCTCGGCCGCGGCGGCGAGCGCCTGGCGGCAGGTCAGGGCGCGATCGGTGTCCGCGAACGGAAAGCTCACGAGGATGCCGTCGCCGAGAAATTTGAGCACCTGACCGCCGCGCGGGCGCAGCGGCGCGGCGAGCGCCTCGAAGACTTCGTCGAGCAGCTCGATCACCACGAGGCCGGGGGAGGAATCCGCGATCCCGGTGAAGCCGCGGATGTCGGCGAACCACAACACCGCGCGGATGCTCTCGACCGAGCCGCGCTCGATCGCCCCCTCATGCACCCGCCGCCCGGCATCGCCGCCGAGATAGGCCGCGAGCAAACCCGACGCGATGGTGTGGCTGGCATGCGTCATCATCGCGAGCGACGCCGCCGGCAGCACGGCCTCGATCAGCGTCACCTCGTCGGGGCCAAAACCCTCGGGGCAATCGGTCGCGAAGGAATAGCCGATGCCGATCCCGCGCGACGGGTCGCCATCCTCGCCAAAGCGCACGATTTCGGCCAGATAATCGGTGGCGCCCGCGGCGGCGAGCTGTTCCAGGACCGGAAAGTCGAGCTCCGCGCCGGGCCCGGCCAGCCGCCGGCGCAGGCGCCGCCTTCCATCCATGTTGCGTTGGCGCTCCAGATAGGTGAACGGACTGCTCAAGACGTCCCGCTCGTAGAGCTCGCCGCGCTCGAATTGCCCCGGCTCGATTGCGTTGAGGTCGCGCCGCCACGTGTAGGTATAGCCGGCCTATTGCGGATGCAGCGTGCGCATCCCGGCGAAGGCGCGCCACAGCGGCACGCCGGCGCTGACGAGGCGCTGGCAGAAGCCGTCGAACAGCGCATCGGCGGCGGCGCCGCGCAGCCCCTCGTCCACCGCCCAGACATGCAGATCGATGATGTGGCGACCGAGCGCCCCGTCAAAGCTCTCCAGGTGCAACGGTACCCGAGACGGTCGAGAGGGCGCGCGCATAAGGGGCTCGCTATCGGTGATCGAGGTCGCCGCCAATACCGTCGCGACGGGCGACTCCTCATCCCTCGCCACCATGCCGGGAGAGCGGGCCGGGGTAAACCCGAATCCGGCTTTGGCCCTTGCCGGGAGCGCAGCGCGGGCTGACCGGTCAATCGCGGCTTGACCGCCATCTAGCGTTTGTCGCATGTGTGGCGGGCTCAATATCCTCGAGCGCATGGATCCGATCCGATGATCACACCCGGAGCGGCGGGTGGTTCGAGCGCCATCCCGCAGCCGATAGCGGGGCCGCTGACGCGCGCCGCGATCTTTCTGGTCGTCGCGCTCAATCCCGGCCCGGACAACCTGCCGGCGGTGCGCTCCTTCTGCGCCGACTTATCCGCACTCTTGCGCGCGGTGGGATTTCGCGACCAGGAGGGCGGCCTCTCCTGTGTCATGGCGTTTGGATCGGATGCGTGGGACCGGCTTTTTGCGGAGCCACGGCCGGCGGAGTTGCATCCGTTCCGCGAGATCCGCGCCGGACCGCGCCACGCGGTTGCCACGCCGGGCGACCTCTTTTTCCACATCCGCGCGACGCGCTTCGACTTATGCTTCGAGCTGGCAACGCAAATCATGGCGCGGCTCGGCGGCGCGGTCTCGCCGGTCGATGAGGTCCACGGCTTTCGCTATTTCGACGCCCGCGATCTGCTTGGCTTTGTCGATGGGACCGAGAACCCGACGGGAGGGGCCGCGATCGAGGCTACCCTGATCGGCGAGGAGGACGCCAATTTTGCCGGCGGCAGCTATGTCATCGTGCAGAAGTACCTGCACGACATGGCCGGGTGGAATAGGCTCTCCACCGAGGCGCAGGAACGCATCATCGGCCGCACCAAGCTTTCCGACATCGAGCTGGACGACAGGGTGAAGCCGAGTTCGGCGCACAGTGCGCTGACGACGATCGTCGAGGATGGCGAGGAGAAGAAGATCCTGCGCGACAACATGCCGTTCGGCCAGGCTGGACAGGGCGAGTTCGGCACCTATTTCATCGGCTACAGCCGGTCGCCGCGCACCATCGAACAGATGCTGGAAAACATGTTCATCGGCCGGCCGCCGGGCAATTACGACCGGTTATTGGATTTCAGCCGCGCCGTCACCGGCAACCTCTTCTTCGCGCCAACCGCGACTTTTCTCGACTCTATGACGGTCGACGAGGCCCCGTCGGCGCCACTCTCCGCCCCATCGCCCGCTGGCGAACCCTCCCAGCCCCTCCTCCCGCCAGCCGATGGTTCGCTCGGCATCGGCTCCCTCAAAGGAGATCCCCGGCATGAATAACCTGCACCGCGAGCTCGCTCCGATCTCCGATTCGGCATGGGCCCAGATCGAGGAGGAGACCGCGCGCACACTCAAGCGCTACCTCGCCGGACGGCGCGTCATCGATGTGCAGGGGCCGGCCGGCACCGCGCTTTCCGCCGTCGGCACCGGCCACTTGCAGCAAATCGCGGCGCCGGCCGACGGCATCATCGCCCGGCAGCGCGCGGTGAAGGCGCTCATTGAATTGCGCGTTCCGTTCGAGGTCGACCGCCAGGCGATCGACGATGTCGAACGTGGCGCCAATGATTCCGACTGGGACCCGGCGAAGGATGCGGCACGGCGGATCGCCTTTGCCGAGGACCGCGCCATCTTCGACGGCTACGCCGCGGCCGGCATCGAAGGCATCCGTCAGGGAACCAGCAACCCGATGCTGGCGCTGCCCGCGGATGCGCGCGCCTACCCGGAAGCCATCGCCCAGGCGTTGAGCCAGTTGCGCCTCGTCGGGGTCAACGGTCCCTATTGCGTGATGCTCGGCGCCGATGCCTACACCGCGCTCGCCGAAACGAGCGACCAGGGCTACCCGGTATTGCAGCACATCAAGCGTCTGGTCGACACCGAGATCATCTGGGCCCCGGCGCTCGCCGGCGCCGTTGTTCTGACCACCCGCGGCGGCGATTTTGATCTCCACCTCGGCCAGGACGTCTCGATCGGCTATTCCAACCACACCGCCAGCGCGGTCCGCCTCTACTTGCAGGAGACGTTCACCTTCCTCCTGCTCACCACCGAAGCTGCCGTGGCGCTGATGCCGGCGGGAACCGCGCAGACGCCATGATCCGCGGGCACGGTATTCGACCGCAACCTATCCGTGCCAATCCTCGCGCAGGATCGCGAACAACAAATGGTCCTGCCGCTTGCCGTCGATCAAGAGATAGTTGCGGGCATAGCCTTCCTGCTGAAACCCGGTGCGCAACAACAAGGCGCGGCTCGGCACGTTGGACGGGAGACAAGCGGCCTCGACCCGGTGCAGGCGCAGCCGGTCGAAGGCGAAGTCGAGGACCAGCGGCAGGGCAGCGCTCATATGACGCTGCCGGGCAAAGGGCTCGCCGATCCAGTAGCCGAGGCTCCCGGTCTCGGCGACGCCGCGGCGCAGATTCGTGAGGCCGACGCCGCCCGCCAACACCTCATCGTCACGGAAAATGAAGAAATTATAGCCCTGGTCGGTGCGCCAATCCTCGGCATAGCGGGAGATCCGCGCGCGGAAGCTGGCGCGGCTCAGCGCATCGGGCGGCCAGCTCGGCTCCCACGGCGTCAGGAAGTTGCGCGAGCGGGCGCGAAGGCTCGCCCATTCTTCGTAATCGCCGCGCTCCGGCGGGCGCAGAAACACCCGCTCGCCGACCAGCCGAAACGGCTCCGGCCGGGTGAGAAAGAGGCGGGGAAAGGGCTTGCGCTGTGCGGCCATCGCGATTCTGACACCTCCATTCACGCCGCGAGCCGGGCGCGCAGGCGCTCGAAATCCTCGAGGCTCCCGACCGGGCCGAGCGCGGCCAGGGTCGGCGGCGCGGCTCGCCACCCCGCGACGACGCGACCGATCGCGGCATCATCGACCGCATCGATGCGGCGCACCAGATCCGGCGGATCGAACGGGGTGCCGTGGATCAACATGTGCTGCGCCATCTGCTCGCAGCGCGCCCCGGTGCTCTCCAACGACATGAGGAGCCCCGCCTTCATCTGCGCCTTGGCGCGGTGAAGCTCGACTTCGGTAAAGCCGTCTGCCAGCCGCATCGTCTCCTCGCACAATACCGGCATGAGCTCCCCCGCCTCGGCTTCCCCGGTTCCGGCATAGATGCCAAAGAGACCGCCGTCCCGATAGCTGTGGGCAAAGGAATGGATCGTGTATACGAGGCCGCGTTTCTCGCGCACCTCCTGGAACAGCCGGGACGACATGCCGCCGCCAAAGGCGGTCGACAGCACCGAGGCGGCGTAATAATCCGGGTCGCCGAGGGGGAGACCGGGAAAGCCGAGCACGAGGTGCAGCTGTTCCAGATCGCGGCCCTGGCGGTATTCGCCGCCGGCGTAGCGCGCCGGGTCGGTGGCGAGCGCCCCATTGGCTCCAATTGGCGGCATCGCCGACAGCAGCTCCCCGGCGAGTGCGACGAACCGGTCGTGGTCGAGATTGCCGGAGGCCGACAGCACCATGCGCGCCGCGCCGTAATGGTCGCGCAGATAGGCGATGACCGCCTCGCGCCCGAGCCCTCGGATGATCTCGGGGCTGCCCAGCACCGGACGGCCCATCGCCTGGTCGGGAAACGCGCGCTCCTGGAAATGATCGAAGATGATGTCGTCGGGCGTGTCGTTCGCCTGGCCGATCTCCTGCAGGATGACCGTGCGCTCGCGCTCGAACTCGGTTGCGTCGAAGCTCGAATTCATGAGGATGTCGGCGAGAATGTCGAGCGCCAGCGGCACATCCTCCTTCAGCACCTTGGCGTAATAGGCCGTGCTTTCGCGCGAGGTATAGGCGTTGAGGTGGCCGCCGACCGCCTCGATCTCCTCGGCGATGGCGCGGGCGCTGCGCCGCTCGGTGCCCTTGAACGCCATGTGCTCCAAAAAATGCGCGGCGCCGTTGACCTCCGGCGCCTCGTGCCGGGTACCGACATCGACCCAGAGGCCGAGGGAGGCCGTATCCACCGTATCGATCCGGTCGGTGACGATCCGGAGCCCGTTGGCCAGCGTCGCGAGCTGTATGGTCATGCTGCTCCCAGGTTTGGCTGTGTTCGCCGGGCATGGGCGCGCACGAAGCGCGCAACCGCGCCGACATCATTAGGTAAGAGGGTGATCCGCTCGCGCTTGTCGATGAGCAAGGCGAGGGCGGGCGGCAGGGCCGGGCGGATGCCGGTGGCGCGCTCGACCGCATCGGGAAACTTTGCCGGGTGCGCGGTGGCGAACGCCACCATCGGGGTCGCGCCGGAATCCCCTGCCATCTCAATCCGCGCGGCAGCGACCGCGACCGCGGTGTGCGGATCAATGAAGACGCCCGAGCGGCGGTAGGTATCGGCCATCGTGTCGAGCGTCATCCGATCGTCGACCCGATGCCCGGCGAACATACCGCGCGCGCGCCGCCACGACTGCTCGTCGGCGGGCAGCGCCCCGGTTTGCCGAAACGCCTGCAGCGCGGCGGCGACGGCGCCGCCGTTACGGTCCTTCAATTCGAACAAGAGCCGCTCGAAATTGCTCGCCACCTGGATGTCCATGCTCGGGCTAAGGCTCGGCACAACCGGCGCGATCGTCATCGCGCCCGTCTCCAGATAACGCGCCAGGATGTCGTTCGTATTGGTGCCGAGGACGAGCCGCTCGATCGGCAGGCCGAGCGCGCGGGCGAGATGCCCGGCATAGACATTGCCGAAATTGCCGGTCGGCACGCTGAACGAGACTGGCCGGGCCGGTGCGCCGAGCGCGAGGCCGGCGGCGAGGTAATAGACGATCTGCGCCGCGACCCGGGCGAAATTGATCGAATTGACCGCGGACAGCTTGAGCTCGCGGCGCAGGCGCCGATCGGCGAACAGCGCTTTGACGATGTCCTGGCAATCGTCGAAAGTGCCGTCGATCGCCAGCGCATAGGCGTTTGCCGCATCGACCGTCGTCATCTGCCGGCGCTGCACCTCGGAGATGCGGCCCTCCGGGTAGAGCATGAAGATGTCGAGCGCGGCCTTGTCGCGGCAGGCGGCGAGCGCGGCAGAGCCGGTGTCGCCCGAGGTCGCGCCGACGATCGTCACATGTTCGCCCTGCCGCGCCAGCACCGCATCGAACATGAGCCCGACGAGCTGCAAGGCCAAATCCTTGAAGGCGAGCGTCGGACCGTGGAACAGCTCCAAGAGCCAGAGACGGTCGTCGAGCTGTACGAGCGGCGCAACGGCGGCATGGCGGAAATTGCCGTAGGCGGTCTCGCTCAGCCGGCGCAATTCAGCGATGTCGAAGGCTTCGCCGGTAAAGAGCGCCATGACTCGCGCGGCCAACTCGGCATAGGAGAGCCCGGCGAGGGCGCGCAACCCCGCCCCATCGAGCGCGGCGAGCCCCTGTGGGACATAGAGCCCGCCATCCTCGGCGAGCCCGGCCAGCAGCACGTCCTCGAAGGTGTGGGTGGCCGGGTCCGCCCGACCGTCGCGGGTACTGAGATAGCGCACGCGCTAACCTATAGCCCCGCCCGCCCAGCCGCAACCGCCTCGGGCCGTTCTACCCCCTCTCCGACCCTGGGGGCGCCGAGGGGCAAAGGAACTATCGGTCGAGCCACACATCCTCGAAGCGCCAGCCGTTGTAGAGGCTGTTGACCATAATGGTCAGCCCCTTGACCTGGGGCTGCATGCAGGTTGCATAGATCTCGTGAAAGATGATCGGCCGGGCGGCGTCCCCCTGCAGTTTCTTGTCGATTTCCCACACCAACTTCTTGCGCTTCTCTTGATCGGGCTCTTTCGACTGCTCGTCGAATTTCTGGTCGAGCTCAGGATTGCAATATCCGCTGTAGTTGCGGGGCGAACCGCAGGCGTAGTTTTCGTAGAATTGCTGGTCGGGGTCGTCGACCCCGCTGCCGGTGGCGTTGAGCCCGACCATGTAGTCCTTGCGGGTCACCTTCGAGTGCCAGTTGGCGGTCTCGATCGTCTCGAGCACGCCCTCGACATAGATCTCCTTCAGCTGGTCGATCAGGATGACCGCCGGGTCACGGAAATTGGCGACATTGCGCGTCGACACCTTGACCTCGAGCTTCTTGTCCGGGCCGTAACCGAGCTTCTCCATGATGGCGCGCGCCTCGGCCCGGTTCTTCGCGACATCGGGGCCGTAGCCCGGGATCGTCTGCAGCATCTCGGGCGGCATGCCCCACAGCCCGGTGGGCGGCGGCAGCATCGCGCCACCGATCTTGCCTTGCCCTTCGGTCAGGATATCGATGAAGGCCTTGCGGTCGAGCGCCAGCGCCATCGCGTGGCGCAGATCGGCATTGTCGAAGGGCGGCTTGTCGCGGTTGACCAAGAGGTTGATCGTGCCGTTGTTGGTCGCCAACTGGCAGTTGGCCTGCGGCGCCTGGTTCTTGACGTCCTTCAGGAGCGGTATCGTGACGCTGAACGGCCAGGTCATGTCGAACTGGCCGGCGGTAAAGCCGAGGATCGCGGTCGAGCGGTTCGGCACGATCGTATAGTCGATGCCGTCGAGGTAGGGCCGCCCCGGCTTCCAGTAATCCGGGTTCCTGACCACCTTGATGTCTTCGTTGGGCTTGTACTCGACGAACTTGAAGGGCCCGGTGCCGATCGGATGCAGGCGCATCTGCGAGGGCGGCACATGGCAGGGATAGATCGGCGAATAGCCCGACGCGAGCAGCGTTAAGAGGGCCGGCTGCGGCCGCTTCAAGTGAAAGGTTGCTTCGAGATCGCTGTCGGCCGTGACCCGATCGACATTGTTGTACCATTCCTTGCGCGGATTAAGCCGCAGCTTATCTTTCGCCGTGCCTTGCAGCAGCTCCCAGGTGCATCTGACGTCGTTGGCGGTGAACGGCTTCCCGTCGTGCCATTTGACGCCGGGATGCAATTTGAAGGTGAGTTCGGTGCCGTCCTCGCTCCACGACCAGCTGTCGGCGAGATCGGGCACGATCGAGGTCATGCTGTTCTGCGCCACGTCCTGCTTGTACATGACGAGATTGTTCATGACGCCCATCATCGGGACGACCACCGAATAGGTCGCCTCCTCGAGGATCGACATCGAGGCCGGGCTATCCCAATGCTGGACCTTCAGAACCCCGCCCGATTTCTGAGCTGACGCGGGTCCGCCAACCGCCATTCCGAGGAACACCCCGGCCGTAACCACGAAGATCGGTAATGTCGCCGTCATCTGCCTCTCCCCGCCGATTGCGGCGATCATGCCCGGATGAACCGGCGGGCGCCATCAATTCGCGGTGGCGCCGCGGCCTAGCTGGGTTAACCTGCCGATGCCAAAACGAGAAGGACGCCGGCGATGTTCGAAGGCTTTACCCGCACCGAGATCCAAACCCTGGGCGCGCGCATCCACCTGCGCCACGGCGGCGACGGCCCGCCCCTCCTCCTCTTGCACGGCAACCCGCTGACCCATGTCTCGTGGCACAAAATCGCCAACCGCCTCGCCGAGCATTTCCACGTCGTCGCCACCGATTTGCGCGGCTATGGCGACAGCGTCGGCCCCGAGGACGGCGGACCGAACAACATCAACTATTCGTTCCGCGCGATGGCCGAGGATCAGGTCGAGGTGATGGAACAGCTCGGTTACCGCGAGTTCTTCGTCGCCGGGCACGACCGCGGCGCCCGCACCACCGCCCGCATGTGCCTCGACCACCCCGAGCGCGTCAAGCGCGCCGCGCTCCTCGACATATTGCCGAACCATCACATCTGGACCCACACCTCGAAGGAATGGGCGATCCGCTCGTGGCACTGGGCGATGATGGCCCAGCCCTACGACTTCCCCGAGCGCATGCTGGCCGGCATCCCGGCGCAGTATTTCATGGAGAAGAAGCTGTCGAAGCCGGGGATCGGCCTCGGCTTTTTCGACCCCGCCGCGTTCGCCGAATATGTCCGCTGCTTCACTTGGAAGACGATCGTCGGCTCATGCGCCGATTACCGCGCCTGCCCGACCTGTGATTTCGACATGGACAAGGCCGATTTCGAGGCGGGAAACAAGATCACCCTGCCGCTCCTCGTACTCTGGGGCGCCCGCAGCCACACCGAGGGCGTCCACGGCGACGTCCTCGCGATCTGGCAGCGCAACTACGCCACCAACGCCACCGGCGGCGCCATCCCCTGCGGCCACTACGTGCCGGAAGAGGCGCCGGACGAAACCTACCAGCACTTCATGCGGCATTTTCGGGATTGAGGCTGGAGGGCCACCGTATCCGGGCGCTCGCCGACATCCCCCTCACCCTTCCCTCTCCCCCAGCGGGGGAGAGGGTTGCGCAGGGTCGGCAAGGCGCAGCCGAGCCCTACCCGGAGCTGGGTGAGGGGGTAGCCAGATCCAGCGCACGGAGCGCTGACTAGGCTGCTGCCGGCAATGGCGGGCGGCCGCGGATCAGGTCGGCGGCTTTTTCGGCGATCATGATCACGGGCGCGTTGATGTTGCCGCCGACCAGGTCCGGCATGACCGACGCGTCGACGACGCGCAACCCGGCCACCCCGTGTAGCCGCAATTCGGCGTCGACCACCGCCATCGTGTCCGTTGCCGGGCCCATCTTGCAGGTGCCGAGCGGGTGGTGCGCGGTCGCCGCGGTGGCGCGGATATAGGCGTTGAGGTCTGCGTCGCTCTCTTTATCGGCGCCGGGGGCCAGCTCGCGGGCGACGAAAGCGCTGAGCGGCGCCGCGCCGACGATCCGGCGCACCAGCTTCAGCCCGTCGCGGATCGTGCGCCGGTCGCCTTCGGTCGCGAGGAAATTCTGATGGATGCGCGGCGGCGTCCGCGGATCGGCCGAGGCCAGCGTAATCTCGCCCCGGCTCTCCGGCCGCAGCATCACCGCGCGCAGGGCAAAGCCGTCGGCAAAGGCTGATTTGAACGGCGGCAGATAGGGGCCGGCGCCCGAGGGAGCGGCGCGGAACAGGAACTGGATATCGGGCAATTCGACATCCGGGCGGCTCCGGACGAACCCGGTCCAGCCGCTCGGCGTCTCGCTCGCCGGGCCGGTGCCGAAGCAATAGGCGCGCGCCAGCGACAGCGCCACCCGGTCCAATCGCATCATCGCGACAAACGGGCCGGGCTCGGCCCGCGCATAATCGGCGAGCACCGACACATGGTCCTGCAAATTCCGGCCGACCCCGGGGAGTTCGACCAGGGCGGCGATGCCGTGCGCCGCGAGCGCCTCCGGGTCGCCGATCCCCGACAGCATCAAGAGCTGCGGCGAATTGATGACGCCGCCCGAGAGGATCACCTCGCGCTCCGCCCGGGCAACCCTGATGGCGCCGCGCCTGATGTATTCGACGCCGACGGCGCGGCCCCCTTCGAGGATGATCCGCGAGGCCAGCGCGCCGGTCTCGACCGCGAGGTTGCGCCGGGCGAGCGCCGGGCGCAGATAGGCCTCGGCCGCGCTGCACCGCCGGCCATCGCGGATCGTCTGCTGCAGCCGCCCGAGCCCTTCCTGCTGCGCGCCGTTATAGTCCGAGGTGGCGGGGAGTTGCAGCGAGCGTCCGGCGGCGAGGCACGCTTCGATGATCGGATCGTCGTAACGCGCCGTGCTGACGCCAAGCGGCCCGTCGCCGCCGCGATAGGGGCCGGCCTCGCCCTCCCAGGTTTCCTGGCGGCGGAAGTATGGCAAAACATCGGCGTAGGACCAGCCGGGCAGCCCCGAGGCAGCCCAGCGGTCGTAATCGCCCGGGTTGCCGCGGACATAGGCCATCGCGTTGATCGACGAACTGCCGCCGATCACCTTGCCGCGGGCGCATTCGATGCGCCTTCCGTTGGCATTCGCCTCGGGCTCGGTGAAATACATCCAGTCGTGCAGCCGCCGCTCCAGGATGCGGCCCCAGCCGAGCGGGATCTTGATCCACGGATCGTGGTCCCACCCGCCGGCCTCGAGCAGCAGCACGCGGATTTCGCGATCCTCGGTCAGCCGGCGGGCCAAGGTGCAACCCGCCGACCCCGCCCCGACAATCACGTAGTCATAGGATTTGGTTGCCATGCGCCGGGTGGCCCTCGACAGGTGATCGGCATTTTAGACCCTAATTCGGGCGCGTTCCGGTCTATACTATGCGACGCATTTTTTTCGTGCCCGACCGGTGTTTCAGGAGCAGCTATGAGCGATATATCCCGCCGCGCAATGCTCGTTGGCGTCACCGCGTTCGGTGTCCTCGCTCGGCTCGGAGCGGCTTTCGCCGCCGATGCCCCCGCCGGCGGAGAACGGGTCGCGTTGCAAGGCTACGACCCGGTCGCGTATTTCGCCGACGGCCACCCCGAGAAGGGATCGGCCGAATTCTCGGCCCCCTTCGACGGCACGACCTACTGGTTCAAGAATGCCGATCACAAGGCGCTGTTCGTCGCCGACCCGGATCATTATGCACCGCGGTTCAACGGCTACTGCACCGTCATGGTCTCGCGCGGAATAAAATACGAAGCCAATCCGGAGCAGTGGGCGATCGCCGACGGCAAGCTCTGGGTCTTTGGTGGGCCGAAGGCAGCGGCTGCGTTCGGGGAAAAGAAGGAAGATGTCATCGCGAAGGCCAATGAAAACTGGTCCGCGGTGCGCGAGAAGCCTGTTCAGCTGCCACAATAGCCGCCTATAACCCGGCCTTCTTGAGGGCGCCGGAAAGTTTCTCGCGCTGACCCGGATCGCGTAACAGCGAGCCGAATTCCTGCGGCGAAAAGTTCGGAAACCGCCGGCGCACATCGGCGGCCTGCCGCTCGGCGTCGGGTTGACGGCCGGCCGCGGCATAGGCGGCCGCCAGCATCACGTTACCATATAAATAGCCTGGGCTGCGGTCGAGCGTATGCTCCAGGACCCGTACCGCATCCGCGCCGCGATCGGCCAGTACGTAGCCGACGGCGAGATGGAAAGCCGCGCCGTCCGGCAGATCGGGCTGGAACTGCGCCAGCGTCTCGCCGGCTGCGATCGCGCCCTTCAGGTCGCCGCGGAAGAGCAGGGCGTCCATCAGAATGCCGTAGCTTTGCGCATCGCTGCCGTTGAGATCGATGGCACGCTTCACCTCGTCGAGCGCACGGTCGTATTCGCCAAAATAGAGCGCCGCGTCGCCGAGCAGTGCGTGTGCGCCGGGATCGAGGTCATCGAGCGCGATCGCCTTGCGCGCGAAGCCCTCCGCCCGCTCCAGGGCATCGCTGGGGTTTGCCGTCCAGCCTTCGGTGACCGAGTGAATGTCGACGCGTCCCATCCCGACATAGGCGGGCGCGTATTTCGGATCGAGCTCGATCGCGCGCTCGAACAGCCCGCGCGCCTCGGCATTGTCCGCCCGGGTAAGATGGGCACTCAGCGCGCGGCCGCGCAGCACCAAATCATAGGCCTCCATGCTCTCGGGCCGCTTGGCTGCCGATCTGGTGAGCTCAAGACTGGTTACCCGGACCGCCAAGGCGCCGCTGATGCGGCGGGTGATCTGGTCCTGGACCTCGAAAATCTCCTTGGGGACGGAATCGTATTTCTCCGACCACAGCACCTGGCTGCGCGCGGTGTCGGTCAGGCTGACCGACACCCGGACGCTGTCCGCGGCGCGGCGGACGCTGCCTTCGACGACATACCTGACCTTGAGGTCGCGGCCGACCTCGGCCGGGGTCGGGTTCTTGCCCTTGTAGGCGAACACAGCGGCAGGGGCGATCACCGACAGCTCGCGGAAATGGCCGAGTGCCGCGATGATGTCCTCCGTCAGCCCATCGGCGAAATAGTCCCGGCCGCCATCCGCGCTGAGCGCGGCGAACGGCAAGACCGCGATCGACGCGCGCCCGCCAACCTCCGGGGCTGAGCCCGGCGCGGCAGGTTCGGCGGCCTGCGGTACCGAGGATAGCCCGCGCGCGAGCCACCAAGCGCCACCGCCGGCGATGACCAGCAGCCCGGCCAGCGCAGCGGCGATCCAAACGCGGCCGCGCCATGGCGTCGCCGCGGCCACGCCGGCCGCCAGGTCGGGCGCCGCGGCAATCGCCTCCGGGCCAAGGGCAAACGCGCGAACCGGGCGCGCGATGTTCTTCACCTGCTGCTCGCCGAGATCGTCGAATGCCAACGGCAGCTTGTCGCGGACCTGGTCGCGGACCGCCCGGGAGATGCACAATCCGCCTGCTTCCGACAGCGTCTCGAGCCGGGCCGCCACGTTGACGCCATCGCCGAAAATGTCGTTCGCCTCGATGATGATGTCGCCGACATTGATGCCGATGCGGAACACCAGCCGCTGACCTTCCGCCACCCCCTCGTTGCGGCCGGCAAGCGCTCGCTGGGCGGTGATCGCGCAGGCTACCGCATCGACCGCGCTGGCGAACTCGACCAAGAGCCCGTCGCCGGTGGTCTTGACGATGCGGCCGCGACGCGCGGCGATCGCCGGATCGATCACCTCGCTGCGATACGCTCTGAGCCGCCGCAGCGTGCCGACCTCGTCGGCGCCCATCATCCGGCTGTAGCCGACGACATCGGCGGCCAGGATCGCGGCAAGCCGGCGTTCGACCCGCGCCTCTGTCATGGCAATTCCCGCGTGGCGCTTACCGGCACCCTCACCCCCCCGGCCCTCAGCCCCCGCCGCCGCCCTGGCAGATCACGTTGAGCAATGCCTGGCGCTTTTCGACATTGACGGCATGGAAGGCGCGCTTGAAGGCGGCCGGCAATTCGGCCGGGTCCTCGACCCGTTCGCCATAGCCGTCCGAGGCGGCGCAGACCTCTTCGAAGGCCGGCAATTCGTCGAGGTCGATAAAGGGCGGGCGGTTGCTGCGCGCGGCTTCGCCCTTTGGGTACATGCCCAGGGTCGCGCGGCGCACCGCGCCCCACATCGCGTTGTTGACGACGACAAACAGCACCGGCAGCCGGTGCAGTCTCGCGGCGTGGTGCACCGCGACCGGGTTGGCGAAAAGATACGAGCCGTCGCCCAGGACCGCGATGACCTCTCGGTCGGGCTCGGCGAGCTTGACGCCGAGCGCGGCGCCGGCGCCCCAGCCGAGCCCGGCCGCCGGGCTCGATCCGAAAAATCCGCCCGGCCGGGTCGACGGGCAATGCTCGGGCAGGAGCGTGTATTCGTTGACGATGGCGGATTGCGGGTCGCGCGCCTCGGCGAGACAGGCGCTGACCCAGACCGGATTGATCGGCCGCATTGCCTTCGCCTCGTCGCGCAATTTGCGCCAGCCTGCCTGCATCCTCTCGCGCCGCTCGGCGATATGGCGCCGGCGCGCGGCGATCGCCGGTTCGGCGGCGAGTGGCGCCAACGCCGCGCCGAGCAGCGGCAATGCGAGCCTTGTCGCCCCGGTGATCGCGACGTCCGAGGGAAAGCCGCGGATCGGGTAGCGGCTGAACAGCGGGTCGACCGCGATATGGACGATCTTGCAATCGGGCGACGGCTTCTCGCGGCTCGGGATCCACGGCACGTCGCAATCGATGACGAGGATCGCGTCGGCTTCGCCGAGCAGCGCCCCCGGGTTGTAGCCGAGATGGCAGGGGTGGTCGGACGGCAGCGACAAATGCCGCTGGCGATGCTCGATGACCGGGATCGCGAAGCGCTCGGCGAATTGGGCGAGCGCCGGGACCGCTTCGCGGTCGCGCCCGGCATCGGCGGTGATGATCAGCGGGTGCTGCGCCGCGGCGAGGATCCGCGCGGCGATCGCGATTGCCGCTTCGTCCGGCGCCGGCGCCGAGGCCGCCACATGCCGCGAGGGCGACTCATAGGCAAAGCCGGGCAGCTTCTCGGCCAAGACTTCCCTCGGCAATGACAGATAGACCGGACCCTCGGGCGGGCTGGTGGCGATCGTCAGGGCGCGGTCGATGATCGTTTCGAGCTGGATGCCGTTGCGCAGCTCATAATCCCATTTGACCATCTCGCGCAGCATGCCCCCCTGGTCGAACATCTCCTGCGCCCAGTGGATGTAGGTGTCGCGCGCGCCGGGGAGCCCCTCCTCGGTCAACGGCGAGCGGCCGGCGGTGAAGAGGATGGGCACGTTGGCGCGGGCCGCGTTGAAGACGCCGCAGAGCGCATTGGCGGTGCCGACGCTGACATGCACCATGACCGCCGGCACCCGCCCCGAGGCGGCGGCATAGCCGTGCGCCATCGACATCGCCAGGTTCTCGTGCGTCGCAATGAGCGGCTTCGGCGCCGGCAACCCGCTATGCGCCGCCTTGGCGTAGGCCTCGACGATCGGCGCGAAATCGGTGCCGGCATTGGCGAACAGATATTCGACGCCGCGTCCGGCGAGGAGCGCGAGATAAGCCTCCGCCACGCTGTCGACCTTGAGTTCCTTCTTCGCCATGTAACCGCTCCCAGCTAGAATGCCCGAGATTGCTTCGCAGCGCTCGTAATGACAACCTGGAAGCGGGCGTTAGCGGAACGGGGAGCGCCTATGGAGATCGGCGTCTGGCTGCGCGGCCTCGGTTTGGAGCGATATGAGCCGGCCTTTCGCGACAACGCGATCGACGTTGAGGTTCTGCCCGAGCTGACCGAGGCCGATCTCGAAAAGCTCGGCGTGCTGCTCGGCCACCGCAAGCGGATGCTGCGCGCGATCGAGGAGCTGGGCGCGCGCCCCCTGCCCGCTCCGCCAGCCCCGGAGCGCGCCGCCGACCCCGCCGAGCGGCGCCAGCTGACCGTCATGTTCTGCGATCTGGTCGGCTCGACCGCGCTCTCAGCGCGGCTCGATCCCGAGGATTTACGCGAAGTCATCGCCGCCTATCACCGCGCCGTCGCCGAGAAGGTCGACGGGTTCGATGGCTTTGTCGCCAAATACATGGGCGACGGCGTTCTTGTATATTTCGGCTATCCGCAGGCCCATGAAGACGATGCCGAGCGGGCCGTCCGGGCCGGGCTCGCGGTCATCGAGGCGGTCGGCCGCCTCGATGTCAGATCCGCCAAGCTGCAAGCGCGGATCGGGATCGCCACCGGGCTAGTGGTCGTCGGCGATCTGATCGGCGAAGGCTCGGCGCAGGAGCAATCGGTCGTCGGCGAGACGCCCAATCTCGCCGCCCGGCTGCAATCCGAAGCCGCGACCGACGCGGTCGTCATCGCCGCCGGTACGCGCCGGCTGGTCGGCGATCTCTTCGAGATCCGCGATCTCGGTGCCGTCGAGATCAAAGGCATCGCCGGGCCGGTATCGGCCTGGCAGGTGCTGCGTCCGAGCGTCGTCGCAAGCCGGTTCGAGGCCTTGCGCGGCTCCGGGCTGACCCGATTGGTTGGCCGCGACGAGGAAATCGACCTCTTATTGCGCCGCTGGGCGCGCGCCAAAAGCGGCGACGGCCAGGTCGTGCTGATCTCGGGCGAGGCCGGGCTCGGCAAGTCGCGCATCGCCGCGGCATTGGCGGAGCGCCTCCACGCCGAGCTGCATCTGCGCCTGCGTTATTTCTGCTCGCCCTATCACCAGGACAGCGCGCTCTATCCGTTCATCGACCAGCTCGGCCGGGCATCCGGGTTCGCCCGCGACGACACGGCGGTTTCCCGGCTGGAAAAGCTCGAAGCCTTGCTGACCCGCGCCGCGCCGCCCGACGAGGATATGGCGTTGCTCGCCGATCTCATGTCATTGCCAGCATCGGAGCGCCACAAGCTGCCGGATCTCAGTCCTCAGCGCAAAAAGGAGCGGACGCTGGAGGCGCTGATGCATCAGCTCGAGGGCCTGGCGCGCCATCAGCCGGTTGTCGTCGTTTTCGAAGACGCGCATTGGATCGACCCGACCTCGCGCGAGCTGCTCGACCTCACCGTCGAGTGCGCCCGCAGCCTGCCTGTGCTGCTGATCGTGACCTTTCGCCCCGAATTCCAGCCACCCTGGACCGGTCAGCCGCAGGTGACGGTGCTGGCGCTCAATCGCCTCGACCGGCGCGACCGGACTGCGTTGGTGGCGCTGATCGCCGGCGGCAAGGCATTGCCCGATGAAGTGATCGCCCAGATCGTCGAGCGCACCGACGGCGTGCCGCTGTTTGTCGAGGAGTTGACCAAGAGCGTCCTGGAAAGCGGCCTCTTGCGCGAGGACGAGGATCGCTACGTGCTCGACGGCGCGCTGCCGCCATTCGCGGTCCCGACGAGTTTGCACGATTCGCTGATGGCGCGGCTCGACCGCCTGGCATCGGTGCGGCTGGTGGCGCAGACCGGCGCGGCGATCGGACGTGAGTTTTCGTACGGGCTGCTGCGCGCCGTCTCCCGCCTTCCCGACGACGAGCTGCAATCCGCCCTCGCTCGCGTCGTCGCCTCCGAGCTGGTGTTCCAGCGTGGCACACCGCCCGACGCGGTCTATACCTTCAAGCACGCGCTGGTGCAGGACGCGGCGCACGGCAGCCTGCTGCGCGGCACTCGCCAGCAACTGCACGCGCAGATCGCCGAAGCGCTCGAAGCCCATTCCCCCGAGACCGCTGAGACCCAGCCGGAATTGCTCGCGCACCATTATACCGAGGCCGGTCTCCCCGAGCCGGCGATCGTCTATTGGCGGCAAGCCGGGGAGCGTGCGGCCAAGCGCGCGGCGAACATCGAGGCAATCGATCATCTCCGTCGCGGCTTGGCGCTGCTGGAGGCCCTGCCGGAGCGCGGGGCGTATGCCGAGGAGGAGCTGCATCTTCTTATCGCACTCGGCCCGGTCCTGATGATGACAACGAGGACAGATGCACCGGAGATACAAGAGCTCTATGGACGCGCACGCCAACTCGCCAGAGATACCGGCAAGGTTGCCGAATTGTTCGCGACCGTATGGGGATCGTGGATGGTAGCGAATAGTGCGGGAAATAAAGCCGCTGCGCGCAACTGTATCGCCGAACTCTTCAGTATCGCGGAAGGCCAGGAAGACGCTGGTTTCCTGCTTCAGGCCCATCACTGTGCTTGGCCTCTGGAAATGAACTGGGGCACCATGCAGGCCGCACACGAGCACATCGAGAATGGCGTCGCCCTCTACAGGAAAGAGGCGCACGGGCATCATGCTTTCCTCTACGGCGGCCACGACCCGGCGGTCTGCGGCTATGTTCTCGACGCGATTATTTTGCAAGCCTTCGGTCAATCCGATCGGGCGTTGGCGCAGCTCGACAACGGATTGGCGCTGGCGCGCGAGCTGGCGCACCCACCGAGCTTGGTTCACGCCCTGGTGTTCGGTGCTTGGGTGGGCTTTGTCCGCTGTGACCCCTTAATGACAAAGACCCTTACAAACGAATTGTTACCGCTGGTCTCGGGCCACAGCTCGCTGATGGTGATGAACAGTGCGATGATGCTGCACGGCTGGGCGATGGTGATGTTGGGAGAGCGCGAATCAGGGATGACAGAGCTGCGCGTCGGCCTTGACCGATGGCGTGCGACCGGCGCGAAATTGGCCGCCCCGTTCCGCCTCGGCATGGCGGTCGCCGCCCTCATCGAGGTTGGAGCGGTGGAGGAGGGCATCGGCCTTGTGGGCGATGCTCTCGAAGCTGCGGAAAGTACCGGCGAGCGCTGGTACGAGGCGGAGCTCCATCGCTTCAACGGCTTGCTGCAGCTGGCGAGTTCGCGCGAACTACGGGCCGAGGCCGAGGCTTGTTTCCAGCATGCGATCGAGGTTGCGCGCTCGCAGGGCGCGCGCCTGTTCGAATTGCGCGCCGTGATGAGCCTCGCCCGACTGCGTCGCGACCAAGGGCGACGCGCCGAAGCCCGCGACCTGCTCGCGCCGGTCTACGGCTGGTTCACCGAGGGCTTCGACACGCCCGATCTCGTCGAGGCGAAGGCCCTGCTCGATGATCTCGGCTGAAGCGGGTCGACCGGCCGCGCCAACATGCTATCGTCGGCCCTATATTCCGCCGTGAGGAAATCGCGATGCCTTATCAGACGATCGCGGTCACCAAGCTGACGCCCCATATCGGCGCGGAAATCGCCGGGGTCGACCTGTCGCGGCCGCTCGGCAATCAGCAATTCCAGGAAGTGCACGACGCGCTGATGGAAAACCTCGTCATCTTCTTCCGCGACCAGAAGCTGAGCCATGACCAGCACAAGGCGTTCGGGCGTCTCTTCGGCGAATTGGCGGTCCACCCGGCCTCGCCCAGTTCGCCCGCGGGCCATCCCGAGATCCTGACGATCCATGCCGACGCGAACTCGAAGCACGTCGCGGGCGAAGAATGGCATTCCGACGTCTCGTGCGATCCCGAACCGCCGCTCGGCAGCATCCTCTACCTGACCGAGGTGCCGCCGGAAGGCGGCGACACCCTCTTCGCCAGCATGTATGCGGCCTTTGACAAGCTGTCGCCGCCGATCCAGCGACTCGTCGAGGGCCTCACCGCGATCCATGACGGGGAGCCCGTTTATCGCGGACGCTTTGGCTATGACGCGCCCGGCAAGGGGTTTCCGAAGGCCGAGCACCCGGTCGTGCGGACCCACCCGGTCACCGGCAGACAAGCGCTCTTCGTCAACCGCAATTTCACGACCGGGTTGAAGGGGCTGAGCCGGCTCGAAAGCGACGCGCTCCTCGAGATGCTCTATCGCCACGCCGAAACACCGGAATTCCAGTGCCGCTTCCGCTGGCAGCCCAATTCCGTGGCGTTCTGGGACAATCGCTGTGCGCAACACCACGCGATGTGGGACTACTTCCCGCAACGCCGGCACGGCTACCGCGTTACCCTCAAGGGCGACCGGCCGTTCTATCGCGCCTGAACGCCCCACCCTTCCCTCCCCCGCAAGCAGGGGAGGATTAACCCCCTCCCCTGCTTGCGGGGGAGGGTTGGGGTGGGGGCTACTTCAGGTGCTTCCCCAAAAAAGCCGTGGCGTCGGCCCACAGCTCCTTGGCCGCCGGCTCGCGATAGCTCGGCCGGTAGTCGGCGAGGAAGGCGTGGCCGGCGTTCTTGTAGATCTTTGTCGTGACGTCCTTCTTGGCGGCGGCGGCGCGTTTCTTCAGCTCCGCTTCGAGCGCGACCGGCGGGTTCTGGTCTTCTTCGCCGAACACCCCGAAGAGCGGGCAATGCAGCTGGGGGACCATGTCGAGCGGCGCCTTGGGCCGCGCCGGGGTGGTTTCCGCGTCGGGGGTGGCGCGCTGGATGAAGCCGCCCCAGCAATCGACCGCGGCATCGACCTTATTGCTGCTGCCGGCGAACAAGAGCGTGTGCCGCCCGCCCGAGCAGAAGCCGATCGCGCCGACCTTGCCGGTGGCGCCGGGCAGCCCACGCAAATAGGCGGCGGCCGCTTCGAGATCCTGCACGGCCTCGCTGTCCGGCAGGCCGAACATCACCGGGAACACCGTTTGGATGTCGTCCGGGTTCGCCGGCCCGCCGCGGCGCCAATAGAGCGCGGGCGCGCACGCGTTGTAGCCGATGTTGGCGAACCGCCGCGCGAGGTCGCAGATGTGGTCGACGAGGCCGAAGGCCTCCTGGATCACGACGATGCCGGGGTAGTTTCCGGGCTGGTTCGGCGTTGCCAGATAAGCCGCGATGTTGGTGCCGCCGCTGGGCAGCGCAATGACGCCGCCCTTGATGCGGCCGGGGTCGGTGACGAGACCGGGTACGTTCGCCATGGGGCTCCTCCGTCGAATGGAATGGCGATAATAGCGCGCCGGGCCGATTGGGCCAGAGCCAACGACGCTCGCCTGCCGCGAGGCTCAGCGCTTCGCCGATTTCAGCTTCAAACCGAGGAGCGGGGCGATCGCTTCCGGCGGCAGCTTGGAGAAGCCCTGCGGCGCCTCGAACAATGATTCCGGCTGCGGCCCGATCCTGACATGGCTCAGCTCCCAGCGGACCGTCGACACCTTGCCGTTTTCTTTGGTAAACTTGCCGTCGAGCCGCATCGGAATGCCGTCGTGGCTGAGCCACACCGTGCCGGTCGCGCGGCCTTCCGGCACGCTCTCGTCGATCGCGTATTTGGTCGTGGCGATGCCGTTGACAGTCTCCTGGCCGACCGGGCGCTTCTTGAATTCGGAAGCGCCGAGGATGCGCCATTCCGGCGGCAAGGCGAACTGGACGATGGTCTTCAATTGAGGCAGCACAATCTCACCGAGCGGGCTATCGGTACGCAAGAGGAAGATCGGCTGAAACCCCTGGATCGCCTGTTCATGGCGTTCCTTGCCCGGCATGGCCCACATCTTGCCTTGATAGTTGCGCCCGTCGATGACAACGGTGCGGTCGGCGGTGAAGCCGACCCGCGCCTCGCCCAAGGTCGCGGCCTGCGCCGCTGCGGGGACGAGGATCAGGCAGAGGATGGCGGACCACAGTTTGCGCATGGACCCTGGTGCTAGAGATGGAATGCGGCCGTTTCGCGGCATGTTGGGCGGCACAGAGGATTGTCGTTGCGGGGAGCGCGGCGACGACGCAATCTCGATCGTCGGGCCGATGGAGGGGTAGCGGATGAGCGGAAAGATCGAGGCGCGGCTTAACGAACTCGGCATCGAATTGCCGCAACCGGCGGCACCGGTCGCGAATTATGTACCGTTTACGGTCTCCGGCAACCTCGTCTTCGTCTCCGGCCAGATCTGCCAGTGGAATGGCGAACTTCGCTTTGTCGGGAAGCTCGGCGCCGGGGTCGCCACCGACGGAAGGGAGGCGGCGCGGCTCTGTGCGCTCAACATCCTGGCGCATCTGCGAATCGCCTGTGAGGGCGACCTCGACCGGGTGCGCCGCGTTCTGCGGCTGGGCGGGTTTGTCAACTGCACCCCGGAGTTCACCGACATGCCGCAAATTGTCAACGGCGCCTCCGACTTGATGGTCCTGGTGTTCGGCGATAAGGGGCGCCATGCCCGCGCCGCGGTCGGGATGAACGGCTTACCTGGCGGCGTCGCGGTCGAGGTCGAAGCCACCTTCGAGATCGGCTGAGCGGGCGCCGGCGATGAACGACGGCGGCGACACCATCACCCTCTCCGTCCACAATGCGATCGGCGAGATCGCGCCGGAAGCCTGGGATGCCTGCGCCGGCGAGGTTAACCCGACGGTCAGCCATGTCTTTCTGAACGCGCTCGAAGAGAGCGGCTCAACGACGGCGCGCACCGGCTGGGCGCCGCAGCACCTCACCTTTGCCGGCAAGGGCGGGCATCTCGTCGGCGCGGTGCCGATGTATCTGAAAAGCCATTCCTACGGCGAATACGTGTTCGATTGGGGCTGGGCCGATGCCTATGAGCGCTCCGGCGGGCGCTATTATCCCAAACTCCTGTCCGCCGTGCCGTTCACCCCGGTGCCCGGCCCGCGCCTCTTGGTTGCGCCCGGCGCCGCCGCGGAAACCAAGAGCCATCTGATCGCCGGGATGATCGAGCTGGCGCGCCGCCACAAGCTCTCTTCGCTCCACGTCAATTTCCCGCACGAGGAGGATTTCGCGGCCTTTGCCGAAGCCGGCTTCCTGCAGCGGATCGGCCAGCAATTCCATTGGACCAACCGGGGCTACCGGGATTTCGACGACTATCTGGCCGCGCTCAATTCGCGTAAGCGCAAGGCCGTCAAAAAGGAGCGGCGCGAGGCGCTGGCCGGCGGCATCGAGATCGATCTCTTGACCGGAAAGGACCTGACCGAACGGGCGTGGGACGCTTTCTACCGGCTCTATCTCGGAACCACCAACAGGAAATGGGGCGAAGCGTACCTGACCCGCCGCTTCTTCTCGCTGATCGGCGAGCGCATGGCGGACAATATCGTCTTGGTCATGGCGCGGCGCGGCGCCGAATACATCGCCGGCGCCTTCAACATTCTCGGCCGTGACACGATCTACGGGCGCAATTGGGGAGCCCACCGCGAATACCGCTTCCTGCATTTCGAATGCTGCTATTACCAGGCGATCGAGTTTGCAATTCAGCGCGGCCTAACGCGGGTCGAGGCCGGCGCCCAGGGGCCCCACAAATTGCAGCGCGGCTATCTGCCGACGCCGATCCACAGCGCGCACTGGATCCCCGACCCGGCGTTCCGCCGCGCGGTTGCCGCCTTCCTCGATCGCGAGCGCGAGATGGTCGAACAGAAAATCGAGCACCTCGCCGAGTATTCGCCCTTCCGCCACGAGGAGGAGGAGCGCGAATAGCCCTCTCTGCCGGTCAGAGAGAAGCTGGAAACAGGTGCTGCATGGCGAAATGTGCGTCCTTCGAGACGGCGCTTCGCGCCTCCTCAGGATGACGTTAAATCCATGATGGCATTCAGAAATTACGTCATCCTGAGGAGCCCGCGCGGCGGGCGTCTCGAAGGACGCACAGCGCCGATCCCGGGAGCAATTCACGCTGAAGTGAGCGCGGCAATTGCGGCGCGGCGCTGGCATAGCCGGCCTTCCCCATTCACAATGTCCTAATGGCTGACGAGACGCCGCGTCCGGTTGCCCTCCGCCGTTTCGTCCCGCTCGGCATCCTCGCTCTCGGCGGGGCCTTGTTCATGGCGCTCGGCGGGCACCGCTATCTGACCTTCGCCGCGCTCGCCGAGAACCGCGAATTTCTGTGCGGGGCGGTGGCGCAGGCCGGGGCGAAAGCAGCCCTCGCCTTCATCCTCGCCTATGCCGGGCTGGTTGCGCTGTCGGTCCCGGGATCCGCCCTCTTTACCCTCGCCGGCGGATTTCTGTTCGGGCCGTGGCTCGGCACCGCCTATGCCCTCATTGGGGCAACATTAGGCGCGACCCTGGTGTTCCTCGCCGCCCGCGCCGGTCTGGCCGGCCTTGCCGCCCGCGCCGGCCCGTGGGCACGCCGGTTCGAAAACGGGTTTCGCCGGAACGGGCTCAATTATCTCCTGGTGCTGCGGCTCATCCCGATCGTCCCGTTCTGGCTCCTCAACCTCGTGGCCGGGGCGATCGGGCTGCCGCTGCGAATCTTCGTCTTCGGCACGTTCGTCGGCATGATCCCGGTATCCTTCATCTATGCCAGCCTCGGCAACGGTCTGGGAACGCTGGCCGACGAAGGCCGGCCTCCCGATCTCGGGGTCCTCTTCCGCCCGAGCGTGTTTCTCCCGATCCTCGGTCTGGCAGCGCTCGCGCTGTTGCCGGTCATCTGCAAGCGCTGGCGCGCGGGCGACGAGGCGGCATGACCGCGCTCAGCCCCGATCTCTGCGTCCCCGATCTGTGCGTCATCGGCGCCGGGGCGGGCGGGCTCGCGGTTGCGGCGGGCGCGGCGCAGCTCGGCGCCAGCGTCGTTGTGGTCGAGCGCGGCCGAATGGGCGGTGACTGCCTCAATTACGGCTGCGTGCCGTCGAAGTCGCTGCTGGCGGCGTCGAAGCTGGCGACTGCCTGGCGCCGCGGCGCCGAATTCGGCATCGGCTACGCCCCGCCGCGGATCGATTTCGCCGCGGTCGCCGACAGCGTCGAGCGGGTGATCGCGCGCCTCGCGTCCAACGATTCTAGGGAACGCTTCGAAGGGCTCGGGGTGCGCGTCATCAGCGCCGAAGCGCGGTTTCTCGACCGCCGCACGATCCGCGCCGGCGATCATCGGATCCGGCCGCGGCGGTTTGTCATCGCCACCGGCTCCCACCCGGTGGTGCCGCCGATCCCGGGCCTCGACCGCGTGCCGTTCTTCACCAACGAGACGGTGTTCGCCAACCGAAGCCGCATCGAGCATCTGATCGTCATCGGCGGCGGCCCGGTCGGCATCGAGCTCGCCCAGGCGCATCGGGGGCTCGGCGCCGCGGTCACGGTGATCGATTCCGGCCCCCTGTTGCCGCACGACGACCCGGAGCTGGTGGCGCTCCTCGTTCAGCGCCTGGCCGAAGACGGCATCCAGCTGAAACCCTCGGTCGCGGTCGCCGCGATCGAGCATGAGGGATCGCAGATCGCCGTCACTCTGGCGACCGGCGAACACATCACGGGATCACACCTCTTGGTCGCCGCCGGCAGGCGGCCCAATCTGGCCGCGCTCGATCTCGCCGCCGCCGGGATCGCGGCCACCGCCGCCGGGATCACCGTCGATCGCCAGCTGCGGACGACGAACCATCGCGCCTTTGCAATGGGCGACGCGGCAGGCGGCCCGCAATTCACCCATATCGCGCTCTACCACGCCGGAATCGTGATCAGGAACGCGCTGTTCCGGCTGCCCGCGCGGGTCGATTACCGGGCGCTCCCCTGGGTGACCTATACCGATCCCGAGCTTGCCCAGGCCGGGTTGAGCGAGAGGGCGGCGACGCAAGCGGGACCGGTGCGGGTATTGCGCTGGTCCTTTGCCGAAAACGACCGCGCCCAGACCGAGCGCGATACGATGGGCGAGGTGAAGATCATCACCAGCCGGAGCGGGCATATTCTCGGCGCGACGATCCTCGGCGCCGCGGCCGGCGATCTGATCCTGCCCTGGGCCCTGGCGATCGCCCAAAAGCTCAAGATCGGCGCGATGGCCAATCTGATCGTGCCCTACCCGACCCGAGGCGAAGCCGGCAAGCGCGTCGCCGGCAGCTTTTATACGCCCAGCCTCTTCGCGCCGCGCACCCGCCGCCTCGTGCGCCTCCTGGCGCGGTTCGGCTGAGGGCGAGGCGATGCTGATCAGAAGCCTCTCGGCCCGGCTCCTCGTTCTGACGATCTTTTTTGTGATGGTCAGCGAGGTCTTGATTTTCGTGCCCTCGGTCGCGCGTTTCCGGATGACCTATCTCGACAACCACATCGCCTCTGGGCATCTCGCCGCGCTGGCACTCGCGGCCAGTCCGAGCGGACATATCGACCAGGCCTTGACCAACGAGCTCTTGGCGCATGTCGGCGCGCATGCGGTGATCCTGCATCGTCCGGACGGCATGGTGCGGATGCTCGACAGCGCGATGCCGCCGCCGGCCGAAATCACGTTCGACCTGACGAAAGGTAATGTTCCGATCTGGATCCAGCGCTCGCTCGAGACCTTGTTCAGCCGCGGCAACCGGGTCATGCGCGTGCTCGGGCCGTCGCCGATTGAACCCGGCGCGACTGTCGAATTACTGCTCGACGAGGCGCCGTTGCGCCACGAGCTGCGGAGCTTTGGCGTCCGCATCCTCGAATTGTCGATCGTCATCTCGCTGACCACCGCCGCCCTCGTATATCTCAGCCTGCAATGGCTCCTGGTCCGGCCGATGCGCCGCATCACCGCGAGCATGACCTCGTTCCGCGAGGACCCCGAGGACGCCTCGCGCCGCATCGTCCCGAGCGGCCGGAAGGACGAGATCGGCGGCGCCGAGAGGGAGCTCGCGATGCTGCAGGAAACCGTGCGGCAGGCGCTCGGCCAGCGCGCGAGGCTCGCCGCTCTCGGCACCGCCGTCACCAAGATCAACCATGATCTGCGCGCCATTCTGGCAACCGCGCGGCTGGTTACGGACGGGCTCGCCGACAGCCCCGCGCCCGAGGTGCGCCGCGTCGCGCCGCGGCTCTTCGAGGCGATCGACCGCGCCGTCGCGCTGTGCACGCAGACCCTCGATTTTTCGCGCGAGGGCGCGCCGCCGTTTGCGCCGACCCGATTTCAGCTGAGACCGCTGATCGAGGAGATCGCGCCGGCCTTGGCGATGGGTAAGGACCACCTCGCCGTCGAGCCGGCGGTCCCGGCGGGCCTCATCGTGCGGGCCGACCGCGATCAGCTCTATCGGGTGCTCTTGAACCTCGCCCAGAACGCAGTCGAGGCCGGCGCCCGGCATCTCCGCCTGACCGCCGCCGCGTCGGACGGTGTCATCAGGGTCGAGGTCGCCGATGACGGCCATGGCCTGCCGCCGCGGGCTCGGGAAAACCTGTTCCGGCCGTTTTTCGGCTCGGCCCGGCCGGGCAGCACCGGCCTCGGCCTGGCGATCGCCCGCGAATTGATGCGGGCGCAGGGCGGCGACCTGGTCTTGGTCGAGACCACCGGCAGCGGCACGGTGTTCCGGCTGACCCTCCCGGCTCCGGCCGAGAACGCCGGCGCCGTCAATCGAGCGTCAGGGTGAGCGCCTTCAGATAGGCACTTTCCGGCAATGCCGGATGCACCGGATGGTCGGGGCTCGCCCCGGTGCTCCTGAGGATGCGCCCGACGCGGCCGGCATCGGCGAGCCCCTTCCGCACCGCGTCGGCGAATTCCGCAACCCCGACATTGTAGGAGCACGACGCCAGGAACAAAAACCCGGAGGGCGCGGTCAGCTGGGCGGCGAGGTGGGCGAGCTTCCGATAGCCGCGCAGCGCCGCCGGGACCGCGCGCTTCGAGCGCGCGAAGGGCGGCGGGTCCGCGATCACGATGTCGAACCGCTCGCCGGCGGCGGCGAGCGCGGCGGCTTCGGCGAAGACGTCGCCGCGGCGGAAGAGGGCGCGCTCGGCGACGCCGTTCTTCCGGGCGGCCTCGGCGGCGAGCGCCAGAGCCGGCTCTGAACTGTCGATGCCGAGTACCGAAAGGGCGCGGTGGCGCGCCGCGGCGACGGCAAACCCGCCGCTGTAGCAATAGAGGTCGAGCACCCGGGCACCCCCCGCCAGCCCGGCGATGAAGGCGCGATTGTCGCGCTGGTCGAAAAACCAGCCGGTTTTCTGCCCGGCCAGCACGTCGGCGGCAAAGACCGTGCCGTTTTCCTCGACCATCACCGCCCCCGCGACCGCCCCCAGCGCGACCGCGGTTTCGAGGGGCAGCCCTTCCTGGGTGCGCGCCGGGCTGTCGTTGCGCAGCACAATTGCCTCCGGCGCGAGGAGCCCCTGCAGCGCCTCGATGATGACCGGGGTCAGCCGGTCCATCCCCGCCGCGTTCGCCTCGATGACCAGGACCGCGCCGAACCGGTCGATGACGAGCCCGGGCAGGCCGTCGGCCTCGGCATGAACGAGCCGGTAATAGGGCGCGTCGTACAGCCGCTCGCGCAGCCGGAGCGAGCGTTCGAGCCGGCGCGTGAAGAAACGCTTGTCGATCGCCCTTCCGGCATCGCGATCGAGGAGGCGGGCGGCGATCAGGGTGTGCGGGTTGAACATCGCGACGCCGAACGGCCGCTCGCCCTGCCCTGTGCTTGGCGCCCGGCGCAGCGTGACGAGGGTGCCGGGAAGGAGCGCCTTCGCCGCCGCATCCATCACGATTTCGTTCGAATAGACCCACGGATGGCCGCCCTCGGCGCGGCGATGAAAGCCGGACAGCAAGGTGATTTGCGGCCGCCCCGCCGGGGCGTCGGCCTCGCCAGCCGTCTGCGCGATCGTCTCGATCTCCGACATGCTCTTCCCTCACGATTACGCGTCCTTCGAGACGGCGCCTCGCGCCTCCTCGGGATGACGTGAGCTTCTGATGGCATTAAGAGAGAACGTCATCCTGAGGAGCCCGCGCAGCGGGCGTCTCGAAGGACGCTCCACGCCCGTCACCGCCCTGATGTCTTCGCCCGAATGGACGGGCCCGCGCAAGCCACCCTATGATCAACCCAACGGTTCGAACGGGAGGCGGGCATGCGCAGGAGCACCGACCACATCCTCACCAGCCATGCCGGAAGCCTGCCGCGGCCGGACGAGTTGATCGCGGCGAACCGGGCCCGCGACGCCGGCGAGGCCGTCAACCCCGGCGACGAGCGTGCCTTTCAGCAAATTCTCGGCGCCGCTGTCAGCGAGGCGGTTCGCCATCAGCATGAGCTCGGCATCGATGTCCCCGGCGATGGCGAGTTCGGTAAATCGATGGGGCAGAGCGTCAATTACGGCTCGTGGTGGCGCTATTCCTGGCAGCGCCTCTCCGGCATCGCACCGGGCGAGCAAACCCTTTACGAAATGGCGCCGCAGCGCTCGCGCCCCGGCGAAATCGTGCTGACGAGTTTCGGCGACCGGCGCGACCGCGCCCAATTTGCCGCCGCCTACAATGACCCCGAGTCCGGGATCACCACCGGCCCGCGGCCGCCGGCCCCGGTCTGCGTCGGCCCGCTCGCCTATGCCGGCCATGACATGATCCGGGCCGACATCGCCAATTTCAAGGCGGCGCTCGCCGCGGCCGGCATCGCGGAGGGCTTCATGACCGCGGTCGCGCCGGGCAGCTGCTCACGCATCGGCAACCGGCACTACAAGACCGACGACGAATTCCTCTACGCCTGCGCCGACGCGATGCGCGAGGAATATAAGGCGATCGTCGAGGCCGGCCTCATCCTCCAGCTCGACGACCCGGCGCTCGCCGAGAACTGGGACATGGTCAACCCCGAGCCTAGCGTCGCCGATTACCGGAAATTCACCGCGCGCCTCATCGAGGCGCTCAATCATGCGATAAAGGGCCTGCCGCCGGAGCGGATCCGCCTCCATCTGTGCTGGGGCAGCTGGCACGGCCCGCACGTCACCGATATCGCGCTGCGCGATATCGTCGAAACCGTGCTCGGCGCCAAGGTCGGGGCGATTTCGTTCGAGGCCGGCAACGTCCGCCACGAGCACGAATGGCGGGTCTGGCAGGAGGTCAAATTGCCCGACGACAAGATCCTCCTGCCGGGCGTCGTCAGCCACGCCACCAACGTCGTCGAGCATCCCGAATTGGTCTCAGACCGGATCATCCGCTTCACCGAAATCGTCGGTCGCGAGCGGGTCATCGCCTCGACCGATTGCGGTCTCGGCGGCCGAATCCACCCGCAGATCGCCTGGGCCAAGCTCGAAGCCCTGGCCCAAGGTGCCGCGCTCGCCACGAAGCAATTGTGGCGGTGAGCGTGGAAATCCGCGCGAATTGACAGGGTGCGAGGCGGCCTGTAGCGTCCGCGCGCACTGCCGATAGCAGCGTGCTCATGCGCTCCCCATAGGGGGGAGCCGGCCGGTCCGCGAGTTTCGCGCGCCGGCCTATTGAGCATTGGGGACCGACATGTTCGACACACTCGGCAACCGCCTCAACGAGGTCTTCGACCGGCTGCGCCGCCGCGGCGCGCTCGGCGAGGATGACGTCGCCGCCGCGATGCGCGAGATCCGCATCGCGCTCCTCGAAGCCGATGTCGCCTTGCCGGTGGTGCGCGATTTCATCGCCGCGGTGCGCGAGAAGGCGCTCGGCCAGGAGGTATTGCGCTCGGTGACGCCGGGCCAGATGGTCGTCAAGATCGTCCACGACCATCTCGTCGAGGTGCTCGGCGGCACTGAGCCGCGCCCCGGAGGACCAAATGCCGGAGACGGGCTCGACCTCAACGCGCCCGCGCCGGTCGCGGTCATGCTGGTTGGCCTGCAAGGCTCGGGCAAGACGACGACCGCCGCGAAAATCGCGCTGCGGCTCAAAAATCGCGAGCGCAAAAAGGTGCTGATGGCCTCGCTCGACGTGCAGCGCCCGGCGGCCCAGGAGCAGCTGGCGCAACTCGGCCAGCAGACCGGCGTCGCGACATTGCCGGTCGTCGCCGGCGAGCGCCCGGTCGCGATCGCCAGGCGCGCGCTGCAAATGGGCCGCGCCGAGGGTTATGACGTCGTGCTGCTCGATACCGCCGGCCGGCTCCACATCGACGAAGAGCTGATGCTCGAAGTCGCCGCGGTGAAGGAGGCCGCCAACCCGCACCAGACCCTCCTCGTCGCCGACGCGATGACCGGGCAGGACGCGGTCAATGTCGCCAAATCCTTCGCCGAGCGCACCGGCCTCACCGGGATTATCCTCACTCGGGTCGATGGCGACGCGCGGGGCGGCGCCGCCCTCTCGATGCGCGCGATTACGGGGAAGCCGATCGTCCTCATTGGCACCGGCGAGAAATTGGACGCGCTCGAACCCTTCCACCCCGAGCGGATCGCCGGGCGCATTCTCGGCATGGGGGACATTGTCAGCCTCGTGGAGAAGGCGGCCGAGACCGCCGACGAGGACGAGGCCGAGCGGCTCGCCGCCAAGCTCCAACAGGGTAATTTCGATCTCGACGATCTGGCCGGCCAATTGCGCCAGATCCGCCGGATGGGCGGGATGAGCGGGATGCTCGGGATGCTGCCCGGGGTCGGCAAGATCAAGAAGCAGCTGGCCGGCGCCAATATCGACGAGAGCATGATCAAGCGCCAGGAAGCGATCATCGGCTCGATGACCAAATCCGAGCGCAAGAACCCCAAGCTCTTGAACGGCTCGCGCCGGCGCCGCATCGCCGCGGGGTCGGGCACCTCGGTCCCCGAAATCAACCGCCTCCTGAAGCAGTATCAGGACATGGCCGGGATGATGAAAAAGATGAAAAAGCTCGGGCAACGGGGGCTGATGCGGCACGGCCTATCGGCGCTGATGCCCGGCGGCGGCGGGTTCCGCCATTGAGCATGCTTCATTTACCGCTTTCCCGGCGAAAGCCGGGACCCACCGATCGGACGCTCGAACGGTGGGACAATGGGTCCCGGCTTTCGCCGGGAATGCGATCTGTATTCGAAAGGTAACCCATGTCGTTGAAGATCCGGCTCGCCCGCGGCGGCGCCAAGAAGCGGCCGTTCTATTCGATCGTCGTCGCCGATGCGCGCAGCCCGCGCGACGGGCGGTTTATCGAAAAGCTCGGCACCTACAACCCGATGCTGGAGAAGGGCCATGCCGACCGGGTGACGCTCAAGGAAGAGCGCCTCAAGCACTGGCTTGGGGTCGGGGCCCAGCCGACCGACCGGGTCGCGCGTTTTCTGGGCGAGGCGGGCATCGTCGAGAAACGGACGCAGCGCGAGACGCCGCTGAAATCGACACCGAAGGCCAAGGCGCAGGAACGCGCCAAGGAAGCCGCAGAGGCCGCCGCCGCAGCTCGCGGCTGAGCTATGCTGCAGAACCCTCCTGCGTCCTTCGAGACGGCGCTTCGCGCCTCCTCAGAGGCTGGCCGGAAATGAATTGAGTGATTTCAGTCATCTGTGATTCGGTCGTGGTTGCGAGCTACGACGGAGGATCACATGGCTTGGACCGAAATCACTCGGAGGAAGTATCGACG
>Ga0182024_10002516_pt1 | contig 45301 bp, 44 predicted proteins | sample P32metaG_FD_120480 | JGI IMG/M metagenome (GOLD analysis project Ga0182024, IMG submission 120480) | Permafrost microbial communities from Stordalen Mire, Sweden - P3-2 metaG (Illumina Assembly) | ecosystem: Environmental > Terrestrial > Soil > Wetlands > Permafrost | place: Sweden: Stordalen... | reverse complement strand
CGGAATCCGCGTACTGACTGAGAATCACCACACCAATATCCGGATGGGTCTCGCGCAACTGCGCCGCCACGCTGACACCGTCCCGCTCACGAAACGGCGGCATCCGAATGTCGCTCAACACCACATCAGGCGACTCAGCCTCAACCGCGTCCAACAGCGCGTAGACGTCCTCACACATCGCCACCACCTCCACCTCAGGAGCCTGCGCCAACACCTCACGCAACGCCTCCCGAACCAGAAAACTGTCCTCCGCAATCACCACCCGCAGCCTGCGCGCAGACACGGACGCGCAACCGTCCTGCGGCCGCGCTGACAATTCGCAGGCGGTCAAGAGTCGCTCATCACGGTGGCCTTTTGCGCCGCGAACTCATCGTCGGTCAGCGACCCGCGGTCATGCAGCTCGGCCAGGCGCTCCAGCTCGGCCAGCCGCTCGCCCCTGCGCCCGGCGGCGATGGTCGTGGCGGTCACCGGCGGCGGCGGTCGCCGGTCCGAGTACCAGGCGCGAGCCGATCGCGCCGGGTCGCCGGCTTGGGCGTCGGGGAACTCGCGGGCGGTCTGGCGGCCCAGCGCGTGGACGCCGAGACCGAGCAACACGATGAAGCCGACTATGTACGGGAGCTGGCGCGTCGCCGGCGTCGGGCCCCAGACGATCACCAGCAGCAGCATGATGTACACGGCGATATACGCGGCGGCGGCCCGGTCACGCAGAGTCGGCGCGAGTGCCCGCCTCAGCGCCGTCGCCGGACGGGTATGACCCGCGAGCCACGCGGCCGCGACGATGACCAACCCATACACGACCACCGCGGTCGCGATGTCGTAGAGAAGCGTCGAGCCGATCGCCCACGCCTGGTGAGCTGCCGACCGGTAGTCGGCGTTCTTCACCAGCGCGTCGACCACCGCGTTGCCGGCGATCCGACGGTTCAGCAACGTGAATAGGCCGACACCCACGAAGCACCACCCGGTGAGTCGCAGCGCCGTGCGCCGACGGCCTCTGGACAGCCATACGGCCAGCCCGAACAGGACGAACGTGAGGAGCGGAAGCACGAGCGCGAATCCCTTGATGTCGGCGCCGATGTCCTGCGCCGTTCCCAGCTGATCGGATCGCAGGACCACCAGCTGGCCGCTTGACGCGGGCAGCGCGACGCCTAGCTGGGCCGCGCCGGCCTTCACCTTGCCCGCGTTCGCCTGCAGCGCTGCCAGCGCCGACGACACCTGCTGCTCCACCCCAAGGGAGGCGGCCAGCTGGGTGACCACGGCGTGAAGGTCCAGCGTGACCACGCCGCCCTTTGTCGACGCCAGCTTGCCTCCACCGTTGATGATCTTGACCAGCTGCGCGTGGGCGGCGCGGTTGGCCTCGCGCCAGGCCGTCTGGACCTGTGAGGTGGCAAGGACCCGCGGCGCGAGCTGGCTCGCGAGCTGCTCCAAGCCCGAGCTCACCGGGCCGGCCAGGGGCTGCAGCTTGGTCGGCAGGACGGACTTGAGCTCGGCCTGGGGAACCCCCGAGCTGAACAGTTGGTTGACCGCGTACGCCGCCACCGCGGTCTGGATCTCCTTGTTGGCCAGCAGCTTCGAGCTGGTGCTGGTCCAGTTGTCGGTGTTGAGCGCCTGTCGATTGACCCACACCGCTTCGACCGCCGCGATTCCCAAGATGGTGGCCAGGATGAACAGGGCGCCGATCAGCAGGCGGTGTCGCCGCCGCGGTCGTGCGGGCGCCGCGCCAGGATCCGCGTCTGCGCCCGAAGCGCCCACGGCCGGGGTATCGCTCATCATGCGAGCATCGATTCCGCTCTCCCGGCCGGCAAGCCAGCCCGCCCGTCAATCGCGCGCCTGCACACACCACGATTTCAGTTGTGGAGGGGTCAGGCGAAGACAGGCCCGCTAGGCCGGCCGCCGCCGGCCGGCGAAGTTCCCGATTAAGAGCCCGATCACCGTGACCAGGTACAGCTGGCCGGTGAGCATCTCGATCACCGCCAGCGCATGCCCGGCAGGCGTCGCCGGCGTGAAATCGCCAAAGCCGGTGGTCGTGAGCACGGTAAAGCTGAAGTAGACCTTGTCGCCCTGGGTGCCGCTGGTGTGCTGAGCGAAATACCACGGGCTGCTGCTGACCGCGGCGATAAAGCCGGCGATCCACGCGAAGATCAGCCCAGTACAGAGATAGATCGCCAGGGACCCGGCGACGGCATTGAACGTCACTCCCTCGCGGCGCAGGAGGCGCAGCAGCCCTCGGCCCAAGGCAACCGGGACTCCGGCGGTAACGAAGATGGCGACCGCGGCGATCAGCCACCGGGGAGCTACCCCGAGGGCGATCAGAATGACCCCCGCGACCATGATCAGGCCGAGCGCCACCGCGCGACGAAACCGGACCGACTCGCGCTCCCGCGAAGTTGCGACAGTGAGCACCAGCGCGAATCCCTCGATCGTGATCCCCAGCGCGAGTGAGCCGTCGCCGCTCGGCGCCGCGATCAGGAATACGACGGCCGACAGCATCAGTACCAGCACCGCGGGGTAACGGAACTGCGGCTGCCCGCCGCTGTCCTCGCCGTCGTCGGGCGCCGTTTGGTCGCCCGGGAGAGCAACCACCTCCCCTGCCGGGGACCGGGAAGCCTTCCGGCGACGGTCCACGATCAGCCCGCAAGCGCCGTCGACATCCGGACCTCCATATGCTCCAGGACCCGTCCGCGGGCCCAGGCGTACAGCGGAGCGCCGGGGGGAGGCCGGCCGTGGGCCAGGTGGTCATCGAGGTCGGCGAGCTTGACCACCCGCGCGATCGCGCCTGCTCTGCCGCGGGCACGGGCGATCCTGAGCACATAGCCCCGGTAGGCCTCGTGGGGCCCTCGCGTGAGGAGCCTCAACGCCCGGCCCTCCGTAGCCGTGAGCCCGTGCCCGCGCAACATGGTCGGCTCGATTGGGGTGAGCTCGAAGAGATCGTGCAGCCAGGCGACTGCCCGCGCCTCTCTCGAAACCGCCGCCACCACCCGCGCAACGTGTTCGATGACGGGGTCCCCGAACCGGTTGCGCTGCCCGCGATGATTCTCCCAGGCGATCCGTCGGGCGACCACCGGATCCATTCCACGCCCGGCGGCGCGGGTCGGTTCGGGAGGAGGCACGCTCGCGATGGTGGGGCCATGCCGGGCCGGCCGCATCGCCTGAAACGGGTGAATCGTTGGCCGCGTCGTCCCACGGCATCGACGAAATCACCGCGGGTCACCCGATCGGGGCGACGACAGAGGGTGAGCAGGGTGAGACCGTGCGTCCCAGTGGAGAGCTCCCGACCAACCGAACCAGAGAAACTTCTGCGCGGCCTCGCCGCCGGCGACGAGAGCGTGCTGCGATCGGTCCTGGCTGTCGCCCCGGTCCTGGAACGCGAGGACCGGGCGGCCTCCTCCGGACCGGGTCTGCCCGCGGCGACGATCGCGCTTGTCCACCTGGCCGCGCTGCTGGCGGGCGGCGGATCGACGACCTCGCTGCGGTGGGCGGTGGAACTCGCCCTGCGATCCGGCTCAAACGACGACGAGATCGTGGAGGTACTCGTGATCATGGCCGCCGTCGTCGGCTCGGCGCGGGTCGTCGCCGCGGCCCCGCGGCTGGCGCTCGCGATCGGTTATGACATCGAGGTCGAGGGCTGGGACGGCAACTGAGGTTGCCCGGGAGAGAGCGGGCGCGGCGCTCAGCCGCCGAGCAGGCCGGCCTGGGTGGCGTGGGCGACCGCCTCGGAGCGCGACGACGCGTCGAGCTTGCGATACACCGCGTGGACGTGTGTCTTGACGGTGTTGGAAGAGACCTGAAGCCGCTGCGCTATCTCCTGGAATGAGAAGTGCGTCGGCAGGAACCTCAGGACCCGGAGCTCGGCCGTCGTCAGCAGCGCAATGCCGGCTAGCACACTCTCGGCGCGTTGATCGAACCTATCCCAGGCGTCATCAAACCATCGCGCAAAGACCATGGCATCCGGGGTGCGGCGCGCCAAGCGCGAGGCCTCGGCCAGCAGCCCGCGGGAACCCGCGACGTCTCCCAGCGCGAGCAACGTGCGCGACAGCAGAATCTGGGTCTCGGCGGCATACCAGGCCAGCGGATCGCCGAACCCCTCGAGCAGGCCCAGACACTGGGACACATCTGCCTTGGCGTCGTCGATCCTGCCCTCCTCCATGGCCGCTGCGGCGCCAACGGCGAACACCAGCGCTGTGCTCGGCGTTGCGGTCAGGTGATGATCAGTGACGGCGGAGCGCGCACGCTGAGCGAAGTCCGATGCGATGGCAGTCTGATGGCGATCGGCCGCGAGGACAGCCAGTTGCGCCAGGCATAGAGCCGCGGCGTCGGCTGCCAGGACAGCACCGCGAGCGGCACCCTCCTCCAACAGGCGCTCGGCCGCCGCCTGGTCCCCGGTGAGTAGGGCGGCGGTGCCGCCCAGAAAGCAGCAGCTGGCGCGCCACGGGCTGTCTTCGCTTAGCAGCTCGTACCCGCGAGCGGCCAGCTCACCCATTCCGGCCGCGCCTGAGCGGGCGACCCAGGCCTCGATGATGAGCACGCCCGCCCGCTCTTGCTCCGCGGCTCCCCTGGACCTCTCGGCCACACGCACGGCCGCCGATCGCGCCCACTGCTCCGCGACGGCCACGCTCCCGCGCGCCAAGCTGCTGTGGGCAGCGGCGAGCGCAAGCGGCGCGCCTCGGCCGACCCGGTCGGCCGTGACCGCGCCGAGCCAGACCTGGACCATCTGGTTGCGCCCCTCACCCAGATACCGGGGCAGGTTTGTCCACAGCAACTCTCCGAAGCGGTCGATGTCCTGGGCGCTGCAGGCATGGTCAAGGGCGCGGTCGATGTCCCCCTCCCGGCGGTACCAGTCGCCTGCCCGCTGGTGAAGCGCCGGCACGATCTCGGGCTCTGACCGCCGGAGCTCGGTCCGGAGCATCTCCCTGAACAGGCCGTGCAGCCGGTACCACTCGTGGCTGGGGTCGACCGGCACCAGCGGCACATTTGACCGCGCCAGCTCCGCGAGCACGATCGCAGACCGTTTGCGCCCCAGGACCTCGTCGCAGAGAGGCCCTGACAGGCGCTCCAGCACCGAGCTGCGCATCAGAAAACGCACCGCGGCCGGTGAGATCGAGGCCAGCAGCTCGGCGCGGAAATACTCGGAGATCAGATGATCATCTCCGCTCAGCTGGGCCACCGGCTCGAGTGGTTCAGTCCGCTGCGCCCACGCGTTCGTCGCCAGCTCCAACGCCACCGGCCAGCCCTCGGTGTGCTGAACGAGGGCCTGGGCCGAAGCGAACTCCGGGTCCAGTCCGGCCTTTCTCAGCAGCGCCGCCGCCTCGGCGCCCGACATCGCCAGATCCTCGCTTCCCACCTCGGCCACCACCCGCTGGGCGCGCATACGACCCAGTGCCAGCGACGGCTGGCAGCGCGTGGCGAGGGCCAGCTGCGATCCCTCGGGAAGCCAGCCGAGAACTGACTGCACCGCGTCCTTGAGCACCTCCGGAGGAACGATGTGAGCGTCGTCGATGACGAGTCCGAAGCTGCACCCGAGACCCGGCTGGATGCCGGCTAGGTCCAGCGCAGTCGCGATCGAATTCCCCAGGACGCTCCCGTCGCCGTCAGCGTGGTCGAGCGTCAACCAGGCGCATGGTCTTCCGCTGTGCTGGGTCCATTGGGTGAGCAGCGTCGTCTTGCCGTAACCGGCCGGCGCCGTCAGCAGGACCACCGGACGATCCCGCTCCCGCTGGAGGCGACTGAGCAGCTCGGTTCGCGCGACGGATGTCCGGCACTCTTTTGGCGGCTGGTACTTCGGCTCGGGCAGGCCCACGCCGAAGCGCAGCCGAGCCGGTGCGGGGAGCAGTGGTTCATCGTCCAGCGCGGCAGTGGCCATGGCGCAAGCGTCACCGGCACCGCCCCCCGGAGCAAGGTGGCAGGCCAGCGTTAAATCGGGATGCGCCTACCACCCTTGCCGATGATCCACGCCTCATCCGGATCAGGGGATGCGAAACCGGCCGCTGCGCCTAGTGTGGCAGCCGTGGACCCGGCCGAAGACCTGCTCCGCCGCTTGGCGCTCAACGACGAGAAGGCGCTCGGGAGGGTACTGACGCGGCGGGTCGGCGCTGATCGGCACAGCGAGCTCGGGGCCAAGCTGGAGCTTCTCGTTCGCCTGGCGGCGCTGCTGGCCGTCGGCGCGGCCACGCCTTCCCTGCGAGAGGCCGCCGAACAGGCATTTGCCGCGGGCGCCACCCGGGATGAGCTCGTGGACGTCCTGGTATCCGTCGGCCCGACGATTGGGCTGGCCAGCCTCGTCGCCTCCGCTGAGCGGCTCGCCACGGCGATCGGCTATGACATGGAGAACGGGCACCGCCACGGGAGCGGTCCCGGCGGGCGGGATCCGTCTCACGGCGAGGGCCCGGCGGTCGCCGGATGACCGGACCGGAGACCAACGGCGGCTTTGGCGAGCCGGTGACCTGGACCCCCGCGCCTCCCCGGTTCCGGCCACTGCGCCTGACGCTGTCCTGGCTGGTGGGAGCGGCGGCGGTTTCGGTGACGGGCCTGCTGGTAGCGGGAGTCCACGTGAAGAGCTTCGCCGGCGCGCTGCTGAGTGCCGGCCTAATCGGCGTGCTCAACGCGCTCCTGCCTCCGGTCGTGGCGGCCGTGCGGCTGCCGTTCACGCTGGTGCTGGGATTCCTCACCGTGCTGGCGATCGACGCCACCAGCCTGCTGCTCGTCTCCGCCATCGATCCGGCCGATTTCAAGGTCGACTCGTTCGGTTCGGCGCTGGTGGCCGCGCTTGTGATGTCAGCGGCCAGCCTGGCCCTGCAGGTGATCCTCGGGGTAAACGACGACGACGCCTACTCGCTACGCGTGATCGAACGAGTGGCGCGACGACAGGGGGGGCAGACGCGCACAGCCGTTCCCGGCCTGGTGTTCCTGGAGATCGACGGTCTGGCGGCGCCGGTTCTACAGCGTGCCATGCGAGATGGCAATGCGCCAGTGCTGGCAGGATGGATGGAGGAGGGGACACACCGCCTCCTGGAGTGGGAGACAGATTTGTCTTCACAGACCGGGGCCAGCCAGGCAGGGATCCTGCTCGGCTCGAACGATGACATCCCCGCGTTCCGCTGGGTCGAGAAGGAGACGGGCAGGGTGATGGCCTGCTCGGCGCCGGCGGACTGCGCGGAGATCGAGCGCCGCCGGAGCACCGGCCGCGGCCTGCTGGCCGGCGGCGGCGCCAGCCGCGGAAACCTGCTTTCGGGCGAGGCCGATGAGGTGATCCTGACCGTGAGCCGGATGGACGCCGAGAAACGGTCCAACGCCGGCTACCGAGCCTTCCTGGCCAACGGCTTCAACGTTACGCGCGAGCTGGTCCTGTTCACCTGGGAAGTGCTGCTCGAATACACGGCGGCCCTCCGCCAGCACCGGCGCAAGGTCGTCCCTCGCGGCCACCGCGGGGGGCGCTACCCGTTCCTGCGCGCCGCCCTCTGCGTGGTCGTCCGCGACCTGATCGTCTACGGCGTGCTCACCGACATCATGCGCGGTCGTCCGGCCGTCTACGCGACGTTTTCCAGCTACGACGAGGTCGCTCACCACTCGGGGCTCGAGCGCGCCGACACGCTCGAGGCCTTGCGCAAGCTCGACCAGCAGTTCGGTCGCATCGAGCGCGCCCGCCGGTTCGCGCCGCGACCGTACAAGCTGGTCGTGCTCTCCGACCACGGCCAGACTCAGGGCATGACGTTCAAGCAACGCAACGGCTACGGGCTCGATGAGCTCGTGCGGCGCTCGCTGGCGGGTGGAGACGTCTCCGGGGTGGGCGGCGGAGACGAGCACGAGACTGCCGTGGGCCAGGCGCTGCAGGAAGCCACGGGCGGCACCAAGGCCTCGGGCGATGAAACGCTACGAGACCCGCACGCCATCGTGCTCGGCTCCGGCAACCTCGGCCTCATCTATCTGATGGAGGAGGAGCGGCGCCTGACCGCGGAGGAGATCTTGGAGCGTCACCCGCGGCTGCTCGCCACGCTGGGCGAGCATCCACACATCGGCTTTCTGCTGGTTCGCTCCGGCGAGCACGGCGCGCTGGCGATGAACTCCCGCGGAGTGCGCTACCTCGCGCAGGGGCGCATCGTGGGAGAAGATCCGTTGGCCGCATTCTCCCCTAACGCCCCGGCCCACCTGCTGCGCTCGGACGGGTTCGAGCACGTGGCCGACATCATGGTCGGCAGCTTCTACGACGCCGGCCTCGAGCAGGGGTGCGCGTTCGAGGAGCTCATTTCGTTCCACGGAGGGCTCGGTGGACCCCAGACGAGGCCGTTCCTGCTGTGTCCGGTCGAGCTGCCCATTCCGCAGGAGCCGATCGTGGGCGCAGCCGCGGTGCACGACGTCCTCTCGGGCTGGCGGCGTCTGCTCCAGGGCGAGCGGGCGGCCGCGCGGGCGGGGGAACCCGTGGGTACTCTGCCCTAGTGTCGCGGGGCGCCAGCGGGCTCACCTACGTGGGTCATGCGACGGTCCTCATCCAGCTCGCCGGCCGGCGCCTCTTGACCGACCCCCTGCTGGGAGCCGGCATCCTCCACGTCCGACGCCAGGTCCCGATGCCCGAGCTTGACGAGCTTCGGTCGCTCGACGCCATCCTGATCTCCCACGCTCACCGTGATCACCTGGACCGTCCCTCGCTGCGACGGCTCGCCGCTGAGTGCCCGGTCATCGTTCCGCGGGGGTGCGCATCGGCAGTGCGGCGCGGCGGCCCGTTCGAGCTGATCGAGCTTGACGATGGGGACCGCGTTGCCGTCGGCGGTACCGTCGTGGAGGCCGTGCATGCATCGCATGATGGGCGGCGTCATCCGCTGGCCCCGCGAGTCATCTCGCTCGGATATTTGATCGAGGGTCCCCCCAACATCTATTTCGCGGGTGACACCGACCTCTTCTCCGGCATGTCAGCACTCGCGGGACGCGTGGACGTGGCCCTGGTGCCGATCTGGGGTTGGGGGCCGAGCGTCCCTGCCGGCCACCTGAACCCCGCGCGCGCGGCCGAGGCGGTGGCGCGGATCGGACCGCGAATTGCGGTGCCGATCCACTGGGGAACGCTCAGGGCGTGGGGTTCGCAGCGCGGGCTCGACCCGCTGGTCCCCGCGCGGGCGTTCGCCGATGCCGTCGGGCGGGAGGCCCCGGGCACCGAGGTGCGGATCCTCCTGCCCGGTCAGCGAACCGTGCTATGACCGCCACGCGGCGGACCCGTTCACCTGATTAGGGCGATGGCGTAGGACCAGAGCCAGCAGCTCGTCGCCGGCGAGTAGGCCGGCGTCACCCGATACGGGTGATCCTGGGACGTGTGGGCGAACCCACTCGGTCCAGAGTGGTGCTCGCACCATCGTCGGGTCACGAGGGGTGTGAGAGCATCGACACCACGGCAATCCCGCTGAGGAAGGCACGACGATGGCAACCCCGACGACGGCAAGAAGGACGAACAGAACGAGAGCGGGGGCGACATCGTCGTCGGGTGGTGCCGTGACGCATCGGTCGGTCGCCGAGCGGTTGGCGCGCGGCAAGGCGGCGCGCGCCGAGACGCCGCGCGCAAGCCACGCGGCGTTCACCCCGGCGCCGGACCGCGCCGATCCGCTGGAGGTACTGGAGCGTCAGGCGAGCACACGCGTGCCGGAGCTGGTGCCGATTCGCTACGGCCGGATGCTCGTCTCGCCGTTCACGTTCTATCGCGGCGCGGCGATGATCATGGCCGGCGATCTGGCGCCGACGCCGAGCTCCGGGCTCACCGTTCAGTGCTGCGGCGATGCCCACCTGTCGAACTTCGGCGTCTTCGCGTCGCCCGAGCGGCGGCTCGTGTTCGACCTCAACGATTTCGACGAGACGCTGCCCGGGCCCTGGGAATGGGATGTCAAGCGTCTGGCGGTGAGCGTGCTGATCGCCGCCATCAACAATGGCTTCCCCGTCGGGGACCAGGAGCGGGCCGTGCTTGCCACCGTCGAGGCATACCGCGATGCGATGCAGTCGTTCGCCGGCATGAGCAACCTCGACGTCTGGTATGCGCATATGGATATCGATGCCGCGGTGCAGGACCTCGGCGCACAGCTGCGGCCCAAGATGGCCAAGCGCACCAAGAAGGCGCTGGCCAAAGCCCGCACCCGGGACAGCATGTCCGCGTTCTCAAAGCTGACGCACGTGGTCGACGGTCAGGTTCGAATCGCCGATCAGGGACCGCTGATCGTGCCGTTCGATCAGCTCGTCTCTGAGGGCGAGCGTGACCAGATGTACGAGGGTCTGCGCGGGTTGGTAGACGACTACCGGGAGACGCTGGAGTTCGACCGACGCGTGCTGGTGGACCAGTTCGAGCTTTCGGACTTCGCCCGCAAGGTCGTCGGCGTCGGGAGCGTTGGTACGCGTGCCTGGGTCGCCCTGCTCCTTGGCCGCCACTCGGAGGACGCGTTGTTCCTGCAGGTCAAGGAGGCCGAGGCGTCGGTGTTCGAGCCGTTTCTCGGGGCAAGCGAGTTCGCCAACCATGGCGAGCGCGTGGTCGTCGGGCAGCGGTTGATGCAGGCGAGCAGCGACATCTTCCTCGGTTGGCTGCACGTTGACAGCGGACTCGACGGTCAGGCCCGGGACTTCTACGTGCGCCAGCTGCGCGACTGGAAGGGCTCGGCGGAGATCGAGCAGATGATTCCCAAGGGCCTCGCTCTGTACGGCCGGCTCTGCGGATGGACGCTCGCCCGCGCCCACGCTCGCAGCGGCGACCGTATCGCCATCGCCGCCTATCTTGGCAGCGGCTCCAGCTTCGATCGGGCGATCTTGGAGTTCTCAAATGCCTATGCCCAGCAGAACGAACGGGACTACCGGCGGCTGACCGCCACCGTCGATGCCGGCGAGCTCGTCGCTCAGGCCGGCCTCTGAGCCCACTATTGACGACCGGTCGGGACCTTAGGCGCCGGAGGGAGCGCTGGGGCATCGGCGGAAGACGCCGACCACCCCCAGCGCGATCAGATCCCAGGCCCACCACGGTAGGTCGCCGCCCGAGTCGGTTGCCGCCGGAGCCGTCTGGGTGGCCTGGACTTTGATCGGCTCACCGAACCCGATCCGCAGCCGGCGATGCCGGCTGCGCCGGCGAGTGTCACCGCCACGGGAATGAGTGGGAGCTGGGCGGCTGATCTCATCGCCTTCATCTTCGATCAATGACCAACGCCTGGCTCATCCCAAACGGATGATGTGACGGTCCAGAGGATCGGTAACCGTTGCACCATGGGCCGCATCTTCACCCTGTCTTTGACCGCTGCGCTGAACCCCACGCTGCTGGCGGCCACGACCCTGATGCTCACGCTCATGAAGCCAAAGCGGCTGCTGTCCGGCTACCTGGCCGGCGCGCTGGTCACGAGCATCGCCTGCGGTCTCGTGCTGGTGTTCACGCTGAACGGCTCCAGCACCTCCTCTACCGCGAAGCACACCGTCGACCCTGTCCTCAACATCGTGCTCGGAGCGCTCATCCTGCTCGTCGCGTTCGTGGTCGGAACCGGGCGCGACACGCGACGACAAGCACGCAGCGCGCGCAAGCGCGAGGCAGCCAAGGACAAGCCGCCACCGCGCTGGAAGCGACAGCTCAGCAAAGGCTCCGCCCGAGATACGTTCGTCGTCGCCATCCTGCTGAGCTTTCCGGGCGCCTCCTACATCGCTGGCATGGACCTGCTCAGCAAGCAGAGCCTGGGAACGTTCGCAACAGTGCTGACGGTGATCGGGTTCAATCTGATCATGCTCCTGATGCTGGAGCTGCCGCTGATCGGCTACGCGACGAGACCGGCGGGCACCGAAGTCGCCGTTGCCCGGTTCAATGGCTGGCTGAGTCAGAGGGGTGCTCACGCCGCGCTGATCGCCGCCGCTGCCATCGGCACCCTCTTGATCGGACGCGGAATCATCAACTGGTGAGTCGCGCCGTCGACCCCCGGTTGCTGAGCTACTCCCGCCGTGGCTAACTGCCAGCGGGCGAGGCAGCGGACAGCGTCGTGGCTCGTGACTCAGATCTCCATCGGTTTGTCACGGGCCATCAAGTACACGCGTCCTGACGACAGCCGGCATCCTCCGACCCGGGCGACCCAGACCGGCGCCGTCCTCTCGCGAGGTCATCCAAACCGGGGGATGACCTGGCGTGCCGGGTCTGCTGTGCTCCGCCGATCGAGGTTAAGGACCCACTCCCGGGGGCCTCTCCGCCGGATGCCGCCGTCACGGACACCGATGTCACTCGGCGCACCTGGCTCGCCGCCGAGCGGACATGGCTGGCCTGGTGGCGAACCGGGCTCGGCGCGGCGGCGCTCGCGATCGGCGTCGGACGGATCCTGCCGGGCCTGACCGGCGCCGCGCGTTGGCCCTACAGATTGCTGGGCCTCGGCTACGGTCTGCTGGCCGTCGCGGTACTGGTGCTGGGGGCGCTGCGCCAGCAGCACGCCACCGCGGCGCTGCGGCGCGGAGGTTACGACCAGATCTCGACGACGCTGGTGATGGCACTCACCGCCGTCTCCGTGGTACTCGCCACGGCCACGCTGGTACTGGTCATGGTGTGAACAGGCCAACGCCGCCGCGAACAGCTTCCACCGGGGCACCGTAGCCGACCGACCGCGCCCCGAGCCGCCGGCACCGCCTCAATGGCCGAGCAGGCTCTCGGCGGCGTGCTCCTGATCACTGCGCCGGGGCCGGAGCCGGGGCCGGGACGCCGGCGCCTTCTGGGGCCACCGTCGGCTCTTTTTGCTCTGACCGGGTGGCCTCCAGCCTCGACAGCCCGAGGGTCGCCAGGTAGGCCACGACGACGCCAATTATCGTGAGTGGCTCCGCCCCGGTGCCGGACTGGGCGGTCAGCACCGTGGCGATCACCACGGCGGACAGCGGCAGGCGCAGGATGGCGACCGTGCCGGCACCGATGCCCACCGCCACGGCCGCCGTAACCGGGAATCCCGGCAGGTGTGAGGCCATCAAGCCCCCTGCCGCACCCAGGAAGATGGCCGGGAACGTCGGGCCACCCCGGAAGCTCCCCAGGGAGATGGAATACCCGAGGCCCTTGAAGAGGATCAGCAGCACCAGCGCCGAGAGCGACCATGTCCCCGCGCCGGAAACGAGGCCCGGGAGGGCATCCTGGCCGGAGAACAGCACCTCGTTGACCCCTTTGCCGCTGGCCTGCGAGAACGCGATCGCCAGTCCCGACACGACCAGGCCGCACAAGGGCAGCCACACGAACGGATGCGGCTTTGCCAGGCGATGGGTCCAGAGCCCGCCGGTGCGGATCAGGAAGGCGATGACGGCGACCACCAAACCCAGGACGATCGTCCAGGCGAAATTGCCGACCGTGGGATGGTGAAAGACCGGCAGTGGCAGTGCAGAGAGGGCGTAGGCGCTCGTGCTCAGGCCGGTGAACGAGCCCATCCCGATCGACACCAGCGTCCCGATCCCAGCGCCGACGAGGCCGGGGATCAGGATGATCGGCAGCCGGGACCGTCCCAACCCGGTCGCCTCGATCAGGATGATGGCCGCGATGATCGGCGAGGAGAATACGAACGACAGTGCGGCGAAGCTTCCGGCGGCGCCGACCACGAGCAGCAGCTGTGCCGGCGCTTGGCGCCGGGCCAGCTTGACGACTGCCACCGCCAGCCCCGCGCCGAGGGCGATCAGCGGTGCCTCCGGGCCGATGACCAGTCCCAGACCGATCGAGGCCAGACCCGCCAGGATGATCCCCGGCAACTCGATCGGCGCCGTGGGGGCGCCACCGACCTTCAGGCCCTCGGCGGGCACGTGTCCACCTCGGCCCGGAAGTCGGGTGATCGCCAGCGCGGTGATCACGCCGGCGACGGCGAGGATCGGCAGCGACCACCAGAGCGGCGGACCGCTGTGGTATCCGAGGGCGCTCGGGAGGTGATGGTAGAGCTCCTGCTGAATCTGGTAGATCAGCTCGAGGAAGCACCACGCGGCCAGCGACACGGCGATCCCCACGATCGCGGCGACCACCAGCAGGACCATGAAGCCCTTGGTCAGCAGCGTTGTGGCGGGATCGTCGGCAGCAGCGGAGGCCGTATCGCCGCCCGGGGGGGCATCCGGCTCAGCCATGGCCTAGCCCGTGTGAAGCCAGCATCGCCGTGGACGCTACGGCTCCGGCGGCGGCCGGTCGTCATCCGTATCGGGTGACCAGCGCTACGGCGGACCGATGCCCCATTTATGGGACGTGCCCGCACGCCCGCCGTCGGGTGCCCGCCACCTTGTCAGTGGGCGCCCCTCTACCCACACTTGACTGCACGTGTCGCCGCCGGCGGCGCGTGTGTCAACTGAGACCGAGAGAGGCATCGCCATGTCAGCCATCCTGTGGGTTGTGTGCGCCGTCGTTTACTTCGTGGTCCTGGTCACGCTCGGCCTCGCCACGCTGCGTAAGGGTCACATCCTGTTGTTCATCGTCGGGATCATTTTCCCGATCCTGTGGATCTTCGGCGCGCTCATCGGTCCGTCACCGCGGGCCGCCGGGGCTCGTTAGCCACGCGCCGGAACTTGGGCTGCAGCCGCCCAGCAGAACACAGATCACCAACGAGAGGAAGACCCCGATGAGTTCCACCGCAGCGGGCGGACCAACACGACCGACGGGTAACGGGGCCGGTGTCGATAGCCCCGCGCTGATCCGCGAGGAGGAGCTCGTCGGGCTGCCGCGAAACGAGATTCCGCAGCAGGGGACCGGGACACGAGTGGCCTACGACCTGATGACCAACGAGCTGCTTCTGGACGGCAGCGCGCGGCTCAACCTGGCCACCTTCGTCACGACCTGGATGCCGCCGGACGCGTGCCGACTGATGGCCGAGACCGCCGACAAGAACATGATCGACAAGGACGAGTACCCGCAGACGGCTGAGTTCGAGCGCCGTTGCGTGAACATGATCGGCCGGCTCTGGCATGCCCCCGGCGAAGCGGACGTCACTGGCTGCTCGACGACCGGATCCAGCGAGGCCGCCATGCTCGGCGGACTAGCGCTGAAGTGGCTGTGGCGCGCCCGGATGAAAGCAGCCGGCAAGCCGACGGACCGCCCGAACCTGGTCTTGGGGGTGAATGTCCAGGTGTGCTGGGACAAGTTCTGCCGCTATTGGGACGTCGAGCCGCGGCTGGTGCCGATGGAAGGCGATCGCCTGCACCTCACCGCCGCCTCGGCGCTGACCTACTGCGACGAGAACACGATCGGTGTGGTGGCCGTTCTGGGCTCGACGTTCGACGGCAGCTATGAGCCGGTGGGAGAGATCTGCGCTGCCCTGGATGAGCTGGCGGCGAGCGGCGGCCCGGATATCCCGGTCCACGTCGACGCTGCGTCCGGAGGGTTCGTCGCGCCCTTCTCCCAGCCCGAGCTGGTGTGGGACTTCGCCCTCCCGCGGGTGCATTCGATCAATGCCTCAGGTCACAAGTACGGACTCGTCTACCCCGGGGTCGGCTGGGCGATCTGGCGCGACGCAGCGGCGCTTCCCCGCGACCTGGTGTTCGACGTCAATTATCTGGGGGGATCGATGCCGACCTTCGCGCTCAATTTCTCCCGGCCCGGAAGCGAGGTGCTGGCCCAGTACTTCATGTTCCTGGCACTCGGTCAGGACGGCTACGCTGACGTGCAACGATCCTCGAACCGGATCGCCGGGCACATCGCCAGCGAGATCGCCTCGATGGGGCCGTACCGAACGCTCACCGATGGGAGCGAGCTGCCCGTGGTCGCGTTCGCGCTGGCTTCGGACGTGGCCAACTACACGGTGTTCGACGTCTCGGCCCGCCTACGCGAGTTCGGCTGGCTGGTGCCGGCCTACACGTTCCCGGAGAACCGCCAGGACCTCTCGGTCCTGCGGGTCGTGGTCCGAGCCGGGCTGACAACCGACATGGCCGACCTGTTCCTGGCTGACCTGCGCAAGCAGACCGACTCGTTGCAATCACTTGACGGGCCGCTGCCCAACCGACGGCCCGAAGAGCGCCACAGCTTCAAGCACTGATCCGCCCGACGTCCTTTGGCGGGCGCGCGGCTCATCCGATTCGGGCGACGCGGCGCGTGCTCCCGAGCCAGAGAATCATCCCATGACGCGGTCACGGAAAGCGGTGGCGAAAACCGTCCGCCGGCTCATTGCCGTCGGCACGCTGGCGGTCGTCACCGCCGGGCTGCTGGCCGCCTGTGGAGCCAGCAAGCCGGCCTATTGCTCCGACGTCACCAACTTCAAGAATGCGGTCAAGCAGCTCAAAGACGTCAGCAGTCCCAGCGCGCTGGTGACACAGGCCAAGAACGTATCCAGCACTGGCCAGTCCGCTGTCAACGCGGTCAAGTCCAACTTCGCCCCGCAGACCAGCGCAGTGAAGACCTCGCTGGCGGCGCTCGCGACTTCCACCATGCAGCTGGCCAGCTCGGGCAGCCGGGCGACGGCGCTGGCGGCCATCCCCGGCGAGCTGACGGCAGTCAAGACTGCGGGTGAGAACCTCGCCAGCGCCGCCCACAGCTGTAACTGACTGGCCGCCTCGGAGACTGCGTCGGCCGCGTCAGGCGTGGAGTGCTTCCTCCCATACCTGACTGAGCTCGGCGGGGCGAAGGTCCTGCTTGCGGGCGCAGACAACGGATTCACCGAGCTGATCTGCGCCCGGGTAGCTCGCCGGATCGTCGACGGAGATCAGCACGACCACGACTCGGGGATGCCTGCTGAGGATCGCGCGGGTCGCGGCGATGCCATCCATGTTCGGCATCATCACGTCCATCAATACGAGCTGAGGCGACGATTGCTCGGCCAGGTCGACGGCCTCCGCGCCCGAACATGCCTGGCCGACCAAGACGAACCGGGGCACTGCGGCCACCAACTCCCGTAACGCGTCCCGGAACACCTGGTGGTCATCGACGATGAGGACCCTGACGACTCCGTCGCGCCCCGAGCCGCCATTTTCGTATTTGGTTGTGACTTTCGTCAAGACATGCTCGTGTCAGTCGGTACAGGTGAGTCTCCCACGCCCAGCCGAGCGTCACGAGGGTGCGACCATGCTTGCTGGGTGTGTATTCACACCGTGTTGTGGATGCGCTGCGGCTGCCCTTGTCACTTCACCCCATGAGGATGACGTCGGGGGCCGCCTGAGCCGGGATCGTGAGAGCCCATGGGGAAAGGACCAGGCAAGCGCGGCCCCTGGCCGATTGCCGTCCATCGCAAGACGGCCGGGCCGGACTCGAGACGACGCCGCGCGCCACGTCGAATCGGCTGCGTACGGACGGCGAGGTCGTCAAATCCACCTTTCAGGCCGGCGAGCTCGAGCAGCGTCTTGCAGGATCACTACCGGCGGGCGGGGTCGCTAAGCCGCTGCCGGCCGTTCGCCCCCGTCGATAGAAGTCACCCGGATCGAATGATGCGGGCTCACACGCTCGGCGGGAACATGAACTCGTTGGTCCGGCTTAGACCGAGGCGGACAGACAATCGTGCGCACCCACTCGTAGCCAGCGGAAGGAAGCCGTCCATGATCTGGGCAATCCTCGCCGTCCTTGGGGTGCCCCTCTGGCTCTGCGCCGCGGGCATCCTCACCCTGCTGTTGCGCAATCGAACTCTGCGCAAGCGGCCCGGCAATGTGCCGGTGCGGGTCCGGCGGCCCGGAAAGAAACGCTGGTCGCCAGGTCACGGGGTGTGGGTCCACGACATCTTCGCCTACCGGGGGCTGCCTGCGGCGTGGCGGGAGGCACTTGTCTGGGCTATCGATGCGAGTGTGCGCGCGCCCACCGCGGAAGAACGCAAGAAGCTGCACCGAATCGGTGAGGATGCGGTCGTTGCCACTCTCACGATCATCGACGGCGAAACGATCGAGTTCGCCGCCCGCCACGAGCACGGGAACGAGCTGCTGGGACCCTTTGCCGCCGGAGCCAATGGCGCAGTCGCCCAAGGGCAAGCCTGACCGCGGTCGTCCGGCAGTGGCTTTGAAGTGACCAGCGCCGTGACCGAGAGTGTGGTGCGTGCTACCGCACCTTGACCGGTACGCACGCTTGCCATGACTCGGGGCCACCTCGATGCTCCAGCGGACTCGCTCGCTTGGTTGACCAGCGGAAGGAAAGGAGGTCGACGTCGTGGCACTCACCCCGCACGCTGCGCCCGGAGCCGAACTCGGGCTCGAGGACGTAACTGGCGCGAACCTGCTTCTGTCGGACCTCCGGGTCGGCTACCTCCTGCTCAGCGAGCTCCGGTACCAAGCGATGGCGCGCGCGTTCGGTCTGTCCAGAAGCCAGGCGAAACTGGCCACACTGGTGGCGCTCCTCACGCTGGCGGAGGCCGCCGGTGACAGAGCCGGATCGTATCTGCGGGCGCCGGGAGCTCCATCGGTGCACAGCTCGTCGGTCGTCGCAGCCGGCGTGAGAAGCGTGCTCTGCAGTGTCGCCGGCGCCCCATCTTCGGATGTGCCAGGCGCTGGAGCGCTGCTCGCGATCGCCGTTCTGGGAGGGGCCGTGGCCCCCACCGTCATCAGATCGTTACACGGGGTCAGAACGGAGTCGCACCGGCTGACTACGGATTTTCATCATCGGTACGGATACCTCATTGACCCGGGGCATTGGCGCCAGCGCCGGGCCCGCCGCCGCGGCGAAGCGCCAGCACCCCTATCTTCCAGGCGCCCGCCGATGGCGCCGTCCGTCTGAACGAGAGCTGCGGGGCTCCGGCGCACGCGAGCGACGGCGCTGTCGATCACGCGGCGGTTCAGGCAGCGGACTTCTCCGTCGCGCCGGCCGGAATACAGGACGAATATCCCGTGCCTGGACCGCGAACGCTGGACGGCGCACTCCCGTCGGTCTGGGAGGCGGATCTCAACGACTATGCAGCACGCCGTTGCTGCCCCCGCGTGACCGTGCGTACAGACCCGGTCGCAATTTTCCTCCACCTGCGAGGAGCGCTTCGCACCGCTGTCCTGCGAAACCCGGCTGCACACACGAAACTGCGGTGCGGTTCCCGAGCCACGAGTCGACCCTGCCCGTAACGCGGAGCGCGTCCACTCCGCGTCCATTAGGTCGATGCCGGTTGCACTAACACCGTCCCGAGCGTACACGCGGAAAGCCCGGGGCCTCTCCACTTCCGGAATAGGCGCGGTCTCGGATGGCCGCGGCTATTCCGGGAGTAACGCGACCGCAACTGCGGCGCCACGGCTGCGGCGAGGTCGCGGAAGGAACGCATTCAAGGGCCGACGGCCGGCCGGACGAGAAGCACGGGGCGGCTGAGGAGGCTCACGAGCTCGTCCTAGGGAGATGGCTCGCTGGCGATGACCACGGCGGCCTGCCTGAGCTCTGGGATCGGTCGATGGCGTGGGCGGTCATCGCGGGGAGGTGAGCTGCTTGCGCTTGCCGACGTAGCGGACGGCAGCTCGATCGCCCTCGCCGTCGTCCGACCGGGCCCAGACCAGCCGGCCGGTCATCTACCGGCGCTGGCCCAGCCGCCACGCGCTCGTCATCGCGGCAATCCTCCACCAGCAGCCGACCGGCGCCCGCCGCATCCCCGACACCGGCAACCTGCGCGACGACGTGCTCGCGGTGATGCGCCAGGCCTCACGTCGAATCGCCACCATCGGACCGGGAACGGTCGTCGGGCTGCTCAACGACATCCTCGCCGACGACACCTCCGACGCGATCGTCGACCGGCTCGCCGCCGGCGGCGGCGAGGTCATCAATCAACTGATCACCCGCGCGGCCGCCCGCGGCCAGGCGCGCGACCATGTCCCCCCGCGCGTCGCGCGGCTCCCGCTCGACCTGCTCCGCCACGAGCTGATCCTCACCCACCACGCGCCGTCGACCCAAACGCTGCAGGAGATCGTCGATGAGATCTTCCTGCCGCTCGTCGCGCCGGACCTCGGCCCTAGCAACTGATCCGACACTGCCAGCCCTTGCTCAACCGCACCACCGCTCGGGGCAGCCGCGCCGACCCGCGACCTGGCCCGCGACGACGAGCTCATGCTTCGCGCCCTCCGGTGGCCTCGTCTGCCGCTTACGCGTTCAACGGTTCGCGAGAGCGGCTTAGCGCTAGCTGAGGTCCGCGCCCGAAGCGCGCGCCAGCACGGCGTCCCGCCCTTTCGCACGAAGCGGTTCTCAATCACCAAGCCTGTGCTTCGCGGCGGGCCGTCTCCATGTCGGACTCCGCGATCGCGATCGCCTCGGGATCCATGAAGTCCCATAGGCTCTCGCCCGATCATCTCCTCCGGCGGATAGCAAGCATGCTGGCCATCCGCGGGTTGACATAGTCGGTGCGGTTCCCAGCGTCGACCCGCCGCACACCGTCCGGTGTCGTGTCAAGAATCTCTCGGTAGCGCTCATCGCTCTCGGCGAGTTCGCGCTGGGCCTGCTTGCACTCGGTTACGTCGCGGGTGATCGTGGTCGCGCCGCGAGCGCTGCCGGCGGCCAAGGTCACCGCGAACCCGGTGATCGCAACGCCGACCAGGGTTCCGTCCTTGCGCAGCCGCCGGGTCTCATAGTGCTGCACTTCCTCGCCGGCGACGATGCGCGCGCGGTCCGCGGCTCTCGCGCCTGGCATCGGCTGGAATCAAAAGGTCGCTTGATCTGCCCAGAACCTCCGCGGATGAGTAGCCGTAGACCGCTTCGGCGCCGCTGTTCCAGTTCGCGACTCGCAGATCGGCATCGCGCGAGATGATCGCGTCATAAGACAAGCGCACGATCCGGTTCAGGGTGCGAATGCTCGGCCGCCTCCGCCGCCTCGAGCCCGCTGGCGCCGAACACGGCGAGCGTCTCGTACGAGTCCAAGGACGACAGCCGATCCTACTGAGCACGACGTCCCGGGACTCCTCCGCGAGCGCGATCGCCATCTCCCCAGCGTCCTTCACCCGTCGCCACGAGACCGGTAGATGGCCGGCTTTCTGCAGCACTTGCACGAACAGCTCGGCGTCGTCATCGCACTCGGCAACGATCAAAGCCGCCAGCGCGACAGCCGGGGTGGCGGGCGCACGCGCTGCCGGGCGATCCGAGGATCGAGTCCGAATGGCTCGGTCGGGCATGTGCCGACGTTCCCTCGCCGGTCAGGCGCCACAGCAGCCTCATTGTGCGAACCACATTGCAGCACTGCTGAAACTCGACCTGCTTGTGCACGTAGCAGGTGGCGCCGGCGTTCTGGCTTTGGGCGAAGCCTTCGCGTCCCGGCTCGCCGGGATCCGCCCGCGACTCGGCAAAGAACCCCATTCGCACTCCCGGATGCCGATCGAGATATCGATCCGCGATCAACATCTCGACGGCCGACCGGCCAAGTCCCGCGTGGCTCTCGCTGTGCAGGATCGCGGCTTCGGCGTCCGCAAACTGGGTCTCGTCCCGAGCGCTGACGATCACCATCGCGTCGGGGACGGACCCGAGCTCGGAGTACCCGTGAGCAGGCGTTCGGTGGAGCTCCACGTCCAGGATGACGTCTTCCACGACGTCGCTTGACATCGCCAGGAAGCCGATCGGCATCCCGCCCTGGCTGCGCTCCGGCGTCATCGCCACGCGCGCGATGAAATGGCTTCCATCCGCGTGGCGAGCCACCACCGTCCCTTCCCAGTCACCCTCGGGGACCGTCCCTGGCGGCCGCACAGACAAGCCCTCGCTCATAGCCTCCTGCGAGGGAGCCATGAATTGCCGAGGCAAGGTTCGAAGCCGGGGTGTCCGGCAACGCCGAGGGTCACTCAGCGCTTGTGTCCGCTGATCCATCCACGCAGTATCGACCCGGGGCGCCCGTTCCGCAATAGACAGTAATCAGGAAAATGGCCGTTCGGGCTAATGGTTTCCGGGGAGCGAGCGGGGGATTTCTACTCACGCCCGCGTGGTGGCTACAGAGCGGCGAGCTGATGCTCTAATTCGTCCGGTGACGGCTTAGGAATCGAGCTGCGGCCTCGGTGCGGTTCCTTACGCCGAGGTTGCGCAGGATGTGCTGAACGTGGGACTCGACCGTGGTCTCAGCGATATTCAGCCGATCGGCGATCTCGGCATTCGACGCTCCCTCCGCGATCACGGCGAGAACCTCGAGCTCCCGCGGCGACAACAGATCCCCGATCCGAGAGCCTGGCACCCCAACGGACGGGTCGCTGCGATCCGAGCGCTGGTGGAGAGTGCCGGCGAGCATCACGGCCTCGCGTAGCTCTTCGACCTTGCCCAGCAGCTCGGCGTTGAGCACCCGGAAGCGCTCATGGTGGACCCCTCCGGTCTTCTCGCCTCGCGCGCTGACAGCTGGGCTGACCGCAGTGTTCACCTTTCCCCTGCGCCATGACGACCTGCTGCTCGGTGCGCTTGACCTTTACCGGGACACCGCCGGGCCGCTGACGCCGGAGTCGATGAGCGCGGCTCAAACGCTCGCCGATGTCGCTGCCGCCTACCTGATCAACGCCCGAGCGCGGTCTGACCTTCAGGACTCCTCCGATCAGTCCCGCGAAGCAGCGATGCACGACGGCCTGACCGGACTGCCCAATCGCACCCTGCTGATGCAGCGCTTAGAGCACGCGTTTCTTCGCGCACAGCGCTCGGGCAAAACCATCGCGGTGTTCTTCGTTGATCTCGACGCATTCAAAGCGATCAACGACACGTACGGACACCGGGTCGGTGACGAGTTGCTGGTGGCTGTCGGACAGCGCCTAGCCGGGGTACTGCGACCGGGTGACACCCTGGCCCGTCTGGCCGGCGACGAGTTCGTCGTACTCTGCGAGGATCTCGATGACCCGGCCCAAGCCGACGCGATCGCGGTCCGATTTGACGCCGCGCTAGCCCGCCCGCTCGCGCTGGAAGACATCGAACTCAACATTCACGGCAGCATCGGTATCGCCTGCAACCGATGCGGCGATGATGAACCCGAGGCGGTCATCCACGACGCTGATCTAGCCATCTACCGCACCAAGCGCCGCCATGGGTCGCGCCGTCAGGTTCGCAGCAGGCGCGAGCGCAACCTCACCGACCACCACGCCGGGCTCGCAGCGGGCCTACCTGGCGCATCGGGACGCGGTGAGCTACACCTCTCATACCAGCCGATCGTCGACACCGCCACCGGCCGTCTCACCGCCGTCGAGGCGCTTCTGCGCTGGACGCATCCGAGTCGCGGACCGGTGTCACCGAAGATATTCATCCCGTTCGCCGAGCAGTCCGGGCAGATCATCGAGATCGGACAATGGGTCCTCGGGCGAGCCTGCCGAGACAGACAGCACTGGCAGTCTCAAAGAGCGGACAAGATCGCGCTGTCGGTCAACGTCTCTGCCCACCACTTCATGTCCGCGGGCTTCGTTAGGTCGGTGGTATCCATACTCGACGCCACCTCAACACGTCCCGAACTGTTGACCTTGGAGGTGACCGAAACCGTCTTCGTCCGCGACCGTGACCGCGCCCTGATCGTGCTCGATCAGCTCAAAGCCACCGGGATCAAGCTCGCTCTCGATGACTTCGGGACCGGCTACTCCTCGCTCAGTTACCTACACGCACTGCCGATCGACACGATCAAAATCGACCAGAGCTTCATCACCAACCTCGATGGCACCGAAGCCGATCACACCATCTTGATCGCGATCATCCAGCTCGCTCACGGGCTCGGGATGACAGTCGTCGCAGAAGGCGTTGAGACTTCCGATCAGCACAAGCAGCTCGCTACGCTGGGCTCAGACTCCTGCCAGGGCTTCTACTTCGCTCGCCCGATGCCTACGGCAGGCATCGACAGCCTGATTCATGTCGACAACGGAAGCAACCTACATCTACCTCTCGTCAAAACCGCCGTCGGATTGTGACCGTCGCCGTCGCCAATGACGGCACGCGGTTCACCTCGTGTCGGGGTGTCATGGTTCTGCGGGTTTTCGACGAGATCGCGCACGAATTCGATGTCGATCTTCAAGACCGTCAGCGGCAAGCGCTTGAGGTAGGCGAAACCGCCGTACCCCATGCCAAAGTCATCGAGGGCGATCTCACAACCAAGCTCCGCCAGCTCGTGCACGAACGCTTCCGCAACCTCAGCCCTCGCGCGGCCAATTCAACCGCCTGGGCCAGCACCCAGCGGTCGATCTCCTTGATTGGACTCCGCCGCGGCGATCTCTGCATCGAGAAACTCGATCTGGCGGATCCCGGCATCCACCGACTTGCGCTCCTTGACGGGCGACTCCAGCCCGGCGAGCCAGTGGCGGCCCTTGACCCCGAACAGGTCAGAGCACCGCGGCCGGCCTGCAGGCGGCGCTGCAGACTGGCGTGGATCTCGTTCTTAGCTCGCGAGCGGGCGCGCCTCAACTGCTCGCGCCGGGCCAGCCGGCGGGGCAGGATCCGGCAGCGCTCATCAGGCATCCACACCGACTCAAGCTCGCCCTTCCGCAACAAGCTCGCCAGCGTCCGAGCGTCGAGCTTGTCGGTCTTGGCTCGCGCGCCAGGGATGCCGGCGTCATCAGGGCTGACCAGGAGTTGCGCAGCCCACGACGCGCTACTGAGCTGACGGTTTTCCGCCGGCGGGGATCACGCGGCGCTCGTGTGTGCCGATGCCGATCGTGCGCTCGTCGGCGGCCTTCACCTCGACGGCGAACCTGAGCTTGCGTCCGTCGACGATCTCCTGGAGGCGGGCGTGTGCGGTGCACCTTGCGCCCTCGCCGGCCGCAGCGACGTGCTTGATGCAGACCTCGAACCCGACCGTGGCCTGCCCACCCTGCAGCAGCGGATGGACGAGCATGGCCGCGGTGCGCTCCATCATTGCGATCATCCCGGGCGTCGAGAGAACTGGGGATTCCAGCGTTCCCGCGACATCGGTGAGCAACGAGCCGGTGACTTCGAACTCATGGGAGGCGTCGATTCCAGCTTCTAGCTCGGGCACCGCCCGAACACTAGCCGTCCGGGGCGCGACGTCCATCCCCCTCGGACGACGGGTCCATCACGACGCGGTGTCGATGTAGTACAGCCCGCAGGCGTGTGGCACGGTGCACTGCAGCCCCGGAAGGGTCGTGGTCGTGGGGCCGAAGGTGTCGGTCGGACGCAGATTGTTCTGCTCTCCGGTGCCCGCCGACAACTTCACGGCCCTATGGGTCGATTGCGCGCTCCAGGGTCCTGTGTTGTTGGTGCAGGCATCGGTCCGGCAATCCAGCGAGACGAGCGATACACCAATCTTGGCCTTGGTGAAATCCGCCGTCGAGTTATTCCCGAACCCGAGGATCGATCCGAACACCTCGGTCCAGCGGCCCGCGCCGTTCACCGCTTGCGTGAGGCCATACGCATCGTTGGCAACGACGCTGTAGATGATGCTCGACGAATACCAGGGAAGGACCGCCATCAGCTTGAGCACGTTCACGCTCGGATTCGACGCCGAAGGGTTGTAGTCGGCGAACAGGGTTGGCCAGTCGTCGGCGCGAATCGAGCGCGGCGGATTCGAGGCCGGGCCGCCACAGGTCTGGTGATACCCGTTGGGCAGGCCCACCGTCAGATCGATGTTCCAGATGCACAGACCGTCGGGCTGGCGGGGCTTGGACTGGTCGACAAACTGAACCCAATCGTCGTCGCCGTTGCTGCCGGTGAACCCGTTGCTGTTGAACTGAATGCTGAACGCGTTCCTGCCCCAGGTGGGGTCGTTCAACGAGCCGAGCCGGGTGATGTTGATTCCGACGGCGCCGCCCGTGATCGGCTCCGGCGACTGGTGGCGCGGGTTCGCGCTCCTCGTCACCTTCTTGTAGGTGATCGCGGGCAGATATTCGGCGGGCGGGTAATGCTTGGCCGCATAGGCGCGCGTTCGGCACGCCGTCCTGCGCCAGGCGCGGATGTACTCATAGCAGCCGACGACTGACGGCGGCGGCGGCACATCGCGTCTTGCCAGCGGCGGACTCGGCACCCCCTTGGGCCACGACAGCAGCGCCGTGTCTCGCGACCCGGCGATCGTGCCCTGCGGCTCTGCGCCGGCGCACACCGACAGGCCGAAGAAGGCCACCACGACTAGCACCACCGATCGCTTGATGAGCGACATGAGACACCCCTAATCCACCCCGGTCACGTGATGTGGTGCGCGACCCCCACCAATCCAGTGGCGCTCCTTCTATACCAAGCCGGGTCAGACGACAAGCAGATTCGCTAAGTCGGCCGATTTCGCACGGGAAAGCTGGTGATCCCGCCTGGATCGCCGAAGCTCGACCGTGCGGTCGAGCTTGGGACCCGCTGGTTGCCGGGCTCGCGTCGCTGCTGCGCAGCGGGCGTTACGCCGAACCGGCCTAGCGCCTAGCGCCTAGCTCGGGGTCGAGGCCAGCGTCGCGCCGCGGGCATCTTCCGCGGTGGATTCGGCGCCCTGCAGGGCGCGGCTCAGAAGCCTCGTAAGGGTGGCGCGCTCCTCGGCGTCGAGGGCCACGAGGACTTCGTTCTCGATCGCCTCCTGCGCGCGGCCGGCACGCTCCAGGGCCTGCCGCCCGGACTCCGTGATGTGGACGCGGTGGCGCCGGCGATCCTCGGAGTCGCGCCGACGCACCAGGTGGCCGAGATCCTCGAGGTCGTTGAGGAGCAGCACGACGTTCTTGGCGTCCATGCACAACGCGTCGACCAGCTCCTGCTGGGGCGCCCCGTCATGGTCGCTCACGTAGCTGAGCGCCATCAGCAGCCGCAGATCCATTCCCAGCAGCTCCGCGTTGCTGCGGCGCATGACCTGCTTGGCCAATCGCGCCAGCAGGATCGTCGGGCTGGATGCGCACTGATCGCGGTGAAAACCCATATGCGACGCATTATACCGCCGATTTTGGCGATGTTCCCATCAGCGTAAAGAATTCCTCCAACACCTTTGATATCCGTAACAGGGATGATTCGTGATAAGGTTAGTTCCAGATCACGAACCGAAGGAAATTGATGAGCACCAGCGCCGCCCAACCCTCCTCCGTCTCAAGCCCCAACCGATGGGCGGTTCTCGCCCTGCTCGGGGTCGCCCAGCTGATGGTCGTGCTCGACGCGACGATCGTGAACATCGCGCTGCCCTCGGCGCAGAAGGCGTTGCACTTCTCGACCGACAACCGGCAGTGGATCATCACCGCCTACGCCCTGGCCTTCGGCAGCCTGCTGCTGCTGGGGGGCAAGCTCGGTGACCTGTTCGGACGCAAGTGGACCTTCATCGGCGGGCTCACCGGCTTCGCCATCGCTTCGGCGATCGGCGGACTGTCGCAATCGTTCGGGATGCTCGTCGCCGCGCGCGGCCTCCAAGGCGCCTTCGGCGCGCTGCTCGCCCCCTCAGCGCTCGGCCTGCTGACGGTGACCTTCCAGGGATCCGCGGATCGGCCCAAGGCGTTCGGGATCTTCAGCGCCATCGCTGCCGGCGGCGCCTCGGTCGGGCTGCTGCTCGGGGGCGCGCTCACGCAGGCCATCTCGTGGCGCTGGTGCCTGTATGTGAACCTCGCGATCGCCGTGCCCACCGCGGTCACCGCGTTCAGGCTGCTGCAGAACCAGCGCCGGCCGGACCGCGCCCGGATCGACCTGCCCGGCGTGGCGGTCGGCTCCGGCGGTTTGTTCGCGCTGGTCTTTGGCTTCTCCAATGCCGAGACGAGCTCGTGGTCGGCTCCGCTCACGATCGTCGCGCTCGCGGCCAGCGCGGTTCTGCTGGCCGGGTTCGTCGCGCTCGAGCGGCGGGTCGAGCATCCGCTGCTGCCGCTGCACATCGTCTGGGATCGGGCGCGCGGAGGCGCCTACGCCTCGATCGCTCTGGCGGGGTCAGCCGTGTTCGCCGTCTTCCTGTTCCTGACCTACTACCTGCAGGACAACCTCGGCTTCTCCCCCTTGAAGACCGGCCTGGCCTTCCTGCCCATGACCGCCGGAATCGTCCTCACCTCGACGACCGTGCAGACGCGGGTGCTGCACCGCACCGGCGCCAAGCCCCTGGTCATGATCGGAATGACCCTCGGGATCATCGCCATGGTGTCCTTCACGCGCCTGAGCGCGCATGGTGCCTACGTCAGCCACGTGCTGCCCGGCCTGGTGCTCACCGGAGTGGGTATGGGCTGCATCTTCGCGCCCGCCTTTTCCACGGCGACGCTCGGGATCAAGAGCACCGAGGCCGGGATCGCCTCGGCGATGGTCAACACGTCGCAGCAGGTCGGCGGCTCGGTCGGCACCGCCCTGCTGAGCACGATCTTCGCCAGCTCGGCGGCCGGATACCTGTCCCTGCACACCAAGGCGGTAGCCGCCGCCAGCGCGGCATCCATCCACGGTTACACCACCGCCTTCGATTGGGCCGCCGGGATCTTCGGCCTCGGCCTGCTCGTCGCCTTGGTGATCCTCCCGCGCGACGGTGCCGCCCGGGCCGCCACCGCTCAAGCGCAAGCGCGCAGCGACCGCGACCTCAGCCTCAGCCTGGAGACCACCTAACCAAACCGTCCAGCGGGCCGGCATCGCGTCAATGCGATGGCGCGTCCGCGCTCACCCCAGGAGGCTCGTATGAGCAAGAAATCAAAGACCATCGGGGCGCCGAGCGCCCCGCCGGCAGAGCCGCCGACGACCCCGACTGACCAAGCGGCCCCGCCCGTGGGACGGACCAGGCCGCTACGGCGATGGTCAGTCGCCGAGCTCATCGCCCGAGCCGTCGTGCCACCTCGCGCCGACGGCCTGGGTCAGGGCCAGTCAGGCTAACCAACTCGGGACCCGACGATGTCGACCGCCATCGACAGGCGCGGGCTGCGGCGGCGCATTGTCACCCTGGCGGTGCTCGCCGTGTGCGGAGTGACCGGGCTGCTCGCGGTCCCCGCGCTCCGGCCTGTGGTGCGGGACATGGCGGACATGAACCCGGCGCTGGTGGCCGCCGCCGTCGCCCTCGAGCTCGCCTCGTGCCTCAGCTTCGTGGTCGTCTTCCGGCTCTTCTTCGAACCGGTGCCGAAGGGCGCGGCGCGGGAGCTGGCGTGGACGCAGACGGGCTCGGGCGCCCTGCTGCCCGGGGGCGGCGTCGGTTCGCTGGCCATCGGCGGCTGGCTGCTTCACCTCGCCGGGATGCCGACCCGGCAGATTGTCCAGCGCTCGAGCGGCCTGTTCTTCCTGACCAGCGCCATCAACGTCCTCACGCTCGCGGTGGCCGGCCTGCTACTGCTGTTCGGGATCGCCGACGGACCCCACGACGCGCTGCGCGCGGGCGTGCCGGTCCTCGTCGCCGCCGCGAGCGTCGTGGTGCTCGCCCTGCCGCGCGTCATGCGCCGTATTTCCAGCGAGCACCCTCGCGCTGGCTGGCTCGAGGACATCGGCGTCGGGATCCCCGCCGCGCGCCAAGCCCTGGCCCGACCGAGCTGGCGCCTGGCCGGCGCTCTTGGCTACCTCCTGTTCGACATCTGCGTGCTGTGGACGACCTTCGCCGCCCTCGGCCCGCTCCCCCCGCTGGCGCCGCTCGTGCTCGCCTATCTGGCGGGCTACCTCGCCAACGCGATCCCCATCCCCGGTGGCATCGGGGTCCTCGATGCCGGCCTGGTCGGCGCCCTGGCGCTATATGGAATGCCCGTCACCCATGCCGCCGCCGCGGTGCTCGCCTACCACGCGATCGCGTTCTGGATTCCGACCCTCGGGGGCACGCTCGCCTATGCCCGGCTGCGCCGCCGCCTGAACCCCGACGATGAGAGGGAGACCGCGCCGCCGCTGGTCGCGGCGACCGGAACGTCTTAAGAACCTCTCACAGCGACCCGTCAAGCCGGTCGACGCCGACGCTGCTTAGCGGTTCGAAACCCTCGCCGCGTCTTTGCCCGGAACGGCTCTCAAGCCAGCGTCCCGACCAGGGGGGCTACTGGGGCGACCATGCCACGTGAGGGTCATCATTCAGTCGTCAGCATCTCTCGTGCAGACCAGCGCTATTTCAACGCATCATCGGAGGTAACGGTGAACACCGCAATTGATCATGACGCCGTCATCCGGGCCGGGATCCAGCAGCACTGGGATGCCTCCGAACGCGGGGACATCGACGCCGAGCACGCGATCTACGCTGCCGACGCGATCCTGGACTACCCGCAGTCCGGCGAGCGCTTCAGAGGCCGGTCGAGGATTCAAGCGCAGCGCGGCGGGCACCCGGCCGAACGCCACTTCACCATCCGTCGGATCCTGGGCGGCGGCGATCTTTGGATGAGCGAGTGCGTGATCACCTATGACGGTGTGCCTACCTACTCGGTCAGCGTCATGGAGATCACCGATGGTCTCGTAACGCACGAGACCCAGTACTTCGCCGACCCCTTCCCCGCGGCTCCGGGGCGGGCTGCGCTCGCTGAGCCGATTCCGGCCGCCGACAATTGACTAGAGGACGCCGTGCCTGAGGAGCAATTCGGATCCGGTGTCAAATTTGAGGAGCAACAGGTCTCATGTCTGGCGGGAAGCTCAGGATGGACCCCCTTCGTGGAGAGGCGGCACGGGGGCTATTCACTCGCTGGGCGTGCCGCCGGCGCTGCCCCAGGCTCGTCGACCGGGATCTGGAACCGCGCGCGCCATTGCTTCACGTCGAACCGTGCCGGCTTGGTTTGCTCGAGGAACTGCTCGAGCACCGCGATGAACCGGCCTGGAGCCTCGAGCTGCGGGAGATGCCCCACACCGTCGAAGATCTCGAGCCGGCTGCCGGGGATGGACTCGTGGGCGCGCACGCCATGCCGGACGGGGACGATCGGATCCCGCGCGCCCCAGATGATCAGGACGGGAACGCCCGCGGTCAGGTACAGACGATCGCTGGCGTCCACGCGCTGGCCCCGCGCTGTGATGACCGAGCGGAGCGTGCTGAGGAACGCCGTGCGGCGGCGTGAATCCGCGAGCGACGCATATCCGCGAGCGACTTCCGCGACGTCGGCGTTCGGTCGCAACCCGACCCCAGCCAATCCGCGGCGGAGCGCAGCTCCGCCCCAGCCGGCGGTCCTCGCGGTTGCGCCGATCACGAGCTCCGCGCCGGGCAACGCTGCGGCGCGCAGAATCAGGCTCACCTCGGGTCCTAGGCCACCGCTCGAGACGAGGACGAGGCGCTCGGCGATCTCGGGGAACTGGTAGGCGATCTGCATCGCGAGCCCACCCCCGAGCGAGTGGCCGACGAGCGTTGCGCGTTCGTGCTCGAGCGCAATCAGCAGGTCGCGGAGGCCGGCCGCCAGCGCTCCGAGCGAGTAGTCCCCTGCTCCGGCGGCGGAGGCCCCGTGCCCGGGGAGGTCTGGCGCGATGACCGTGTGGCGGCGCGCCAACAGGTCGAACACCCCCCGCCAGTTCGCATAGCTGCCACCTATCCCGTGGATCAAGAGCAACACCGGTCCGGCTCCGGCCTGAACGTAGGTCACGCTCCGACCGTGGAGCTTGAGCGTCTTGGGCGTAATCGCGTTCATGGCTGTCAGATCACCGTCATTACCGACCAGGGCCCCCCCGCTGACTCCTTTGCCGCAAACACGCCGCAGGTACGCCCGCGTAGCGCGGACGTGCCCGCCTCAGGCATGCCTGGGGAACCCATCCCTTGAAGGCTTGCCGAGGGTGCAAAGGCGCCTGACGTGCTCTGGTCGCTATGAGGTTGTTCCGATTCGCCATCACATCCTCGTCGACCTGTTGTGATTTGTACCTTCCACCCGTCACCCGTCCATCGGTGATTAGCCGCAGTCACGCAGCGGGCTTTGCGCTTGCCCTCAGGCTCAGCGTGAGCTTCTCCAGATAGGGCACAGACCCGCCCACGAATCGCACACCGCGGTCGACCAGTGCGTCGTCGACGATCCGCGAAGCCTTGGGCTCGAGCACCGCCAGCGGCGCTGGCGGTGAGCAGCGCCACCTCGGTGGCGAGGAGATCGAAGGTTGGTCGTCCGCCTGTCCGGATACAGCTCACGGCGCAATGATGGACCAGCAAACCTATGAGAAACCGGGATGGTCGGCAGGCGAGGCAGGGAGAACTACGGACGGTGACGCGCTTGCTCGCGCTTATGGTCCTGACCATGAACAACAGCTCACGAGCCAAGTCGAGCGCGCCCGCATCCAAGGCAGGCGGTCAACAGGTGATCGACCCGCTGATCGAAAACCGTACGTTCGAGGAGATCGAGATCGGCGAGACCGCCACACTCGAGCGCACCTTGAGCTGGCGCGACATCGAGCTGTTCGCGGTGGTGTCCGGGGATGTCAATCCCGCCCATGTCGACGAGGAGTACGCCCGCAGCGACCTGTTCCACCGGATCGTCGGGCATGGCATGTGGGGCGCCTCGCTGATCTCCACTCTGCTTGGCACCCGGCTGCCGGGACCGGGAACGATCTATCTCGAGCAGACGCTCGTCTTCCGCCACCCTGTGAGCATCGGGGACACGGTCGCGGTTTCTGTGGTCGTGGCGTCAAAGGACCCAGAGCGCAACCGCGTCGTCCTCGATTGCCGCTGCGTCAATCAGCGCGGTGAGACGGTGATCGACGGGACGGCGAGGGTGATCGCGCCCACGGAAAAGGTTCGCCGGCCCCGGTTCGAGCTACCCGACGTCTCGCTACGCGAGCACGCCCCGGCCGACACCGCCCGGGCGCTGAGTAATTCTCCGCAAGACCGTGCGGAGCCCGGCGGATGGGGGACCGACCGCACCGGCTCAGACTGACCAGATGAGCAACAAGGTCATTCTCCGGTCCTCTGAGGATCGCGGAAGGAGGACCGATGTCTGAAGCAGTCATCGTCGACGCGATCAGGACGCCCATCGGGCGGGCCGTTAGGGGGACGCTGCGCGACATCCGAGCCGACGACCTCGCCGCGATCCCGCTGCGCGCCTTGGTCGAGCGCAACCCCGAAGTCGACTTCGGTGAGACGAACGACGTGATGATGGGGTGTGGCTTCCCCGACCACGAGCAGGGCTACAACATCGGGCGCAACGCCGTGCTGCTGGCCGGGTACGACCACCACGTCCCCGCCGTCACCGTCAGCCGCTTCTGCGCGTCGTCGCTGCAGACGATCCGGATGGCGTTCCACGCGATCAAGGCAGGCGAAGGCGATCAGTATGTCGCGGCCGGAGTGGAGTGCACGTCGCGGGGCGCCGGCATGACACTGCCCGTGGCGAACCCACGCATCGACGGCACGAACGGCACGGGCTACAACGTCTACATCCCGATGGGGCTCACGGCCGAGAACGTGGCCGACCGCTGCAAGGTCAGCCGCGAGGCCCAGGACGAGTGGGCGGCGGGGTCCCAGGCCCGTGCAGTAGCGGCGCGCGAAAGCGGACACTTCGACCCCGAGATCGTGGGCGTGGACATTCCAGAGGCCCACGACGCCGGGGGCGACGTGATCCCGGCGCACACCGTGACGAGAGATGACGGGCCTCGCGCGGGCACGACGGTTGACTCGCTCGCGAAGCTCAAGCCGGCGTTCAGGCCGAACGGTACGGTGACCGCCGGCAACGCGTGCCCGCTCAACGACGGCGCCGCCGCAGTGCTGGTGATGTCGGAGGAGAAGGCGCGCGACCGCGCCCTCAAGCCCCGGGCGCGGATCGTTGCATCATCGGTGGCGGCGATCCGTCCCGAGATCATGGGCCTCGGGCCGATTCCGGCCGTCAGGGCGGTGCTGAAGCAGGCCGGTTTGACGATCGATGACATCGACCTGGTCGAGATCAACGAGGCCTTCGCGGCTCAGGTGATTCCGTGCCGCGACGAGCTGGGCATCGATCCCGAGAAGCTCAACATCAACGGCGGCGCGATCGCCCTGGGTCATCCGTTCGGGATGACCGGCGCACGAATCATGACAACCCTGCTCAACAACCTCGACTCGGTTGACGGCAGGTACGGCCTGGAGTCGATGTGCGTCGCCGGCGGGTTGGGTCAGGCGATGATCGTCGAGCGGCTCGCATAGAAACGGAAAGGGACAGGACAATGGCGATTACAGGTTCAAAGACTCAGACTGCTGCGCGCGACCGCGATCTCACGGGGCGGGTCGCGCTGGTCACCGGAGGTATCCGTGGGATCGGTGCGGCGATCTGCCACGCGCTCGCTGCGGACGGGGCCGTGGTGGCCGCCGGCTTCAGCTCGAACCGCGAGAGGGCCGAGGAGTTCCGCCGGCAGGTCGAGGCCGAGGGAGGGACGCTGTCGCTGCACCAGGGAAACATCGGCGACGCCGAGGACTGCCAGCGCGTCGTTGCCGACGTGATCACGGAACACGGGCGACTCGACATCCTCGTCAACAACGCCGGCATCACGGTGGACAAGCCCGTATGGAAGCTGTCGCCGGCCGACTGGGACAAGGTGCTGAAGGTCGACCTGTCGGGGGCCTTCTACATGTCCAAGCCGGCGATTGAGCACATGATCGACCGCGGCTCGGGCCGGATCATCAACATCTCGTCGGTCACCGGCGAGATGGGCAACGTGGGCCAGGCCAACTACGCCGCGTCGAAGTCGGGGTTGTTCGGGCTCACGAAGACGCTTGCCAAGGAGGCGGCGCTGGCACTCCGCGTGGCGGGCAAGCTCGAGAAGGGGACCGGGATCACCGTCAACTGCATCACCCCGGGCCTGATCGAGACCGACATGGTCGTGACGATCCCGCCGTACTTGCTGGCCGACATCGTCGAGCGGGTCCCGGTGCACCGGATGGGGCACCCGGAAGAGATCGGGCGCGCAGTGTGCTTCCTCGCCCAGGATGCCTCGGGTTACATCACCGGGCAGATCTGGGACGTGGACGGCGGACTCAATATGTGATTGAGCGATCAGATCGACAAAGCGGTGTTACGAGAGGACTAGCGGTGGCCACGCACGTTTCAGAAGCAGAAGCTCGCGACGTCGTCGAGGCGGCACGCGAGGCCGACTGGAAGCTGCCGAGCTTCGGCAAGCAGCTGTTCCTGGGCGATTTCCGACTGGATTTGATCCATCCACAACCGCGGCTGGAGCCAGAGGCGATCGAGAGGGGTGAGCATTTCCTGGCCGACCTCAAGGCGGTGCTGGCGGCGGAGGCTGACCCGCTCGAGATCGAGCGCGAAGCCAAGATCCCCGACCGCGTGGTGGACGCGCTGAAGAGGATCGGCGCGTTGGGGATGAAGGTCCCGCCCGAGTACGGCGGCCTCGGGCTATCGCAGCTGTACTACAGCAAGGCGCTTGCGATTGCCGGCGTGTATCACTCGTCGATCTGCACCCTGCTCAGCGCACACCAGTCAATTGGCGTCGCCGAGCCGCTGCGGATGTTCGGAAGCGAGGAGCAGCGGCGCGAGTGGCTGCCGCTGGTTGCCAAGGACCACATCAGCGCCTTCCTGCTCACCGAGCCCGGCGTGGGCTCCGACCCCGCACGGATGGCTTCGACCGCGATACCGGCGGGGCCTGAGCTCGGCGCGACGCCGGTGGACGACGAACTGCTCGCGACACCGGTCGACGGCGGCTACGTGATCAACGGCCGCAAGCTATGGGCGACGAACGGCACGATCGCCGACATTGTCGTGGTCATGGCGAAGGTGCCGAAGGGCGAAGGCCACCGTGGCGGCATCAGCGCGTTCGTCCTGTTCTACGACACCGAGGGCATCACGGTCGAGCACCGTAATGCGTTCATGGGGCTGCGCGGGATCGAGAACTCGGTGACCCGCCTGGAGAACGTGTTCGTGCCCCAGGAGAACCTGATCGCTCGCGAGGGCGACGGGCTCAAGATCGCGCTGAGCACGCTGAACACCGGCCGCCTGGCGCTGATGGCGCTCTCCGTCGGCGCTTCGAAGTGGGCGACGAAGATCGCCCGCGAGTGGGCCACGGAACGGGTGCAGTGGGGCCGGCCGATCGGCCAGCACGACGCGGTGGCGCAGAAGGTGGCATTCATCGCCGGCAGCGCGTTCGGTCTCGAGGCGATGCTCGATGTCGCTGCGCGCATGGCCGACGACAAGCGCAACGACATCCGGATCGAGGCCGCGCTGTGCAAGGTGTACGGCTCAGAGCTCGCGTGGCAGGTGGTGGACACGCTGATGCAGGTCCGAGGCGGGCGCGGCTACGAGACGGCAGCGTCTCTCAAGGCGCGGGGAGAGAAGCCCGTGGCTGTGGAGCAGTGCATGCGGGACACGCGCGTCAACCGCATCTTCGAGGGCTCGAGCGAGATCATGCACCTGCTGATCGCCCGTGAGGCGGTCGATACGCACCTCAAGGCCGCAGGCGGCCTGCTCACGGGTGACGGCAATGCCAAGGCCAAGGTGGACGCGGCGATGAAGGCCGGCCTCTTCTACACGAAATGGCTGCCGCAGCTGGCCGTCGGCAAGGGCCAGGTCCCTCGCTCCTACGACGAGTTCGGCCCGCTCGCGACATACCTACGGTACGTCGAGCGCTCCGCGCGCAAGCTCGCGCGCTCGACCTTCTACGGCATGGCTCGCTGGCAGGCGAAGCTCGAGTACAAGCAGACGTTCCTCGCGCGGATCGTCGACATCGGCGCCGAGCTGTTCGCGATCTCCGCCACCGTCTGCTACGCCGACACGATCGGACGGGAGCAGCCCGAGCGCAAACAGGAGGCGACCGAGCTCGCACAGCTGTTCTGCGTCATGGCCAAGCGCAGGGCCGACGCGCTCTTCGGCGAGCTGTGGGCGAACGACGACGACGCGCTCTACAGCGCGGCGCAGAAGGTGCTGGACGGGCGCTACAGCTGGGTCGAGGAGGGGATCGTCGACCCGTCCGGCGAGGGTCCCATGATCCCGGCGCTGGATTAGCCCACGAGGCCGCGTGCCTTCAGGTCACATGATCGACGGCGCCACCGGCGTGGACGACCACGCCGCCGTGATGGGCCCGCAGCAGCCGGCGGCCCGCTACGGGACCTGACAGGAGCGCGGCCTTGGCTCGGCAACGTGGTACCGGGATCCTCGGGAAGCGGTTCGAGGACGAGATCGCACGGGTCTCGGTGGCCGAGGAGGAGGGCCTCACGTTCGGGGCCGACTTTGGCGTCGGCACGATGATCGAGCTCCCCCGCGCCTGCTTCATCGCCGATCAGATCGCCTGTCACGCGGACTTCTTCTCGTTCGGGACCAACGATCTCACCCAGTGCGGGCTTGGCTTCTCCCGAGATGACATCGAGGGTCGGATCATCCCGCGCTATGTCGAGGAGAAGATCCTCGACGGCTCGCCGTTCGCAACGATCGACCAGGCGGCGTGGGCGAGCTCGTGCGCACCGCCGTCCAGAGGGGGCGCCGCGAGCGGCCCGACCTCGAGCTCGGCATCTGCGGTGAGCACGGCGGGTGATCCCGAGTCGATCCGCTTCTTCCACGACTGTGGGCTCGATTACGTCAGCTGCTCGCCATTCCGCCTGCCGATCGCTCGGGTGGCGGCCGCCCAGGCCGCAATCGCAGCTCCGAGATAGGCCGCGGCCAGGCGGGAGAGATCGTTGCGGAGGTTCCGCATGGGAGGCGTGTCTCATACCGATGTCACGTCGCCGTGAAGGGGGGATGCTCGGTTTTAAGTTCTCGACGCTAGGAAAGCGGGTGTGCTCATGGCAACTATCTCTTCACCACCGCCCCGGAATGGGTTTCAGGCCGCCGATGCGCCACCGCGCGCAACTCCTGACCGGGGCGGCCGGTTCCCGCGCGCAACGACTCCGGACCAGCCCCGGGGCGCCGAGCGCCGATCCAAGAGTGGAATCGAAGGCCTGATCGGCCAGCGTGTCGCCGCCGCTACCGAACACGCCCTAGACGGTCCCAACCAGACGTTGATGCGGGCTCAGAAGCCTGTCTGGGATGTCCTGTGCAAGTACTACTTCCGGCTCGAGACGTCCGGTTGGGAGCGGCTGCCCGAGGAGACCTCGCTGCTGATCGGAAATCATTCGGGAGGGTCGCTGACGATGGACGCCTGGACGTTCGTGTTCGCCTGGTGGCGACGATTCGGCACAGAGCGCCTGCTCCATCCGACCGCTCATGATGTTCTTATGGCGGCGCCTGGCCTCGGAGATTACTTCCGCCAGGTCGGAGTGATCCCAGCTTCCCGCCAAGGCGTCACGGCGGCGCTCGGCGCGGGGTGCGACGTGGTCATCTGGCCGGGGGGCGACGTTGATGCGATGCGCAGCTGGCGCAGACGCGACGAGGCTGTGCTGGCCGGGCGCAAGGGCTTCGTACGCACGGCGATCCGCTCAGGCGTGCCGATCGTTCCCGTGGCCAGCGTCGGCGGGCATGACACCGCGTTCATCGTCTCCGAGGGCCGGTGGATCGCGAACGGGCTCGACCGCGTCAGCGGGCTGAAGAAAAAGCTGCGCGGCTCGCAACTTCCGATCATGCTTGGCTTGCCCTTCGGCCTGACGATCGAGACGATTCCGACGCACCTGCCGCTGCCGGCGAAGATCCGCACCGAGCTACTGGATCCGATTCACGTAGACCATGACCCAGAGCGGGTCAACGATCGCGATTACGTCAACGCCGTCTATTGCGAAGTGGAATCCGCGATCCAGGCTGGGATGAATCGACTCGCCAAACAGCGACGCTTCCCGGTCTTCGCTTAGCCGTGAGACGAGCATGACCCTCCGCGACCGAACGCAAGTCGTCATCCGGTCAGGATCCCCGCGTTCAGCGCCATCGCAAGGTCGTCGATCCGTGAGGCGCCTGCTCTGAACGGCCCGGCAAGAAGACTCAGCTCGCCGAGCCGGGGCCCGGCCGCAGCCGGGCCCCGGAGGGTGACGACTCTCAGCCGCGCCGGCCGGCGTGCGCGCTGTTCCGGCGGTGATTGTTCCGGCCGTGATGGTTCCGGCCGTGATGGCCCGCCCTCGGCGAGTTCCACGGCAGGAAGTACGCACGGTAGGTGTTGACGCCGGTTGGGAACTGGGCATTGAACACGAGGTTCCCGGCCGCATCGAACTGCGAGATGTAGGGCAGGATCCCCCAGCCGACGAACTCGCCGCCGCCTGGCAGGTGCTGGCCGTTGCCCTGTGAGCTTGCGACCTGGCTCTCGGGTTGGCCGTCGGACGCGACCAGTGTCGCGGTTCGTGCGTGCTGGTTGAGGCGGATGGTGACGACCCGGGCGTAGGCGAACTCCGACGTCGAGGCCGCGCCGGTGTTGGCGGCGCCGGCGGATTCGTTGTCGAACACGGTGTAGGTGTTTCGGCCGATCTGCTCGGGGTCGTGCTGCCACGCGAAGATCTCGCCGGCGTTGTTGAGCGACTGGCCGGGTGCCGCCTCCAGCTTGAAGCTGGAGGCCTTGCCGCCGAGCTGCCAGATGATCTGGCCGGTCCGGGACGAGACCTTGTATGTGGTCCAGGTATTGCGGGCGTCGATCAGCAGGTTGCCATCGGACGTCGGCTTGACCGCGTTGATGTGAAACCAGTCCCACGGCGTACTCGCCGACGACGGCAGTGGCTGTTCGGACTGCGAGTAGGGGACGTGGTCGGCGCTGTCCCATGAGAACAGGACCTTGCCGGTCCTGATGTCGATCTCCTGCACGATCCCGTCGATCACGGCCTGGTCGGCGGGGCCGCGGATGGAGGTCAGGTTCGCTGTCGAGGCCTTGTACGCGACGATCCAGGCGTCTCCGTGGTTGGTGACCAGGAACTCGTGGCCATCAGCCGACAGCCCGTCACCGGCGTTGACCGTCGCGATCTGCTGGTAGCGATCGTTGTAGACGTAGTCGGTGCCGGTCGACAGGCCACTGAGGTTGGTGCCCTGCCAGAACGTCAGCACGGGCTGGCCGTGGAGCCTCTGCGCGCGGAAGTCGGCGTCCTCCGCGCCGGCGGGGGCGGGGTGAAACCACAGTTCCTTGCCGGTGCGGGAGAGAATCTCGGCTCCGTTGCCATACGTGCTCGTGTCGCCGAAGGGCGATACGAAGATGTCGCCGTGCCCAATCGCGCCCGTGCCGGTCACGGTCGTCAACGGCGGCGGCGACGTCGGTACGGCCGCCGACGCTGCCACCTGCCAGCGTCGCGGGGATGGCGGCCGCGAGTGCCGCGGCCACTACCGCTAGGCGCCGACGCGGCTGTCCACCGCGGCTGCGCACTATCGGGGGTCTTCCAAGCATGTGATCCCTTCTTGCAATGGGTTTCGTCAGATGTGCGGGCCGTCGGAACTCTCGGACCGCCCAATGACCGGACGATACTCAAATCCTACATTTTCAGTCGACTTAGTACTGTTTCCGGCCGCGACCTTTCCCGCTGGGATAGATCTGCTCACGACCTCCAGTCGTCTCCGCGCGGGGCGGCGCACGAGCGCGAGGGCGCCGACGGGTCGTCGGTGACCTACTGAAGCGGGGGTGCGAGCACGTCGCGGACTCCGACCCGCTCCTGGGTCCGGCACCGGTCCGCTGCCGGCGCGTTGTCAGCCGAGCGCAGCCTGGCTCGCCGAGGCCAGCGCGGCGATGTGCTCATCGACGGTCGAGAAGCCGGCCCGCATGGTGTTGATGCTCAGATGCGTGGCCCCGGCTTCGCGCCAGGCCGCGATCTGCTGATCGGCCGACGATGAGCTCTCCGATCCGAAGTTGATCCGGCCCTCCATGCCCAGCGTCCTCGGTTCGCGCCCGGCCTGTTCCGCGGCGGCGTGCACGATCGCGGTGTACCGAGCGAGCGCTGGCCCGGGCTGCTCCATCGGGAACCAGCCGTCGGCGATCCTGCCGGCCCGCCGCAGCGCGACGTCCGCGCGAGCTCCGATCCAGACCGGGATCGGGCGCTGGACCGGGAGCGGCGCGATCCCGGCGCCGGTGACGTGCTCGCGCTCGCCGGCGACGGTGACGCTGGTCTCGGTCCAAAGCCGGCGCAGCAGCGCCACCTGCTCGGTGAGTCGTACACCGCGATCGGAGAAGTTCTGCCCGAGCGCTTCGTACTCGACCTCGTTCCAACCGAGCCCAACGCCGAGACGGAACTTGCCCTGCGTGAGCAGGTCGATCTCGGCGGCCTGCTTGGCGACCAACACGGTCTGGCGCTGCGGGAGGATCACGATCGAGGTGACCAGCTCCAACGACGTCAGCGCCGCGAGGTAGCCGAACAACACGAACGGCTCGTGAAACGGGGTGTGGACGTCATATGGTCCGCTCCAACCGCGGTGGACCGCCGGATCGGCGCCGACCACATGGTCAAACACCGCTATGTGCGCGTAGCCGAGCTCGGAAGCTGCGGTGGCGAACGCGCGTACCGCTCCCGGGTCACCCCCGAGCTCGGTCTGCGGAAACACCACGCCGATACGCATCGACTCAGTCCACCGCGTCGTCGCGACGCACGAGCTCGACGTCGCCGTCCCGCAGGGCGGGCATCTTGAACCACTGCTCCTCGGAGTCCTCCACGAACGCGAGCATGTCGGCTCGCCCCATGAACTCCTCGTCGATCCGGGTCACGGTCAGCTCGGCGCCGGACCGGGCGCGGAGGCGGTCGCCAAGCTGGACCTCGGTCGCCTTGAGGCTCGCGGGCACGACGGTCACGGAAGCACGCGCTCGATCGCGCGTGTGACCTGGGCGTCCTCGGGCTCGACCTGAGGGCGGAACCGCGCGACGACCTCGCCCCCCGGCGAGATCAGAAACTTCTCAAAGTTCCACTCGACCTCACCCGCCCGGCCGTCGGCATCCGGCACGGCGGTCAGCCGCTCGTACAGCGGGTGGCGGTGGCGGCCGTTCACCTCGAGCTTCTCGGTCAACGGGAAGCTCGCTCCGTACGTCGTGGAGCAGAACTGCTGGATCTCTTCCGGCGTGCCGGGCTCCTGGCCCGCGAACTGGTTGCACGGAACCCCGAGCACCGTGAACCCCGCGGCGCCGTAGCGCTCCTGCAATCGCCCAAGGCCCTCGTACTGGGGGGTCAACCCGCACTTCGACGCGACATTGACCACCAGGACCGCCTTGCCGTCCAGAACCGCGGGATCGATCTGGCGTCCGTCGATTCCGCTGAGTCCGTCGACAACCACAGTGCGAATCCTAACAATCTAAGTGGAGATTGCTCCAAAGCCCATCAGCGGGCTCGACCCGGAGTTATCCTGCCTTCACTGGACCGCAGCTACGGACCATGGCGTTAGTCGAGGCGCGACATTAAGTTGAGAAGGAGGAACCGTAACGGAAACCAGAGACATGTTGGAGGCCTCGCCAGCTGCCGTCCCAGTCGGTGTCGGGGAGGTCACGGCCGCGATCGATGCCTGCTTGAAATGTGTCCAGTCGTGCACGTCGTGCAGTGATGCCGATCTCGCCGAGGACAAAGTCGCCGAAATGGTCACGTGCGCCGCGCTTTGCCTGACCTGCGCTGATGTGTGCGCCCTCACCGCGCGGGTCCTTTCGCGAGTTGCCCACTGGGATAATTTCGTCGTTCACCCGCTGCTGCAGGCTTGCGTGCGCTCGTGCACGAGCAGCGCCGACGAATGCCACCGGCACGCACCTCATCATCGGCACTGCGCGATCTGCGAGAAGGTATGTCGCGCCTGCATCGAGGCGTGCAACGCGCTGCTCGATTCTGAAGCTTTCCGGGACGTGCGCGACTAGGGTTTCGCCATCATGGAGTGCATGGCGTGCTGAGCGCCGGTCGGGATCACGAGCCCGGGCACGTCGTGGGGTGTGGCGATCACCGCGACCGCGAGCACGATCAGGAGGCCCGCGGTGCCCCAGGTAGCCGCACGGCGCCACGGGATCGTCTTCTCGAGCGCGATCAGAGCGGCGATGAGTGCCATCCAGATGAGGCTCATGACTCCGAGCGCAAATAGTCCGGCCATCAGCGCCCAGCAGCAGCCAAGGCACCACGCGGCGTGCTTGGATCCCATCTCGAGGGCGCCGCGATTCCCGTCGCGCCAAGTCCCCAGCAGAAACCCCAGTGGGCTGCGGCATTTTCCGAGGCACACGTCCTTCAGTGGCGTCAGTTCGTAGATCGCGGCGGTCGCCAGGACGCCACCGGCGAACCACCGGCCGCCGGTATGCCAGGCCAGGTCGCCGCCGAATACGTGCTCGCCAAGGCGAAACACACCGTACGCCACGAATCCCGCTGCACCCCAGACCAGCAGATAGCCGGCGGTGAACAGCAACGGGCGGCTCCAGCCGCGCCGGTGTGTCATCCGCGCATACAGGGCCGTGGTCGGCGCCAACGACGGGAACATCATCGCCGCCATCATCACCACCCAGACACCCAAGAACCAGCTAAGCGCGCCCAGATCGGTGCCCGGACCGGAATCCATCCCAGCCATCCGATCGGCCGTCGACCACCACGCCAGGGCGGCCAACCCAAGCAGCAACACGACCAGACCAACCCGCGCGCGAACGGCAGCAAACGCCGCGGCAAGCTCGCCGCGCTCCGCGCCGCCGTGGGTGATCAAGGGAGCGGTGCTCACGCCGCCCACGCGAACCGGGAAGTCGAGAAAGCCGCGTTCCCTTCGTACTGGATACCGAACGCGTCGATCTTTGAGCGCGTCGCGTGGGCGACCGTCAGCTCCGAGCCAGCCGGATGAAAGATCCCCGTCAGGCGAACGGGCTCTCCGGTCTCGACCCCGAACGGCACGACGTCCTCGATCTCAAAGTCAACCGAGTCTCCGATGCGGACGGAGTGACGTAAACCATCCTCCCGCACGTCGATCGGCGCACGCTCCACACCGAGGCTCTCTCCGACGAGCGGACCCAACGCCTCCATCGGGCCACCAAGTGCCCCGGAGAACACACCGCCGAGCTTCTCTGCCTGCTCATCGGATGCTGCCGCGTCGATGAACACGCCGAGGCGCCAGTTGCCCTCGCTCATCACCTTCGGAGTGTCCGCGATCGCCGCGACCCTCAGGCCGCTCACGTCGGTGCCCTCGATCTCCCCGTCCTTGACATTGAAGACGAGCGTCACCCTGCACCGATCACGCGTCGCGCCGAGCGCCAACGATGCCGTGCACGGACACACCACATCACATGAGCACGTCTCGAAGTAGGACCCTTCCAGCTTCCAGGACATGCGCGGCCTCCTGCGGTCGAATGGAAAGCCGATTCTGCCCGCGGGTGACCCCCCCGTCAACCAAAACGACTCGTTTGAGCGAGCTACTGTCCCATCGCGCGCCGAAGCCTTTTGGGGTTTCGACCTTGCAAAGGACCACCAGAGTCTGCGATGGTGGTCCACGCGTGCCCCGTTGGGGCGCCGGGACCGGGGGGGGTTCTCACATCGACCAGGCAAACAACTCGCACGACGACGACCTGTCGTTCGATCTCTCGCGCCCTTATAGATCGGGCGCCGCTCGAGGGGGGAGGAACGACTCCTCCGCGGTCCCCTCCTCCGGTTGCCCGGCTGCGCCCGGCGCCGGCCTCAACAGCTCATGCAGACCGAGGAGGCGGCAGACGCGATAAAGCACGACGGCGTCCGTCCCGAGACGCTGCGGGTCCTTACCGAAGGAGAGATCACATGAGGATGCTGCTCAAGGTTCAGATGGATGTCGAGGCCGGAAATCGGGCTATCAAAGACGGGTCCTTTGGGGGACTGCTCGAACGCGTGCTCGGGCAGATCAAGCCCGAAGCCGTGTATTTCACGGCGATCGATGGCAAGCGGACTGGCCTGATCTTCTTCGACTTGAAGGAGCCGTCTGACATTCCGTCGATCTGTGAGCCGTTCTTTGATGCCGTAAATGCGGAAATCGACCTGATGCCGGTGATGACCCCCGAGGATGTCCAGGCCGGGCTCGAGAAAGCCGCGCAAGCGTCCTGATGATCGGTCACACCGTTCTATGACCGCCGCCGTGGCTTTGCTCGCATAGGCCATCAAAGTCACGGCGGCCCGGTAAGACGACCGGCGCGCCGTATGAGCGCGTCGGCGAAAGCGTTCGAGCGCGAGGAACAGAGGGTCCTCAGACAGGCCCCGGCTAAAGGGCACGCTGGTTCGTGCCGATGCTCGGTTAGTCTCACCATGACGACTCACGACCCTACGGTGGCTTTTGACAGCGCCGCCTCCTCGTCGCTAGTAGCGCTGACGGTCGAGCAAAGACCTCGCTTTCAGAGCCGAGTCCCGGCCCAGCAGGCGATCCAAGACAACCCGAAGCTGGGTGCCGTCCGCTGCTAGCGCCCAGCTGATCTCGGACGACGCCCGGAACCTCGGCACCGCTGGAACCTCTTCGCTGTGTCGGCGACGGCTGCGAGCGCGGGCGATGACGGCGGCACACAGATCGAAACGATGGAGGTTCTTCGATGCAAGATCTAAGAGTCGGCGGGGCTGACGAGATCGATGAAGCGGTGCTGCTGGGCGTCCTATCGGATGTCGAGAATGGCGACTTCACGGTCCGCATGCCGCTTGCATGGACAGGTGTGGCGGGCAAGATCGCCGACCGGCTCAACAACGTCATCGCCGCGAATGAAACGCTGGCGATCGAACTGGCCAAAGTCAGCCGGGTCGTGGGCAAGGAGGGCCAGCTCTCCCACCGGCTGGCGCTGCCGGGATCGGACAAGGTCTGGTCTGCGAGTGTCGAGTCGATAAACAGCCTGATCCAGGATCTGGTGCGTCCTACGAGTGAGATGCAGCGCGTGGTTGGCGCGGTCGCCGACGGAGACCTGAGCAAGAAGATCACCGGTGACGTCCACGGGGAGATGCTCGAGCTCAAGAACACCGTCAACGCGATGGTCGACCAGCTCAACGGGTTCATCTCAGAGGTCACCCGCGTG
>Ga0182024_10002515_pt1 | contig 45308 bp, 43 predicted proteins | sample P32metaG_FD_120480 | JGI IMG/M metagenome (GOLD analysis project Ga0182024, IMG submission 120480) | Permafrost microbial communities from Stordalen Mire, Sweden - P3-2 metaG (Illumina Assembly) | ecosystem: Environmental > Terrestrial > Soil > Wetlands > Permafrost | place: Sweden: Stordalen... | reverse complement strand
GAGTGGAAATTTACCCGCGCAGACCTCCAGGAACTGATGCACAAAATACCCGCCCCAACGCCCATCGCCCTAGCCGCTTAAATGTATAAATACGTCATCGTATTTATGCCCCAGAGCACTAAGTGATGCGCCGAGATGTTGTTATGGGGTGTAACACTGCCATGTGAACCGGCGCTTCTGGTTAAGATCCTTATGGGGCGAACACCCCATTGTGCGAAATCATTGCCAGAGCTAGAGTTCAAATATGTCAACTATCCTAATCATCTGTGTTTTGGTGCTATTGTTTGGCGGTGGCGGCTTCTTCTACTCGAGACGAGGACGATAAGCCGGGGCGAAATCACATTGGCTGATGCGGCCCGCTTTCGGGGAACAACCGCTTTGCTCTTGGAAACCAGCGTCATTTCGACCTGAATCCTGATTGACCCGGCGAGACTCATTGGAATCCGCATATGGGGTTCTTAGGAGGGCCGCAAAGAAATTGGCTGCTTTACCCTCGGTTTCACTTTGGTGATTATGCCTGCATGATTTTCGGGGTCAGCGCCACCAAATCAGCAGTCGTGATTGCTGAGACCAAGGGCACGGGAGACAAGTTCGCGATCACCGCCATCAGACCGATCCCATTTGAAGTTCGATCTGGAGACGATCTGGCCGAATTGCTACGATGCCTCGCCACAATCTTCGGCCGTGGTGGCCGGGGTGCAAGGTCAACCATCGCGCTATTGAAATGTTCCTCCGGAAGATTTGGTTCTTGTCTTGAGGCCATCAAGGGAGAGGCCATCACCGAACTCGCGGCTTTTCAAACAGGCTGGCGCGTCGTCAAGGTTGCCCCCCAGAGTCTCAAAAGAATACTCGGCTGTGCGGCGGATCAAAAGTGGCGAGACCGAGCTGCCGAACTATTCAATCCCGACGGCAATCGTCGGAACTGGTCAAAAGGCGCGGCCGGCGCCGTTGCGGTTGCTTTTAAGGTCGCCGGGGACTGTCGCGACAGTGACTAGCCATTGGAGCGTAACGCCCTCAACGGATGTGCAGATTTTCTTTTGGCGAGAACACCCCCAATAATGCAAACTAAGGGTTACACCCCATAGCCAAAGAATGGCCCATCGCGTAGCGTACCTCCATGAAAACCTTGTTTACAGCGGAAGCGACTTTCACGAGCGGAGGTGCGGAAGCCAATCCAACACAGAACGGGCTGCATAACGCTAAATTGGGAGACCGTGAGGTTCATAAACCATCCTTGGCAGGACGCGGTTGGATGTTTCAATCTGGCCGAAGTTCTGTACGCGGATGCGATCGGTCTGATCTCATGAAATCTCAACTGGGCTGAACACGCCACAGCGCCCACAAGACCATGCCCCAAGGCGATAAATCCAGCTACACTGACAAACAGAAACGTCAGGCTGAACACATCGAGAAAGGCTACGAGAATAAAGGTGTGGGCACGAAAACCGCGGAAGCGCGGGCATGGGCCACTGTAAACAAACTAACCGGCGGCGGCAAAAAGAGCGGCTCCGGACGGAAGAAAAATTGATTGCAAATAAATATTAACTCGAAAATCACTTATGAACACGAATGCGAAATCACAACGGGCGGTTGAACAAGACAGGACGCGGTTTATGAAATTCATTTCCAGCTCAACATCAGCCACGCTGGGCATGGCTCTGGTAGCCGCCGGAATCCTCATCGCTGCCCCCGGTGCAAACGGTCAAACGACGGTCACCCCAGCCGATAAAGACTTCATACTGGCCGCCGCCCAAGGCGGCATGACCGAGGTGAAGCTGGGCGAGTTGGCTGCCAGAAATGGCACTCGCGACGATGTGAAGGAGTGCGGCCGGATGATGGTGAAGGACCATACCAGGATTAATGACGACCTGAGAGCGTTGGCTGCGGAAAAAGGCGTGACTTTGCCTGATACTGTGGATGCAAAACATCAGGAGGAATTGGATAAAATGGCGGCCCTGACGCCCGCAGGATTCGACGATGCCTATATTGCCGCCATGATAAAAGGCCACAAAACGGTTGCCAGAGAGTTTAAAGCCGAGGCTGCCGCAACGCAGGACCCGGATATTAAAAGCTTCCTGGAAAAATCCATTCCAGTTGTGGAAGAGCATTTGAAACACGTCACGGCCATGAATAAATAGCGGTCTTCGGCGCGATCACGCCCTGCGTAAGCCAGTTCGGTCGGAGGCCTCGACGCGTATTCTTCGTTACGACGGCGGCCAATTTCCCCCAATACTCCTCTCGACTGATCGCTTTTATCTTCATCGCCTCAAATTTCGAATGAGAATTATCAACTCGCGTGCGACTTATGCTCAAGAAATTCATTGCAAATAATGAAGAAATCTGTAGTTTCGGCGGAACATGCTTGTAAAGCAAACCGTTTAAGGGCGAGGGGGTTTTTGTGCGTCTATGCCTCGCAGCTTTCTAAAATCAAATCGTGGCCGGCTCACAGTCATCCTTACCGTCGGATTGGTGATCAAGACAAGCTCGGTTGTTGCGCAAGATGAGAATTTTGCGGGGTATCGGCATGAGTACTACCGCGAGGACGACAACCGGATGAGCATCGATACCGATACCGCGTCTTTTGATGTCGGACTCGGCGAGCATTTGCGAGTTAACGGCCAGTTGGTGCAGGATGCCATTTCCGGGGCCACACCCACCGGAGCACCGCCGGAGGCACAGTGGCCATTCCCGAGCTTCAAAAGCCTTTACAACCAGGACTACAGTCAATTGTTCCGAACTGCGATCAATGACCCAAACAACCTGATCCTGTATCAATCCGGATATTTTCCCACATTCCAGGCTTATACCAACTATGTCGCGCAACATAATCCGCAGCTTGGCACGCAAGCCACCAATACTGCAGCCGCTTCGTATAACTCGTTGGCCAGCAGCCCAAATTTTCACAACAAATCCGTTCCTCTGACATACCTGCACGACCTTCGCAACGCCTTTTCCATCAGCGCACCCATTACGTTTAGCTCCGGCAAGGTGGTTAATCAGTTCACACCACAAGTTTCGTACAGCACGGAGAGCGATTACGATTCTCTCGGGTTGGCCTTGAATTACGCTCTTTTGCTCAACCAGAAAAACACTACGTTGAACGCCGGTTGGTCGCATGACGCCGACTTGGTGCGGGATGATACGCTGGTGCACTGGCGGCCCAAGGCAAGTGACGACTTTCTCCTTGGGATCACCCAACTATTGACCCCCAAATCTTATTTGACCGTCGATTTTACTTACGGTCAGGAGCATGGGTATCTCTCTGATCCATATCGCGGGGTGATGGCGGCGGAGAACTTTCTCCAAACCAATCCCAATGACGCCGCCTTGATACCGGAAAATCGTCCCCGCTTCCTAAACAAGGAAATCCTAGACGCCAGCTATACCCAATTCATTGACAAGCTTCACGGCAGTTTCGACGTGGACTATCGCGGTTACAACGATTCCTACGGCATTTTTGCGAACACAGCCGAAATCGCCTGGCATCAAAAGCTGGGACGCAACCTGGTTTTCACCCCCGCTGTCCGTTATTACGTCCAGACAGCAGCAAACTTCTATTACGTTCTGGTCCCGGATTTTGACAATTTGCCTAGCTATTACTCATCCGACTACCGGCTTTCGGAGTTTGAAGCCTTCAATTTCTCGGCCACGTTGAGCTATCGCTTTCTGAAGCATTTCTCCATTGACCTAAGCTATTCGCGCTATATAATGCAAGGTTTGGACGGAGTAACGTCTCAGAGCGCTTATCCGTCGGCAAATGTGTACTCGATCGGGGGCCGGATTTGGTTCTAGCAGCAAGCCTGAAAATGACAACGACACTGCCCAATTCGTTTGACACTGTTTACGGTCGAGTCCGGCATTCCGCCCGCTGTGAGGCGTCGGCGGCCTTTTATCAGCTCTCTTTCCAAGCGATGAACACCCATTGCCGGGTGAATTTTCTTTCGAACGATTCCGCGTTGGCGCAGAATTTTCAACGCGAAGTCCTGCGTTGGATTTCCTGGTTTGAGGCGCAATACTCCCGTTTCATTCCCGATAGCCTTATAGGCCGCATCAACGTCGCGGCTGGGCTTCACTGGGTCGAGGTGGATCCGGAAACAGACGCTCTCTTTAATCTCTGCCAGGACATGGTTTTTTTCACTCGGGGAGTATTTGACCCAACGGCTCTGCCGTTGATGCGTCTCTGGAACTGGAAAGCCAGTCCCCCAGTCGTCCCGACGGAGTCAGCGATGGCCGCGAGCCGGGAGTTGGTTGGCTGGCGGAAGGTCCAGCGTCGCAAAGGGGGGATTTTTCTGCCGTCTGAAGGGATGTGTCTGGACTTGGGCGGCATCGGCAAGGAATACGCAGTGGACCGCGTGCTAACGATGGGGCTGGAATGCGGGATCGCCAATCTCCTGGTGGATTTTGGGCAGGATGTGCGTGTCCATGGCCAGCCGCTTGGCCGCGTTGCGTGGCATATCGGTTTGGAAGATCCTGCACATCCGGGAGAATGCTGGACAGGCGTGGCGGTCAACAACCATGCCGTTGCCACCTCGGGAGACTACGTCCGCAATTTTACGGTGGCGGGACGCCGCTTTGGCCACATTCTTGACCCGCGGGATGGGTATCCCGTCAATAATGGTTGTTTGGCGGTATCCATAATTGCGCCAAACTGCACGATCGCGGGCATTTTATCGACTTCAGCATTCATTCTTGGATCAAAGGAGGGGCTTGATTTAATCCGCGTTTGCCCCGGCGCCGAAGGAGCCATTACAACGGACAAGGGTCGTGTTCAAACCCCGAGTTTTTCCCGTTATGCAACCAAATAAACGAACGTGCCTTGCGGCGCTCTTAATCGGTCTAGGTTTGACACTGGCGGCCAGTGCGGACATCAAAGTTGGGGAAATGTTCCCGGATCTGGCTGCCTGCAAACTTGAAGGCAAATTGCCGGACATGCCCACAGGCGGGGTGGTCTTGGTGGATTTCTGGGCTTCTTGGTGCGGTCCATGTGCCCAATCGTTCCCCGCCATGGAGGAGTTGCTTAAAACATACGGCTCCCGGGGATTGGTGGTCATCGCCGTGAATGTCGATGAGAAAAAAGCCGACATGGATAATTTTCTAAAAGAGCACCGTGTGACTTTCTCCATTATGCGTGATGCCAAACAAAAGCTGGTTGAAAAGGCGGGCATCTCCGCCATGCCCAGCTCATTTTTGCTTGATAAGAATGGCAGGGTGATGTATGCTCATTCCGGCTTTCACGGCAGCGAAACAAAAAAGCAATACGTGCATGAAATCGAGTCGCTGCTGAATCAGGATCACAAATGAAAACGGGAGTCATATTTTGTCTGGCCGCCGCCCTGGCACTGGGCGTCACAGGCTGCCAGAACGTCAAGCCCTGGCAGCGTGGCACCCTGGCCGATTACGCGATGCGCGCTGATCGTGATCCGATGGGGGATTCCCAAAGCGATCATGTTTTCTTTTCGCGCGAGGAGGCTTCCGGCGGCAGAGGCGTCGGAGGCGGAGGCTGCGGCTGCAATTAATCTGAACCTCAACCAATTAAAATCAACCCACCCAAACTGCCCGGTCAATGAAACCAAGAAACAAAAACCGCCTCTCGCTGGCCTTGGCGGGAATATTGCCGTTCATGCCTCTGTTGCGTTCGACGTTGCCAGTCATGCAATCGGCAGGCTCGACAACTGGGGCGATCATCTTTCGTTGGGCGGTCGGACTTGCCATTTGTGGATACGATGCCGTTTCCAAGGCTTCAAGCGTTGCCATCTCGCCCGCGTCCGCAACCATCGGCACGCCTTACTCCGGGACTATAACTTACTCGGGCGGCCACGCCGGCGCAGTGGTCTCCATGAACGTAGGCGGCACATGCCTGGGATCATATACTCTGGCGCCTGGTCTAACAGTGACCTACGGCGGAGTCAACATAGGCAGAGTAAACGGAACACCCTCAGGATCGTTGGGCACGGTGCCCTTTACCATAACGGTTTATGACGGAGGCGGCTGCTCGGGCGGCCTTACTGATACTCGGAGCACGTCACTGATCATTCAGAATTCTGGCGGTGGCCCGGTTGGTCCGTCGATGGTAGTCGCGCCGCAAAGCACGCTCGCCCAAGTGGGTTCTGATGTGATTCTAAGCGGAGGGGCCTCGGGCAATCCTACTCCCACCTATACTTGGGAACAGGGAATCACCGCCATCCCGGGCGCCACCCAAAACACGCTGGTCATGCCGTCGGCGCTCTTGACCAATGCGGGCGTCTATACGCTGGTTGCCAACAACAGCCAGGGGCAGGCCAATTCGGCCTGCTACCTGACCATGGCCCTTACCCCAGGCAACAACATTCTTGCCCTGTTCTATACAAATTACGCCAAGGCGGACACGGCTCTGACCATGACCAGCTACATTACGAATGTGCCCTCTGGCGTCAATACTTACTCCTGGCAATACAATAATTCCAGCATTGGGGTGACCACTTCAAATCTTAGTCTTACCGCGTCGCAAACGCTGCCAATCAAAAGCGGCACCTACTCGGTTACATTCAACAGCGTCGTTGGCTCAACTACCGTGGTGAACCAACAGCAGTACAACTCCTATTGGGTTTTCGGTTATCCACCGACCATTAACACCCAACCTTCCGGGCAAACCAATAATGTGGGCACCAATGCCACCTTCTCGTTCACGCTTGCAGGAGGCAACTATCCGTCCATTTTCCTATACCAGAACACAAACAATCTCATGGCACAAACCAGCCTGCCTGCGTACAATCCTTCCGTGAGTTCGTTGACGACCAACATCAGCTTGACCATTTCAAACATCGCTTTGACCAATGCCGGCTCTTACACTTTCGTGGCGACCAACTACTGGGGCAGCATCACCAGCAGTCCCGTCTCCTTGACGGTGACTGCGCCTTTATCCGTCACCGCACCTCCAAGCCAGACCAATTATGCGGGAAAAAGTATCAGCATGAGCGTCACTCCATCTGGAACGTCTCCGTATAGCTTCCAATGGCAGGACGGCGGATCCAATTTGTCCGGTGGCGGCAATATTTCCGGAGTGACCACAAATACTCTCGTTATTGCTCCCGCTGCACCCACCAACAGCGGGAATTACCGGGTCGTCGTGACCAATACTTACGGTGGCAGTGTTACCAGCAGTGTGGCAGTCCTGTCCATCGTTCCACTGCCGCAGTTGACCGCATCCCCGCTGCCCACCAATATGACCTTGAGCGCTTCAGGTGGAGTTCCCGGCAGCAATTATGTTGTGCAAGTCTCGACCAATCTCGCCAACGCCAACGGCTGGGTGCCCATCAAGACTAATGTGGTTCCGGCCAACGGTTCCCTCCTCTATACGGACACAAATTCGCCAGGCAACACGGGCCGCTACTACCGGGTGCAATTTCCATGAGGTCGCTTTAAAAAGCTACGCTGGAAATTATGGCAGCACGACCCGGTAAAACTGGTTGCTGTAAAGAGTTGCGGCGGGGTCAGTGAACGTCATCGGAGAACTGGAAATCGTGCCGGAGCTGATATTGGTCCAAGTGCTGAGATTGGTGCTACCCTGGATGGAAAAGCCATAGTTTAGCTCATAGGCGGCGCTGCTGAACTGCAACTGGAACTGGCCGCTGGAATAGGAGCTGCCGGGCAGGATGACGGGAGGTGCGGGTTGCAACGCAAGCACGCCGCTTGCAGTGATCGCCACATTCGTGTTGATCACAGTAAAAGTGGAAAAGTCCGGCGTGGTAAGGATGCTCGCTGGCACGGGTGAATAGATGTAAGGACCGGCGTTGGTGTTGCCAGCGACATAGTAGGTTGGCGAAACTGTTGGGACCACGTTCATGGAGTAACGACTATAGCCTGGAAGCTCCGGGGCCAGGGGTTGCTCCTCCATCGGGCCAACAAGGGTCCAATTGCTCACGGAAAGGCTGGCGTTGGTTGAAGCCCACGCAAATAAGGCTAGCCCGGAAAAATTTGTGAAAATCAAATTTTCTCCACTGAAAAATCCCGGGCCGGAATCATACAAAGCATCAAAGACGGCGAAGTTCGGCTTATACAACAGGACGATATTGCCATTTCCATTGACGTAATTGGTAAAATTCCCGGCCGCATAGCTTCCATTCAAGAGGGTTGTAAACTGGGTCATGCCGGTATCTCCTGCCGAGCCGCTCGCTGAAATCACAGTCCAGGCTTCCTGTGTTTGCCAGAATGGATTGTTGGTGGCAGGCGCGCTGGCGGTGCCGTTGAAACCAATCGACAATTTGGAGGTGCCGCCGAGAGCCAGGTTTCCGCCGATGAGCGAAATGACCGGGAAATTGCCGCTGGTGCTGTTGGCGGATAGACTCCAGACATAAGTTCCTCCGCTGCTTAAATTCAATCCGTTCCCCAAGGTCAGCGTCGCGGGTCCCGCTGGAGTTCCCGGCGCGACGTTGCCAGCGCCGGACACCGCCCCGCTCACGATGCCGGATCCGCTCAACGTTGCTCCTGGCGAGAGGAGCACTGAGTTGGCACCGACGGAGCTACCGGACTGGCTGTCGGCTTCCAATGTGCCACTTGAAATTGTCGTTGTGCCGGTGTAGCCATTGGCACCAGCCAAGGCCAGCGTGCCAGCGCCGGTTTTAGAAAGTGCGGCGGACCCGGTGATGGCGCCAGCATAGGTTAACGTCTTACCAGTGGAGACGCTGATTCCGGAATTCGCAGTCAAAGAAATAAGACGTTTCGGGTTAAGTGTAAAAGTGTTGCCGGCATTGAGCGTTCCGCCGCTGAGTGTGATGTTTAAGTTGGCCGTGCTGGACGCAGTTCCCAAATTATTGTCCGCCGACACACTCACTACTCCGCTTAAGATAACGGTGCCGTCGGCATAGGTGTTGTTACCGCCCAGGATCAGCGTGCCGGCATCCGATACCGTAAGTGTAGCCATTGAGCCACTTACAATTCCGCTAATTTCGGTCACTTCGGTTGCCGTCGATGACGTTTCGATGGTGGTTGTTCCTGAAGGCAGAGGAAAGTTGCCGCTAAAGGTTGTGCCGGGAGCGCCTGCCACGGAATTGCCGCCGGCCAGGTTTATTTGATAGCCCGCAGTCGGGAAGGAGAAGTTATTTGGAATGGTAAGCGCGGCCGAGCCGCCGTTCACCAGCGCCTGGCCACTGCCGGCCACGATAATGGGCCCGGTGCCGAACGAATTATTATTGTAGTAATACGTAACCTGGCCTCCTGTAACCTGGGTTCCACCCGAGTAAGTGTTGTTGGCGTTCAAGGCGAGAAAACCCCCGACCTGCTGGTCTATTTCACCCGAGCCTGTGAGCGGGACGTTGCACGTTATATTCCCCCCGCAGAGGAACCCCTGCAGCCCGCTGACAATTCCAATCGAGCCTGTACCAGAGAAGGTCACGGCACTTGACGTTTGTGCGTACATGCCGGCGCAGGTTACGGGGCTGTTTACAGTGATGGTCAGGGCGGTCGTGGCGGTGCCGGCAGAAAACCGGGGAAAGCTGCCATTAATATAGGCGACGGTTGAGGCCGTCAGTGTCGTACTCGTGGTCCATAATGTGCTGGTGGTGTCCCAGGTGCCGCTGGTTGCGGCGGATGTCCCATTATTGTCCCAATAATAGCTGGTCACCGCCCCGGCGTTCCGGGCCAGGAGCGATAAAATCAAACACGACGAAGTCAAAATGAATTTTCTCATGAAAAATATTTGGAACGGGAATTGGCGATGGTTTTGCATTAGTTTACGTTTTTGTGCAGCAGACCAGATCAGTCAATAAAACACGAACACCCCACCGCTTTTAAAGTAATGGTTTGATTTTGGAATCCAGTCTGCAAACTTGGTGATAATCTACCCAAAATCGGCTTGATTTGCAAGTGAAAATGAATGTTTTACGGCCCTTAATTTTCTTTTACACCACGATGGGAAAGTTCATGATTGAAACAGTATGAAAAAAGCTTGGTTCTTCCTTTGCGGCTGGCTGCTCTGGGCTGTGCCTGCTGGTCTGCAAGCCCAGCAGCTCTCATACCAAACATTGGATGACCCCAATGCCAGCGCATCCTCGGGTGGCACCATGGCCCAGGGGGTCTCCGGCGGTAACGTCGTGGGCACTTATTTTGACGGCAGCGGCGTGGCTCACGGCTTTCTCTACGACGGCGACAGTTATGTTTCGCTCGACGAGCCCGACGCCGTGGGTGGCACTTATGCCATCGGGATTTCTGGCGGCGAAATCGTTGGTTATTATGTTGACGCCGGCGCGCAAACTCACGGCTTTCTCTATGACGGCAGCACTTATACTTCGCTGGACGACCCCAACGCCGTTTTTAATAATGGCGGTACTGATATTTACTTCGGCACCTATGCCACGGGCGTTTCCGACGGCAACATCGTTGGTTATTATTTTGACATCAACGGCCAAACTCACGGCTTTCTCGATGACGGAAGCAGCTTTACTACCCTTGATGACCCTATTGCTTTCGTGGCGTCCGGGGGTACTTACGCCAATGGTGTCGATGGTAGTAACATCGTTGGTTTTTATCAAGTATCGGCCAACAGCGGCTTCCTCTACGACGGCAACTCCTATACGACCCTGGACTACCCCGATGCCGGCGGTTTCACTGATGCTTACGGCATTTCCGGCGGCAACATCGTGGGCTATTATCAAGATGCCAGCGGCCAAACTCACGGTTTCCTCGACAATGGGGGTGTGTACACGTCGTTTGATTATCCGGGATCATCCGACACCTATGCCACCGGCATTTCGAGCAACACCATTGCTGGTTATTATATTGACAGCAACAATCATACGCATGGGTTTGTCGCCACCGTGAGCGCCGGTAACAATCTGACGGGTTCGTTGCAGGTGACCATTATGCCGTCAGGCGCCATAACCGCGGGAGCACAGTGGCAGGTGGACGGAGGCACCTTCCAGAACAGCGGAGCAACGGCCAACAACCTTTCTGCGGGCAGCCATACGCTGAGCTTCAGCACGATCAGTGGCTGGTCAACGCCTGCCAATCAGAAGGTTACGGTTATCACGAATTCAACCGTCACCGCCGCCGGGATTTACGTCCCCCAGCCAGTCGGATCGTTGCAAGTAACGCTTGATCCGCCAGGGGCGGTCAGCGCGGGAGCACAGTGGCAGGTGGACGGAGGCACCTTCCAGAACAGCGGAGCAACTGTCAGCAATCTGTCTGTCCGCAGTCACACGGTGTCATTCGAACCTGTCCCGGGGTGGACGCCTCCGCCAGATCAAATTGTGACGATTGCGAACGGAGTCACGACAACGCCCGTCGGCCTTTACACGGCGTCGCTTGCGCCGGCGGACGGATTGATCCTCGTGACCAATGGCTTGGGAACCATCCAGCACGGAACTTGGCCGTCGAGCCTGGGAATTGGGACGGAATATACGGTTCACGCCGTACCCAAGTCTGGATATGTCTTCGAGGATTGGTTGGGCGGCGCCAATTTGCCTTATAGCGTCCTTAGCAAGTCGGCATCCTATACGTTCACCATGCAATCTGGACTGCTCCTGGAAGCCAACTTTGTCACCAACCCGTTCCTGACCGCATCCGGGGCCTACTACGGACTCTTCGCGCCGGCGAATACCGACCGGGGACAAACGAATTCTGGTTCGTTTAATTTCATTTTGACAACGGGAGGAGCCTTATCAGGTAATTTGCGTTTGAGCTCGCAAACGGTACGGTTGATCGGCAAGTTCTCGGGGGATGGAAGTGCGCAAATTACTTCCAAACGGCACAACGCGAGCTTTTTGGTGACCACCTTGCAATTGGATTTTGCCAATCAGGCGGTCGCGGGCACGGTAAGCAATCTTGACGGGAGTTTTGTCGCGCAATTGACCGGCTACCAGAATGTCTTTAGTTCACATAACAAGGCGACCAACTATGCGGGGCGATACACATTGACCATTCCGGGCACGACTAATCCGGCGATTGGCCCGTACGGCTCAAGCTACGGGACAGTGCTGGTGGAACCGTCAGGAACCGTTTCCTTTGCCGGAAGTCTGGCGGATGGCACTCCAGTCAGCCAATCGAGTGTGGTTTCGCAGGGCGGCTATTGGCCGTTGTATTTGTCGCTTTACGGCGGCATGGGATCCTTATGGAGTTGGAATTACTTCACCAACAGCACCAACGGCACCGTTATTTCCTCTCCATCGTATGCAAGCTGGATTAACGCCACGAATTCGAGCAAAACGGCCAGCTATCGTTCCGGCTTCACAAATCAGAAAGCGACCGTTACTGGTGGTTTCTATAACCCGGCGGACCAACCGCTCCTGGTCCTGACGAGTGGAGAGATGATATTTGCCGGAGGCGGTTTGCCCTATACTATTTCCAACCAGGCCATGACAGCGGCATCCGATAAGATTATCTTCACCAGCGCCACGAATAGTTTGACGTTGACGATTAATCCAACGACCGGCGTCGTCAAAGGAAATTTTCGTAATCCATCCAATCCGGCAAAGACGACAAAACTTAACGGCGTCCTTCAGCCGGGCCAAGGGAACGCCACAGGTTATTTTCCCGGCATTAATCAAAGCGGCACGTTCACTCTTATCCCCCAATGAACCCCCGCTTCTGTGTCCGTCCATGTTCTTCGTCTATTTTTCTTGAACGCGACGAAGCGCCATAATGACGCTATTATGTGGGCACTATGTGAGACATAAAAGACTCAATCTGGTTCATCCGCTGGATTCTCGTATGAATGTAAGGTTCTCATAACAAATAACTTACTATTTTTAATAATTTTTGGCACGGCTAAGGCTTATAATTATTGTCAAGGTTTAAAACAATTTACGAATAAACGAATAAAAATCTATGATATTTACAAGATCGCAAAGACTTAACCGGAGAGACATTTCTCCGTTTCATCACATGGCGACGCTGCGCGATGAGCTGGATAACTTGTTCAATCAGGCTCGCGTGCCGGAAGGCTATGTGCCGGCTCTCGATCTTTACGAGGACAAGGACGGGTTGGTCGTTAAAGTGGAGTTGCCTGGGATGAAAAAGGAAGACATCTCCATCTCTTTGGAGGACGAAGTATTGACTGTGTCGGGTGAACGCAAATACGAGGCGCCGCAGGATGCTGTCACTACCTGCCGCTGCGAAAGGGTGCTGGGACGGTTTGAACGTTGCGTCAGCCTGCCGTGCAAGGTGGATGCGGGGAAAATCAACGCCGTTTACGCCGACGGTGTGTTGACCGTTACGCTGCCCAAAGCGGAGGAGGCGAAACTGAAACAAATCCCAATTACGATTAAATAACCGGAGCCAGTGCGGTCGCTGTCCGCCCTGGGAAAATGAAAGGAAAAATGAACGCAGTTGTTGAACAAAACGAAAAGCCTGATCAAACGCAGTCAACCGAAACCGCGCAGGAATTCGCGGCGCCGGGTGTGAACATATTGGAAACAAAGGACGCTTACCTTCTGGAAGCCGAAATGCCTGGGGTCAGCAAGGAGAGCTTGAACATTGGTGTGGAGGGCAATATTTTGACGCTGGCGGGCCGGCGTCAACCGGTGGTGAGAGCCAATTTGCTCTACCGCGAGTCCGGTCCCGCTGATTTCCGCCGGGTCTTCGAATTGGATTCTTCCATCGAAACCGACAAAATCACGGCCACGCTTGAGCAAGGTATCCTGTCCCTAACTTTGCCGAAGGCTGAAGAAGTCAAGCCGCGGCGAATCGCGGTAAACTAAAAGCACCGTCCCTCATTTCATATGCCAGGGCCGGGAGCCCGGCCGGTCAGTCCGGCCGGTCAGTCCGGCTGGGTTCCCGGCCCCTTGCTTTTTGGTTTATTTTACAACCGAAGCCTTGTGTTTTGGCGAATAAGCAGGAAGAATCGCTCCGCCAAAATGAAAAATGTATCGGTGATTGATAAAAACAATGTCGCTTCCGCCAGCAGCGGCGGACAAATCGACGAAGGCGTCCGGATCAAGTTCTGGGGCGTGCGCGGATCCATTCCAAGTCCCGGCCCGGAAACCGTTATTTATGGCGGCAACACCTCCTGCGTCGAAGTGCGCGTGGGATCGGATATTATTGTTTTGGATGCCGGCACCGGACTGCGGCGGCTGGGCTTGGCCCTGATCGAGGAATTTAAAGACCGGCCCATGCAGTTGAATTTGCTCATCACCCACACGCATTGGGACCACATCCAGGGTTTTCCTTTTTTTCTGCCAGCTTACAATCCAAAAAACAACGTGACCATTTATGGTTTTGAAGGGGCCAGCCAGGGCTTGCAAAGCACTCTCTCCAGCCAGATGGAAAGCCCCTATTTTCCCATCAGCATGCAAGAAATGCCGGGGCACATTGCCATCCGGGAATTGCACGACCTGAACTTCAATGTAAACAAGGTACCGGTGCGGGCCCACTTCTTGAATCATCCAGGCATCTGCACGGGATATCGGCTCGAGACTCCCGGAGGCTCGATTTCTTATTTGCCGGACATTGAATTATACCAGCGGCTGCGCCACCGCTGGAACACCGACACGGACTTCATCGCGCAGAAGGAAAAAGAAACTACACCGCAAGAAGATCAGGGCCTGGTCGAATTCATCCGTGATTCCGACGTGCTGATCATGGATTCGCAGTATGACGCCTCCGAATACGAAAAGCACATTGGCTGGGGGCATAGTTGTGTGGAAGATTCGGTCGCCTTTGCTTTGCACGCCAACGCCAAGCGTCTTTTCCTTTTTCACCATGATCCAGACCACACCGATGAACAGATTTCGCGAATGGTAATCCGCGCCCGCGAAATGGCCGCGCAACGCCACTCCAGCCTCATCATCGAAGCCGCCCGTGAAGGCTACGAACTGATTCTTAGCCCCAAGGCGAAGGCCAAAGCTTAGGCGTTCGCCTAAATGGCGGCGAATACCTTTTCCAGAAATTGCCGGTTAGCTTGGGCGTCATTCGTCACTTCGGCGAATGTTTTTCCCCCAGCGCACTCGACAAAAATCGGGCCGTTGAATCCGGCTGTTTTCAATTCCTTGAAGACCGCGGTAAAATCCACCTTGCCCTCGCCGAACTGGACCATAACCTCGCCCTTTTTGCCAGTGCAATCCTTGGCGCAAAAGCCAGTGACGTACTGGACGATAGGTTTTAGTTCCTCTACCGGGTCTTTGCCTCCGTAATAAACAATGTTGCCTGCATCATACCAGATTTTGAAATTGGGACGATTGACCTGGCTGAGGCATCGCTGGATTTCGTCCGCCGTGCCGCTGCTGCCGCCGTGGGGTTTCATGACCAGTTTCACTTTCGCCTGCTGCGCGTAATCCGCCGCGTCGGCCATCATTTTATAATACTTTTCGTAATACTCTTTTTTATCGACGCCAAACGTCAGCACCCATTCCAGATTGAGGAATTGCGCATGGTCGATTTGCCGGCGCGCATCCTGGATTGCTTCTTTCAGCGGCAATTCGGGTTTGACGTGCATGGCACCCATGTTTGCGACCAGGCCGGAGCCGGCGATTCTCTTTTTCAAGTTTGTCAAATACTGTTCTGTCACTTCGGAGCCGATGAACAATTCGTCCGGCATCGGCGTGAGCAACCCCACTGTCGGATAACCGGCCTGCTTGATCCCTTTGAGCGCGACATCGAAACCCCAGTTGGCGGGTTGGGGCGTGTCCAGCGGCTGGGTCTTTGTTTGGAACTTTTGCATCCAGGGCCGATTGAAACAGCCAATGGGCCAGGACGAACTCTCGGCCATCGCATTGCCAGCGCCGGTTGTCAAGGCTCCTGTGGCCAGGGCCGTGGTTTGAAGAAAAGTGCGGCGGGACATGACGGGTTTTTTCATGCGGCCCCCTTGCTGGCGCTGCGCGCCGTCTTGCGGCTGGTTTTGATTTTTGTCACGGTTCCCACTTTTAAATACATGGATTTGACTTTCTCATAAATTTGGTCCCGCCGGTCATAGAGCCGTTTCAGCGGGCGCGGGCGATGCCGGCTCAGAGCATACGCCGTCAACAACGGCAGCGCCACTGTCGAATCGAGATAGGCCACTACGCAATCGGGCAGGCTGTCCGGGTCCACCTTACCCCAACTGACGGCCTCCGCCGGAGTGGCCCCGCTCAGTCCGCCGGTATCCGGCCGCGCGTCGGTGCATTGCAGAAAATAATCATGCCCCTTTTCCGCGATTCCCATCACCTCCTGGATTTGCGGTTCGGTCTGCAGTATGAAATTCTTGGGCGATCCTCCCCCCAAAATGAAGACCGAGGATTTCCGCCCGCTCGATTTCGCCTCATACACAATCGCCGCCGTTTGATTGACATCGCGATTGACATCCAGCATCAGCTTCGAGTCGCGCATGGCCATGGCCGCGACGTTCATACCGATGGAACTGTCGCCCGGACTGCTTGTGAACACCGGAATGCCGCATTCATGGGCGACGGCCAGCACCGAGCTGTCGCGCAACTTCATTTGCCGGCCCCGTGCGGCAACATATTTGCCCAGGCGATAATGAAATTCATCCGTGGCCATGGCGTGCTGAAATTCCGGTCCCTGGATGACCCCGCGCACAAAAGCATCCGTGTCCAGCAGAACGTGATAATCGAATAGAATGTCGTAAATGCGGATGATCCCGTCCCGATGCAACACCACGTCGTCCAGGAATGGCGAGCCCCGGTAGAGCGCCATATCCAGTCCATAGTGCAGGTCGTGGTAAAGATTGGCCCCGGTGGAAACGATCCAATCCACGAACCCGGCCCGCATCAATGGAATCAAACAGGATTTGCCCAGTCCAGCCGGTGTCAGCGCCCCCGTCAAGCTCATCCCGACCAGCCCGTCCGCCGGCAGCATTTTCTCTGTCAATAATCGGGCTGCCTCGCGCACCCGCCCGCCGTTGTAAGCCAGAAACGTCTGGTCAATCAGATCGGCCGCGGAAATATTTTTCCCTATGCCCAGCGGATTCAAACGCGGATAACTGGCAAATCTTCGTGACGATTTTTTAGTCATGCGGCGAATCGTTGCTTATTCGTTCCGTCCCGTCAATCAAGGTTTCCCCGCCTGATACGCCTCAATCCGTTTCCCGGCCTGTTCAGCGAGGTCATTGCGTCCTTCAGCCAGCGCGGCGTCGCGGGCTTTTTGCGCGGTTGCCGTTGCTTCCTTGAAATGGCCCGATTCGGCGTACGCCCCAGCGAGCGTAATCAGAAGCTGTGCGTGGCCGACCCGGGTCGGGTCCAGGCGGGCGGCGGTTTGAAATTCCTGAATGGCGTCGTCGATGCGTCCCAAGCCGACCAGCGCCACGCCGAGATTGGAATGAGCGCGGGCCAGGGTGGGATCGTCCCGCACGCAGGCGCGAAATTGTTCCTCCGCCGCCGCCCATTCTTTGCGCATTCGGAAGATCAGGCCCAGATTGTAATGCACCTGTGTTTTGGAATTGTAGCGCGCCTCCAAGGGGTTGGGTGGAATGGCCAGCGCCCTCTCATAATGAACGACAGCCCCCTCATAATCACCCTGCTGCGCCAGCGCCTGGGCCAGATTATATTCAGCCAAAATGTTGTTGCGCGTCACGGCCACGACATGGCTAAAGAGCGCCACGCTGTTGCGCCAGTACTGCAATTGCACTTCCGCTCCAGCCAGCAAAAATAGCAACACGCCCGCCACCACCGCGGCGAACACCAATCCCGGTCGCGGCCAGCGTGCCCAGCCGGCGGGGATGGCCCATGCCGCCATGATAAAAATCCCAATCAACGGCAGATAGGTGTAACGGTCCGCCATGGATTGAAAGCCTGCCTGCACCAGGCCAATCACTGGCGCCAGCGTTCCCAAAAACCAAAACCATCCGACGGCGAGATACGGCTGTCGGCGCGTCTGCAAAATCGTGCCAACGGAAATAAGGAACAAAAAAAAGCCCGCACCTGCCGCCGGCCAGAACGCCCAAACGTGGGAATAAGGATACGGCACTGCGAGGTCCACCGGCCAAAGCATCTTCCAGAGATAAAGGACGCAACTCACCAGCGCATTGGCGAGGCGCGCGGAAAAAGGAAGAATGCCAAAAGTGATCACCGAATTGCCTTCCTTTTGTGCCCAAATCGTCGCGATGCACTCCAGCGCCGCGAGGACAAGAAATGGAATTTTCTCCAAAAACAATCCTGGCGTCACCCGTCGTTGCAGCGGCCAGTAATCCAATAAAAGCAGTACGAAGGGAAGTGTTACTAGCATCGGTTTGGACATCAGCCCAAACGCAAATAAGAACAGCGCGACACAATACCAGAGCTTTGACGCGGTAGGGCGAGACTCTATCGAGATCCAGATCAATCCAGTCGGGGTTCGACGAAGTCTCGCACTACCGGTGGCGTAACGCCCATATGCAGCCATGGTCAACAGCCAGAAAAACGCGCTCAAGACATCCTTGCGTTCGGACACCCAGGCGACGGATTCGACGTGCAATGGATGCCACGCAAACAGGGCGGCCACGAGTGCGCCGCGCCATTGCGCGCCGGTCAATTGGCACAAGACCAGGAAGAGCAGGACGACGTTGGCGGTGTGGAGGAGGAGGTTGGTAACGTGATGGCCGCGCGGATTGAGGCCGTAGAGGGCGCAATCCACCATGTGCGAAAGCCAGGTTATAGGATGCCAGTTGCTCGCGTGATTGGTGGTGAAGGCCCAAACCAGGCTGGCGCGGTTGATGCCGTGCTGGATGGGGAGATTATGAATGATATAGTCCGGGTCATCGTAATTGGTGAAATCGAAATGAGCCGCCGGCCAATACAGCGCGAGGGTGGTCAAGGCAAGCAGCAGGCAGATAAGCGTGGCGCGTTGTTTTTCCGGCACGGGTTGAAGCTTAAGGGCTTCCTCCGTCGCTCCGCAAGGCGGAGCTATGACGCGACTGGCGAGGCTAAAGTAAGACTACAAAAAAAGAGAGTCCGGTCGTTGAGCGCGACCGGACCCCTTCCAAACCGCACAAGCGGCTTGGTGAGACACGCAATTATCAGATATGCAGGAAGTGTGCCGCAATCAGTTTTGCGAGTGATTCTGTTGCACCAGGGAAGGCAGGTTTATTCCTATGTGACGTTAAATCCGCAATGCCTAAAACGAGCATTAAAGCATTACTAGCGTTGACAATCGGGGCTCGGTGCTGCTAGATTCACCGGTAACTTTAGGTTTATGAGCTTGTTCCTCAACCAGCATGTTCTGGTGTTGAACCGCCTCTGGCAGGCGGTCAACGTCTGCACGGCGCGCCGCGCCTTGACCCTTCTGTTCGAGGGCCATGCCCAGGTCGTCCTGAACGACAGCGAGGGCGATTTTCAAACCTACAGTTTCAATCAGTGGCGCGATTTTTCCGAGCAGGAACCGCATCCTGAAACCATCGCGACGGTTTCCTTTAAAATCCGCGTGCCCCGCGTCATTTTGCTGGTCATGTTCGACCGTTTGCCGAAGAAAGAAGTCAAATTCACCCGCCACAACATTTTCGAGCGCGACCGCAACACCTGTCAATACTGCGGGAAAATCTATGAGCGCAAGGATTTGAACCTGGATCACGTCATCCCGCGCGATCGCGGCGGCCCGACTTCGTGGGAGAACATCGTTTGCTCCTGCGTGCGGTGCAACACGCAAAAAGCCAACTGTACCCCGCAGGAAGCCGGCATGCATTTGGTGCGCAAGCCCAAGCGCCCGAAATGGCGTCCCTTTGTCCAGATCAACCTCGGCGTCCATCACGACAGTTGGAAGCACTTTCTCGATCTGGCTTATTGGAACGTCGAGCTGGGCGAAGATGTGACTTGAGGCCGCGCCTCACTTCTCTTTCACTTTCCAGATATCGTTCAGTGGATGATCGTCCAGGATGTTTGGATATATCCCCTTAATCTTGCCGGGGTCGTAGTAATTCAAGCCGACGTAAAAGAAGAGGGGAATAATCGGCAACTCATCGCGCACCAGAATGCGTTCGGCTTGTTGCAGGAGGGCGGCGCGCTTGTGCAAATCCGTCGCCATGTTCGCTTCCCGCATCAAGGCGTCATAGCGCGGGTTTTTCCAGCCGGTGCGGTTGTTGCCGTTGTTGCTGCGGAATAAATCCAGGAATGTATTCGGATCGTTGTAATCGCCGACCCAGGCGCTGCGGGTCACATCGTAATCCAAATGATTTTGCGCCGCCATATAAACGCGCTTTTCCATTTGCTTCAACTCGACATGAATGCCCAATTGCGTTTCCCACATCTGTTGCAACTCGACGCCAATTTTTTGATTGACCGATCCTCCGCCGCTGGCCGCATCGAAGAGGAAGGCAAAAGCCGGAAAGCCCTTGCCGCCGGGATATCCCGCCTCGGCCAGCAACTGCCGCGCGAGAGTGGCGTCGTAACCCAGGCCGGTGACCGATTCGTAATGGGCCGTGCCATCGGGTACCAAGTGGCTGGCCACCGGTTCCCCGCCGCGCATGATTTTGTCCACCAACCGTTGCTTGTCCACCGTCAAGGCCAGCGCTTTGCGCACGCGCGCGTCGTCAAACGGCGGCTTGGTTGTGTTGCAGCGGAGGAAATAGGTTCCAAGATAATTGAACGTATGAAAATCCCGGCGTTTGCTCAGAACATCCAGTAATTCGTTCGGAAGATAGTCGCGGTCCCAGATGATGTCGGCTTGACCGGTCTCGTAAAGATTTAAGGCCGTGGTGGCCGCGCTAATGCAGAGGAAATCAAGGATGTCACTTTTCGTATTGGCCGCATCCCAATAAAACGGATTCTTGCGCAAGCGGATTTTGTCGTTGAGATGCCAGTAATCCAACAGATACGGCCCGCTGGTGGGCAACGCGGGGGCGCGCATCCAGTCTTCACCGTATTTTTCGATCATGTAACGCGGCACAACGGTGAGGGTTTGGAAGGTGCAGAGGTCCAGAAAAAACGCGGTCGGCTGGTTGAGTTCGACTTGCACGGTGCGCTCATCCAAAGCGTGGACGCCAACCAGCGACGGATCTTTGATCTTCCCACTGTTATAATCCTCGCCGTTCTTGACGTAGAACAACTGCCCGGCATATTCCGAGGCCGTTTGCGGATTGAGAACGCGCAGCCACGAATACACGACGTCCTGCGCCGTGATCGGCGCCCCCGCCGTCCAGAACAGTTTGTCTCTCAGGTGAAAAGTATAGACGCACCCATTTGACGAAATTTCCCAGCGCTCGGCCAGGCCGGGAATGGGCGCCGCAGTGACGGGATCGTTGCGAGTCAATCCTTCAAAGACGCCGGCGATGACTCGTAAATCCTCGATGCCGGTGGCCAATGCCGGATCCAAAGTTTCAGGGTCAGGCCCGTTAATCATGACGAGGTCAGCCGGCGGTTCCGAGCGGGTGCAACCGGCCAGCGCCAGCAGACCCGCCATCCACGCTGCCATCAGACGCCGCGCCGCCGGAGAAGCCCCGAGCGTGCGCGGCGGAAGGCTCATGAACGATTACTTGTTCGTGCCCGGCGAATTGGTTGACGGGGCGGCCGTTTGGGCCGGGGGCAGATTGGAAAGCAACGGCGTTTGCAACAGTCCTCCATTGGTTGACGGCGCGACCATCGGAGCGATCCCCGACGACGAGTTGGGCGACCCTGCCGGTGTCGTGGCTTGTTTGGACAATTCTTCCGTCAGCGCATTGGCGCCGGTCTCTTTGCCTTGGCGCGCGGCCACCATGGCCATGACAATGGCGAGGGCAAAAAATAATCCGCCGGCATATTTGGTGATTTTGGTCAGAACATTGCCCGACCCCGCTCCAAACAACGCATCCGTCGCCCCGCCGCCAAAGGCCATCCCGGCCCCGGCTTCCTTCTTGGGCAGTTGCAGCAGCACCAGAAGGACCAGAATGATACAGTCCAGAAACATCAAGATGCTCAAAAAGATATAAAGTATGCTCATAGTTTTCCGTTAAATCGAGTTTTTGATGATATCAGAAAAATTGCGGGCGTCCAGGGATGCTCCACCCACTAGCGCGCCATCCACATCCGGCTGGCTCATCAGCTCCCGCGCGTTGGACCCCTTCACGCTGCCACCATACTGGATGCGCACGTGGCGCGCAACCTTTTCGTTGAACATGCCCTTGAGCAGCTTCCGAATATGGGCATGGGCATCCTGGGCCTGCTCGGTGGTGGCTGTTTTGCCGGTGCCGATGGCCCAAACCGGTTCGTAGGCGACAATTGTTTCCTCCATGTGCTCCGCCGTCAACCCGGCCAGGCTGCCGCCCACCTGTGTTTCCAAAACTTTTTCAGTCAGGCCGCCTTCCCGCTGGCTCAATGTTTCCCCGACGCACACAATCGGCTTGAGCGAGGCGGTGTGCGCGGCGTGGACCTTTTTACAGATGAGTTCGTCGCTTTCTTTTTGGTATTGACGACGTTCGGAATGGCCCAGGATGACGTAGCGCACGGAAAATTCCTTGAGCATCCCGGCCGCAATCTCGCCAGTGTGCGGGCCAAAATTATGTTCGCTCATGTTTTGCGCCCCGAGGCGGATCGCGGTGTCGAGGATCACCTTCGACACTTCGCCCAGCGCGGTGAAGGGCGGGCAAATGACGATGTCCACCTCCTTGCAATTGGCCAGTTCGATCTTTAATCCCCGCACCAAAGCCAGCGCTTCGTCCACGGTTTTGTTCATCTTCCAATTGCCGGCAATGATTAGTTTTCGTTCTTTGTTCATGGCTGTTCGTTCCTCGTTCGCCGCTTATTTATTGGACAACGCCGCCACTCCGGGCAGGACCTTGCCCTCCAGAAATTCGAGGCTGGCCCCGCCGCCGGTGCTCATAAAAGTTACTTTATCGCCCAAGCCCGCCTGGTTCAGGGCCTTGACGCTGTCCCCGCCGCCAATGATGCTCTTGGCCCCGCGAGCGGTCGCTTCGGACACGGCGCGGGCCACCGCATTGGTGCCCGCGGCAAAACGCGCGTCTTCGAACATCCCCATCGGCCCGTTCCACATGATGGTCCGCGCCTGGAGAATAATTTCGCCAAAATGCCGGCTGGTTTCCGGCCCGATGTCCAATCCTTCCGTGTCGTCCGGAATATTGTCCTGGGCATTCGTTTGCGGGTTTTGAATGTCGATGACCGGCTTGCCTTTTTTGTTCAACTTCCCCGTGTTGACTGGCGTGCCGATGATGTTGTCCGTCGGCAGCAAAAACTGGACGCCGCGCGCCTTGGCCTTGGCCAGCGCGGCCCTGGCCAGGTCAACCTTGTCCGGCTCGGACAGCGATTTGCCGACTTTGAAACCCTGCGCCAGCTTGAAAGTGTAAGCCATCGCCCCGCCGATCAGGATCGTGTCCGCCATTTCCAAAAGGCGATCGATCACTTTGATTTTGTCCGATACCTTCGCCCCGCCCAGAATGACGACAAATGGCCGGGCCGGCTTTTCCAACTCCTGGCCGAGATACTTCAACTCGCGCTCCATCAACAAGCCCGCCGCGCACAGCCCGCCGCGCTGGGCGATCAACCGCGGCGCGCCTTCCGTCGAAGCATGAGCGCGATGCGCCGCGCCAAAGGCGTCATTGACATACGCATCCGCGAGCGCGGCCAGCTTCGCCGCGAACCCCGGGTCATTGGCCTCCTCCTCGTTGTAATAGCGGACATTCTCCAAAAGTAAAATCTCCCCGGCCTTGAGCGATGCCACGGCCTTTTCCACTTTCCCGCCAAAGCAATCCTCCACGAACGCCACCGGACGCCCCAGCTTCTTCGACAACTCATCCGCCACCGGGCGAAGCGACATGGACGGTTCCCGTTTGCCCTTGGGCCGGCCAAGATGGGCGGCCAGGATGATTTTCGCCCCCTTCTCGATCAACAGGCGCAAAGTGGGCAGCGTTTCCTTGATGCGGGTGGCGTCATTGATGAGCATGCGCCCGTCCTTTTCCTCCATGGGGACATTATAATCCACCCGCGCCAGCACGCGCTGGTCCTTCACCTTCAAATCATTAACGGTCAACTTATCCATAACGACCCGCGAGACTAAGGCTCGCGCCGCGCCAAATCAATCTCCAAAGCGCCGCCAGCCTGGCAACCGGGCCCACAGCCCTCTTGTCATAATCCTAATCGTAATCCCTAATCTTAATCCCGGCCGGTGGCCATTGTGTTTTTCCAGCGCCTCCACGAATCTCAGCCAGGTCTCCCGGTCTCTGCCTGCGGTGGCAAACAACACCCGTTTGCGTAACAGGTCGGCGAACACACTGATGTATTCCCGGCCCTTGCGCACACACATCTCATCGACGGCGACACAACACACTTGGCTGAAGTCCGCCTCGGCATAGGCCGCATCGACTTGTCGGAAAAGCAAGCGCCACATCCGCGTGTCGGTCTCATTCATCAGTTCCGCCGCCCGGCTCACCGGCATCTCCCGCAGGAGCAGCAGCGCGAACGCTTCAAACTCTTTGGTAAAGTGCATGCTTAACCCTTCCCAAGGCGGGCGCACCCGAAAGACATGGCCGCACTGGCGGCACTTGCCCCGCGGCAATCGGCAGGTGATCTCACAGCGATGTTGGAAGACGTTGAGATGGCGCCACGTCAGCACTTCGGTGTGGTCGTAGCAAAGGACCAACCCGCCGTCCTGCGGGCAGCGAGCCCATTCCCAGAGCGCCGGCCTTTCCCGGATCTCTAAAAAGATCGTGCCACTTTCCCGCTCAAAGCGGCTCTCCGTCACTTCCCAGTTCAAACCCAATCCCAACAGTTCATGAAATAGTTTTTCAGGTGTCATGCCCAGAGCCTACAACTCTATTCCACTGAAAACAGCGAAGAACCTGTTGCCGATTTTTCCGAGCATACTACCTATTTCATCGGTTTTCTCAGAGGTAACGTTAGTGAGAGTGGCAACAGGTGCCGTGTGCGCTCCGGGCTGATTCCCAGAACAAGCTTCTAATGAGATTCTATTCCACCGAGAACAGCGAAAAGCCGCCGTCGGCGTTTTTGTGGCGCAATTTTTCGGGCGTTCCCGTATATCACACGGCGAATGTATTTCCTGAAACGCATTCTCTTCATGGTACCGCTGCTGTTGCTCATCAGCTTCCTGTCCTTCGTGCTGGTGCGCATCGTGCCGGGCGGGCCGTTTGATCGTGAACGCAAACCGGCTTCGCCCGAAATCGAACGCAACCTCCAGGCCAAATATCATCTCAATGAGCCTGTCCTCCGCCAATACTGGCGTTACCTCGATGGCATCGTCCACGGCGATTTTGGGGCGTCGCTCAAGTACCGCAATCGTTCGGTGATGGACATCATCGCGCAAGGGCTGCCGATTTCATTGAGCCTGGGGGCGATGGCTTTTTGTTTTGCCATGGGCACGGGGATTCCGCTGGGCTTTTTCACCGCTGTCCACAAAGGGGCCTTGGGCGATTATCTGGGAAGTTTTCTGGCCTTGCTCGTGATCTGCATTCCGGGATTGGTGATCGGGCCGGTCCTTGTCATGCTGTTTGCCATTCGCTGGCGTTTGTTTCCGGTGGCGCTGTGGGGCTCGCCCTGGCACGCCATTTTGCCGACGCTGACGCTCGGCCTTTATTTCAGCGGCCGTGTGGCCCGCTTGATGCACGAAGGAATGCTCGCCACTTTGCCGTCCGAGTTCATCACCACCGCCCGCTCTAAGGGCCTGGGCGAAATGGCGGTGTTGATCAAGCACGCCTTTCGCATCGCCGTCCTGCCCGTGGTGTCGTATTCGGGCCCGATGCTGGCCGATTTGTTGACAGGCTCGTTCATCGTGGAGAACCTATTCCAAATTCCCGGCATCGGGGTGTTCATGGTCAACAGCTCGCTCAACCGCGATTACACCATGGTGGTCGGCCTGGTGCTGCTGTATGCGATTTTGCTGCTGGGTCTCAATCTGGCCGTTGATTTTGTCTTCAGCCTGCTGGACCCGAGGGTGCGCTATGAATAAGCCCGGCAATCTCAGTCCCAATCAAAGAGCGTGGCGCCGCTTTTGCCGTAATCGGCCGGCGGCGGTGGCTTCCCTGCTCCTGGCGTTCCTGGTTTCCGTCGTTTTGATCTGGCCGCTCTTCCGCATGCCCGCCCTCGCGCCGCACCTGCCCCTGGCCCTGACTCATCCGCCGGACGCGATTTCCGACGCGCAATTCGAGCCGCCAGGCCACGAGCACTGGTTTGGCACCGACGTCCACGGGCGCGATTTGTTGAGCCGGGTCTGTTACGGCGCGCGCATTTCGTTGCTGGTCGGGTTGGTCGGCGCGGCGGTCAGCCTGGTGATTGGGGTATTGTGGGGCGCGATTGCCGGTTATTGCGGCGGACGCTGGGACGGAGTGATGATGCGTTTTGTCGATGTGCTCTATGCCATGCCGTCAATCATATTTGTCATCGTATTATTAACGGCCTTGAACGCGGTGCTGGAGAAATTGCAATCCGGCCCGCACGCCCTTTCCGCGGCCGGGGGGCGGTTCCTGCAATTTGCCGGATTGTTCGCCGGCTTGGGCGCGGTGTCCTGGCTGACCATGGCGCGGATCGTGCGCGGGCAGGTGCTGTCGTTGCGCCATCGGGCCTTCGTCGATGCCAGCCGGGTGCTGGGGGCGAGCCACGCGCGCATCATCCTGCGCCACATCCTGCCCAACGTCTATGGCGTGATTATTGTTTACCTGACGCTGACCATTCCCTCCATTATTCTTTACGAATCTTTTCTAAGCTACCTGGGACTGGGCATACAGGCGCCGCAGGCCAGTTTGGGTTCGCTCATCGCCAGCGGGGCGGAACAAATTAATTCCATTCGCATTTATTGGTGGCTCATTGTTTATCCGGGCGCGGCCCTGGCCTTGACCTTGCTCGCCCTCAACTTTGTCGGCGACGGCCTGCGCGATGCCTGGGACCCGCGCTCGGAAAACAGGGACTAACCTTTAAACACAATCATCACGCCGTAATCGGTCAGAGTTTGGCGCGTGCTCAATTCCATGTAGCTGTAATTGATCGGGCTGACACTGACGATGTTCAACTGCCCGACTTTTTCCAGAAATGCCGAAACGATTTCGTCAAAATGGTCCTTGCCCACTTCCTGGCAATCGGTGCGTTTGAAGGTTTTTATCCGCAATGTTTTGTCGCCTTCCTTGGCGATGGCGTCCAGTGGGCGGGCGTTGGGCTTTTGGATGAGCGTTGCCGGGGTGTTTGCGTGAACGGGGACGGCAAAGTGCTTTTCCTGCTTGGCCGTAGCAGGAGGAGCCGCCCCCGGCGCTTCCGCAGCGGGCACCACGGCGAATTCGGGCATCGGCACCGTTATCGTTTTGGAACAGGCCGGGCATTCGATATCCGAACCGGCGCCACTGGCGTCAACTTCCAGTTCCTGTTCACAGTTGGGACATTTGAAGGTGATGTCCATAGTTAAATAGCTTTCGTGCTGTCTGTGGATTCAACGTATCAGCCCCTCCGCAAAAATCGAGGCAAATCTTTCGGCAGTTTCTCTCCATTGTAATGCGAGCCGGGCGCAATCCAAGCACCGGTCAACGGAGTCGTTTACTGGGGGGTGCTGCGATGGAGCGGAGCCGGTGGCGGATTGGATTGGCGGTGATTCGCCGGCTGTCTTTGACGTTGAACGGTTTCGTGAAAGCACGCATCCGTTCCTGCAGAATGCGCCTGCTTCTCAGTGTAGCGTCTCGGCCAATTCCGTCGCGGAGTGCAGGATGGTTTATCCGTTTCCATTAGTTTATAATCATATCGCCTTGGGCAATTCGATCCAAAACCGGCTGCCGTTGCCGGGCTCGGATTCAACGCCCACTTTCCCGCCCATGCGTTCGACCGCTTTCCGTACAATTGAGAGACCGATCCCCGTTCCGGAGTGACTTGAGCCATTTAATCGTTCGAAGACGCGAAAAATTCGATCGTGATATTCGGCAGAAATGCCGATGCCGTTATCCGTCACCCAAAGGCGTTCATTATTACCGCGATTTTCGGCCCGCAAGTGAACGCGGGGCTGCACGCCAGGCGGGACGAATTTCAGCGCGTTGCTCAGCAGGTTGGTAAGGACCAACTCAAGCGTCGCTTTATCTGCGCGGACCGTTGGAAGCCGGCTGTCCATCTGAACATTTGCGCCCATTTGTCCCATCTGCGTCTTGCATCGCAACAGCGCCCGTTCCCAAGCTTTCTCGGTTTCGATCGGGGCGATTTCTAGCGGGACGGCGGCAGTGCGCGCGTAGCCCAGCAAGTCGAACAGCAGTTTGTCCATGAATTCAGAGGAAGCCTGTATGCGCTTCAGCATCTGCCGCGCCAGATCGTCCAGTTCAGAAGCGTGCTCATCAACCAATATTTGTGAAAAGCCGATCATGGTGCGAAGAGGCGTGCGCAAATCATGGGCGAGAGAATGAACGAAAGTCTCCAACTGCTCGTTAGAGGCGCGCAAGTCAGCCGTTCGCATCACCACGAGTTGCTCGAGTTGACCGGCCCGGTCGGCCAGTTTAGCTTGCGCCTGACGCAGCGCTTCTTCGGCTCGCCCGCGCTCCTGGGCCTTGACTTTCAGCGCGTCCAAGGACGACACCATTTGGTACGCTGTCGATGCGAGTTTTCCCAGACTCTCCATGACGCGTCGATCTTCAGCATCGAATCGGCGGCTCTGGTCATGTGCAATCACCCAGATGGTTCCTATCGGCTCATCACTACCGGAGTGAAATGGCACCAATAGCGCTTCGACAGCGTCGGGCGTGACCGATAGTGGAAACGGGAAATGCTGTTCTGGGTGCGAGAAAAGCAAGGAAGCATTCCGATCCAGCACCGTGCCGCAGGGGCTGTCCTCGCGCCACATCGTTCCCCCAATATAACGCGACCACTGGCCCGCCACCGCATGCCAGCGGAAAATCGTTCGTCCTTCATTTTCCTCCAAAAGGCTGACGCCTGCGGAATGCGCCCGGCACAAAATTAGGGTTGCCTCGACAAGTTTTTCCAAGACACTTCTCGGCGAGGTCGCCATCTCTTTCATCAGGGAAACGAGAGCGCGATTTTCCGCTTCGTAATCGGGATCTCGCGATGGACGCCGCCCAAGCTCCACGGTGGTCAATACAGCCTCCAATGGCACGCATTCCCTGGTGCGCAAAGATTCTTCGACCCCGACCCCCTGGCGGAGGCCTTTTCGCATTCTGGATTTGTTTCCGGACTTGTTCATACATGATTCATGCGAGGATCTTTGCGTTCATGAACACGGCCTGAGTACGATTGGCCGCGCCCGTCGGCGGCACTGGGAGGCAGGTAAAAGAATGCCAGTTATGCAATGTTTTGATAAAATCCGCCAACTCATCCACCCGGCTGGGTTTCGTCACGTAGCTATTTGCGCGCAATTCGTAGGCCCGCTGCACGTCTGCCTGGCGAGAGGAAGCCGTCAGAATATGAACCACAAGCAAATTGCACCGCGAATCCCTTCTCACCCATTCGAGCACTTCAAACCCATTCATGCGCGGCATGTTCAAATCCAACAGGAGAATGTCGGGAAAAGGATGTTCGCTGCGATCTCCATAAGCGCCCTCTCCCTTTAGATAGGCCACGGCCAGCAACCCGTTGCAGACCACCTGTACGCGGCTCGTCGTGGCGCTCTTTTTGAACGCGTGCTGCAAAAGGACGACATCGTCGTCATTATCTTCCGCAACCAGGATGTTTAGAAATGATCTCACACAGTGGGCCGAAACGAATTATTTACCCATCGACTGTTTCACGCGCTTGCGGAATAAAGACTAAAGAGAAAGACGTGTTAACGCCATGGGGTGTTGACCCCATATTCAGAAACGAAGCACAAAGTTAAGTTAACATGGATGTTCTCGAAGTCAGAGGTGTTCCACCGTTAACAGCAAGTAAGCGATCATCATTATGGCGAGCAGCGCGACGGCCGCGGTCACAGCCACAATCAAACCCCGATTAGCCCGCACTTCACCGCGCTCAATGGCCCGATTCACCAGATGATAATGCCACGCCGCCAGCACCGCGAGGGCGCCCCCGAAAGCCATCATCGTCACGCCCATCGGCAATGACAGGCCCGAGCCGCGGATTGGCATTTGCGGGGCAAGCCGCGCCGCCAGTTCGCGCAACCATACGCCGAACTTGGCGATGACAAAACCGAAACTGATAACCGCGATACTCGTCCTGATCCAAGCCAGAAACGTGCGCTCGTTGGCGAGATATTCAGCGGCCTTTTTGTCTTCAGCTAATGGAACGCTCAACACATCTCAATCTGGCGGCCAATTCACTGAGTCGAGCATAAAATCCTCCGCGACGGAATCAGTCGTTCTTGCGGGAACAGCGCCGGGCGGCAAGAAAGCCGATGAGCGTTCCAACCCCGACGCCGATGGCGATGGCTTGATAGGGATGTTCACGAATGGCTTCGTCGGCCGCTTCCGCACATTCGACTGTTTTGTTGCGGATCCGTCCCGCGATTTCCTTCGCGTTTTCCAACGCGCCGGCGAGACGCTGGCGGGCTTCGGCGATTTTCTCCCCTGCCACGTCGGCGGTGGCGACCATTAAGGCCTGCGCGTCTTCGGCGAGGGTGTCTGTGTCATGACTGGCCGCATGTTTGTGTTCGTTCATATTTTCGATATTTTTTGCTTGTTTGCGTTTGTTAGGATCAAAATCTCTGGATGGGCACAGTGGAAAGCGCCCCTTGTAATCGGAATCCGTCAGTTTGCCAATTGCCGCATTTCAATAGTTATTCACAAAACCAATCAGGCATACACTCCCCACGTCGTGTGGCGATAGGTCTTCTTCGCTCCGCCAGCCGCCCCGAACATGGGATATATAATATGTGCTAACATAAAAATTTGTGGATAAGGAAAGAACAACCCTGCAACCGTTTCCTCCACGGTTGCAGGGTTGCGGCATTAACGTGCCAGAGCCCGGCTGCGATTGGAATTACCCGTTTTTTTGTTCCCCGCGAACTCTGGTTCCTCGGCGTCGCCTAAAGCTTCTTCGTTGCTGCTTGCCAGCGCCAATTCGTTGAGCGATTTATTTGCCGCTTTTTCCTGGTCAAGAATTTCTTGCAGGAGACCGGCCGCTTCGTTGTTTCCAAGCAGTCCAGCCCATTCGTGCAAGCAGCCGTAGGACGCCATCTCATAATGTTCGACCTTTTGACCGGCAGAGATCAACGCCGCGTTGATTGCAGGCGAACCTTTGAAGTCCGCCGCGATTTCGTCGCCTTCTTCCAGAAGTCCTACTGTGGCATGGCATGTCTTGCCTTTGACTTTTTCGTCAAAGCAATGGAAGACTTGTTCAAGCTTCTTCACATGGCCTTCGGTTTCTTTTAAATGGGCCAGAATGGCCCTCTTCAGCTTTTCGTAAGTGGCGGCCTTGGCCATCTTCGGCAAAGCCTTGACGATGCGGCGTTCGGCGTCATACATATCCGCCAGTTCGTCCAGGAATAGATCTTTCAGTATTTTCATGTTTGTTTCGTTTAGTTGATTGAATTGGAATCAACCCGCGGAAAAGTCATCTCAACCGCGGGCATCGGTAGGACAATTAGGCGCGGGTTCCGGCGGGGCTTTTAGCTGAATACGGCGCGCGATCGGCCGCCTTGGTGTCTTTGGATGTGGATGCCTCGCCTGTAACGCAAATGTCGTGCGCTCCGGCTTTAGTGAAGATGTCCTTGGCCCGGGTGATTTCCTCTGAGGTCTCTGTGTGGGCCGAGAGGAGGAGATTGCCTTCCTTAATTTTGCCTTCGTAACGCTTGGCTTCGATTTCTGGAATGCCCAAACCTATTAAACCGCCGGCGATGCCGCCTGCCGCAGCGCCGATGGCAGCGCCGCTCAAAGCGGCCATAATCGGTCCCGCGGCAATAAAGGGGCCGACGCCTGGAATAGCCAGAGCGCCGATTCCTGCGATCCACCCCAACGCCCCACCGATCACGCCGCCGGTCCCCGCCCCAGTGGCAGCGCCTTCCGGGGCCTTGGTATGCTTCTCGTGCGCGAAATCGCGGGTGGTTTCCTTGTCAGGAAAAAGCACGGAAATGTCGTTATTGGAGAAATTCGCGTTTTTGAGTTGATCGACAATTTGATCGGCCTGCGCACGGGTCGCGGCGATGCAGAATACAGATTTTTTTGACATATATTTTTAACTTTCTCTTTCTTTGTTGTGTTTAGATTTGACTGGCTTTGTCCGGGTGGAAATCTCGTCATTTCACTTCGAGTTCGTTGTGAGCATTTTCCGTCTGCGCGATAGTAACGGCAATTTCCCCGATGAAACTCAACGACATAGCCGAACATGCGACGACGGAGAGAATGGACAAACTGAGAATCTGAGGTTTCCGTTTCATATTTTTATTTTCCGTCCGTGTTTCGTCTTGTTCCATGGAAAGCCTGTTCACTTTCAAGACACTTACGATAGGCTGCGAATCTTTCTGGCGCTATGGGGTGTTCACCCTATATGCGGAAAATATAAAAGAAGAGTAAGAGAAGTATTATAATTGCCAAGGTTTCAAGAACTGATTGGAGTCTTGACAGTGGTTCTCAATCCTCAGGTTTCGCGCACGGCGGCGTGCAGGGCCTGTTTGAATTGTTCGACCAGTTTTTCGTGGGCGGAATTGACTTCGGCATCGGTCAAGGTTCGCTCGGAATTGCGATAGGTGAACGCATAGGCCACGCTTTTCTGGCCAGCGGGAATGTTGCGGCCTCGGAAGACGTCGAACAACTCGAACTTTTCGAGGTGGGGCGGGCGAACTTGTTTGACGGCGGTCACGATGGCCTCATGCGCCGTCGATTCCGGCACCAGCATGGCCACGTCGCGGCGGATGGCGGGGAACATCGGCAAGGGCTTGAACGTTTTGGCCGGGGCGCGCCGGGCCAGTAGTTGCTCGAAATTCAGTTCGGCCAAAAATACGGCGTCGCGCAGATCGTAGCGTTTCTGGAGGGCTGGCGAAAGTTGGCCCATTTCGCCAAGGGCCAGTTTGCCGAGTCGAATGACGGAGGATTCGAGGAAGAACGAATGGCTGGCTTCGCGGCGCGTCCACGCCATCCCGCGCACCCCGAATTGATCGAAAAATTCTTCCAGCGCGCCTTTCAAGTCGTAGATGTCGAATTTCGCGTCGCGTTCAGCGCCGGCCCAAAAGGCGGGGGAGCGGCGGCCGGTCAGGACCACGCCAAGGAGGCGTTCCTCTTTGAATTTGCCATCAGGCCGAAGGAAGACGCGGCCAATTTCGAATAGGACCACGTCGGGGTTTTGGCGGGCGATGTTGTGGCGCAAGGCGTCCAAAAGACCGGGCAATAAACTGGGCCGCAGTACGTTCATATCGCTGCTTAATGGGCGTTGCAGTGCGGCGATCTGAGCGGGGTTCGAGCTGGCCGGCAGACTGGCGGCCGCGTCAGAAATCAATGTCTGGCCCTGGGCTTCGTTCAGGCCAAGGCCGGTTAGGATGCGGCGTGCTTCGGAGATTTGGTCGTGGACCGCGTCGAACGGATGGACGCCGGTAGCGCCCCGCGGCGGCGTGGCCGGAATTTTATCGACACCGTAAAGCCGCCCGATTTCTTCGATTAAATCCGCTTCGCGCTTAATATCCACACGAAACGTGGGAATGCGAAATGTCGCGTCGTTGGATCGGGCCAACCCGAGCCGTTCCAGAAAGCTGTTTTGGTCGTCGGCAGGGACCACGGCTCCCAGCAGTTCATTGGTCTTGTCATGGCGCAGGGTGATTTCCCGCGGCGCTAATGGAGCAGGATAGGCGTCTATGGGCGGTTCCAGCAAAGTGCCGCCAGCAGTCTGGAGAATTAATTGTGCGGCGCGGCGGCTGGCCCAATCACAAATGCCGACATCGGCCCCGCGTTCGAATCGGTAGGAGGAATCGGTTCGCAAATCGAGTTTTTTGGACGTGGCGCGAATATTCTGCGGTTTGAAACAGGCGCTCTCAATCAGGACGTCGGTCGTCTCGGCGCGGATCTCGCTGTTTTGGCCGCCCATCACACCGGCCAGGGCAATGGCTTTGGTTTCGTCGGCGATCAAGAGCATTTGATCGGTGAGCGTTTGTTCCTTGCCGTCCAGAGTAACAAATTTTTCCCCGGCCCGCGCGAGGCGAATCACCACGGTGGGGAAGCTGGAGCCTTGGGCGGCGCCGAGCAGACGAAAGTCAAACGCGTGCAACGGGTGGCCGGTTTCCAGCATGACGTAATTAGTGACATCGACGACGTTGTTGATGCTGCGCAAGCCGGCCTTTTCCAAGGCCGTGCGCAGCCAATCCGGACTGGCGGCGATTTTGACGCCGCGAACGAGGCGCGCCGTGTAACGCGGACAAAGATCAGGCTGCTCAATGCGCACCCGCACAAATTTCTCCGTCGCCTCGCCGGCCAATTGCGCCGTCGGAATATTAATTTCCGGCAGCCGCAACGGCTGGCCGGTGAGGGCGCTGAGTTCGCGGGCAATCCCGATGACGCTGTTCCAATCCGGGCGATTCGGAGTGATTTCCAAATCGTAAACCACATCGCCCATGGGCCGGCCAAGATATTCGGCAAATGACTGGCCGACGGCGGCGTCCTCGCGCAGTATGAGCAAGCCGTCCACCGGGTCAGGCAAACCGAGCTCGTCAGGCGAACAGAGCATGCCCTGGGATTCGACGCCGCGAATTTTCCCGACTTTGATCGTGAGCGGCGGCTGGCCGGATTTGGCGGGCAGGGTCTGGCCGGGCAAAATCAGCGCGACTTTATCGCCGGGTTTGAAGTTCTGCGCGCCGCAGACAATTTGCCGTTCGCCACAGCCATCGTTGACGCGGCAGAGAGACAGTTTGTCGGCATTGGGATGCTTGTCGCGGGTGATGACTTGGGCGACGACGATGCCCGCAAACTCGCCACCGAGTTTTTGCACGCGCTCAACCTCCATGCCGAGCATGGTCAAGCGCTCCGCCAGCTCTTCAGGCGAACCGTTGAATTCAACGTATTGCCGGAGCCAGTTAAGAGTGACTTTCATCAGGACGCCGCCGGCTAAGACTTGGGCAGCGTGCCGTAAGTGATTGCGTCAACTTCCTTGCCGTCTGCCATCGACGTGATTTTGCGGGTTTTTTCGTCGAACAAACACATCATGTTCAGGCGGTTGGACATTTCCGCCAGGGAAATGACGGTCTGGGCGCGAATGGCCAGATCAATGCCGGCATTCGGCTGTTTGTTGCTGCGAATGCAATCAAACCAGTTCGCTTCGTGCGCGCCGATGTCCTCGTTTGGCTTGAGGCCGTCAAACGTTTGCAAGTCCACGTCGTCGGAAAAATCCTTCTCCGGTTTCACTTCGACTCTCTCGCCGCTGCTGCCAATTTCCAATGAGGCATGATGCCCATAGATGACGAAGCCCGGGCTGCGCGCCGCCACCGAACTGGCCACAATGGTGAGAATCAGGCCGCTGGGGAATTCGGCCAGAAGCTCGACGTGTTCGGGGCAATCGCGCTCCGGCGTCCCAAGGATGCCGGCGTCGCTGTGGACATTTTTGGTGCCAAGAGAGACGACACGCGTGGGGAATTCAGGATTGCCCGTGGCGACCATCAACGGCAAAAGCCGATGAGGAACCAGATCACCCAAAAGGCCGGCGCAATAAGGATAGTATTTGCGCCACCGGAAATAAGAATCGGCGCTGAAATCGGTTTTATTGTGGACAGGCTGTTGCCATTTGGCCCAGTCCAGGTCCGCCGCCGTGCACCATTGTTTGATGTCGTAATCCCATTCGGCCTTGCCGTTGGGATTGTTGCGGCAGTAATAACCCTGGGCCCAGACGGGAGTGCCGATGGTGCCGGCCTTGATCAACTCAGCCGACTTTTGCCAGGCGGCGGCGGTACAGCCTTGCGAGCCGACTTGAAGGATTTTCTTGGTGCTGTTCACCTTGTCATATACGTCAAATGCCTCTCCCAAATAGCGTGTCATGGGTTTTTCAACATAGACATGCTTGCCAGCGTCCAAGGCCGCGAGCGTTGTCTTGCAATGCCAGTGGTCCACCGTGGCAATGGTGACGGCATCGATGTCTTTTCGCTCCAGCATTTTTTCGTAATCCTTAAACAGGTCGCACCCCGCGCCGATCTCCTTCGCGGCATCCTGCTGGCGGGTTACGGAAAGATCGCACGCGGCCGCCTGCACGATGTTGTTGGCCGCGGCCCCCGCTTTTTGGGTGCGGACGTGGGTCATGCCCTGTCCGCCAGTGCCGATGTAAGCCACAATCAGGCGGTTATTGGCTCCGATCACGCTGCCGGGCGCAGGCGCCTGGTTCTGACCATAGACGGGCGTTTTAAAAATGTTGGTGCTGGCGGCGACGGCGGCGGCGAAGGTTGATTTCTTGAGAAATTCACGGCGCGTGGCCCGGCCGTCCTGGGGTATTTTTGCATCTTGCTTCATAAGGTATTTAGACTGGTAATGAATAACGAATACTCAAAAAATAGTAACCCAACGCCTACCGGGGGAAAGTATAAAGTTTGCGGAAAATATCCAAAAGAATGTCCTGTTTTCCGCATCAGTGGCATTTACATGTAGATGCAAGATTTGGATGACATCGCCCTGCTGCGCGAATACGTCGAGCGGGGCTCCGAGGAGGCCTTCGCCACGCTGGTCACGCGGCATGTGAACAAGGTGTATTCCGTCGCCCTCCGGCATACCCGCAACCCCCTTCAAGCCGAGGAAATCACCCAGGCCGTCTTCGTCATTCTGGCGCGCAAATCCCGGCATTTTGGCAAACGCGTCATCCTTTCCGGCTGGCTGTATCAAGCCGCGCGTCTGACGTCGGTGACGTTTACCCGAAGCGAAATCCGGCGCGCCCGCCGCGAAGAGGAGGCCCAGATGCAAACTGTCTTGAACCAAAATGAATCCGATGCCTGGACACAAATCGCGCCTTTGCTGGACGCGGCCATGGCCAATTTGAATGAAACCGACCGCCACGCCGTCGTGCTGCGCTTCTTCGACGGCAAAAGCATGAGGGAAGTCGGCGCGGCGTTGGGCGCGGACGAAGACACCGCCCGGAAACGGGTCAATCGCGCGGTGGAAAAATTGCAGGGCTTTTTTATCAAGCGCGGCATCACTTCGACGACGGCCGTCATCGTTGGGGCGATTTCCGCCAATTCCGTTCAAGTGGCGCCGGCGGCGCTGGCAAAAACCGCCGCTGCCGCCGCGCTGACCAAAGGCTCGGCGGCCAGCGGTTCAACCTTAACCCTCATCAAAGGAGCATTGAAAGTTATGGCATGGTCAAATGCAAAAACGGCACTCGTTGTCAGCGTTGGAATTTTGCTTGCTGCCGGAATCACGATTGAAGTCGTTAAATCAAAGGACCAGGCGGCCCGCAAAAAAGATATCGTTACCTATGAGATACTGCATCAATCATTGCTGCAAAAGTTGTTCCCGCAACGAGTCGATGAAAACGAATTGAGGCATCAGTTGGTTGGGGTTTGGGCGTTGGAAGCCAAGAAGCTTCGGGGCAATCCAAAGTTTACTCATTTCCCAAACGACAATCACCGCCTGAAAATCTGGACTTTGACGAATTGGGCCATTGTCACCTATGACGCCGACTCGAATGTCGTTTACTCAGCGAGCGGACCCTATGAACTCCAGGGCAATCTTTATACCGAAACGATCGAATCGGGGACCGGCGTCATGAGCAATTATATTGGCGCCCGGCCAAAATACAGAATTCGCGTGGATGGAGATGAATATTACCAAATGGCGGCGGAAAAGGATCCCAGCCTTGAGGAGATGGGGCGGCGCATTCAGCAATGAGTTTTGTCGCGATGTCTCTTTTTTGTTTCCTGCGGACGATTCTCGGTATTAACTCTTCTCCGAGGGACATTGCAACCTATGGCTTGGTCAAAAACGAAAACGGCCGGCGCGGTGACCGCGGGAATTTTGCTCGCTGCCGGCATCACCATTGCGGTCTTCCTATCAAAGAGGCCGGCGGCCAACGAAAACGACCCGGTTGCTTATGCGGTTTTGCACAGATCATTGCTGCAAAAGTTGTTTCGTCAGGAGGTCAACGAGCACGAATTAAGGCGCCAGCTTCTTGGCACTTGGGAGATGGCTGCCGTCAGGTCGCGGCGCGGCACCAATTACTTTTTTCTCCCAACGAACAACAACCATCTGAAAATCTTTACCCAGACCACCTGGTCCATCGTTGGCTATGACGACGACTCAAATATGGTGTATTCGGCCGGCGGCCCTTACCAGCTTCGGGGCAATACCTATACAGAAACAATTGAATCGGCGACCGGCTTCATGACCAATTTTATTGGCGCCCACCCGCGATTCAAAATCATTTTGAAAGGAGATAAGTATTACCAATTGGGCCAGGGCAATAACATCCACGAGATCTGGCAACGGATGCCGCATTGAATTTGCCGTTCAGCGCTTCTGCCACCAGAGCATCAATTCGAGCCCCGTGCGGTTGGGGTAGGAACGCGGCACCCATTCCTCCCGCAACTTAAATCCCGGGGAAAACCAGTCGAGCAATTCCGCGCGGGTTGTGCCAAAAGGCGGGCCGTCCTTGTCGGGAATCAGATAATTGACAGCGAGATATTGGCCGCCGGGCTTGAGCCAGCGCAGGGTGGCGCACACGTATTCCCCGCGGCGTTGCGGGTCGATGGCGCAAAAGAGCGTGTGCTCGAACAGCCAGTCAAACTTGCGCGGCGGCGGGTCGGTCAAAAAATCGCCCTGGACGAATCTGGCTTTAAGCCCGGCCGCCGCAGTCTTTTCCCGCGCCAGCGCAATGGCGCTCGGAGCGATATCGTAACCAGTGGCGGCAAAGCCGGCGGCGGCCCAGGCGCGTGCGTCGTGTCCGCTGCCGCAGCCCGGCACCAGGACGGTGCCACGCTTGATTCGGCGGTGAGCGGCCAAAAAATCGACCAGGCCGGGCGATGGCTCGCCCTTTTCCCACGGCATGTCGCGGGTTTGATAACGTGCTTCCCAATCGGTTTCCATAGTCAACTATGGCGCAAGCTGGCCATCGACCAATTCGATGACTCGCGGGGCGCGGGCAGCGATGTTCGCGTCATGCGTGGCGATGAGGAGCGTGGCCCGACCTTCGTCGCGCAAGGCGCCGAGGAGGTGGATGATTTCCCCGCCCGTGTGGGAATCCAGATTGCCAGTAGGCTCATCGGCGAGGATCAAATCCGGCTGGTTGATGAGGGCACGGGCGATGGCGACGCGTTGCTGTTCGCCGCCGGACAATTCATAAGGGCGGTGTTCGGCGCGCTGGGCCAGGCCAACGCGGTCCAGAAGTTCGCGCGCGCGGGTTTCGGCCGCCTCCGGGGCCATCCGCGCCATGCGCGCCGGCAAGAGCACGTTTTCCAGGGCGCTCAACTCGGGCAGAAGATGATAGGCCTGGAAAATAAAACCGACGCGGGCGTTGCGCAATTGGGCGAGCGCGTTAGAGGAGAGTTGGAGAAGATTGACGCCGTCAAAAAGAATTTCGCCCTGGTTCGGCAAATCCAAACCGCCCAACAAATGAAGCAGCGTGCTCTTGCCGGCGCCCGACGCGCCGCGCAGGGCCAGGAATTCGCCGCGGTTCACAATCAAGTCGATGCCGCGCAAGACGTCAAGGGTGCGGCTGCCCATGACATAGGATTTGCGCAAGCCGCGCGCGGTCAGCATGGCGGCGCCGTTGGCGGAGTCATTCATGGCGCAGGGCCTCCACGGGTTGCAATCGGCTGGCTTTCCAGGCGGGAAACAAACCGGCCAGCACGCAGGCGGCGAAAGCCGTCCCGCAGATGCGCAGCACGTCCGGGGTTTGAATATCGGCCGGCAAATCATAAACGTGATAAATAGATGCGGGCAGCAATTCCGACTGTGTCACATGCCGCATGAAGTCAAGAAACTCGTTGCGGTAATGCAGGGCCAGCATAGCCACGGCCAGACCCAGCCCCACCCCTAGAACGCCGACAATCACGCTCTGACTCAGGAACAACCACAAAATCTGCCGGTTGCTGGCGCCAAGCGCCTTGAGGATGCCGATCTCGCGTGTTTTTTGAACGACGAACGTTATCTGGCAATTGACGATGCCGAAGGCGGCCACAATCATGATGAAAAACAGCGTGTAGAACATCATTTCCTTCTCCGTGGCCAGGGCATTGAAAATGTCCGGGGTCGCTTCCCGCCAGGTTTGCACGGTAAAGTTGTTCGTCAAAACGCCCTGCAATTGGGCGGCGGCTTCATCGGCTTTGAACGGATCGCGCAGTTTGATCTGCAATCCTTGCACGGCGTTGTCCGGCATGGAGAGGAGGTCGCGCGTGTCGTCCAGCGAGGCCACGATGATGGAGCTGTTGAAATCCGGGAAGTGAACATCAAAGATTCCGCGCACTGTAAAATCTTCGGCCAGGGCGACTTCGGCATTGGTCTTGCCGGCGGTGGCCTCGGCTTTTTCGAGGCTCTCCGGCGAATAAATGGCGAGCCGATCACCCACTTCCAAGCCGTTGTTGGCGGCGTAATCGCGCCCAATCACCAATCCCTTGTCACTCAAGTCAAACACGCCGCTGATGATGCTGTCGGGCAGGACATTTACTTTGCCGACGGTAGCCGGATCCACCCCAAACAACCAAGGCACGGAGCGCTTGGATTTCCCCGTTTCCGGCTCGGTTTTGACCAGGACTTGACTGTGAATAAAAGGGGACGACCCAAGGACGTTGGCATTGGATGAAATAAGCTTCATGGCCGCCTGGTAGTTATCGAGAGGTTGATCGCGCTCGGCGGGAAAGACGGTCAAATGCGCGTTGAAGCCAAGAATGCAGTCGCGCCATTCCTGGTCGAACCCGCTCATGACCGCGATGACGACGATTAGGACAGCCACACCCAACAAAACGCCGACAATGGAAATGAGAGTAATCACCGAGACAAAAGTCCGGCGCGGCCGCAAATAGCGGAGAGCTAAAAAGGCCTCAAAAGGCAACCTCGACATGCGCCATGAGACTACGGTTGCGCAGTCCCAGTGTCAACGAGACGAGTCCGTCAAGGGCTTTTCGCGGGCGGCGAATTGGTTTTGGTTTGAGGATGGAGCCCGTATAAGTGCTCGCCCATGCGGCCGTAGTCAAATTCGTTCGTGGTGTAATGAGCGGTATCCAGAATCCGCAGATACCGATATTTTAAAACCACCATTCCGTTTGTATCAACCGATTCCGGCACTCCATAGATGATGGCCAGCTTGTCATGTCCGGCATACTTTTCGGCGTTCGCGGCGGTGGCCTCTTCTCTCGTCTTGTTCAAGTGCCACTTCGTTCGGAAGAGACCTTCGCCGCTGGGGGAAATAGATAGTTTGACATCCTTCCCGCTGCCGTCCTGGACCCAATCGAAGTAATGATGTTCGAAAATGGTGGTGGCCACGATCTTGTCCCCGCTGTCTTCCTCGTAGGCGTCGGTGCTTCGAATAACGCCCACCCACGCCACCGGCTCGTTGGTATAGGCGGCGAGGTTTTTGCGAACGTCATCTGGATACACATCCAGACGATCACGGGAAAACTCAATCTTCTCCGGCGGGCTGGCCGGTTGATAAGGCATGTTGGTCACATGGGACTTGGAATGGGACGCGCAGGAAACAAGCACATTAAGTGCAATCAATGCCAGGACAATAATGCGAATCATATTATATTGCTGTTAAGACAAACTGAATCACCGGGTCAAGCTAGCCGATGGTGGATTTTGTTTCCACTGTTTTTTTTACCATTCTGCATCACCTGCCAAAACCGTGTTCCATGAGCCAGCGCCGGCATTCTGTTGTCCACGGATGCCACTTGGACGGATCATAACTGTGGCTGCCCAAAGCCAGGCCATGCTCGCCATGCTGGTAGATGTGCAGTTCAAAAGGCACCCCGGCCCGGCGCAGCGCGGCGGCAAACTCCAGGCTGTTCTCCACCGGCACAACCGGGTCTTCATCTGTGGCGAAAATGAAGCAGGGCGGAGTGTTGCTAGTCACATGGCGCTCGTTGGAAAGTTCATCGATCAACTGTGGCGAAGGGTTCGGCCCGAGCAAATTGTCGCGCGAACCGCGGTGCGTCAATTCTCCCATCGTAATCACCGGATAACAGAGAACGCCGATGTCTGGCCGGCTGGACATGCGGTCAATGGAATCAGGTGCGTTGGCGTCGCCCGCGTCAAAATGCGTCAATAATGTTGAAGCCAGATGTCCTCCCGCAGAGGAGCCGATGACGCCGATTCGTTTGGGGTCAAGTTTCCATTCTGCGGCGTGGAAACGCACCAGGCGCAGGGCGCGCGCGGCGTCTTCCAACATGCGGGGATGACGGTAGCCGGCGGAGCCGAGGCGGTATTTGAGCACATACCCGGCGATGCCCTGATCGTTGAGCCAGCGCGCATAATCGTCGCCCTCATACGAGGCGAGCATGCCATAAGCGCCGCCAGCGCAGACCACCATGGCGGCGCCGGTGGCCTTGGCCGGCGCCGGGAGAAACGGAGTTAGGGTCGGGATGTCTTTTGGCTCTTTGCCCAAAGCGCCGGGCGCTCCGTCCGGCCAGAGCAGAACGGGGTCTTGATGCATCGGTTCCGATTGCGCGAAGACGTGACCTTGGCCAAGAACAACGAGGCCGAGACTGAAAATGGCAATTGCTTTCATGGCGTCAAGCGTAACCAAAACTGGCGCGGCGCAACAATGGTTACTTTTCCGGCCAAGCCAGATCGGTGTCGATGTGGCCGTCCGATTCGATCCAGCCGATGGAAGTGAGAGAAAATGTGCCGTCGGGATTTTTGGTGTAGAGTGGCGATTGGCCGCCGACAATGTCGAAAGGGATTATTTGGAGGAATCGGGGCATCATCGCCTCCAGCGAGTCAGGATACCCGCCGTGGGTCAGGTGATAGCGCTCCAACGCGCACACAATTCGCGTTTGGTTGGCCATGGTTTGACTGCGAACCAGATTTTTGGCGGGTCCGGTGAGGTTGGGAATGGCGATGGCGGCAACGAATCTAAATGGCTTCCAACAATGGGCAACCGTTGTGTTTGCGTCTTGCGTGAGGGCATTGATGGTTTGCGGCACAACGGTGTGGTCGGCCGATTCGAAGCTTTCAACCATCTGCTGGTCGAGGTTGGCCCAAATCACCAGGTTCTGATAAACCCAGCCGCGCGGCATCAAATCATAGTATACGAACTTCTTTAATTTCGACCAGTGCAAATCCGCCTGGTTTAGAAAATCGCTCCACGGGTTCTTTTCCACCGCGTAGCAAACGGATTCCCGCTGGTCCGCCATCTCCTCCGCCACCACAGGTTGCAAGTTAACATCCTTGAGCTGTTGCTGCAGCGTGGCCAGTGCCAGTTCGTCCCACATCTTCATCCGCAGTCCCTCGTTAACGGTGCTCACGTACAAACTTGTCAGTTGTATATCGAGCTTGGCCGCCACCAACGTTATTGGCTTGCCCGCAGGGGGGACTTCCAGCATGTGGCGCAGGTCATTCATGAGGGACAATTCATACAAGGCGTTTTCAGGCTGGCTGGTCGCAATATAACATTTGCACAGGACCATCAGCCTTTGCGCCACAGTCTCAATGGCGGCGAGATTGGGCACGGGAATATCCGACGGAACTTGATAGTCGCCCTGCATCCGCGCGAAAGGCCGGCGCAACGCGCGATGGATCAGGGCTAACTGCGGTTCGAGCTGATCGGTCCAATCCATGTATTCCCTCACGGTATTGGGCGTATGCATCGTCACTTTGTAGGAACCGTTTCCCATGGGCTCAACTCGTATTTGCTCATTCGTGCCCGATGAGCTGACGAGGGAATTGGGCGCGAACTTCTGCAAATCTTCCTCGCCCGGCAGGGTGGCGCATTGCAAAAAGATTTGCACCGCTTGAATTTGCCCGGGCGGCTGTAGGACATAGTAAACGCCGGCCGGATCAGGGACCACGGGCTTAACCGCCTCCCTCATCAACCGGGCCATCTCGACCTTGGCCTTCGGGTCTTCCCATTGCAACGTGGCGGCGCTGTTCGTGGGGACGTTCGTCCCCGCCAGGCCAATCGTCAACTGGGCGACAACCGTGCGCGTCGGGCTGTCCCATCCGGGAAAACGCATCTTGGCCGTTAATTCGTTCGTGCCTCTTCCCACAAACCATTTCTGCATTTCTGGAACAGCGAATACATTTTGATCGTCGGGCACGGTGGGGGGAATACAAGCCGCCCAGTTGAACTTGGCGCCTTTGGCTTGTAAGGCGGTTTTGCACTCATTCCAGGCCCGCAAGCCACGCCAGTCTTCCTCGGCATAAAAAAGCGCGACGGCCACAGCCAGGAGGGCCACACCTATCAAGACGCAGCGCAACGGGCGCCGTGGTGGCGGCGTGGCGGGAGGTGTCGTAATTGTCTCAGGCATTCAAGACCTTCATGGTGTCAAGTGTAACCAAAACCGGCCCGCCACAACAACAATTACTTTTCCGGCAGAAAAAACAAGTCCCGACACGGATTGTCAACAGATCGTCGAATGGATAGACCCGAAAAGCCCGCAACCCCGAATAGCAAAACTAAAATAGATGTCAAAGAGCGGATCTGAGTCTGACTGCGCCATCGTTTTTATTTTTTGGCTTAATTTACCTTAAATTAACTGTAATTAACTTGAATCAGGGTACTCCGAACGCCGAATGTTCCCGGAACGCCTTCGAGATTCGAGGCTGCAGTCCCCACTTTCCATTGGTTGAGCGTGACTGAGTGCGACGCGGTGCGACGGATGCTGGTCACATTCTAAGTCGGCTCGCTACGATCTATGTGGGATGGTTTTCATAATTACTAATTCCGCACTCTCAACTATGGAGCCCTCCGCCCACCCACCACCCCGGAGAAATTCTCCAGAAATTGGAGCCCCGAACGCATTCGGGGTTGGAGAAATGCCGTTTTTCTCCTCTGGATTCGGGAGAAGATAAGTGCTGGCCCGGAAGAGGGGGTCAAGGGGTCAGTCCCGCATAATCACATATTTCTTGATCTTTTGTCTTCACTGGCGCAAATTGGGTTCCGTGACTAGAAAACTCCGAGTCGAATATCCTGGCGCAGTCTATCACCTCCTCAATCGCGGCGACCGGCGGGAACCCATTTTCCGCATCCACCGGAACCGGGTGCTGTTTCTTAACACGCTGACGGAAGCCTGCCGGAAAACCAGCGGCGTTGGACCGTCGCGGAACTGGCGCAACGTCGCAAAGGCGACGCCCAGAAGCTCAAAGCTGGCCCGGCGGTTGCGCGAGGAGACGACCATGACCTTGCACTGGATTGCCCAACGGTTAAACATGGGTGCAGCCGGTTCCTTGGCGAACCTGCTGCGCGATGCGGGAAACAACAATAATATGTGATTATGCGGGACTGACCCCTTTACGATATGTATGGGCGAGTGACGAACAAGGTTGACGCAGGCGGCACAAATATTTTGAAATATGGGTACGATGCCGACAACCGGCTGACGAACCGTTGGAGCGCCCAAAAAGGAACCACCACCTACGGTTACGACAACGTGGGCAATTTGACAAGCGTCACATACCCGGTCAGTTCAAATCTTACATTTGCCTACGACGCCATGAACCGTCTTATCGAGACGCAGGATGGCATTGGCACAACAACATT
>Ga0182024_10002514_pt1 | contig 45310 bp, 33 predicted proteins | sample P32metaG_FD_120480 | JGI IMG/M metagenome (GOLD analysis project Ga0182024, IMG submission 120480) | Permafrost microbial communities from Stordalen Mire, Sweden - P3-2 metaG (Illumina Assembly) | ecosystem: Environmental > Terrestrial > Soil > Wetlands > Permafrost | place: Sweden: Stordalen... | reverse complement strand
GGTGCAGAACCTCGGCAAGTACGAGCGTCAGCACTGGCAGACCGGCACGTTCGCCCCTGACGGCCCCGAGACGCCGGAACAGGCGGCGAAGCGGAATCGGGCCTACATCGACTTCATGCTGCGGCTGTACAACGCCAAGCCGCTGGCGGGCCGCACGCTGCTGCACGGCGTCAAGAACGGCCGGCTGGTCCACGTCGGCGGCGTGGACGCCCCCGTCAGCGACGGCGACATTCGCCAGATCGCGGCCGAGTTCAAGCGGGCGGTGGGGACCGGCAAGGACGCCCCGACGAGCAACGGCGTGGACGTACTCGGCTGGGACTTCGCGTTCGAGGTCAACGAGGTGGCGCGTCAGCAGGCGGAGCGGGCCAACGTACACCTGCGTTTCCTGCGCATCCCGCGCGACGTGATGGATAAGCGGGCGGTGGATCAGGGCGACGTGAAGTTTTTCGAGCTGGCGGCGCTGTCGGTGGAGGTGAAGGCGAAGCGGCTGGACGTGGCGCTGAGCCTGAGCGGTTTCGTGATCCCGCCGGACGACGTGCCGGAAGAAGTGCGTCGGGCGGTGACGCACTGGTCGCAGTGGATCGACTACTGGGCGGTGGACTGGGACCACGGCGGCGACGCCTTTCATAACGAGTGGCAGACGTTTCGGACGCGGAAACAGCCGAAACTGATGGCGGCGGCGACGCACAGCTACGAGAAGGCGGGGGAGTATAACGTCATGGTCAAGGCGATCGACATTTTGGGGAATGATACGACGAAGACGGTGAAGGTGCGCGTAGGCGAGCGGGGGGCGTTAGCCCCCTGATTCGTCGTCTGTTCCGCGGCGCTATGCTAAATCAGGGGGCTTACGCCCCCCGCTCGCCTCTTCAGGCGGTCGAGAATAAAGTGCTAAATCAGGGGGCTAACGCCCCCCGCTCGCCGTTGACGGAGGAGATCAACATGGACCGACACTGGCTGCTGAGTTCGACGACCTACGGGACCTGGCTGAGCGGCGACCGCCGCGGGTTCGTCAGCAACGTCGATGACGGTTCAGAAAAGGAAGTCCGGCACAACGGCGTCGGCGAACCGATCGACGCCGACATGCCGGGCCTCGAATCCTATGCGCGTCAGACCCTCATCGGCGGCCCGATCCGCCTTACCCCGGAACAGGCCGCCGCTGTTCTGGCGCAGTTTCGAGAGACGGCCGCGTATCGCGGCTGGTCGCTGCTGTCGGCCGCCGTCATGGCGAACCACTTCCATATCGTCGTCGGCGTACCGGGCGACCCGGACCCGGCCGACCTGCTGCGCGATTTCAAAAGCTACGCCAGCCGTACCCTGAATCGCCGCTGGCCGAAGCCGCCGGGCGGGACGTGGTGGACGGAGTCGGGTTCCCGGCGCAAGAAGACGGGCGAGGAAGTGATCCGAGTCGCCGTGGAGTATGTCCACAAGCAACCCTACGCCCTGGCGGTCTGGACGGCGGAGCCTTACCTGAGTGCATTGGGCGAGCGGGGGGCGTCAGCCCCCTGATTTAGCACTTTGTCGGCGACAGGATTCTAAATCAGGGGGCTAACGCCCCCCGCTCGCCATTGCAGGAGGTTTGCCATGGCACGCAAGAACCCCCCCGCCCCGCCCGGCCCGTCCGTGTTCGACGCCAAGACCACCACCGCCCCCTGCGTCCCGGCCCTCCGTGAGAAGGTCGCCGCCTGGCGCATCGCCAATTATCCCGGCGCCACCGACACCACGCGCCGCCTCCTCAACCACTGTTTCCTCACCGACCACCGCCTGCCCGGCGGCCGCCGCTTCGCCTACCACTACTCCCAGCGCCACGCCATCGAAACGCTCATTTACCTCTACGAAGTCGCCAAAGTCCGCCGGCAAAAGACGCTCATCGAATCGGTCGCCCTGCGCACCGACCTGAAACTGCTGCAATACGACGACTTCGCCCGCTACTGCGTCAAGATGGCCACCGGCAGCGGCAAGACCAAAGTCATGGCCCTGGCCGTCGCCTGGCAGTTCTTCAACGCCGTCGCCGAGGCCCGCGACGACTACGCCAAGACGTTCCTCGTCATCGCCCCCAACGTCATCGTCTTCGAGCGGCTGCGCGCCGACTTCGCCGGCGGCCGCATTTTTCGTCACGACCCGATGATTCCCGAGGAATTGGACGTCTTCTGGGACTTCCAATGCTACCTGCGCGGCGAAGGCGAGCGGGCCGGCTCCGTCGGGGCGCTCTACCTGACCAACGTGCAGCAGATGCACGACCGGCCGGAAGCCGACGACGACGAGCCGGACGTGATGACCGCGATGCTGGGGCCGAAGCCGCCGGCCAACACGCAGGAGGTCGAAGACTTTTTGCCGCGCATCGCCGAGCGCGGCGGCCCGGCCGTGGTGCTCAACGACGAGGCCCACCATACGCACGACGAGGAGAGCGAATGGAGCAAGACCATTCGCCGGCTGCATGCGGCCGTCCCCGGCGGGTTGGCGGCCCAGTTCGATTTCACGGCGACGCCGCGGCACACCAAGGGGCAACTCTTTTCGTGGACGGTGTTCGACTACCCGCTCAAGCAGGCGATCATCGACAACATCGTCAAGCGGCCGCTCAAGGGCGTGGCCAAGGGAATCGCCGAACAGCCGTCGCAAATGGCGAGCATCCGCTATCAGGCCTATCTCGCGGCCGGCGTGGAGCGCTGGAAGGAGTACCGCGATCAGCTGGCGCCGCTCGGCCGCAAGCCGGTGCTGTTCGTGATGATGAACGACACGGCCGAGGCCGACGACGTGGGCGATTGGTTGCAAAAGAAGTATCCGTCGGAGTTCGGCGGCGCCCGATTGCTCATCATTCACACGAACCGTTCCGGCGAGGTGGCGGTCAAGGACCTGGACGCGGCCCGGTCGGTGGCCCGCGACGTGGACGACGGCAAAAGTCCGGTGAATTGCATCGTCAGCGTGGTCATGCTGCGCGAGGGCTGGGGCGTGCAGAGCGTGACGGTGATCGTCGGGTTGCGGCCGTACACCTCCAAGGCGGCGATTCTGCCGGAGCAGACGGTGGGGCGCGGCCTGCGGCTGATGTTCCGCGAGGACCGCAACGGCTACGTCGAGCGCGTGGACGTGATCGGCAACCGCAAGTTCATCGAGTTCGTCGAGCAGCTGGAACGCGAGGAAGACCTGCAACTGGACCAATTCGAGATCGGCAAAGACAAGGTTTCCATCGTCGTCATCGAGCCGGTGGAAGAGAAGCGGGACATGGACATTCGTTTGCCGCAACTCAGCCCGATTTTGGAGCGCAAAAAGTCGTTGGCCGACGAGATCGCCGGCCTGGACGTGCTGGCGTTCTCCTGCCCGGTGTTGCCGCGCAAGGACGACGACAAGGCGGCGCGGGAGTTCCGCTACGAGGCCCATGATCTGGTGACGCTGAAGAAGCTGATCGAGCGCGATTACACCATTCCCGCTCCGCAAACGGCGGAAGAGGTCATCGGCTACTACGCGCGCCGCATCGCTCAGGAGGTGAAACTGCCGTCGCAGTTCGCGGCCCTGGCCCCCAAGGTGCAGCAGTTCCTCGAAAAAAAGGCGTTCGGCGGCCCCGTGGACCTGAGTACGCCGGAAATGGTGCGGGCGGTCGGCAGCAACGTGGCGCAGTACGTCACGGTCAAGACGTTCGCGGCGGCGCTGCGCGGCCTGGTCGTTCAGGAACTGGAGCCGAGGCTGCTGGACGTGGGCCGGTCGCTGGCGGAGACGCCGCGCTTCCCCTGGTCGCGCAAGACGCTCAAGGCGAGCAAGTGCGTGTTCAACCTCGTCCCCTGCGACAATGAGTTTGAAAAGGAATTCGCCCGCTTCCTCCAGGACGCCGACGACGTGGTGCGCTTCGCCAAGCTGCCGGAACGCTTCGATTTCGTGATCGAGTACACGGACGCGACGGGCAACCTGCGTTTCTACGAGCCGGATTTCGTGGCCGTGACCGACGACGGCGCCTCGCACCTGATCGAGACGAAAGGGCTGGAGGATGTACACGTGGCCAACAAGGACCGGGCGGCGCGGCTGTGGTGCGAAAACGCGACGCGGCTGACGGGCCAGCCGTGGTCGTACCTGAAGGTGCCGCAGGCGGAGTACGGCCGGCTGCAAGCCACGCGCTTCGCGGACGTGGCGTTTCTGGAAGCGGGCGAGCGGGGGGCGTCAGCCCCCTGATTCTTCCTACAGTCGCCGACCGTATGCTAAATCAGGGGGCTGACGCCCCCCGCTCGCCTCATTCAGGACCCCTCCGCCAGCAACCGCGGCACGTCCAGCTCGTAGCAGCTGGCGTTGCCGTTGCCGGTGTAAAGCCGTCGGCCGTCCGGCGAGAAGCAGAGCGCTTTGACCTGGGTGTCCAGTTCTGCCAGGCCGCGCGGTTCGCCCGTGTCGGCGTCCCAGAGGCGAACCGTGTGATCGTCGCCGCCGGTCGCCAGCAGGCGGCCGTCGGGACTGTACGCCACGCACGCCACGGCGTCGTGGTGGGCGGGCCATTCGGCCGCCAAAACGCCGTCCTCCATATCCCAGACACGGACAGTCTGCATCAGGGAAGCGACGGCCAATCGGCAACCGTTGGGGTGGAACGCCATGCCGACCGCGCCGCCGCGGAAGACGGTGATCTGCCGCCGCTGCTCCACGTCCCACAGCGCCACGGAGCCGTCGGGGCGGCCGGCCGGCCCGTCGATGCCGGCCACGGCCAGCACGCGCTTGGCGGGGTGGAAGGCCAGCGTCTCGACCGGGCAGTCCTCGGCCGCGCCGGGGATGACGAGCACGGGCCGGCCGTCGGGAATGCTCCAGAGCCAGACGTCGCCGGAGCGGAACCCGCCCGTGGCGAGCAGGCCGGAGTCGGAGGAGAAAGCCAGCGCGGTGACGGGGCCGCCCTGCCCTTCGAGCTGGGCGGCGCGGCGGCCGGTGGCGGCGTCCCACAAGCCGAGCGTCGCCACCGCCGGTTCGGCGGTTTCGTCCACAGCCCGGCTGCCGGCGATCCACTTGCCGTCCGGGCTGGCCGCGAAGGCCCGCAACAGGTCCGCGTCCTCCAGGCCGGCGGCGGGGGTCGCGTCGTCCGTCCGCCACAGGCCGAGCGCGGCCCCGGCGCCGAGCGTGGCCAGCCGCCGGCTGTCCGGGCTGAGGGCCACACAAGCGCGCGCCGTCTGGCCGTCGGCGGCCGGCCCGTCTTCAAGCGCCTTTCCAGAGTCCCAAACGTGGACGACGCGCCCCAGGCCGCCGGACGCCAGCCGTCGGCCGTCGGGGCCGAACGCCAGGGCGCGAATCTCGCCGGCCTGGGGGCGGAGCACGCTGGCCTCGCGGTTGCGGGCGGTGTCCCAGACGTGGACCGCGTTGGCGGAGTCGGCGCAGGCCAGCAGGCCGCCGTCGGCGGACAGGGCCAGAGCGTGGACCTGGCCGGCGTGGCTGTTGAGCAGGATGATCGGCTCGCAGGAGTCCACGTCCCAGACGCGGGCCGTGGTGTCCCAGCCGGCGGAATAGAGCCGGCGGCCGTCGGGATGCCACGCGACGGCGGGGATGCGGTCGGTGTGTCCGACCAGGGCGCCCTTCTTATCACCCGTTTTTGCGTCCCATAGGGAGATGATTTTATCTTCGCCGGCCGAGGCCAGCCGGCCGCCGTCCCGGTCGAACGCCAGGGCGCTGACCGCCTTCTTGTGGGCGCGGATTTCGCGCACCAAGTGCTGCTTTCGCCAGTCCCACAGGCGGACGGCGCCGTCGTCGTAGCCGGCCGCGAGCAGGGTTTCGTCCGGCGAAAAGGCCACGGCCGTCACCCAGCAGGGCTGCGGCCACGACGCGGCCAGGTCGCCCGCCGCGACCTCCCAGACGGACAGGTCGTCGCTGGCCGACGCGAGGCGCCGGGCGCCGGGGCCGAACGTCCAGAGCGTGGCCAACTCTTCCAGGTGGTGCCAGCCGAGCTGCCGCCGGCCGTCGAGGTCCCAGCGGCGCAGGACGCCCGGCTCCTCGACCGACCAAAGGCTGCCGTCGTCGGCGAAGCCCAGGGCGAGCAGGTCGCCGTCGGTGTGGAACGGGTGGGCGCCGAAGACGCGGGTCACCGGACTGGTCGGGGCGTTGGGGGACGGGGACGTGGTTGTGCGACTCATGCGCATCCCTTCATGAAACCTTGAGGGAAAAGGGACGGTTTACCGATACGCTGCCGCTTCTCGCTCCGAAGGATAAGTTTACAACAGTTTTTCCGTCCGTGCGCTCGCGCCGCCGTCATCGGCCGGCAAATCGCGGAAGGGAGGTCGTCCGAGGTCATGTCCACGGAAGAGTCGCGGGGCGAATTTGCCTTTATCGATTGGCTGCGTCGGCGGACGCCGGCGGCCGGGCGGGTCTTGATCGGCCCCGGCGACGACGCGGCGCTGCTGGACTGGTCGGGAGGCGCCGGATTGATCGCCACGACGGACATGCTCTTGGACGGCAGCTGTTTCGTGTTGGCCGAGGCGGGACCGCGGCGCGTCGGCCGCAAGGCGATGGCCGTCAACCTGAGCGACGTGGCGGCGATGGCCGCCCGGCCGGTGGCGGCGCTGGCGAGCGTCGGGCTGCCGCGCCAGGGCGGCCGTATTTTGGCGGAAGAGTTGTATCAGGGGATGCGCGAGGTGGCCGACGCCTTCGACACGCCGATCGTGGGCGGCGACACCAACAGCTGGGACGGGCCGCTGGTTATCAACGTGACGCTGTTGGGCGAGGCAACCCCCCGCGGCGTGGTGCGGCGGAACGGGGCGCGGCCCGGCGACTGGCTGATGGTGACGGGGTCTCTCGGCGGCAGCATCCTCGGCAAACACCTGGATTTCACGCCGCGCGTCCGGGAGGCGTTGCTGCTGCATGAGGCCGTCCCGCTGCACGCCATGATCGACGTGAGCGACGGGCTGGCGGCGGACGTAAATCATATCTGCGAGGAGAGCGGCTGCGGGGCGGTGCTGTACGCGGAGATGATCCCCATCACCGAGGCGGCGCGAGGCATGAACGACGGGCGGTCGGCGCTGGAACATGCGCTGGGGGACGGCGAGGACTTCGAGTTGGTGTTCGCCGTGGCGGCGGAGGACGGTCGGAAGTTGCTGGAGACACAGCCGGTCGCTGGTGTGACGCTGGCGCGGATCGGCGAGTTCGTCGGGGAGACGGGATTGTGGTTGGGGGAGGGGGGGGGACGCCAGACGTTGCCACCGGAGGGGTATGTCCATGCGCTGGAGTAATGGCAACCAAATTCTCCAGCCGGCGCCGCCTTGGATGTGCATCTCTCAGGTTGACTACCGCGTCGTGCGGCTTACAATAAATCTGGACAGGCAGTTACATCCCGCCGAAAGGCGAATCAGTAGAACGGCAAGCCCCACTCGGCCCGAGCCACCTCACTGTCCCATCCTCCAAATTCTCTCTTCTTCGTGAGGTGCTGTGATGCGCCGCTCATCGGACAATGTGTCCCCTCAGCCCTACGCGCCGGAACTGCTCGCCATCGTCCGTTTGGTGGCGCGGATCTCGGCAATCTACTGGCACCAGGACTGTTTTCCGAAGGCGTTCGACCACGCGCGACTTCACTGGCTTGACGCGCTCATACAGTTCATTGCGGACTATTCTTTCGAGCGCCAAGGCGCAATCGCGGCATATCCCCGGTCTGCGCGGGCTGCACTTCAGCAAGCCGGGAATGGTTTGGCGGAACCGATGGCCCCGTTCGAGCGCGAAGCCTGGCGCTTGTTCGGGGATCTTGTGAAGAAAGCTGACGTAGGGCTGAACCCGAAGCTTCAACCTCTGAACTGGGAACTACCTGGCAAGACAGCCGCGACCGTGTTCGTCGGCACGCTGGCTGAATGGGAGTTCAACCTGCTACTGTGGGCCCGAGCGCTTCTCGCCAACGGACGGGCTGAGCAGGCGACCGCCCGCCTGCTGGAGATCCGAGGAGTTAGCTGGAAACTGGCAGCGTTCTACCTCCGCGATGTGGCAAAACACTTCAACCTGGACGAGCAGCGCTGTGGTCCTGCGTGGTGTTTTCAGCCTGGAGATCGATGGGTGCAACGCATTGCCGCCGTCTGGGGCCGCATGCTGGGTCGCCCCGTGACCAAGGACGATTATGACGGGTCGGTTCAGCTCTTCGTGGAACTTGCTACTGCTGCAGGTGTTCGTGGGGGCGACGTGAACGCGGGTGCGTGGGTGCTGTCCCAGCTGCTAGACCGTGACCAGCGCCAAGTGGAATCCAGTGTGTCCAGTTTAGACAGGTTGGAGGCGCGCCTGCGGGAGACCCTCCGATGGAACCTCGCGTGTGTCGGCGTCATCGAGCCGCTCCTCGCAAACCGGGGCAATGATGGTCCAGCCGGGCCACTTCACCCCGCGCCGCTGGGATGAGGGTGTTCCTGGCCTTGAATGGGGTGTGGTTCACCACTCAGCCGTTGATTCAGGGATATGGAGTATCGTCTCTATGCTCCTCTTTGCGCTCGTTGGGTGGGACTCGGCCGGCTAAGAGCTCCGTGCGTTCCCCACTTTGTATAATGGAGTCGTCCCAAGCGCCGTGTCCGTGCCCACGGAGTTATGACCTTGAGGCGTTCCGCTCCCATCGCCTACATTCAGCCTTACCGCTATCCGTCGCCGGACATCCCGTCGTCGACGATCCAGCGTTTCGCGCGGCGGATCGCCGAGCGCTTTCAGCCGGAGAAGATCATTTTGTTCGGCTCCTACGCCTATGGCACGCCCCACGCGGAGAGCGACATCGACCTCCTCGTCGTCATGCCGGCCCGCAACGAGATCAGCAAGTCCGTCCGCATCACCCTGGCGTTCGACCCGCCCTTCGCCTTGGACTTGATCGTCCGAACGCCCCGGCACGTCGAACGCGGGCTGAGAGAAGGCGATTCGTTTTTGCGCGAAGTGATGGAGAGGGGCAAGGTGCTCTATGAAGCACGCCGTCGCCGCGTCGATGCGCAAGGCCGGACACGGCCCAGTTCCTCCCGACGGATTCCGCTGCTGCGGACCAGCCCGGTATGAAAGATGTACCGCCATGCCGAACCGTCGTCTACCTTGCGTGGCCGGATGGGTGCGCCATGATAAGCGGGGGTTGGGATCGCATACGATATACAGCTGAACATCCATGAACCCCGCACCGGCAGGATCCGTTTCTGTTGCCGTGTATAAGGCCGAACCCGTTCCAGGACCTGACGGAACCGTGGAATGGTGGGACTCGCCCATTTCCGACGCCGCTGCGGTATCGCTTCTCCAGGCCGGAAGCGACGTCGTCGTCCGAGGCGCTGACCGGCGGGCGAACCGCAACAAGGCGAGGGAACTCATGGTCACGGCTTACGGAGGCTTTGAGGAGGACAAGCCGCATCAAGGACGAATGGCCCTTCCTCACTTCCACCCGCCCGACCACTTGCCGGAAGGGATTCATGCGTTCTTCGAGGCCCCGCCCAGGCACGCAAGGAAGAGATAAGTATGAAATACTTCAAACCCGCACTGCTCGAACGATGCCGGTCGCTCGACGACGCCGCGACGGAAGCCGCGTCCGACGAGTGGGAACGGGCCGTCGTCAGTTACAACGCGGAACTTGCCGTGATTCGGCCTCAGTTCCCGGCCGCCGTGCGGGTGGTGCTCGACCGCTTCACCCTGCATGACGCGAAGGTGCTCACTTACTTCTTGACGAAGAGAAAGCTGTCGCTCCTCGTTCGGCTGGAAAGCGCTTCGACCCGCCCCGGCAAGATGCTGGAACTGAAATACACCATCGTCAAGAACGGGTTACGCATCGTGAAGCATGGCAAGGGTAAGGAATGGCCGAAGGATCGGGGACGGATACAGTACGACGAATTCGGTAAGGCGGCGGACGCGCCCGAAGCGATTTTTTCCCATTCGCTCCTTTTGGCAGGCGGGTACGAGTTGCGGATCCGGTTCACCGACCTGCATCTGCGGCGACTGAAAAAAGTAATGTTCCCCTCGGTCGAGCAGGCAGGTCTTGGGGCGCCGTAAACCGGCCGATCTGAAGGAAGCCGCCGGAAAACCTCACGCACACTTCCGCCGGCTTGCCGTCCGCAGCGCCCGGACGTGTTTGCACTGGTAGTCCGGAAAGTCCTCGCCGCGGTAGACGGCGTCGGCGCAGGTGCAGTGCCAGCGCAGGCCGCCGTCCTCCTCGCGCTCCACGGCAATCTGATACGTCATCCTTCCGCCGTCCACCTCCCACAACAGGGCGCATCCCGCCGCCCGCGGGTCGGGGCCGCGGTAGGTCAGGCGGAAGCGATAGGAGCTGTGCGTGCGTTTCCGGGTCGGCCCCGGCAGGTCGGCGTACAGGATGTGGGCGCTTTCGGAACAACGGTCGGCCGTCAATGTCATGGTCCACTTCTCTCCGGTCCTACTTCCTTCCTTCATGGATTGTACCAGGGCCGCGCCGCCGTCCCCAGGTCGGCAGGCGGCCCCGTCTTGACACCACTCCCCGTCGGCGCTAGATTACCCGCACGATCCCTTTCCCGGATTGTACCGATGAGCCTCTCCGGACTAGGGGAGCGGCTCCGTTGTTTTCAGGCGCCGGTCCCCTTGTCCGGACGGCGCCGGCTTTCCCCGGCCAACGCCTGGGGCCTTACTGAAACCGTTCAAACCATGCAGACGTCTACCACGCCGCCGGGTGAATTTGGGCGCCTCGACCTGTCGCGCATCGCTCAGGATTTGCAGATCCGCAAAATCCAGGTCGAGAGCGTGGTGCAGTTGCTCGACGACGGCAACACCATCCCCTTCATCACCCGCTACCGCAAGGAACGCACCGGCGGCCTCGACGAGGAAGTGCTCCGCATCATCCAGGAGCGCGTCGGCCTGCTGCGGCAGCTCGCCGACCGGAAGCAGACCGTCCTCAAGAGCATCGAGAACCAGGGCAAGCTGACCGACGAGCTGCGCGCCGCCATCGTCGCGGCCGAGAACCCGAAGCGGCTGGAAGACCTCTACCTGCCCTACAAGCCCAAGAAGCGCACGCTGGCAACCGCCGCGCGCGAGAAGGGTCTTGAGCCGTTGGCGATGGCCGTCTGGAACGGCGAGCCGGCCGCGGCCAACCTGGCCGAGTTGCTGCCCACGATGGTCAACCCCGAAAAGGAGCTGAATGCGCCGGACGACGTGCTGGCCGGCGTCGGCCACATCCTCGCGGAGGTGATCGCCGAATGCGCCGACGTGCGCGGCGTCCTGCGGGCCGTCCTCTGGGACACGGGCATTTTGACCACGTCCAAGAGCGATAAACTGGCCGAAGGGGAGGGGGCCGAATACAAGGATTACTTCCAGTTCAAGGAGCCGATCCGCCACATCCCGCCGCACCGCGTCCTGGCCATCAACCGCGGCGAGAAGGTAAACGCCCTTTCGGTGAAGCTGGAGTGGGATTCGGCCACCGGCCGCCGCGTCGCCCTGGAACGCCTGCCGCTGCCGCTGCCCGGCGAAGCCCCGACGCCGGCCGCCGCGCCCGTTCCCGAAGCGCCGCCGAGTGCGGAAGCCGCGCCGCCGGCGCCGGAGGGCGATCCGACGGCGCCGCCCGCCGAGACGCCGCAACCTCCGGTCGCTGACGCTCCCGGCTCGCCTACCACGCCCGAATTGGCTCACGCGACGCCGCCCCCGGCGCCGCACCGCAATCCCGGCGCCTTGTGGGCCGCGCGGACGGAGGCGCTGCAAAAGCACCCGCATCGGGAGTTTTTGGAGAAAACGACGGACGACGCCCTGGACCGTCTGCTGGTGCCGAGCCTGGAACGCGAAATCCGCCGCGAGTTGAGTCAGCGTTCCGAGGGCCATGCGGTCGAGGTGTTCGCGCGCAACCTGCGCGGCAAGCTGCTGGCGCCGCCGTTGCGGGGCCGGCGCGTGCTGGCGGTCGATCCCGGCTTCCGCACCGGATGCAAACTGGCCGTGCTGGACGAGACGGGCAACCTCCTGGAGGACGGCGTCGTCTACCCGCACACGCCGCCGCAGGCCCGCCGTGCCGAGGGCAAAATCCGCCTGGAAGAACTGATCCGCAAGCATCAGGTCCAGGTCATCGCCATCGGCAACGGCACCGCCTGCCGCGAGACCGAGGAAGTTATTTCCGAACTGATCGCCGACCTCGACGCCCGCCGCCACGGCAGGGCGCCGGAAGCCCCGGCCACGGAACCGGCCCCCGCGCCGGCCCCGGAAGCCGCGGCGCCCACGCCGGAAGCCGCCGCTCCGGCCCCGGTCGAAGCCGTCCCGCAACCGGAGGCGTCCGCCGAAGCCGCGCCGGCCGTACCCGAAGCCGCCGCCGCACCGGACGGTAACGCCGCCCCGGCCCCGCAGCCGGAATCCGTCCCCACGCCCTCCGCCGACGGCGCCACCCCGGCCGCACCGCCGCCGGCCCCCGCGCCGGCGCCCGAACCGCCGCGCAATCCCCTCCTCGGCCTGCCCGACGCGCCGCCCGAACTGGCCTACGTCATCGTCAACGAGGCCGGCGCCAGCGTCTACTCGGCCAGCCCCATCGGCCGCGAGGAGTTCCCCAACTTCGACGCCACGCTCCGCGGCACCATCTCCATCGGCCGCCGTTTACAGGACCCGCTCAGCGAACTGGTCAAGATCGACCCGCAGCACGTCGGCGTCGGTCTCTATCAACACGACGTCAGCCCCAAGCAGCTGCGCGAGTCGCTGGACGGCGTCGTCGAGTCGTGCGTCAACTCGGTCGGCGTGGACCTGAACACCGCCAGCGTGCCGCTGCTGCGCCACGTCTCCGGCCTCAACCAGATGGTGGCCCGCGATCTGGTCGAGCACCGCAAGAACAACGGCCCGTTCCAGGCCCGCGAGCAGCTGATGCAGGTCAACGGCATCGGCGAGGCGCGGTTCGTGCAGGCCGCCGGCTTCCTCAAGATCGGCGGCGGCGCCAACCCGCTCGACGGCACCTGGATTCACCCGGAGAGCTATCCCATCGCCCGCCAGGTGCTGACCGACCTCGGCCTCACGCCGGAAGACCTGCTCAACAAACAGCGGCTCGACGAGCTGCGCGACAAGCTGAAAACCGTGTCGCCGGAGGAAGTGGCGTCGCGGCTCCAGGCGGGCGTGCCGACGGTGGCCGACATCCTCGACGCCCTGGCCCGGCCCGGCCGCGACCCGCGCGAAGACCTGCCGCCGCCGATCTTCAAGAAGGGCGTCCTCAAACTGGAAGATTTGCAGCCCGGCATGGAGTTGAAGGGCACGGTCCTCAACGTGGTCGATTTCGGCGCCTTCATCGACATCGGCCTGAAGGACAGCGGCCTGGTCCACATCAGCCAGATGGCCAACCGCTACGTCAAAAGCCCTTACGACGTGACGGCCGTCGGCGACGTGGTGACGGTATGGGTGCTGGCGGTGGACAAGGAGCGGCGGCGCGTGTCGCTGACGATGATCGCGCCCGGCACGGAACGCAAGCCGCCGGAGAGGAAACCGCAACCGCAGCGCCGCGAAGGGCCGCCGCCGAACCGCCGGCCGCCGCAGGTTCAGGAAGGCCGGGCGCCGCAGCAGAGCGAACGTCAGCCGCAGGGCGAGCGTCAGCCGCAGGGCGGCGGTCGTCCGCAACAGGGGGGTCGTCCGCAACACGGCGGTCGGCCGCCGCAGGGCGGCAATCGCGGCCTGCCGCCGCGCGGCGTCCGCCGTCCGCTGCCCGGTCAGCAGCAGGGCGGACGCGGCCCCGGATCGCAAGGCGGCGGGCAGGGCGCGCCGCAGCAGGGAGACGCCGCGGCGGCGCAGGCCCAACAACAGGCGCCGCCGCGTAAGCCGCGCAAGACGCCGGCCAAGCCGAACCTGTCGCAGGCGGCCCTGGCCGGGGCGGCGCCGCTCGGCACCTTCGCGGAGCTGGCCGCGTTCTGGGACGCGAAAAAACAGGAAGAGGCGCCGCCGGCCGCGCCGACGCCTCCGCCGGGTGGCGAGGAAGGCCAACCGCCGCCGGCATAAAGAGAATCTCACGCCTTTGCGTGAGATTCTCTTCATGTCCCCCGCGTCATTCCGCCGGTTCCTCGTTCCTTGCTTCCACCACCCGGGTAAATTCCTCCTGAACGGCCAGGGCGTCCGGGGGGCGTTTATCGGCCGCGGCGTCGGTGCAGCGCCGGATCAGTCGCGCCAGGTCGCGCGGCAGGCGTTGAACTTCCGGACATTGTCCCAGGGTGGAACCTTCGCGCGCCCGCGTATTGGGGCTGGGCCGCCGGCCGGCGGACAACTCCGCCAGCACCACCCCCAGCGCGTACACGTCGGCGGGTTTCTCGGCCTTTTCCCCACGCTCCTGCTCCGGCGCCATGTACCACGGCGTCCCCAAGACCGCCCCGGTCGAGGTCCGCCGGCCTTCCTCCTGGTTCTGTTCCGACAGGTCAAGAGACTTGACCAGGCCGAAATCCGACAGCCGGAGTTCGCCATTTTCCATGATCAGGACGTTCCCGGGTTTAATGTCCCGGTGAATGATCTCCAGCCCGTGCAGGTGTGCCACCGCCGCGGTGATGGCCTGAAATTCCCGGATGATCTCCCGTCGCGCGGCGGCTTCCGCCCAAGGCGCAGTCTCGTCGCGCCCGCGCTGGCGCTCCTCCATGCGCGAACGCAAATCGCCGCCGGCCGCGAACTCCATGGAGTACCACGGATATTCCCGACCGTCCATGAGTTGATTGTCCAGCTCGAAACACTGAACGATCCCGGGGTGCCGTCCGGCCCGGCGGAGCTTCTCAAATTCCTGCCGGAACCGCGGGTACTGACGCGACGCCTCCGGCGTTTCCAAGACCTTCACGGCCACGCGGCGCCCGTCCGGGGTTTCGGCGGCGTAGATCGTCCCGAAGCCGCCACAGGCGATCGCGGCCAGCAGACGGTTAGGCCCCAGGGTCCTTCCCACCAGCCGGCCGCGTTCCGCCGGTTGCAAGCCCTCTGTCAGGCGCCGGTCGCCGGTCGTCGTCAGCACCGCCGGCAAGGCACGCAAGCGCTCCAGCAGCCAGGCGTGGCCGGCGGCCGGCCGGTCGTGCAGCTCCACTTCCCAGGTCGCCCGCAGATCGACGGCCGCCAGGCGAATCCGTGTGAGGAAGGCGCCGTGGTCGTGGAGCGTTTCAAACGCGAAGAGGGAATGCCGGCCGGTGTGTTCGACCATCTTCTGTTGGAGCAGCGGCCAAAGGTACAGCAATCGGCCGCCGTCCGGGGCGACGACAAAGGGCATCCCGGGGGTGAACGGCTCCGCGCTTTCGATGACGTAAGCTTCCTCGGTAGAGGCGACCGAGGCGCCCATACAGGAATGCACGCAATAGCGCCGCCGGCCGGCTTCGGCGTTTCGGCCGACGCCCTCCGTAACGAAACCGAGCGGGTAGCGGCGCAGGAAGCCGAGCCGCTGAAAGGCTTCTTCCAGCTTGGGGCGCACCCGCCGCACCACGTCCTGGTATTCCTGCGACGTAAGGGCCACGCTCCCCTCCACGTGTTCCACCAGGTTCCTCTGGGCGACGATCCAGCCGAGGATGTCGCCGTCGAAGCGGCCGCCGGGCCGGCAAGTCTCGGGCAGTTCGCGGACGAAGCACTCGCGCCGCCCGGCCAGGGCGCCGGCCACCTCGCGGAGGGCCGACACCCATTTGCCCAGCGTCATCCGGGTCGGCTTACGCAGGAACTCGAAGGCGGCATGGGCAGGCAGTTCTCCCCGCGCCGCCGGCCCCAGCGCCAGACAGTGGAGCAGGTCGGCCGCGCCGAGGAAAACCAGGTACTTCAAGGTCGCCTCCAGCGCCTTGAAAAGCCGGTCGGTGCGGCCGGCCGGGTCGCCCTGCTGGCAAAACCGCCGGAAGGCAAGGGCGATGGGGGCCGGGTAGTGGACCAGGACCGTTTGGGAAGCAAAGGCCTCCTCCTCCACCGGCCGGACGGGCGGCGCCAGCGGCTTCGTCACGGCCTGGCGGACGCCCTCCAGGACCCGCCGGCTGAGGTCCGGCCCCAGGTCCTGGAGCGCCTCCGTGCCGATGTGAAGGATGCGGCTTTCGTCCTTGGCCGTGTACGACGCATCCCCGACCGCGAGTTTCCCCGGGAAATGGGCGTAGAGAACGGGCAGGTCGTTGCCGTCCAAAACCCGCGTGGGGTCCGCGGCGTCCTGAAGCCGGCCGCCGGCCAGGATGTACAGCCCGTCGTCGCGGAAGCTCTCGTCCTGGCGCGAGAGGATGCGTTCCTCCGCCGCCGAGCAGGTCAGGACGCGGGCGTGGTCCAGCATCAACTCCCACGGTTCGGCCAGCGCCGCCAGGGGGCCGGTTCGGTCCCGGCCCACCAGGAAACTCACGTTGTCGCAGACGTACTTGAGGATGCGGGACTTGAGGAACTGGCCGAAGGTGGTTTCGATGCGGGCGCGAAAACGGGATTCGCGCAACAGCGTTTGGAGTTGCTGGAACGTAAACGCCAGCAGCGCCGTCTTGGCCAGGCATTTTAGGGTGGCGGTTCGCGGGCGGTGTAGGGCGAAGGCGAGTTCGCCCACGATCATACCCGCGCCCATCGTCAGGACCGGCTTCAACTCGCCGGCGGACTCCGGCTCGCGGCCTGGCGCCAAAACGCCGATCTCGCCCCGAAGAATCACGAACATGGCGTCGCCGCCGTCGCCGTGCTGGCAAATCAAGTCGTCGGGGTCGCGCTCGACCAGCTGGGCGGCGCGCAGGAAGTCCGTCCGGGCGTGCTTGTCCATCAAGCCCAGAAATTCATTCGTTTCCAGCTCTTCCGTGGCCGGATTGCGGTAGGTCAACCCCTGCCGGCCGAGACCCCCCAAGGCCTGCAAAGCGTCGGCGTCGGCGGCGTCGGCCTGTAGGAGGCGCTTGCCGCGGTAAATCACCTCCCACGCCTGGCGGGAGCGCAAGGCGTCCTCCAGCAGCCGGCGGTCGGTGGTCCGGGGCGTCTCCCAGGCGGAACGGAAGCGCCCCTCCACGGACGCCAGGTAAATCTTGCCCGGCGGAAAGTACTTGGGCTGGACCAGAACGGGGTCGTGAAACTGCACGCCGGGGACGCCGGCTTGGAGCACGGCATCGGCGAACGGCGCCGAGGCAATGACGGCGTTGTGGTCGCTGTAATCGAGGAGCCGGCCGGCGAGGTTGATGCCGTCGCCGACCATCTCACGCCGGCCGGGCGCCCCGTCCACCCATTCGACGTCCCCGCAATGGCCGGACAGGCGCAGCGGCAATTCCGTCTCCCGGGACCACTCGCGCAGGCGGACCATCAGGCCCACGGCGGGTTCGGCCCAGTCGGGCATGAGGAAGCCGACGTGGCCCCCGTCGCCGCCCGAGGCCCAGTAGATGTTTTCCGGGCCGCAGGCGGCGATGGTCTCGCCGACCACGCGGTTAAGACGGCCGATGCGCTCGATCTGTACGCGGAGGTCTTTTTCGCGCGAGTGCCCGATAATGTCACAGGAAACGAACCCTACTCGCTGAACCATCGCCGCACCTGTGCCTTCCGCCTCTGGCAGGGTTGGCAAGGGAAAGGGGGCCAATCTTCAAGTCGGAAACTTGCCGCCACGCTAGCGCAACATCCGTTCCAGCAGCACCCCGTTGACGCGCCCCCGGAAGCGCACCTTGCCGTCGATCTCCACGACCGGCACGCATTCGCCGTGTCGCGCCGCCAAAGCCGGGTCCGCGTCCACGTCCACGCGCTCCAGCGTGAAGCCGTGCCGCCGCCGGGCCGCCGCGACGATTTCCCACGCCTCGTCGCAGAGATGGCAGCCGGGCCGCGTATAGAATAAGACGTGACGGCCGGCCGACGTTTTCGGGCGTCCGCCGCGCCACGGCCAGTCCCACGACATCATCCGCCCTCGCGCCGGCGACCACCGCGGCCGGACGCCATCGGCGTAGTCAGGTCCGCCGGCGTTTGCTATCTTACTGGTAGCGCCGACCCGTTCCAGGGACGTTCCGGCCGGCCGGGCGAGGCAGCGATTGCCTTACGAGGAGTTTTCATGCCTTCCGATCCCACCCCCCCAACCCCGAACCCGTCCCCCGCCGGAAAGCCGCGGCGGCGTCCGGCCCCCGGTCTGGGAGGGAACTGGCTCCTGCTGGCCATCGTCCTCTTCATCGTCGGCCTGCTCTGGTACGGCGCCACCATGACCTCGCCCAACGCCCTGGAATGGGGCGATTTCATCTCCCTCATCGATAACAAGGACGCCTCCACCTACATGCAGAAGGTCGTCTTCGTCGGCACGTCGCGCGTCAACGGCGAGGTGGACGCCGCCAAGCTGCCGGACGACCTCAAGTACCTCGAACCCAAGCTCAAGTCCGGCCGGTTCACGGTGCAAAAGCTCCAAGTGTATCAGGACAAGGAGCTTCAGGACCGCCTGACGAAGGTCCGCGAGGAGTCGCGCGCCCATTCCGCTAACGGCCAACCGACCTTCAACTGGGACCAGCAGGACGACCCCTACTCCGGCATGTTGGGCACCTTCTTGGTGTTCATCCTACCGCTCTTGCTGATCGGCGGCTTTTTCTTTTTCCTGCTGCCGCGCATGCGCGACCCGCTCGGCGGCGGCTTCCTCAGCAACTACATCAAAAGCCCCGCCAAGCGCTACGAACGCAGCCGCAACCGTATCACCTTCGACGATGTGGCCGGGATGCAGAACGCCAAGGGCGAGCTGATGGAGGTCGTCGAATTCCTGCGCGACCCGCAGAAGTTCCAGCGCCTCGGCGCCGTCGTGCCCAAGGGCGTGCTGCTCGTCGGCCCGCCCGGCACCGGCAAGACGCTCATGGCCAAGGCCGTGGCCGGCGAAGCGGGCGTGCCGTTCTACAGCATTAGCGGATCCGAATTTATCCAGATGTTCGTCGGCGTCGGCGCCAGCCGCGTCCGCGACATGTTCAAGACGGCCAAGGAAAACGCCCCGTGCATCCTGTTCATCGACGAGATCGACGCCGTCGGCCGGATGCGCGGGGCCGGCGTCGGCGGCGGCTCCGACGAACGTGAACAGACGCTCAACCAGATCCTCAGCGAGATGGACGGCTTCACGCCGACCGAATCGGTGATCGTGATGGCCGCGACCAACCGGCCGGACGTGCTCGATTCGGCGCTGTTGCGGCCGGGCCGTTTCGACCGCCACATCACCGTCGATCGGCCGACGTGGCAGGGCCGACAGGCGATCCTTAAAGTCCACACACGCAACAAGCCGCTGGCCGACGACGTGAACCTGGAGGAAGTGGCCCGCGGCATGATCGGCATGACGGGGGCCGACCTGCGCAACCTGGCCAACGAAGCGGCGCTGGTGGCGACGCGCGAGGGCAAGAACCGCATCGACCGGCACGATTTCGCCCGCGCCGCCGACCGCGTGTTGATGGGGGCCAAGCGCGAGGAGATCATGACGGCGGAGGAGAAGCGGCGCACCGCCTACCACGAGGCCGGCCACGCCCTGGTCAGCTGGCTGTTGCCCGACGCCGACCCGCCGCACAAGGTAACGATCGTGCCGCGCGGCTACGCCCTGGGAGTAACGTTCAACCCGCCCGACGAGGACCGCCATCACCGCGGCCTGGATTATTGGAAGGCCAAACTGGCGTTCATGCTGGGCGGCCGGGCGGCCGACCGGCTGATCTACGGCCAGCCGTTTTCCGGCCACGAAGACGATCTGAAAAAGGCGACGCGGACGGCCCGGTACATGGTGACGCACTGGGGCATGAGCGACCGGCTCGGCCCAATGGCGTTCCGCGTCGGCGAGGAGCACGTCTTTTTGGGCAAGGAGATCCAGGAGCAGCGCGACTTCAGCGAGGGCACGGCCACGATCATCGACGAGGAGGTGCAGCGCATTCTCCGCGAGGCCGACGACCACGCCTACCAGCTGATCGAGACGCACCGCGACAAGATGGAACGGCTGGTCGAGGCGCTGCTCCAGCGCGAGGAACTGCTGCGCGACGAGATCGATCAGATTTTCCGCGCCGAGAACAACGGCGTCGTCACGGGGCCGGTCGGGATCATCAGCAAGGAATAGTGGTCCGCGTCAGGAATTGCCGCCGGAGCCGCGCTGTCGCCGACATTGCTCTTGCCCCCACACAAGCCCGCGAGTAGATTCCCCCCCTGTTGGGGCTTCCGGCCGCGGAAGCGCACCCACGGCTCGCACCCTCCGCGCGCACATCTCTTGAACGAACTTCCTATTCGGGCGTACCGACCCGGATCGGCCGCGCCGTCGCGCGCCCCAGGTCGGCTCGCCGCCCGGCGTTTCGGAGGTCGTCCATGCTCTTCAGTTCGCCGACTTTCCTATTCATCTTTCTGCCGGCCGTCCTCGGCCTCTATGCCCTCGTGCGGCGCGAGGGGAGGAACGCGCTCCTGCTCGCCGCCAGTCTGCTCTTTTATTGCTGGGGGGAAGGCGGCTACGTGTTCGTCCTGCTCTTCTGCACCGCGTTTAATTATGGCATGGGGCGGTGGTTGGGTCGCACGTCGGGGCCGCGGGCGTCGAAGGCCGTGCTCGCCCTGGCCGTGGCCGGCAACCTCGCCCTGCTCGTGGCCTTCAAGTACTCCAACTTCCTGGTGGACAACCTAAACCCGTGGCTGAGCGCGGCGGGCCTCCGGCCGGTCTTTCTGCCGCCCGTCCACCTGCCGCTCGGCATCTCTTTTTTCACCTTTCAAGCGCTCTCCTATGTGATGGACGTCTACCGCCGCGAGGCGCCCCCGCAGAAGAGCCTGCTCACCTTCGCCCTATACAAGACGCTCTTCCCGCAACTGATCGCCGGCCCCATCGTCCGCTATAAGGACGTGGCCGATGAACTCACGCGGCGATCCGTCCGCAGGGAAGACCTCGCCGCGGGGGTCAAGCGCTTCGTCGTGGGTCTGGGCAAAAAAATGCTCCTGGCCAACACCTTGGCCGTCGCCGCCGACGGCGTGTTCTCCACTTCGGCCGCCGGCCTGACGCCGGCCCTCGCCTGGCTGGGGATCGTCTGCTACACGCTGCAGATCTATTTCGACTTCTCCGGCTATTCCGACATGGCCATCGGTCTGGGCCGGCTGTTCGGCTTCCACTTCCTGGAGAACTTTCGCCACCCCTACGCCGCGACCTCCCTCACGGACTTCTGGCGGCGCTGGCACATTTCCCTTTCGACCTGGTTCCGCGATTACCTGTACATCCCCCTCGGCGGCAACCGCGGCGGCCGCTGGCGGACCTGTCTGAACCTGACGGCGGTCTTCGCGCTGTGCGGCCTGTGGCACGGGGCCAGTTGGAACTTCCTCGTCTGGGGGCTGTTCCACGGCGCCTTCCTCGTGGCCGAGCGCCTGGGTTTGGGGCGGGTGCTGGAGAGGGTCTGGCGGCCGATCCGTCACGCCTACCTGCTGCTGGCGGTGATGGCCGGCTGGGTGTTCTTCCGCGCCGCCACCTTGCACGACGCCCAACTCTTTTTGCGGACGCTGCTGGGCCTCCACGTCGGCGGGAGCGGAGGCTCCGTCGGGTTCTATCTCCATACGGAACTGGCCCTGGTCTTGCCCCTGGCCGTCCTATGCGCGACGCCGGTGTGGCCATTCCTGGAGCGGATCGGGCAAGGACTCGTGCCCACCCTGACCGGGCGGGACGGACGGGTCGCCCCCCTGCTGCAAGCGGCCTGGGCCTTCGCCGACGTGGCCGGCTGCACGGCCGTGCTGCTCGCGTCGACCACCCTGCTCGCCGTCGGCACCTACAACCCGTTCATTTATTTCCGGTTCTGACGAAGCGCCGCCCCCCGGCCCCGAGGGCCGGCGCGGGCGTCCGTCGCGAGGAGGTTGGCGATGAATCCTCCGCCGAGCAAGCCCCGGAAGACGGCCGACGTCGTCCGCGTCGTGCTATTCGCCGCCGTGCTGACGTTTCCCGGCGTCAGCTGGCTGTGCGGGTGGACGCCCGCCCCCGCCCTGCAAGAGAACCGCTGCCTCGCCCCGTTTCCGGCGTTCCGCCTGAGCCGGGGGGTGATCCTCGGCTTCCCGGCGGCCTTCGACGCCTACGTCAATGACCACTGCCCCTTCCGCGACCAGTTCGTGTGGTTCTACAATCGCGCCAAGGCGCGCGGTCTGGGAATTTCACCGCGGCCCGAAGTCGTGATCGGAGAGCGGGGATGGCTCTTTTTCCGCGACGGCCTCCTGGACCAGAATTCCGCCGTCCCCGCCTTCACGGAGGCGGAGTTGGACCAGTGGACCCGGGTGCTGGAAGCGAGGCGGCGGTGGCTGGCGGCCCGCGGCTGTCGTTTTCTGGTGGTCGTGGCCCCGGACAAGCACACCGTCTACCCCGAACACCTCCCCGGCTGGGCGCCGCCTCTCCCCCGCCCGAGCCGCCTAGACCAACTGCTGGCGTACGCACAAGCCCATTCGGCGGTCACGATCCTCGACCTGCGCGAACCGCTGCTCCAAGCCAAGGCGCGAGAGCGGGTGTACTGGATGACCGACACGCATTGGAACGACCGGGGGAGTTTCGTCGGCTACCAGTGCATCGCGGACGCGCTGGCCCAGTGGTTCCCGCGGGTACAACCTCTCCCGCGCTCCGCCTTCGCGCCGGGCGCTTTGGACACGGAAGGCGGGGACTTGGCGCGCATGTTAGGCCTCCCGCGCGACTACCGGGAAGAACAGCTAAGCCTTACGCCCCTGGCGCCCCGTCTGGCCCGCCCGGCGGAATTCACCCCGAGCGCGCCGCCGCCGCCCGGCGCGCCCGACCTGTTCAAGCCGTTCGCCCGCGAATGCGAGAATAAACGGCTCCCTAAAGCCGTTATGTTTCGGGACTCGTTCACGACGGCGCTGGCGCCGCTGCTGTCCGAACACTTCGCCCGCATCGTCTACCTCTGGCAGGACGCTTTCGACACGGCCGTGGTCGAGCGAGAACGCCCCGACGTGGTCCTATACGAGTTCGTGGAGCGAAGATTGATCGGCCCTTGCCCCGAAAACGACCTCCCGGCCCCGCCTCTGGACGACGGGGCGCGGCCGTGACCGCCGCGAAAGCGGACCTCACTCCTCCGGCGTCAGCAGCCGCAGCCCGATCGGCAGCGAGTCGCCGAGCATCTGGCCCTGTTCCTCCTGTCCCAGCTCCGACACCTCCTCGACCATGCGCACCCAATGTTCGGGGACGCTCTGCCCGCCCAGCGCCGCCAGTACGGTGCGCCGATGGCCGTCGTCCACATCGAGGGCGCGCTGGCCGGTGCGGCGGGCCAGCTGCGACAGGCAGAAACACCAACCCAGCCGTTCGCTCGGGTTGCCCGGCTCGAAGCTGAGGACCGCGTCCAGCCAGCGCTCCGCCGTCTGCGGATGCACGACCGCGTTGAGCGGGCCGTAGATCAACGCCCGCGCCCCCAGCCGCGTCAGCGACCAAAAGCCGTAGGTCGGCGTGGGGCTGCGCTTCAGCGGCCGGAGCAGGGCGTCGCCCAGCGCCTCCTTCGCTTTCACGTCCAGCCGCTCCAGGGCGGCCGCGGCGCGCCACATTTCGGCCAACTCGTTCGGGTTCGGCTTGACGCCGGCCTTGCCTTTTCCGGGCAACAGCACCGGCCGTAAACGCTCGTAGAGGGATCGCTGAAGCGTCGGATTCAACCCGCCCGCCACGCGCCGCCACAAGATCCAGAAGTCGGCGCCGCCCTCCGGCGCGCGCGCCGAACCCGGCCGAGGCGGCGCCGCCATCATCTTCCATAGCTGTTCGATGCGGAAGCGGTCCAGCGGGTCGCCGAACCCCGGTCGCAGGCAGTACCCCACCAGGTTCGACCAGCGAACCAGATGGGCCGGCGACCGCCGCCGCTCGTCCGCGACCTCCGCCAAAAACTCCCACAGCCGCCGGCACAGCCCCGTCGGCCATTCGTGCCGCGGCGCGTCCAGCGCCGCCTCCAACGCCTTGGTCAATTCCTGCGGCGTCGGCCCGTCTTGCCCGCCGTAGACCGCGCGGATCAACCGGGCCGCCTCCTGCACCTGCGCCTCCGGCCACACGTCGGTCACGGCCGCCGGGTCTCCGGTCGCTGACGCTCCCGGCTCGCCTTCAGCGGCGTCCTTGGCCGGCGGCGGCTTTACCAGATCGCGAATGTTGAACTCCAGCCGCCAGCGGTTGCCGCCCTCCTTGGCCACGCAGAACAGTTCCAGCGTGCCGATGGCCGTGGACCGCGCCGCCAGCGTTACCGGAACGTGCTTGGCTCCGCTCCGCTTGCCGCCGCGCAGGACCGTGTGCAAGGGCGGCATCTCCAACAACTGGTCCCGCGCCACCGTCAGCACGTCGCCGGCCTTGTCGTCGGAACGCACCGTCGAGGTGTAGAGCGGGAACGTCACCGGCTGACCGATTGCCAATTCCAGCTCCGGCTTGTCCAGTTCGATGTCCTGCCCTTCTTCGAGATGTTGCGGCACGACGCAAACGACCGTCAACGGCTTCGCCTCCCCGTCGGCGGACGCGCCGCCCTCGACGGCGATGTAGTACGACCGGGCGATGCCTCCGCCGATGCGCTTGCCGCCGGTGTGCCGCAGCCAGGCGAAGTAGGCCGCGCCCCAGGCCACGGCCAGGTCCAGCGACGGGTTGGTCAGCACCAGCGGCCGCCACGGCCGATCCGCCGCGTCGTACCAATGACGCATCACCTCCAGCAGCCGGTCGCGCAGCGAAGCCGGCTGGAAGACGCCGCCGTTGAACAGCAGCGCCGCCGGCCCCTCGGCGCCGCCGTCGCGCGACTGGCCCTTGAGGAACGCCGCCAGGTGGCGCGTCACGGCCGGGTCGCTGACGTAGGGCAGGCCCATTTCGTGCAGCCCCGTCCGCGCGCCGCGGGCCGGCTCGGCATCGCGCGGCGTCTCGGGAAAGAAGCCGTCGAAAACGACTTTGCGGACCTCTTCCGGCGACAGAGACGTGTGCAGCGTGCCGCCGATGACCGCCCGACCCCGGCCGACCACCGTGATCGGCGCCGTCGCCGGCGGGTCCGGGCCGAGCAGCGTCTCCTTGGCGTTGCGGCAGGCCTGCGTCAACAGGCCGTACTGCGCCGCGTCCAGCCGGCCGGCCCCCGGCAGCTTCGTCTCGACGTATTTGGCCAATGCGAGGTCCATGTTGTCGCCACCGAGCAGCAGGTGGTCGCCGACGGCCTGGCGCACGAAGCCGAGTTCGCCCTTCTCCTCGACGGCCCCGATCAGGCTGAAGTCGCTGGTGCCGCCGCCCACGTCCACCACCAGGCAGCGGGCGCCGGGCTTCAGCGCGGCGGCCTCCCGCGGCGAGTGCGTGACCAGCCAGCAGTAGAAGGCGGCCTGCGGCTCCTCCAGCAGCACGACGTTTTCCAGCCCGGCCTTGGCCGCCGCCTCGACGGTCAGCGTGCGGGCCACGTCGTCGAACGACGCCGGCACGGTCAGCACGACGGCCTGTTTTTCCAGGCGGTCGTCGGGCCGATCCTTGGCGATCTTATAATTCCAGCTTTCGACGAGGTGGCGCAGGTAGCGTGTGGACGCCTCGACGGGCGAGATGCGCGGCACGTCGGGCGGGGCGCTCCAGGGCAGCAGGGCGGCCGAGCGATCGACGCCGGAATGGCACAACCACGACTTGGCGGAGCTGACAAGGCGTCCGGGGACGCGGCCGCCGTGGTTGCGGGCGAACTCGCCGACGGCGTAGTTGCGGGCCGGGTCCCACGGCAGCGCGACGGAGCCGGGCGGCAGGTCGTGCGGCCCCGGAATGTAGAGGAACGACGGCAGCAGCGGCCGGTCCTTCATCTCGCCGGGGGCGGCCAGCTGCGGCACGGGGAACGGGTGGACGTCGATGCGGCCGCCACGGCCGGCATTGGTTAGGTCGATGTACGCCAGGGCGCTGTTGGTGGTGCCGAGGTCGATGCCGATGAGGTAGCGAGACATAAGCGCGATACCGAAAACATTGGAGTTGCTATGGCGCTATGAGGCCGATTCAGTGGGCGCAATCCGAAAGCTCATCCGCGAACCGATCCGCATATTCCAGAGCAACAGGATCGCCTTTCACCAGCTTGGTGACGGCCTGCTCGGATTCCAGCAGCATTTCCGTGTAAGTGATCTCCGTCCCGTCGCCGGGGCGCTTGTCCGGGTCTTCGCAGGCCGTCAGCTTGCGGACCCCCGCGAACACCCAGGTCGCCGGCTTGCCGTCCCAGCGGAAAGTCCCGTCCTCGTCGCCCGCCTCTTCGTGTCCTCGTAGCCCCGCCTTCTCGAACGCCTCGTCTTCGGAGCGTGCCTCGATGAGCACGATATTTTCCCAGACGGTGAACCGGTCCTGGGACTGGTCCTTCAGCTTGACATACAGCACCAGATGCGCGGCGAACCATTTGCCCATGATCAGCCTCCCCGCTTCCGCTTGTTTCGGCAGCCCAGAAACTTCTGGGCGCGGACGATCTTCCCTTGCCTCTTCCGATCCTTCGCCTTTTTCGCGTTCCGCAGCATTTCCGCCAGAACCAGGCATACGTCCTTCCCGGTGCGCGCGGCTTCCTTTTTCGCTTCGTCGGTGACGTCGCTCTCGCCCTGCTCGGGAGACTTCGTCACGTCCCTACCCAAAAAGCCTTTTGCCCCATCGTGGCCGCTTCAATGGGCATTCTACGCCGCTTCGTTTATGGAACAACAGGAGTCGATGAAGGGACCGGGCCAGAGTGGGGAGGCGGGCGCGGAAACGGCCGTGGCGAAAAGGCGAGCGGCCGGCGTGAGCCGGCCGCTCGCCAATAAGAGAGGTTGATCGTTCACTTCACGGCGCCGGCGCGGCGAACCGTTTGGGCTGTTGGCCCAGTCCCCAAAAGAACAGCGCCATCAGCGCCCCCAGCCACGTCCCCGGCGTCGCCGTCAGGGTGAAGTGAGCGACGACGTAACCGCACCCCAGCTGGGCGAGGCCGCCGACAATCGCGCCGGCCCCGACCGCCATCGCCGCCACGAACAGAAAGGCCGCCACGCCCATGCCCCAGCCGGCCGCCTCCGGCCCCTTGGCCCGTTCCTCGCGCATCCACCGGACCCACCACACGAAGGCCGCGACCACCAGCGGGACCGCCGCGCCGCCGCGCCAGGCCCAGTCGGCGCCCGGCCCGAAGACCGCCGAAGGCGCGGTCGCCACGGACGGGACGGCGTTCGCCGCCGAAGGCGCCCACAGGAAGGATGCGCCGAAGCCGGCCATCACGCCGCCCCAAATAGCGCTACGGAGGACCTTATGCGTATCTTTCAGGAACAGCCGCCGTCCGACGCCGAAGCCGATCAGCCCCCCGAGAAAGACGGCGGCGGACGCCAGCAGGACCACCCGGCCGCCGTCCGAGACCGTCCAGCCGCCGCCCACGAGGCCGCCCAGCCAGGCGCCCTGCCACGCGAACCCGAACCCGTCCGTCAGGGCGCGGCCCGTTGCCTCCGCCGTGCCAAGCCGCGCCGCGCCGAGGTAGGCCGCGACCGCCCCGCACACCGCCAGCGCCGCGGCCGCGATCGCGGCCCCGATGCGGGATTCCGCACTATAGAATACGGCCGATTCGACCATGGAGCCGCAGGCCGCCCCCCACGCCCCGGCCAGCACGGCCCAGCCGACCGACCGCAGGAACCGGACGCCGGCCAGGTCTTCCGGTATAGCAATGGCGGCGTCGGCCGAAGGAGAAAGCAGTCGGGGAGAAACGTCGGTAGCCATGAAGCGATTCCGCGCGGGGATTCAGGGACGGCCTCAAGAAACGTAGGAGAGGAATCGGGGCGCGTCAAACGCGCCGCCCCTTGCCGACGCCGCCCGGCCGTGCTACGTTACGGCCCTGTGCCGCCCGCCTTCCCGCCTCGCCGCACCGAAAGGACGACCCATGCCTCGACGCCTCGCGTGCCTCGCCCTCCTGCTATTGGCCCCCTGTTCCCTCCTCCGGGCCGAGGATTCCGATTACAAGCTCGGACCCGACTCGATGGAAAAGCCCGACGCGCCCAAGGGCAAAGTGACCAAAATGCCTCCCTGGACGAGTAAAATCTTCGAGGGGACCGTGCGCGACTGGTGGGTCTACGTCCCCGCCCAGTACGACCCGGCCAAGCCGGCGTCCCTCATGGTCTTCCAGGACGGCGGCGGCTACGTCAACGCCAAAGGCGATTTCCGCGCGCCGACCGTCTTCGACAACCTCATCGCCGCCAAGGAAATGCCCGTCACCATCGGCGTCTTCATCCAGCCCGGCGACGTGCCGCCGGCCGAGGGCGTCAAAGACGCCAAGCCGCGTCACAATCGCAGCTTCGAGTACGACACCCTCTCCGACCAGTACGCCCGCTTCCTGGAGAAGGAAATCCTGCCGGAGGTGGCCAAGGACTACAACTTGAGCACGGACCCCAAGGACCGGGCGATCTGCGGCATCAGTTCCGGCGGCATTTGCGCCTTCACGGCGGCGTGGGAACGGCCCGACCTGTTCGGCAAGGTGCTCAGCCACGTCGGCAGCTTCACCAACATTCGCGGCGGCGACGCCTACCCCGGCCTGATCCGCAAGACGGAGCACAAGCCGATCCGCGTTTTCCTGCAGGACGGCTCCAACGACCTGGACAACATGTTCGGCAACTGGCCGCTGGGCGCCCAGTCGATGGCGTCGGCGCTGGCGTATTCCAAGTACGACTACAAATTCGTGTTCGGCACCGGCCACCACAGCGGCAAGCACGGCGGCGCTATCCTGCCGGAATCGCTGCGCTGGCTATGGCGGGAAGAGAAGTAAGGGCAAAGAATCGAACCGCCAAGACGCCAAGAGCGCCAAGGAAAGACAAATTTTCGCATTCCTTGGCGCTCTTGGCGTCTTGGCGGTTCATCCGAATGGGAGAGAATGATTTCATGCGTACCCCGTGGTGTTTCGGAATCCTCCTGGCCGCGGCGGGGACGGCGGCCGCCCAGGACATGCCGTTGTCGCAAATCCTCCCGCCCGGCGAGGGCTGGCAGGTCGCCCTCAAGGACTGCAAGTCCGCCGGCGCCCTGGCCGGCGACGGCCGCGGCAACGTCTACGTCGCCGACCCCGACGGCAAACAGATCTGGCATATCGACCCGGACGGCAAGGCGTCTGTCTTCGCCAAGACGGAAGGGGCGGTCCACGGCCTCGCCGTCGCCGCGGACGGCCGGTTGTATGCGGCCGAGCCGGATAGCAAGTGCCTTGTCCTGCTAGACGCCGGCGGGAAGGAACTTGGCAGGTCCGAGGACGAGGCAATCCGCGACATCGTGGTGACCAAGCAAGGGGCGATTTACGGCACCCTCGCGGGCGAGAAAGGCGTCTTCTTGTTCAACCGGGGCAAGAAGCGAAAGGTCGGCGAGGGCGTGGCGTCGCCGGGCGGTCTGGCGCTGTGGGCCGACGGCGGCACGCTGGTCGTCGGCGACGCCGGCGACAAGTACCTCTACGCCTTCCGCATGGGGAAGGACGGCGATCTGGATGCGCGGGACCGCTATTATCCGTTTTGGGTGCGTCCGAAGGAGCCGAGCGGCAACGCCGGGCTGACGCTGGACGCGGCCGGCCGGGCCTACGCCACGAGCCGCGAGGGCGTGCAGGTATTCGACCCGACGGGGCGACTGAGCGGCATTCTGGTCGCTCCAGAGCGGGCGCCCCTGGGCGGCGTGGCCTTCGGCGGGGCGGACCTGGACCGGCTGTACGTCGCCTGCGGCGGCAAGGTGTACGTGCGGAAACTGCTGACCAAGGGCGTGAAGGCGGTGGAGCAGAAGGGGTCGTGAGTCTCCCACGGTTCACGGCACGAGCGTCAGCACGGTAATAAAGGATGAGAAGCGCGCGAAATCCGCCGTGTTGTGAGTCAACAGTTTCGGGATGTTGTATTGCAGCATTGTAGCGACGATGTTGGCGTCATGGATCTGCTTGCCGCCCATGGGAACGGCGGCAAGCAGTTGAAGCAGATGGGAGGTGACGCCGGGGCCGTCCTCCAGGATCGTCAATGTTGTCTGAAGTCGGCCGATCTCAGCGGCCAGCACCGCCGGGGATTGCGGGGCGACATAAACCTGTGGCCGCGTAAGCGTGGCCAAGAATTCCCTTATGATCTGGCGGCTCAGCAACAGTTCGGCGCCGGCAGACCAAAGGTCGCCAAGCGCCTGCACGGCAACCGCGTGCAACGGCGCCGTGACCACGCTGGAGAAGACCAGGACATTCGTGTCCACAAACACCCGGTCAGCGGCCGTCGTCGCCATACATGTCCTCCCGCCTTAGAGAGAGGCCTTCCGGCCACGGCCCCACGTCGAGGACCGGCAAATCGAGCGGCGGCCGCGGCCCCTCCGGTTCCGGCGTTTCGTTGGCGATGACGACAACCCGGTATCTGCCGGGAGGAAGATCCAGCTTCTCCTGGACCGTGAAAACGCCCGACGGCGCGACGTAGACCGTCGTTTCGATGACTTTCATTGGTCCGCCTCCGCTCCCTCACTCAAACAACCCCAGCGCCAGCCGCGCCTCCTCCGACATCCTACCCTTCTCCCACGGCGGGTCCCACACCAGCTCCACCGCCGCCGACGTGACGCCCGGAACCGCCGCCACTTTCGACTTCACCTCGGTCGGCAAGGCTTCCGCCACCGGGCACATCGGCGAGGTCAAAGTCATGCGGATCGCCACCGCGCCCGACGAGTCCACCTTCAGGTCGTAGATCAGCCCCAACTCGTAAATGTCCACCGGGATTTCCGGGTCGTAAACGGTGTGCAGCGCCGCGACGATCCGCTCTTCCAGGCTCGCGTTCGGGTCCACGGCGCCGGGCTTGGCCGCCGGCGCCGGTTTCTCGCCGCTCAGGGCCAACGGCTTCCTCTTATTTGCTCGTTCGTCCATCGCCTTACTCCGTCGATACGGGCTTCTTCTCGTCGTGCAGGGCGGCGTGCAGCGTGTGCCAGGCCAGCGTGGCGCACTTCACCCGCACCGGGAACTTGCCCACGTCCTTGAACGCCGCCAGCTTGCCCAGCCGCTCCTCGTCCGCCTCCGGGTCGAGTTTACCCGTCAAAAGGTCGTGAAAGAGGGTATACAGCTCCTCGGCCTCCGCGCGCGTCTTGCCCTTGAGCGCCTGCGTCATGATCGACGCCGACGCCTTGGACACGGCGCAACCATTGCCCTGGAAAGCCACGTCCTTCACCACGTCGCCGTCCAACTGCACGTACACCGTCACCCGATCGCCGCACAGCGGGTTGTGGCCGTCGCGGTGCAGACTGCCCTCGCCCAAGGCGCGGTAGTTGCGCGGCGACTTGGCGTGCTCCAAAATCATGTCGTTGTACAGCTCGCGCAGGTCGCCCGTCATGCGAACACCTCCCGGACCTTGTGAATGCCGCGCACCAGGGCGTCGATCTCCTCGCGCGTGTTGTAAAACGCGAACGACGCCCGCGCCGTGGCCGGGACGCCGAAGCGGTCCATCAGCGGCTGCGTGCAGTGGTGGCCGGTGCGGATGGCGACCCCTTCCTGATCCAAAATGGTGCCGATGTCGTGCGGGTGGACGCCCTCCAAGACGAAGGAGACGACGGCCGCCTTCTCGCGGGCCGTGCCGATCAGCCGCAGGCCGGGGACCTCCGACAGCGCCGCCGTCGCGTAGGTCAACAGGTCGTGTTCGTGGGCGGCCACCGCCTCCCAGTCGAGCGCCTGGAGGTAATCGACCGCCGCGCCGAGGCCGATGCCGCCGGCGATGTGCGGCGTGCCCGCCTCGAACTTGTACGGCAGGCCGTTGTAGGTCGTCTTCTCGAACGACACCGTGCGGATCATGTCGCCGCCGCCCTGGTACGGCGGCATCGCCTCCAAGAGCGCCTCGCGGCCGTAGAGCACGCCGACGCCGGTCGGGCCGAACAGCTTGTGTCCGGAGAACGTGAAGAAGTCGCAGCCCAGCTCGCGCACGTTGATCGGCAGGTGCGGCGCCGACTGGGCGCCGTCCACCAGCACCGGCACGCCGCGGGCGTGGGCCATTTCCACGATGCGCTTGACCGGATTGACCGTGCCCAGCGAGTTGGACACGTGCACTACCGACACGATCCGCGTCCGCGGCGTCAGCAGCTTCTCGAACTCGTCGAGGAGCAATTCGCCGTCGTCGTTGATCGGGGCCACGCGCAGCACGGCCCCCTTCTCCTCGCACAGCATCTGCCAGGGGACGATGTTGGAGTGGTGCTCCATCGCCGTGATGAGCACCTCGTCGCCTTCGCGGATATTCTTTCTCCCATACGTCTGGGCCACGAGGTTGATCGCCTCGGTGGCGCCGCGGACGAACACGATTTCGCGGTCGTCGGCGGCGTTGAGAAAGTCCCTGATCTTGGCCCGGGCGCCTTCGTAGTCCTGCGTGGCCCGCTCGCTGAGCAGGTGGACGCCGCGGTGGACGTTGGCGTTGTCGGCCGCGTAGTAGTGCTGGAGGGCGTCCAGAACGGCGCGCGGCTTCTGAGAGGTGGCGGCGTTGTCGAGGTAGACGAGCGGCTTGCCGCGCACCTTCTGACGCAGGATCGGAAAGTCGTCGCGGACGCGCTGCACGTCGAACATCGGGGACTCCGCCGGCCGGGCGGCCCGAGGGGGCAAAACGGGAAGGGCCGGGATGCTCATCACTTCTCCTCACTCGGTTCCGCCGGCGCGCCGGGCCGTCAACAATGTCTGACTCAGCCGCTCCCGCAGCGAATCCACCCGCACGCGCTCGACCACGTCGTTGGCGAAGGCGTAGGTCAAGAGGTCGCGCGCCTCTTGAAGGCCGATGCCGCGCGAGCGGAGGTAGAAGATCGCCTCGTCGTCGAGCTGGCCGACCGTGGCGCCGTGCGTGCATTTCACGTCGTCGGCGTAGATCTCCAGCTGCGGTTTGGTGTTGATCGTGGCGTCTTCGGACAGTAACAGGGTCTTGTTCGTCTGCTTCGCGTCGGTCTTCTGGGCGTCCTGGCGGACGTAAATCTTGCCGTTGAAGACGCCGCGGGCGTGGCCGTCCAGAATGCCTTTGTAGAGTTCGTGGCTGGCGCAGTGGGGGACGGCGTGGTCGATGAACGTGCGGTTGTCGATGAACTGCTGGCCGGCCCCGCGGTAGAGGCCGTTGAGCGTGCATTCCGCGCCCTCGCCGGTGAAGACGGCGTTGATCTCGTTGCGCGCCCAGGCGCCGCCCAGGCTGAAGGCGTGCGACGAGAAGCGCGCGGCCCGGCCGAGCTGCACCTGCGTCAGGGCCAAGTGATACGCCTCCGGCCCCTCTTCCTGCACCTTGTAATAATCGAGGTCCGCATTGTCGCCGACGACGATTTCCGTCACGGCGTTGGTGAAGTAAGTCACGGGAGGACCGCCGTAGTGCTCGACCACCGTGGCGCGGGCGTTGCGGCCCAGCACGACCAGGGCGCGGCGGTACCTGACGGAGTAGGGCGCGTCACTCTTAAGCGCGGCGACGGTTGGCCGCGGATTAATTGGAACGACGGTTGGCCACAGATTGATCGGATCCTCAACGACGCAATTCGGCGGCACATAGACGAACATGCCGACGCCGTCGCGCAGGAAGGCGGTGTTGAGTGCTGCGAAGGCGTTGCGCTTGATGTCGGCGTAACGGGCCAGGTGCGGCTCGACCAGTTCCGGATATTCCTGCAGCGCCTTGGTCAAGCCCCGCACGATCACGCCGTCCGGCAGACCCTGGTTGAGGCTGATTACGAACGGTACTTCGGCGGCCGGCAGGCGGAACGGCGTCTGGATCAGCGGGGCCAGTGGCGTGAAGCGCCATTCCTCGTCGCGCGGCCCGGGGAAGCCCAGCTCGGCGAAGCGCGCGATGGCCGCCTTGCGCAGCCGGTGCAGCGCCGGCGCGGCCGGCTGCTTCTCCAACTGCTCGAAGTCCGAGAGGTATTGGTTCGTTTGTTCCATCACTTCCGTCACGGGTGCTTCCTCAGCGAGGGGCGAGCGGCGCGGCGTAAGCCCGCCGGTGTAGCGGTTGTTCCGAGGCGCTATCCTATACCGGCGGCCTTACGCCGCGCCGCTCGCCAACGGTGTTCGTGCCTCTTACGCCGGCTGCGCCGCGTCCGTCTTCAGCCATTCGTACCCCTTCTCCTCCAGCTCCAGGGCCAATTCCTTGCCGCCCGATTTGACGATCCGGCCGTCGAGCAGGACGTGGACGTAATCGGGCACGATGTAGTTGAGCAGCCGCTGGTAGTGGGTGATGACGACGAAGGCGCGTTCCTTGGAGCGCAGGGCGTTGACGCCGTCGGCCACGGCCTTCAGCGCGTCGATGTCGAGGCCGGAGTCGGTCTCGTCCAGGATGCCGAGCTTCGGGTCGAGAACGGCCATCTGAAAGATCTCGTTACGCTTCTTCTCGCCGCCGGAGAAGCCTTCGTTGACGGGCCGCTTGAGCAGCTCGTCGTCGATGTGGAGGAGCTTCGTCTTCTGCTTGACGATCTTGACGAAGTCCATGGCGTCGTACTCCTCCAGGCCGCGGTGCTTACGCACGGCGTTGACGGCGGCGCGGAGGAAGTAGGTGTTGCTGACGCCGGGGATCTCGACGGGGTACTGGAACGCGAGGAAGACGCCCTCGCGGGCGCGCTCCTCCGGGTCCATGTCGAGGAGGTCCTTACCGTCGAAGCGCACTTCGCCCTCGGTGACTTCGTAGGCGTCGCGGCCGGCGAGGACGCCGGCCAGGGTGCTCTTGCCGGAGCCGTTCTCGCCCATGATGGCGTGGACCTCGCCGGCGTGAACCGTGAGGTTGACGCCGCGAAGGATTTCCTTGTCGTCCACGCGGGCGTGCAGGTTCTTGATTTCGAGCATCATTCCTTCTCGTGTCGGGCCGCTCCCTAGGGGACTCGGCGAACTTTCAACACCGTGGCCATACAGTCGCCCGGATCAGCCGTGAAGACCACGCCCAACGGAGAAATACGCAAGGTTCGCCGCTGGCCACGAAACGGCCGGCCTTTCTGGTGGGCGTCGGCGCCTAAGGCGACATCGATGCCGTTCGCCGCGTCGGCGACGGCTTGACGATCGGAAGCCTGGTTCCAAATGTCCGCCAGAACATTTTGGGCGCTGGGCAGCCAGACGACCGTGTATCTCATGCGGTCTTCTCCACGACCCCTAACCTTTCCCACAACTCGGCGAGCGGCCGGGCCTGCCCCCGCTCCTCGCGCTCGATGCGCTCAACCTCGGCCAAGTCGAAGTACTTCTCTGGGTGTTCATACACGTCTCGCGCCTGTGGCGTCAGATACGGCAGGAAGTGGCCCAACACGCGGCCCTGCTCGTCTCGCACCTCGACCGCATCGACGTAGCCGCCCAGCACGCCCGCAACTTCATCGTTCACCGTGAGCGGAATCATGGCTTTCTCCTCACGTCGTCACCCCACGCTCCCCTCCAGGCTCACCCCCAGCAGCTTCTGCGCCTCCACCGCGAACTCCATCGGCAGGTTCAAAAACACCTGCTTGCAGAAGCCGTTCACGATCATGCCCACCGCGTCCTCCGCCGACAGGCCGCGCTGCTTGCAGTAAAAAATCTGGTCTTCACCGATCTTCGATGTGGACGCCTCATGCTCCACCTGCGCCGTCGGGTTCTTCACCTCGATGTACGGGAAGGTGTGCGCCCCGCAGCGGTCGCCCAGCAACAGCGAGTCGCACTGCGAATAGTTGCGGGCGTTGGCCGCCCCTTTCAGCACCTTCACCAATCCGCGGTAGGTGTTCTGGCCGTTGCCGGCCGAGATGCCCTTGGAGACGATCGTGCTCTTGGTGTTGCGGCCGATGTGGATCATCTTCGTGCCGGTGTCGGCCTGCTGCTTGTGGTTCGTCAGCGCCACCGAGTAGAACTCGCCGACCGAATCGTCGCCTTGCAGGATGCAGCTCGGGTACTTCCAGGTGATCGCCGAGCCGGTTTCCACCTGCGTCCACGAAATCTTCGACCGCGGCCCGCGGCAGGCGCCGCGCTTCGTCACGAAGTTGTAGATGCCGCCGCGCCCCTCCTTGTCGCCGGGATACCAGTTCTGCACCGTCGAATACTTGATTTGCGAGTCGGCGCCCACGGCCACCAACTCCACCACCGCCGCGTGCAGCTGGTTCGTGTCGCGCATCGGGGCCGTGCAGCCTTCGAGGTAGCTGACGTAGGAGCCTTCCTCGGCCACGATCAGCGTCCGCTCGAACTGGCCGGTCTCGGCCGCGTTGATGCGGAAATAGGTGGACAACTCCATCGGGCAACGCACGCCCTTGGGGATGTAGCAGAAGGAGCCGTCGCTGAAGACGGCCGAGTTCAGGGCCGCGAAGAAGTTGTCGTTGGCCGGCACCACCGAGCCGAGGTACTTGCGCACCAGCTCCGGGTGTTCCCGAACCGCCTCCGAGAAGGAGCAGAAGATCACGCCCATTTCGGCCAGCTTGCCCTTGAACGTCGTCGCCACCGACACGCTGTCGAACACGGCGTCCACGGCCACGTTGCTCAGGCGCTTCTGCTCGTCCAGCGAGATGCCCAGCTTCTCGAAGGCGGCGCGCAACTCCGGGTCTACCTCGTCGAGGCTGTTGAGCTTTTTCTTCTGTTTCGGGGCGGAATAGTAGATGATATCCTGGTAGTCGATGGGGGCGATGCGCAGGTGCGGCCACCAGCGCGGCTCCGCCATCGTCAGCCAGTGGCGGTAGGCCTTGAGCCGCCATTGCAGCAGCCAGTCCGGCTCGCCCTTCTTGGCCGAGATGGCGCGGACGATGTCCTCGCTCAGGCCGCGCGGCACGGACTCCGCCTCGATGTCCGTGACGAAACCGTGCTGGTACTCGCGGTTGGCCAGTTCCTCGATCGTGCTCGTGGCGGTCGTCATCATCAGATCCTATTCAATGGCGAGCTGGGGTCGTCAGCGTGATCAGCGGCAGCACCGGCTCGAAGACTTCCGTATGCAGGCGGTCGCGCAGCAGCTGGGCAATCCTGCCCTCGCTTTGCAGCAGGTCGGCGAGGGTGATCTGGTTGAGGGTGCGGCGAATCCATCCTTCGAGCGTCTGCCAGAGCGTGCGCATCGTGCAGCCGGTGTGGTGGACGCAGGAGCCTTCGGTGTCGGGGCCGGCGTGGCGTTCGCAATAGTGGGCGTCGTCGAACAGTGGTTCGCCGAGGGCCAGCAGTACGGCGCCGAGGCGGATGTCAGCCGGCCTCCGGGTCAGGCGGTAGCCGCCGGTGCGGCCGCGGACGCTTTCGATCAAACCGGCCTGACGCAGCACCGACAACAACTTGGCGACGTTGGGCGGCGACAACCGTTCGTCGGCCGCGATCTCCGGGATGGTCAGCGGCGGCTGGTCGGCTTCGACGCGCGCCAGCCGCAGCAGACACCGCAAGCCGTACTCTTCCTGCGCCGTGATTTTCATGCGTCGGACCACCGTTGTCTCGGAACGCCCCTCTATGTCCATTGTACTTAACTGTACTTTTCTGTCAAGAATTTGGCCGACTCCTGCTTCTCATGGCCCCAAACATTTTGCATAGGCCGTATCAACTTAACGCAAAGATGACGCAAGCATTTGGCAGATAAGGCCTTCTGTTCTAAGACGCCTTCAGCCCTTTCCCGACCACGAGCGCCGAAAGTTCGGCGCCGCAAGGGCTTCCGACCAAGCCTCCCTAGATGCGTAAGAGGCACTAACTTTATGGGCGAGCGGCCGGCGTAAGCCGGCTGGTGCAGGCCAAACCAGCCGGCTTACGCCGGCCGCTCGCCATTAGTGTTAGTGGCTCTAAGGACTTATGCCTTCCTTGCAATAAGTTGGGGGCGTGGCAACCAGGGTCCCGAAGCGTCGCCAAAGCGCCTCACTTCCCCATCCCCGCCGCGCCACGCTGACGGTCAGTTGTCGTTGACGGCCCGGCCGCCTTACCGTAGTATCCCGCCCGCTCGCGGCGGCCCGGCGTCGGATCGCCGCGCACCCAAACCACCGAACCGGGTGAATCATGGCCTGGCGGAAGTGGCTGGTCCGAGGTCTGGTCTTCTCCCTCCTGGGCCTGCCGGCCCTGGCGGCCGTCGCGTACCAGGCCTGGACCAACCCCGTCGCCGTCCGCGCCCAGGTGCTCGCCCAGGTCCGCCGCCGCTTCGTCGCCGACGCCGTCTCCATAAGCCTCGACTCGGCGCAAATGCGTCTGCTCGGCGGCATCGCCGTCGCCGAGCTGCGCGTCACGCGCACCGACGGGTTGGACCGTAAAAACATCCTCTACGTCCCTTCCGCCGTCATCTACCACGACAAGGAGCGGCTGGCGGCCGGCGCCTTCGCCGTCCGCAAACTGGAACTGCACCGGCCGCAGCTGCGCCTGGTCCGCCAGCGCGACGGCCGTTGCAACCTCGGCGGCCTGTTCGTCCCCTGCGACCCCAGGGAACCCGCGCCCACCGTGGTCGTCGAGCAGGGGACCGTCCTGCTCGAAGACCAGACGGCCTCGCCCGACGCGCCGCTGCTGGAAATCAAGGACGTGGCCCTGACGGCCGTCGAGGACCCGCCCGGCGTCGTCACCGTGGCGGGGACCGGCCGCACCGACGTGGCCGGCCCGGTTCGTTTCGGCGCCACGGCCCGGCGCGACACCGGCGACCTGACCGCCGCCCTCGAACTGACGGCCGTGCCGGTCGGCCCCGACCTCGTGCAGCGGCTGGCCGCCTTCAACGCCGACGCCGCCGCCCAGGTGCGGCAACTCCGCGGCGACGGTACGGTTCGGGCCTCCTTCGCCTACCACCCCGCCTCCGGCCAGCCGTTTACCTACGACGTGACCTGCGGCCTCGCCAACGGCGCCCTCAGCCACGCCCGCCTGCCGCTGCCGCTGGAAAACCTCGACGCCTCCGTTCACGTCGTCAACGGCGCCATCCCCTTCGCCCACTGCACCGCCCGCGCCGGCGGGGCCGGCGTGGAACTCACCCTCAAAGACATTGTTCCTCCCAAAATCGGCGGCGCCGACCTGTACGACGCGGTGCGCGAGCTGGACCTGCGGGTCGATCACCTGCCGGTCACGGACGACCTGTTCCAGCAGCTGCCCGGCCCCGTGCGCGAGTTACAGGCCGTCTACCGGCCGGCCGGCGTCGTCGGCGTCACGCACACCTTCCGCCGCGACGCCGCCGGCGGCTGGCGCAAGCGCTGGCTGCTGAAGGCCGACGGCGGCATGGAGGCCGAGTTCAAGGGCTTCGCCTACAAGCTGGCCCGCATCACGGGGACCATCGATTTTGAATGCGCCGACGACAAGTCGATGACCACCGGCGTGGACCTGACGGGCTACGGCGGCGGCCGGCCGATCACCGTCCGGGGCAAGGTCCACGGCCCCGGCCCCGACGCCGCCGTCGATCTGGTCGTCGCCGGCGACGACCTGCCGCTGGACGACAAGCTGTTCAAGGCGCTGAACGACCAGGGCCAGAAGACGGCCCGCCAGTTCCTGCCGGAGCGGAGCCGCCTGCACGGCCTGCGGGCCGAGCCGATGGGCCGGGCCGACGTGACGGCGACCATCCACCGCGACCAGGACAAGGACTTCGCCAACCGCTATCTCATTCGCTTCCATGACGCCTCCATCAAGTACGATAATTTCCCCGTCCCGCTGGAGAAGGTGGACGGCGAACTGGACCTGCGCATCCCCGGCCACTGGCTGTGTCGCGGCTTCCACGGCGTTCACGAGGGCGGCGTCTTCCACATCGACGGCCGGTCGTACACGCCGCCGGGCGGCCCCGAACGCATCTACGTCGTCATCCGCGGCAACGACGTGCCGGTCGATACCGAGGACTTCAAAAGCGCCCTGGCGCCGCCGGAACTGCCGGCCCGGCTGCCGTTGCGCCGCGCCTGGGAGGAGCTGGGCGTCTCCGGCCGCATGAACTTCAAGGCCGTCGTGGACCAGGCGCCGGATCGGCCCAAGGACATCGACGTGACCGTGTCGTCCGACGGCTGTTCCCTCAGGCCGCGCTTCTTCCCCTACGCCCTGGCCCCGGTGGCGGCCTCCGTGCATTACGGCCGCGACCGGATCGACGTTTCCGACCTGACGGCGCGGCATGGCGGCAGCGTGCTGAGCCTCCAGCACGCCACGGTGACGCTCAAACCGGGCGGCGGCGGCTTCCAGGCCCGCTGCACCGGCCTGCGCGGGGCGCCGCTGGTCGCCGACGCCGACCTGCTGGAGGCGCTGCCGGATTCCCTGCGGAACGGCCTGAAAAGCCTGCACCTGGAAGGCCCGCTGACGGCGGCCACCGACCTCGTGGTGGACACGCCGTCGGAGCCGGGCGGCCCGGTGGTGGTCTGGTGGGACGGGTCCACCGACCTTCACGACGCCGCGCTGCGGCTCGGCGTGGACGTGACCGGCGTCGAGGGGACGGCGGCCTGCTGCGGCCTGTACAACGGCCGGCGGCTGGAGTCGCTGGTCGGCAACGTGCTGATGCGGAAGGCGGAGGTGTTCGGCCAGCCGCTGCAAAACCTGCACGCCCGCGTCGAGGTGGACCCGGCGTCGTCGGACGTGCTGCGCTTCCGCGACCTCAAGGCCGACCTCTACGGCGGCACGGTCGGCGGCGAGGGCCGCGTCGAGTTCGCGGCCGGCCCGCGCTACGACGTGACGCTCAAGGCGCTGCAGATCGACCTGGCCCAGTTCGCCCGGCGCAACAATTTCGGCCCCGACGCCCAGATGACCGGCTTGGCGTCGGCCGGCGTCCACCTCAGCGGCGACGGCACGGACGTCGGCGGCCTCAAGGGCGACGGCCGCATCGACGTGCCGGAGGGCAAATTGTACCGACTGCCGTTGCAGCTGGGCCTGCTCAAGGCGTTCGGCCTGCGCCTGCCGGATCGCACGGCCTTCGAGCAGGCGCACGCGGTTTTCTCCCTGGACGGCCCGCAATTGCAGGTACGCGGCCTCGACCTGTACGGCAACGCCGTGAGCCTGCGCGGCAAGGGCACGGTCAACCTCGACGGCAGCGACCTCAACCTGGACTTCAACGCCGACTGGGGCCGCATGGCCCAGGTGTTGCCGTCGGAGGTCAACGAGGTGCCGCGGGCCATCAGCGACCAGCTGCTCAAGATCAAGATGCGCGGGCGCATCAGCGACGTGCATTTCGAGCAGGTGGTGGCGCCGCTGGTGGTCGAGCCGATTATGCGGGTGCTGGGGCCGTGAAAAGCGTGGCGCGTGGCGCGTTAAGAAAGGTCGAGTTTCATTCTTCCCGCGCCACGCGCCACGCGCCACGCGCCACGCGCCACGCGCCACGCGCCACGCGCCACGCGCCACGCGCCACGCGCCACGCGCCACGCGCCACGCGCCACGCGCCACGCGCCACGACGCACTCAACATCCGCGCCGCGATTGCCGATAAGGATAGGAACGGAGGCCATTGTGTTTGGCAGCATTCTGCACCGCATGATCCTCTGGGAACTGGTCAAGGTGTTCGTGATGTCGCTGGTCGGCATCACGGGCATCCTGCTCATGGCCGGCATCGTGGCCGAGGCGTCGCAGCAGGGTCTCGGGCCGGGCCAGATCTTTGAAGCCATCCCGCTGCTCATCCCCAGTACGCTGCCGTACACCATCCCGGCCACGACGCTGTTCGCCACCTGCGTCGTCTACGGCCGGCTGGCCGCCGACAACGAAATCCTCGCCATCAAGTCGTCCGGCGTCAACATCCTCCAGGTGGCGCGGCCCGGCCTCATCCTCGGCGTCGTCATGAGCGGCGTCACCTGGGGCCTTTATTACAACGTCATCCCGATGTCGCACCTGCTGCTCCGCCAGCTGATTTTCAACGACGCCGAGGAGCTGCTCTACTCGATGCTCCGCAAGCAGAAGTGCATTAATTATTCCCAAACGCCCTACGCCATGTGGGTGAGAAACGTGGAGGGGCGCAAGCTGATCGACCCGGTCATTAAGGGCCGGAACGCGCAGAACAAGACCAACTTCGTGGCCTACGCCAAGGAGGCGGAGCTGCGCGTGGACATGGCGCACCGCAAGCTGAGCATCCGCATGCGCAACGGCACGGCCACGGCCTCGGACGGCGGCTCCGACATCGCCTTCGAGACGCGGGTGCAGGAGATCGACCTGCCGTCCAACTTCGGCGCCGACGACGAGAACGAACGCCGGCCGCGCGACCTGACCTGGGACCAAATGTTCCAGAGAAGACGGGTTCTGGAAAGCGGCGATGCGGAGGCGGAAAAGGCGATTGAGAAGGCGGCGAACGACCCGGCGGCGGTAAAGAAGATGCGAACCGAACAGGAGTACGACCGGCAGAAAATCGTGTGGATCAACGTGGAACTGCTGATGCGGCCGTCGCTGAGCGCGGGCTGCTTCTGCTTCATCCTGGTCGGCTGCCCCGTCGGCATCTGGTTCAGCCGCAGCGATTACCTCAGTGCGTTCATCATCTGCTTTCTGCCGATCGTGGTCGTCTATTATCCGCTGATGCTGTGCGGCACCGGCATCGCCAAGGAGGGGCACTACAACGCCGCCCTTCTGGTGTGGGGCGCCGACATCTTCATGGCCGTGATCGGGGCGACGCTGTTCTGGCGGCTGCTGCGGAATTGAAGGCATTATCGGGTACGGCGGCGGCGAACGGCGGCGGCCGCCATGCTTTTCTTCTGACGCCGCCCATCCAGCAAGGACGCTGCCATGCCCACCGACCTCCCCGACGCCGACGCCCTGCAACGGCGGCTGCCCCTGCCGCTGGCCCAACTGCATCGCCGCGCCCGCAACGCCAAGACCGCCCTCGAACGCCATCTCGCCGCCCACTACCTCTGGGAAGCCTCCCTCAAACTGCTCGCCTCCGTCGCCGTGGTCGAGTACGCCCGCCGCGGCCCTTCCGCCCCGGACGTGGCCGAATCCCTCAAGGCGCTCGCCCGGCCGGCCCTCGGCCACTGGTGGAAGTTCGTCCGCCTCCTCGTCCCCGCCCTGGCCGACGCCGGCGATCCCGCCTTCGTCCGCCTGCGCGACGGCCTGCTGGGCAAGCCGCGCACCGACTGCCCCCGCGCCGCCGGCCTGGACGCCCTGCTCCGCGAAGTGCTGGAGAACAAGCCGGGCGCCCGGACCACGGTGCAGTTCGCCGAACTGTTCAACCGGCTGGTGACGCTGCGCAACGACGAGGTCGGCCACGGCGCCGCCGGCCAGCGGCCCGCCGCCTTCTACGAGCGCTCCGCCCCGGCGATGTTGGCCGGCATCGCGGAAGTCCTCGACCGCCTCGACGTGCTGGCCGGCCGCCGCCTCGTCCACGCCGCCGACGTGCGGCGGCTGGCCGACGGCAACTGGCTGGTGGAACGCTTCGACCTGTCGGCCGAAACCGTGCGCCGGCTGGAGTCGCTGACGGTGGCCGAAACGGAGGCGGCGCGGCTGCCGCGTCCCGGCCGGCTCTACCTGTGCGACCCGGACGAATCCGCCGCGTGGCAGTCGCTGCACCCGCTGCTGGTCTACGACGCCGAGGCCGAGCGCGTCTTCTTCCTCAATTCGCGGGCCGGCAAGCGGAAGGCGGAATACCTCTGTTACACGACCGGAGAAGTCGTCAAGCGCGACGAGCTGGGCCAGGACCAGCGCGAATTGCTGATCCAGGTGCTGGGCGGCCCGGTCGATTCCGCCGCGGTGGAGGCGTGGGCCGAGGCGAGCGCCGCCGGGGAGGCGCCGCCGGCCCCCGCGACGGCGACGCCGCGGACGGTCGGCGAGTTCGAGTTGATCAGCAAGCTGGGCCGCGGCGGCATGGGTGTGGTCTACCGGGCGTGGCAGCCGTCGCTGGGCCGGCAGGTGGCCCTCAAGTGCCTGATGGGTCTCGGCGATCCCAAGGCGGAAGCCCGGTTCGGCCGCGAGATCCGCGCCTTGGGCCGCGTCGATCACCCCAATCTGGTGAAAGTGTTCACGTCGGGTTCGGACGGCGAGCAGTGGTTTTACGCGATGGAATTGGTCGAGGGGGCGGACCTGGCGGCGGTGTGCGTCCAGCTGTCGGGCGGGGCGGCGACCTCGGTGAGCGAGGACGATTGGGCGGCGGCGGTGAGCACGGCCTGCGAGCGGCGGAAGGCCGCCGAGCAGGCGCCGGACGCGGCGGCGCCCGTCGCGGCGGAGTCGGCGGCGCCCCCGCTGGTGGGCCGGCCGGGACGTGCCCACGTGGCGCGGGCGGTGGAGGTGGTGCGGCAGGCGGCGGAGGCGGCGCACGCCCTGCACGAGGCGGGCGTGATCCATCGCGACATTAAACCGGGCAATATCCTGTTAACGGCCGACGGCGGCCACGCGGTGCTGGCGGACCTGGGCCTGGCGCAGCTGGCCGACGAGACGGAGGGCCGGCTGACGCGGACGCGGCAGTTCGTGGGGACGCTGCGCTACGCCAGCCCGGAACAGATGTTGGCGGCGAAGCTGGACCGGCGGGCCGACGTGTATTCGCTGGGGGCGACGCTGTGGGAGTTGTTGACGCTGCGACCGCTGTACGGGGCGACGGACCAGACGCCGACGCCGGAGCTGATGCTGAAGATCCAGACGACCGACCCGGAGCGGGTGCGGAAACACAACCCGCGGGCGCCGGCCGACCTGGAGGCGATCGTGGCGCGCTGCCTGGAGAAGGACCGGGCGCGGCGTTACGCCACGGCGGCTGAGTTGGCGGCGGACCTGGGGCGCTGGCAGCGCAACGAGCCGGTGCGGGCGCGGCCGGTGGGCGGCTGGGAGCGGTCGCTGAAGTGGGTGCGGCGGCATCCCACGCAGGCGGCGGCGTATGGGCTGCTGCTGTTGGTTCTGGTGTTGGGAGGAATCGGCGTCGGCGTCGGCTGGCTGTGGTTAGTCGCGGTATCGGCGCGCGGCCAGGCGGAGAAAGCCCGCAGCGAGGAGGAGGCGGCGCGGCAGCGGGCGGAAACGGCGGAGGGGGAGGCAGAGCAGGCCCGCGACAAGTTGAAGGGGGCGTTGCAGGGCGAGCAGGACGCGAAACATGAGATGGCCCGATACTCCTATGCGGATCGAATTGATCTGGCCCAGAGCGAGTGGGACGCCGACCGACTGAAGCGGGCCAGGGATTTGCTGGACGAAGCCAGCGGCCTCCAGGAGGAACTGACGCCGGGGCGTCGGCCGTGGGAATGGGATTACCTCAACCGTGCTTTCCACCAGGAACTGGCCGTCCTGGAGGGGCACACGGGCGAGGTATATTCCGTGGCCTTCAGCCCCGACGGCGCCCGGCTGGCCTCCGGCGGCGTTGACGGCAAGGTGCGGCTGTGGGACGCCGCCTCCGGCAAGCCGCTGGCCGTCCTGGAGGGGCACACGGCCATCGTTAATTCCGTGGCCTTCAGCCCCGACGGCGCCCGGCTGGCCTCCGCCGGCTGGGACCATACGGTTCGGCTGTGGGACGCCGCCTCCGGCAAGCCGCTGGCCGTCCTGGAGGAGCACACGGACAAGGTTTTATCCGTGGCCTTCAGCCCCGACGGCGCCCGGCTGGCCTCCGCCGGCCGGGATAAGACGGTTCGGCTGTGGGATGCCGCCTCCGGCAAACCGCTGGCCATCCTGGAGGGGCACACGGACCCCGTTTTATCCGTTGCCTTCAGCCCCGACGGCGGCCGGCTGGCCTCCGCCGGCGAGGACCAAACCGTGCGGCTGTGGGATGCCGTTACCGGCAAGCCGCTGGCCGTCTTGAAGGGGCACATGGGCGAGGTCTCTTCCGTGGCCTTCAGCCCCGACGGCGGCCGGCTGGCCTCCGCCGGCGAGGACAAAACCGTGCGGCTGTGGGATGCCGTTACCGGCAAACCGCTGTCCGTCCTGGAGGGGCACACGGGCTCCGTTTATTCCGTGGCCTTCAGCCCCGACGGCGCCCGGCTGGCC
>Ga0182024_10002513_pt1 | contig 45318 bp, 37 predicted proteins | sample P32metaG_FD_120480 | JGI IMG/M metagenome (GOLD analysis project Ga0182024, IMG submission 120480) | Permafrost microbial communities from Stordalen Mire, Sweden - P3-2 metaG (Illumina Assembly) | ecosystem: Environmental > Terrestrial > Soil > Wetlands > Permafrost | place: Sweden: Stordalen... | reverse complement strand
TCTTTACGGGCGAGAGCGCCTCAGGGTGGCAGCAGGTGAATTTCAGCAGCCCGGTTGCAGTTACCGCCAACACGACATATGTAGCTTCCTACTATGCTCCCGCGGGTCACTATTCCGCCGACGCCGAATTCTTTGGCACGGCGGGGGTCAATAACCTACCCCTACAGGCGCTTGCCAACAGTGTGAGCCCGGATGGTGTTTATAATTACGGCTCTACAAGTGCGTTTCCCGCCTCCAGCTACAGCGCGACCAATTACTGGGTGGACGTTGTATTCAATACCACCGCACCCTGATCGCAACAGTACTACCTAAATGATTCACAGACTAATCGGTCAGGCATTTTCTCGAGCGCCAGGCAACAATTACGCACACTGCGCGGTCGCTCTGGATGTTTTGAACCTGCCGATTGCCTTCGACAATGTGACCGTGATTTCACCCCCCTGAATACCCTGAATTAATCAGGATAGGAGACCCACATGGGTGAATATTGCAGAATTGCCCCTGATGTAAAGATGGGGCAGAACGTAACTGTTCATGCCTTCGTCAATCTTTATGGATGCTCGATTGGCGATAACAGCAGGGTGGGAGCGTTCGTGGAAATTCAGAAGAACGCCAACATTGGGAAAAATGTAAAGGTGTCAAGCCACACATTCATCTGTGAGGGCGTCACCATTGAGGACGATGTTTTCGTCGGTCACAACGTATCGTTCATCAACGACAAATACCCGCGAGCTACAACCGAAAGCGGAACTCCTCAAAGTGAAGCGGACTGGTCGGTCATCAAGACCGTCGTGAAACGCGGCGCTTCCATTGGAACGAGCTCCACGATTTTATGCGGCATAACGATCGGCGAAAACGCCGTGATCGGAGCCGGCAGTGTGGTTACGCACGATGTACCGGCTAACGCCATTGTTGCCGGAAATCCAGCTCGCATGATGCGAAAGGTGATAGCGCTATGATAAAGGTTCCTTTTGTTGATCTATATCAGCAGCACCAGGAAGTTGAGGCGGAGCTAGTCGAAGTATTTCAGCGCGTATTACGGAAGTCCTCTTTCATATTGGGGCCGGAAGTGCAGGCCTTCGAACGATCCTTCGCCTCCTACGTCGGCTCAGCCGAATGCATCGCGGTCAATTCCGGTACGGCTGCGCTGCAACTCGTTCTGCTGGGCCTGGGCATTGGGCCTGGGCAGGAAGTCATTACGGTTCCCAACACCTTCATCGCTACGGCCGAGGCGATCAGCGCAGTCGGCGCCCGTCCTGTGTTTGTAGATGTCGACCCTGCCTCCTATAACATGGATCCGGCACAGGTGGAGGCAGCGATCACGCCGCGTACCGCAGCTCTTCTGCCGGTGCATCTGTACGGACAGAGTGCTGACCTCGACGCTCTGCAAGAAATCGCGCAGCGCCACAACGTCCACCTCGTGGAGGACGCTTGCCAGGCTCACGGAGCTACCTACAAGCAGACGAAAGCTGGCAGCGTTGGAATCGCGGGATGCTTCAGCTTCTATCCCGGCAAGAATCTTGGTTGCCTCGGGGAAGGCGGTGCGATCGTCACCAACGATAGGGAGCTTGCGCAACGGATGAGAATGCTTCGGGACCACGGGTCGATTCGGAAATACGAACACCGCGTGCCCGGATATAATTTTCGCCTGGAAGGGCTACAGGGAGGCTTTCTCTCAGTCAAGCTGCACCATTTGGATTCATGGAATGAGCGCCGCCGCGCAGCAGCGAAGCGGTACAACGAATTGCTGTCGGACTCCGGACTGACTCTGCCGGCTGAAATGCCGTACGGCCAACATGTCTATCATCTATATGTGATCCAGGCAGACGATCGTGAAGGTCTGCGACAGCAGCTGAACGCCGCCGGCATTGAAACCGGACTGCACTATCCCGTGCCACTGCATCTGCAGGAAGCGTACGCTAATCTGGGATACAGCAAAGGCAGCTTCCCAGTCTCGGAACGTTTGACTGAGCGTATTCTGTCATTGCCTATGCATCCTGGCATCAGCGATGATCAAGTCCAACACGTAGTATCGGTTGTCCTGGAGCACTGCAATGCCCAACTCTCCATCCGGTAACGCCAGCGACATGGCAGTCAGGCAGGTTGCAGCAACTTTCGGTCGCCGCGAGACCCGACCCGATCCAGCCTGGGAACAGGATTTCGCGGCCTGGCTGAAGTCCGCTCGTAGCAGGGAAGAGTTGCTGGAACTGTTTGCGCAGTATCGGGCTGGAGAGAGCGTGTTCGACAGTATGATGCGACGGGTTACGATGCGCACTCTGTGCAAGTCCGTCGGCAAGGATCTCCAGGTAGCTCCAAGCGTTGTGTTGAAACATCCGGAGACCATGGAGTTTGGGGACTCCGTTTTCATCGGTGCTCAGACCATGATTCAAGGGCGCTTCGACGGAACCTGCCGAATCGGCAATCATGTTTGGATCGGGCCCCAGGCCTACTTTGATGCGCGAGATATCATCCTTGAGGATTATGTTGGCTGGGGGCCGGGCGCAAAGGTCCTGGGCTCAGCCCATACAGCCGAACCTTTAGACGTGCCGATCATTACGACTGGATTGGTTATCCAGCCCGTCAGAGTTGGATTCGGCGCGGATATCGGAATGAACTCGAGCATCTTACCTGGTGTGCACATCGGAGCCCATTCAATAGTGGGCGCCGGATCAGTAGTCACTCACGATGTGCCTGAGTACGCGATCGTCGCAGGCGCGCCGGCTCGGGTCTTACGTTTTCGGAACCAAGAATAGTTTCTCGCAATGCAGGCCACACTTTTTGGAGGCACGATGAATCGTATTTCAGAAGCCCGGTTTTTAGTGACTGGTGGCGCTGGATTTGTAGGGAGTGCCATCGTTGACCAGCTTCTTGATGCAGGAGCGGCGGAAGTTCGCGTACTCGACAATTTCGTTCGGGGCACTTGGGGCAATCTGTCTGCAGCTCTCGAGACAGGCCGAACGAATGTGATCGAGGGCGACATCCGGGATATACCGTTGGTCGATCGAGCGTGCGAAGGAGTAGATTATGTTTTCCATGAAGCTGCATTGCGAATCACGCAGTGTGCCGACGTTCCTCGGGAAGCGGTCGAAGTTCTGATCGGCGGAACGCTTAACGTTCTGGAATCTGCGGTTCGCCATGGAATCAAAAAGATTGTCGCTGCTTCCTCCGCATCGGTCTACGGTGAGCCCTCCTATCTGCCTATTGACGAACGCCATCCCTTTAACAATCGCACCATGTATGGCGCTGGAAAAATCGCCGGTGAACAGCTGTTGCGGGCGTACTTCACTGCCTCGGGCCTGCCCTACGTGGCATTCCGATATTTCAATGTGTATGGTCCCCGCATGGATACGGTGGGAGTTTATACCGAAGTAATGATTCGATGGCTGGATGCAATTGAAGCGAACCAGCCGCCTCTGATCTTCGGGACCGGCGAGCAATCCATGGATTTCGTTTACGTTGGAGATGTGGCACGAGCAAACCTGCTGGCGCTGGAGAGCGACGTGACGGATGAAGTATTCAATGTGGGCACCGGCGTCCAGACCAGCCTCAAGGAACTGTGCGACTTGATCCTTAAGCTAGACAACTCATCGCTGAAACCAGAATATCGGGAGGCTCGAAAAGTAGGGAACGTGCAAGCGCGCAGAGCCGCGGTGGAGAAAGCGAAAAAGATGCTGGGATTCAGCAGCGAAGTTACGCTGGAACAGGGTTTGCGCGAATTAACTCAATGGAAGCGAGCGATGAAGGCCGCTGCAGTCGCCGTGGAGGCCATATGAATACGCTGACGCCGATCAAGACCATTCCGGTGGCCCGCCCCTCGATCGGGGTGGAAGAGGAGAAGGCCGTTCTGGAAGTGCTTCGCAGTGGCTGGTTAGCACAAGGCGCGAGAGTCGCGGAGTTCGAGAAGCGTTTCGCGGAGTACGTTGGCGCGGCCCACGCCGTAGCCGTATCCTCCTGTACGACGGCTCTGCACCTGGCGCTGCTCTCAGCGGGCGTCCAGCCCGGCGATGAGGTGCTGTGCCCCAGCTTGTCTTTCATTGCGACAGCTAACTCGATTCGGTACGCGGCAGCAACTCCCGTCTTCGTGGATATCGATCCTGCTACCTACAACATGGACCCTGATTGCATGGAGCACGCGATCACGGATCGCACCCGCGCGATCTTAGTGGTTCACCAAGTCGGCTTGTCTTCCGCTCTCAGCGAGATCCTTGAAATCGCCACCCGCCATGGACTGGTGGTGGTGGAAGATGCGGCCTGCGCCATCGGCTCTGAATACAATGATCAGCGCATTGGATTGCCTCACTCCGCGATGGCTTGTTTCAGCTTTCATCCTCGGAAGATTTTGACAACTGGGGAAGGAGGGATGATTACAACCGCAAATGAAGAGCTAGCTGTCCGCATTCGTAAGCTCCGCCAGCATGCGATGACGGTTTCGGATCTGACCCGGCACAGTTCCATGCAGGTTGTCACGGAAAGCTACGATGAAGTTGGGTATAACTATCGGATGACCGACCTCCAGGCGGCTCTTGGAATAGTGCAATTACAGCGGTTAGAGGACATGCTTGCCCGGCGACGTTGGCTAGCCGCCCGCTACTCCGAACAGCTATCGCAAATGGAGTGGCTCGTTCCCCCCGTTGTGCCCGCGGGTTGCCGACATAACTTTCAATCGTATATGGTGCGTTTGAATAGTGATTCTCCCATCAGTCGTGATGACCTGATGCAGCGATTACTTGACCGCGGGGTTTCGACACGCCGAGGTATCATGGCGACACATCGCGAAGCCCCCTACCGCGACGCTAGATGGAGCAATCAATTGCCCCAAACAGAGTACATAGCGGATAACACCATCATTCTTCCTCTCTTCTACGCAATGGCCGAGGAAGAGCAGGATTACGTAATTGACTGCATAGCGAAGGTCAGGCAGTAGTTAGTTCACTCCCCCGTACCCAAGCAACATCGCAACTGGCATTAGCGTTATCTACCCCTGTTGTTGAGCCCAGCCCCCCACTTTTAAGCCAAGATAAACAGCTCATCATTCCAGAGCTTATGAAATCAGCAGAATCAGGAGAGTGACTTGTGAATTCGAGGCGCGCGAGTAACGGTATCAGTGCCCTGGTTGTGCCGGCGTCGCCAGCCACAGCCGACGATCGTATTGTCCTGAACGGCGAATCGTTTCAGCGGATGCTGGCGCTGGAACGAAAGCGAAGCGAACGATCCAGAAAACCTTTTCTGCTCATGCTGGTCGATTTGGGTGAGCGGCTGCCCTCGGCGAGCAATGGCAAGGCATCGAATGACATTGTCTCAGCGCTGTCCTTGTCGACGCGAGTCACGGACGTCATCGGCTGGTACAAGGATGATTCTGTTATTGGAATCTTATTCACCGAAGTCGTCATTGAAGATCGCAGCTCGATCATGGGCACGATGATGACTAGGATCAGTGCCATGCTCGGTAAGGCTTTGAGTCCCGAGCAGCTTAATCAAGTCAGCATTTCTCTCCATCTCTTTCCGGAGGAGTGGGACTTTGACATTCGTCACCGCCCCAGCAACCCGACACTGTACCCTGACTTGTCAAAACTCGAAAAGCGCAGAAAAAACTCTTTTGCGGTCAAGAGACTAATGGATATTCTGGGAAGTGGCATAGCGTTGACTTTCTTCGCGCCTGTTTTATTGCTGATTGGTGCTGTGATCAAGATGTCCTCAAAGGGGCCAGTGTTTTTTAGGCAGCAACGCATCGGGCAGCACGGCGAACCGTTTACGTTCTTGAAGTTCAGAACGATGCAAGTCAACAACGATCCCGGGCTCCACAGGGAATACGTTCAAAAGCTGATCGCAGGACAAGCCGATCCAGCTCCGTCAAACGGCAATGGCCACGGCGTATACAAGATCAAGAGCGATCCACGGGTGACCCGAGTCGGCGCGTTTTTGCGTAGGACAAGCCTCGACGAGCTTCCTCAGTTAATCAACGTGCTAAGGGGAGAGATGTCGCTGGTTGGTCCCAGGCCGCCAATTAAGTACGAAGTCGATGCTTACGACATCTGGCACCGGAGCCGCTTACTGGAAGCCAAGCCAGGCATCACTGGACTCTGGCAGGTGAACGGGCGCAGCCGCGTCAAGTTTGACGAAATGGTTCGTTTGGATATTCGATACGCCCGGACTTGGTCCATCTGGCTCGATATTAAAATCCTTCTTCAGACGCCACATGCCGTGCTTCTCGGCGAAGGCGCGTATTAACCCGCGCGCTCTTCGTCTAAGCATTACCCCAGTTATAAACAAATTATGGCAGCGACTTCCGAAACCTTATCTGTGTGCTCTGAAGAGTGCTCCTCTGAAACACCTGGTGTGCAGGTGAAAGAGAAGGACAGTTACGGAGAAATTCTAAAGTCGTCAGTACTGGTCGGCGGTTCATCGTTACTAAATATTGCAATGGGCGTTGTCCGCACAAAGGCGATGGCATTGCTGCTCGGTCCGTCCGGGTTCGCTCTGTTTGGACTCTACGGATCGATCGCTGACCTTACGCAAAGCATTGCCGGCCTCGGTGTGAACAGCAGTGGTGTTCGGCAGATTGCCGAATCTATTGGCAGCGGAGACAACGGACAAATTGCGCGCACTGCCGCCGTTTTGCGGCGCACATCTATTGTTCTCGGAAGCCTGGGAGCGGCGCTTTTATTGCTGTCTTCCCGCCTGGTTTCCAAAGTGACGTTTGGCAGCGAGAAACAGGCGTACGCTGTCTCCTTGTTGTCAATTGTGGTGTTTCTTCGCTTGATCTCGGCGGGCCAGGGGGCCTTAATTCAAGGCACGCGTCGTATAGCTGAGCTTGCCAAGATGAGTATCCTAGGGGCATTGTTCGGAGTCTTCACGAGCATCCCGTTGGTTTACTTTTTCCGAGAGAAGGGAGTAGTCCCGTCGCTGATCAGCGTGGCTGCGATGACAATTCTTACCTCTTGGTGGTATAGCCGAAAAATAGCCGTTGAAAAAACTGCTGTCACTCTGTCGCAGGTGCGCCAAGAAACATCGGCGCTTTTAAAGTTAGGATCGGTTTTCATGGCGAGTGGGTTCATGACGATGGGAGTAGCCTACTTTGTCCGAATCACAGTTCTCCACAGCATAGGCTTTACGGCAACAGGTTTGTACCAATCTGCATGGAATCTCGGCGGCTTTTATGTCGGAATTATCCTGCAGGCGATGGGAGCGGACTTTTACCCGCGTCTGACTGCTAGCATCAGCAACAATAAGGAATCGAATCGACTGGTGAACGAGCAGACGATTGTCGGCCTCTTGGTTGCGGGCCCGGGGGTGCTTGTGACTCTGACTTTCGCGCCGCTGGTAATTGCTGTGCTTTACTCTGCCAAGTTCGGTGCGGCAGTCGGCGTCCTTCGGTGGATATGCCTTGGAGCTACACTGCAGGTGATTACTTGGCCCATGGGTTTTATAGCCGTTGCGAAAGGGCGCCAAGGCATCTTTTTCTTTAGCGAATTCGCTTGGACTGTTGTTGCCATTGCCTTGGCATTATTCTGCGTAAAGCACTATGGACTCGAAGGAGCCGGAATCGCCTTCTTTGGCTCTTACATCTTTCACGCCATTCTGACCTACCCTATTGCGCGCTACCTTACTGGTTTTCGGTGGTCTATTGCGAGCATGCGGACTGGGATTACGTTTTCCCTACTGATCGGCCTCGTTTTCGGGGGATTCTACGTTTTGCCGCTTCTATGGTCAATTGGCTTAGGAGCGGCCGCTGCACTGGCAAGCGCGGGTTACTCTATCAGAGTGCTTTCTACCTTAATCTCGCCAGAGCAGATTCCGCGTCCGCTGCGTCGATTGCTCGCACGGAAGACCTATTATCCGTCAGAAGCGTAAAACACATGCTTGGCTATTTGCGAAACGATACTTAAAAGGAAACTACCGAAGATGAGCTCAGTCGATGTCATCGTTCCCTGTTACCGTTACGGGCATTATCTGCGTGAGTGCGTAACCAGCGTTCTCAAGCAATCCATTCCCGAACTTCGGGTTCTGATTATTAATGATGCCTCTCCAGATGATACAACTGAAGTCGCAACTCATCTCCTCAAAGAAGATCCGCGCGTCACTTATCTGCAACATGCAACAAATAAGGGGCACATCTTCACCTATAATGAGGGAATTGAGTGGGCTTCTGCCGACTATCTTTTGCTATTGTCGGCAGACGACTACCTGTTGCCAGGTGGACTGAGGTGCGCGACTGACCTCATGGATGCACATCCGGAGGTCGGCTTTACTTTTGGTAATGTAATCGAACTAGACGAAACCGGAACGGCGACTGAAGTCAGGAATTACCTCAATGAGGATAACGAAAAGGATTGGCGCATTTTGAAAGGATTGGAATTCATTGAACTAAGTGCACAACATAATATAGTTAGAACACCTACGGCGGTGGTGAGAACAGGACTGCAGAAGAGCTTGGGCGGATACCGCCCCGAATTGCCACACACTGGCGACATGGAAATGTGGTTGCGATTTGCCGCGTATTCCTCCGTTGGCATGCTAGAGAGATATCAAGCTGTTTATCGGCGACACTGCACAAATATGTCGTCTGGATACATGGTGAACTGTTGGTTGCCGGATCTCAAGCAACGGAAAGCCGCTCTTGATTGTTTTTTCCAGACATGTAGCGAAGTTCTGCCCAACGTTACAGAGATTCGTGGCAGGTTGTTTCGTTCGCTTGCTTCCGATGCGGTGCGCTTCGCCAGCACGGCATTTAACGAAGGCGACTTGAGCCTTTCTGAGCAGCTTTCCTCGTTCGCTCTCGCTGTGTGCCCTGATATTAAACAGTCTTCGTCCTGGAAGAAATTCAGCTGTAAGCGATTTGTGGGTTCCAGAGTGTGGACAGTAGTTCGACCCGTAGTGGCTAAGGCGCGGAAGTCAGTGCTGAAATCAAAGTCAACCATGGCGTCGGCGGCCGAATCCCCCGTTTGCGGACGGGCGCCAAGCTCGAGGGAGACGAAAAGCGTGCTATTTGTCACAAGGTCCTTTGAATATGGAGGGGCCGAGAAACATCTTATCGCACTGATAAATAGCTTCGGACGTTCCCCGGTTAAACTCTCTATGTTTTGCTTACAAGAGGATTTCCACTTCTATACGAGGCGGCTGAACCAGAACGGCACTCACCAGGTGGACATCAAATGCATGCTGCAGTTAGATGCGTGTAGAGGGCTGAAATCCACGATTGCATGGTTGCGAGCCCTTAGACACGCAAGGCCAGATGCTGTGGTGTTTGTCTATGGATCATTCTGGGCCTTACCTTGGCATGTATCCATTGCCGCCTGGCTCGCTGGAATCCCTCGGCGGTTTGCCATCGCCCACCTTGCACCTCCACCTCCTCCGGCGAAAGCGCGGTCGTTCCGCCGTACCATGTACTCAATGAGACGCATTCGTCACTTGTTGGGAGTGAGGTTAGCGAGCTTATGTTACACCACAATTATTAGCGTGAGTACTGCAGTACGAGACGCTCTGATACGAGATTATAACTATCCTTCAAGTAGAGTGGTGACTGTCCATAATGGCGTATTTGTCAGTGAGTTTAGCCGAAATGACGGTAGGGGATTGACCGTGAGGACGAGCATTGGGTGTACTCCAGAGGAGTTTCTTCTGGTCTGCGTAGCCAGGCTGAATGAACACAAACGGATCGATATCCTTTTATCTGCACTAGCCCGGCTATTGCGCGAGGGTGTGCGCGTCAAATGCGTGATCGTGGGTGATGGTCCCCTAAGAAGCCAACTAGTAGAGCAAGCAAGAACTCTGAAGTTGAGTGGGTACGTCGTGTTTGAAGGATTCAAAGAAGATATCTATCCTTACTTACAGGCCGCGAATGCGTTTGTGCTCACTTCATCGAAGGAAGGGTTTGCGCTTGCTATCCTTGAGGCAATGGCTTGCGGATTGCCGTGCGTGGTGACCAATGTTGGAGGCAACGCCGAAGCTATAACTGATAAGGTTCATGGTCTTCTTGTTTCTCCAGAGTCTGTGAACGAGGTGGCTGATGCCATTTCATATCTTATAAATCACCCGGAAGAACGCGCGCGGATGTCGGAATTGGCCAAGAGGCGAGCGCGCGATTCATTTAGATGGGAAGGTAAGCTAGCTGAAATTCGGAACATCGTCCTGGGTTAGAGTGCGCCGGAGCTGATTGTGTTGGGGAGAAACTTGGGCGGAGTGCAGGCGAGATCATACTGAATGTACCTTGAACTCGCGGAATTGGCTGACCAGGTATGAGCATGAAAGTGTTAAAGTTAAACCAAGGGAGCATAAGATGCAAATCTCAGTTATTGGCGCAGGTTATGTTGGCCTGACAACGGCCGCTTGTCTCGCGGAACTCGGGCACCGTGTATTTTGCGGTGAAGCCGATGTAAACAAACTTGACAACCTCATTGCCGGCTATCTGCCTTTTTTCGAGCCGAATCTTGAGCAAATAGTCGGGCGCACGCGGGGAACGGGACGTCTGGAATTTGGCAGCACGGAAGAGGCAATCGATCGCGGGCATGCCATTTTCATCTGTGTCGGAACGCCTCCTCTAGAAAATGGCGACGCAGATCTTTCTGCGATCGAGACAGTAGCTCGCACAATTGCCAAGCGGGCGCATGGCTATCGGTTACTGATCGAGAAGAGCACGGTCCCAGTGCAAACAGGCTGTCGGTTGCGACGATACCTCACCCTGCACAAGTCGAACCAGCTGAAGTTTGACGTGGTGTCGAATCCTGAGTTCCTGCGCGAAGGTTCCGCTGTCGAAGATTTCTTTCATCCCGACAGAATTGTAGTTGGCGTTGACTGTGAGCAGGCGGCTGAGCAGATGCGGGAAATTTATGAACCAGTGCTGAACGGTACGGTGGACTGTCCGGTGCACACGAACTGTGATAGCCGTAAGCAGGCGCGGTTTATTGTTACGGACACGAATAGTGCAGAGATGATCAAGCACGCCTCTAACTCTTTCTTGGCAACCAAAATTTCCTTCATCAACATGGTGGCTGATTTATGTGAGGCGGCGGATGCCGACATAAGTAAGGTTGCAGAGGGCATCGGATTGGATACGCGCATTGGCGCGTCATTTCTGAAGCCAGGAATAGGTTTTGGCGGTTTTTGCTTTCCAAAAGACTTGCAGGCGTTTGTGCGGATCGCCGAGACGTTCGGTTGCGATTTCGGCTTGCTTAAGGAAGTCGAGTGCATCAACCAGGATCGCATCGACAAATTTGTACAAAAGGTCAAGAAAGAGCTGTGGGTTCTGCGCGGAAAGCGGATCTGTGTTTGGGGATTGGCCTTTAAACCTGACACTGACGATGTTCGCTTCGCTCCCGCGCTCTCAATTATCCGTCAACTGCTAGCCGAGGGTGCGCGCGTCCAAGCCTACGACCCGAAGGCAATGGAAAGAGCTAAAAAGGAGATCCCAGAGGTGACCTACTGTCAAGATGTCTACGAGGCAGCCGAAGGAGCAGACGCCATTGTAGTTTTGACTGAGTGGCTGGAGTTTCGGATGGTGGATTGGACCCGCCTCGTCACTCTCGTGGAGAGAGCGTTGATCATCGATGGACGAAATACGTTAGTTGTTGAAGATGTTTTATCTCACGGCTTCCAATATGTTGGAATCGGTGGAGCATGCCGCATGCCGGAGATGGCGTCATCGCTCGCTCGCGTCTAGCCCGCGGCAGTCCGCCTCAGGTCTTAGAGCACCACTTCAGAGGAGTTGATCGTGAAACTATCTATCGTGATTCTCTGTTGGAATGACTTAAAAATGATCGGTAATTGTCTGCGTTCCATCTACCGTGAAACGGCTGATATCGATTTTGAGGTGATCGTCTCCGACAACGGCTCGACCGACGGCTCGATAGAATTCATTAACCACAACTACCCGCGTGTTCAAGTAATCGAGAATGGTGGAAATCTCGGGTTCGCAACCGGAAATAACGTCGGTATTGCTCGAAGCAGCGGCCAGTACGTTCTCATTCTGAATCCCGATACGATAATCCACGACGGTGCGCTTGAGAAGTTGGTAGCATTTGCCGACGGTCGACCCGAAGCGGGGGCATTCGGATGCCAGGTCTTGAATCGTGACGGTTCGCATCAAGGTCCGGCCCGGCCGTTTCCTACTATATGGAGGGATTGGATTGCGGCTTTGTATCTACGGCCGCTGGCATATTTGTCGGATCTCTTCATTTCGGATACCTACACTGGATGGAAAGGCGAGACAGAGCGGGTGATCGACTGGCAGTCCGGTTGTTGCGTAATGTTCCGCAGCCGCGTGCTGAAGACTTTGGGGGGATTCGACGCTCAATTTTTTTATCACTTTGAAGAAGTCGATTTGTGCCGGCGCGTCTGGAACGCCGGATACCCCATCGTCTACACTCCGCGGGCGGTGATTACGCATCTAGGCGGGCAGTCCGTCAACCGTTTTCCAATACGGTTTGAGCTAGAGAAATATCGCAGTCGTTACCGGTACTTCTACAAGCATTTCGGTACGAAGGGAGCACGGCGCTGCCGGCACACGGTTCTGGCGTGGATCAGAACTCGTCAGATTGGATGGAGCCTGTCGGGCCTGTTCTCCTCATCGGAGAGATTGAACGACCGGTTGAAAATGTATCGTTTGACGGCGGAGTGGAATAAGAAAGTAGACCCAGTGCGTTTCGTGGAGAGCGGCGAGGAACCGGACGTTGTGAAACAGATGGCAGTGCAGTCGCCCTGAAAACCTTTCCTAGAGTCACGCAATCGGATCACATCTGCAGAAACAGGGGGATTAAATATGTGCGTTTCATTGGTGACGGGCGGTGCCGGATTCATGGGATCTCACGTAGTGGAGTACCTGCTCAAAGCCGGCCACAGGGTGGTCGTGCTGGATGACCTGAGTGGCGGCTTCGTGGACAACGTCCCCCAGGCCGCTGACTTTGTGGAGGGTTCGGTACTCGATTACAAGCTACTGCACCATCTCTTTGAAAAATACAATTTCACCTACGTTTATCACCTCGCGGCGTACGCCGCGGAGGGCCTCAGTCACTTCATTAAACGATTCAACTATCAGAACAATCTAATCGGTTCAGTAAACCTCATCAATGAGTCGGTAAACCAAGATGTGAAATGTTTCGTGTTCACCTCCTCCATTGCAGTTTACGGAGCAGGGCAGACTCCGTTGACGGAAGACATGATTCCCATGCCGGAAGATTCGTACGGAATCGCCAAGCTGGCGGTTGAGCAGGAGCTCAAAGTCAGTCATGAGATGTTCGGATTGGAGTACGTTATCTTCCGCCCCCATAATGTCTACGGGGAGAAACAGAATATCGGCGACCGATATCGTAACGTGGTAGGCATCTTCATGAACCAGTTGCTCAAGGGAGAGCCTATGACAATCTTCGGAGATGGCAACCAGCAACGCGCCTTTACCCATATCAACGACGTGGCGCCGATCATTGCAAATTCCGTGACTCTTCCTGCAGCACGCAATGAGGTATTCAATGTAGGCGCGGATTTCCCTTACACGGTGAATGATTTGGCGCAGTGCGTTGCCCACGCTATGGGCAAGGAATGCCGGATGAAGTACTTGGATCCGCGGAACGAGGTCAAAGTGGCATTTTCCGATCACGGAAAGGCTGAGCGGGTCTTCGGAGCGGGCAAGAGGGTGGCATTATCCGATGGAATAAAAGCTATGGCTGAGTGGGTCAAACAACATGGCGCGCGTGAGAGCAGCGTCTTCGAAAACATCGAGATTGTGAAAAATATGCCGCGTAGTTGGGCCGTGACTATCCAAGATGTAACTGTACCCTCATGATTCGGACCTCAGTTGAAAATGTCTCGATGAGCGCTCACCCCGTGCAACAGCACCGTCGCAAACTAAGAGTATGCATGCTGGCGTACGCTTTCTATGCATGGCGGCAGTATTAACAACAGCATCGGCTCTGTGCGTGAACAACCCCTTGTCGTTTACTCTCCTCGATTGAATCCGGTAGACGTTCACGTGGTTGAGAACCTCAAATTTGGGTAGACGGTCGTCGCGGCTTAGTGCGATCACCTCCACCATGCCTCCCGTTTCGCAAGAGCGGTATCACGTCGAGAATTGTGAGCGGGACCCAGAGAAGGCGTTTGCGGTGAACGCCTTCGGAGCACGGCAGGTTGCAATAGTGACAGCCAAGATGGGAGCGCTGCTCATTCACGTCAGTACAGATTATGTGTTCGACGGAAGCAAAGGCAAACCGTACCTTGAGGATGACGCATCCCTCAATGTGTACGGCAACACGAAATTGGCAGGCGAGTACTTTGTTCGGAGCCTTAATCCGAAGCACTTTGTACTTCGTACGTCACTTTACGGAAAGCATGTATGCAGGGCCAAGGGAGCAGAATTTCATAGATCTCATGCTTAAACTGGCGCGCGAACGGGGACCGAGTGCGAGTAGTGGACAGCGAGTTCGTGAGTGCCACCTGCACTTTGGATTTGGCCCGACAAATAGTCACGTTGAGCTGCAGCGATGCTTTCGGTCTTTATCATGCTACTGCAGAAGATAGCTGCTCGTCGTATGAATTTGCGCGTGAATATTCTCGGTACTGGCCTATCAGTGCAACTAGAAACCGCCTCACCGGCGGAGTTTCCCGCGAAGGTTGCTCGGCCACGCTATTCAGTGCTCCAAAATCGCAGCCTAAAAACCCATGGTTTGAACGTGTTTGAACCCTGGCAAGCTGGACTTCACAACCATCTGCGCCAGGCATTCGAAGCATATGTAACGTATCTTAGATAACTCGCAATTCAAAGCTCGTCACAAAATCACTTTCTCTTCCGGAGGGTAACGTCTTGAGTACAAACAGAAAGGTAGTCGTCATCGGACTGGGCGAAATTGGCAAGCCCCTGCTCCAGTTGGTTTCCGAACGTTACGACGTCGTCGGTGTGGATGTCGCGCCGGTGGGGCCGCTCGATCACGTTGATGTAATGCACGTCTGCTACCCCTTCCAGATTAAGGACTTTATTGGCGAGACGGCCCGGTACATCGCGCTTTTCAAGCCGGCACTGACCGTGATCAACAGCACGGTCGCTGTCGGGACTACCCGAGCCGTCGCCGTCCGAACCGGCACCGCGGTAGTTAACAGCCCAGTGCGCGGCAAGCATGCTCACATGCTAGAAGAGCTTCGCATGTATACGAAATTTATAGGTTCGGTTAATTCGGCAGGAGCGGAAAAAGCCAAGGAGCATTTCGAGGCGCTGGGGCTGAAAACGAAAATCCTTGCTTCGCCGGAAGCGACCGAACTGGCCAAATTGACTGAGACCACATTCTTCGGCCTGATCATCGCTTGGGCGCAGGAGTTGGAAAGGTATTGCGACGAATCCGGGCAAGATTATCAGGAAATCACTTCGTTCTACGACGAAATCAAGTACTTTCCACCCGTCAGATTTTTTCCTGGAGTGATCGGCGGTCACTGTGTAATGCCAAACATCGAAATCCTCAGCAAGCTTAGGCATTTTGTGGTGCTCGAAGCGATTCAGGCCTCGAACCGAATGAAGATCGACAGGGAAACGCAAGGCAAGGGCGCAGCAGCGGCCCCATCCCCGACCAGGTTGGTTGAAAGAGTCGCGCAGTAGGTGTTGAACGTGAGCACGAAAACTACTTTCAGAGAACATAGCGGTCCGGCAGTAGCGGACTATGCGCCCATTCCGAGTCCGACAGATTCCAAGCATTCGACTCTAGTGGCCGGACCAGCACTTCGTGGAAAACGGATAGGCATGGTAGTCTTGTCTTCTTATCCCGACGACCCGCGGCCCCGGCGTGCTGTCGAGGCGCTCGTCAAAGAAGGAGCACACTTGGATTTGATTTGCGCGGACGATGAAAGATCACCGAAGCGTGAACGTTTGGTGGATCTGGAGATCTTCCGTATCCCAATTAGACATCATCGAGGGGGTAAGCTTTCCTATGCCTACGAGTATTCGGCCTTCGTTCTGATGTCTGCAGGCATCCTCGCTTGGCGCTCGCTCTGGCGCAGCTATGACCTCATCTACATACACAACATGCCTGACATTCTTGTCCTCAGTGCGTTGCTACCCAAAGCGCGGGGGGCCAAGGTGATCCTCGATCAGCACGACCCCATGCCCGAACTCATGATGACGATATTCGATCTTGAGGAGAACAGCTTTGGAGTTCGCCTCATACGCAAACTCGAGAAGTGGAGTATGGTGTGCGCAAATTTGGTGATTACCGTAAATGTGGCTTGTAAACGGATCTTCGCCGCTCGTAGTTGTCGTCCGGAGAAGATCGGGATCGTTATGAATTCACCCGATGGCGAAGTTTTTCCGTACAGGGAAGCGCGTTCTTATCCGGTGTCGGAAGCTTCCGGGAGACCCTTCGTGATCATGTATCATGGCTCGCTCGTCAAGCGAAATGGTCTCGAAGTCGCGGTGGACGCACTCGCACGAGTTCGTGAGATTGTTCCCAGCGCGGAACTTAGGATTTATGGATCCAAAACGGATTATCTTGAGGGCGTTCTAGAATCTGCCTCCAAGCACCGCCTCGATGACGCAATTCGCTTTCTGGGACCCAGACGACTCGAGGATCTTGCAAGCGAAATTGAACAATGTGATCTCGGCATCATTCCGAACTATCGGAACGCATTCACCGAGATTAACACGCCCACTCGTATTTTCGAGTATTTAGCCTTAGGTAAGCCAGTCGTCGCTCCGCGCACATCGGGTATCCAGGACTACTTCGGCCCGGAATCGCTCTTCTTTTTTGAACCTGGCGACTCAAAAGAACTCGCCGAGCAAATCGCGTATGTATATGCCCATCGCACGCAAGCGATTGAGACCGCCGAGCGAGGGCAGCAGGTATACCTGGCGCACACATGGGCGCGGGAGAGACAGATCTTGGTGAATCTTGTCAGCGGGCTTCTGAAAGAGAACTGCGGAGCCGCATGAGTGAACTCCGTGTGTGGGAGTCCTCGGGTTTATGAGACCTGGCGAGTCCTCGAAGACAGTTACCCCGCTCTTGGATAGACCAGCGGTACATCAAGACATTGCGGTACGCACGCATATGGAAGTGCGCTTGTGCATCGCGTCGGAGATACTGCGGCCGCCGATGACAACGCATGTTTCTTCTCGCACGAACGCTGCCATGTCTGACAACCGAGAAACTCGCCAATCCGCTAACAGGAAGTATGTGCCTGTCTCGCCGGTGCGGGATGAGGAGTAGTACATCGCCAAAACCCTCCAGTCGGTAATCCGCCAGACTATACGGCCAGCGAAGTGGAAGAATCTGTTTCAAGGCTGGATGCTCATCACTTGAGTGCAAGCACCGATCAGGGTGCTGGTCTTGCTGAACGTGGCCGCCACTGCCGCTGAAGAAACCGTTTTCGATTCTTTCGTTGTCCCGATATCACGTTTCTATGTGTCAAATGCACTTGTGCCACGTCGCGGGAGGTTCGTAACCTTAGCCCATGCCTAGATACGCAATCATCACTCCAGTTTTCAATGAAGCTGAGTTCGTTGGTCCCATGATTGCGTCGGTTCTGCGTCAAGACGCGATGCCTGCGAAGTGGATCTTCGTGGATGACGGCTCGACGGATGGGACTGTTCAACTCCTGCACCATCTCGCATCGCTCTCTGGCTTGATCGAAGTGGTGCGCTTGCCGACCAAAAGTCAACGTCGTCCCGGCGGGGAAGGAATCATCCAATACGCGCTGCAGCGCCTGAATCTTGATGATTACGATTATCTGGCCCGGTTTGACGCCGATCTGCTGTTTGACAAAGATTACATGCTTCGCCTGTTTCAGGAGTTCGACAAAAATCCCAAACTGGGAATAGCGGGCGGCGAGCTTTTCATTGAGCGCCACAACGGAATGCTCCAGCCGGAGAAGCAACCAGTAACCCATGTGCGCGGAGCCTTGAAGATGTATCGCATGGCCTGCTTTAAGGACATCGGAGGTCTCGCGGCAGACATGGGCTGGGACATGATTGACGAAACCTATGCTTGGATGAAAGGCTGGGAGACGAGAAGTTTTCCTCAGTGCCAAGCTATCCATCGGCGCCCCACCGGGGGAGGCATTTCGCGCCTGCGTTACTTCTGGCAAAACGGCAGAGCTGAGTATTTGAGTTGGGGAGATCCTCTGTTTGTCCTGCTGAAAGCTGCAAAGATATTTGTGCTGGACAGGGCGCCGATGGGTGCACTCTCCTTTACCGCTGCCTTTCTCTCGTGTTATGCCCACGGCGTTTCTCGACTGCAGGAACCTCAATTCGTTGCTTGCCGCCGCAAATATCACAGAAGCCGTCTGCGTTCCTGGTTTACCGCTCCGCGGCATGAGCAAACGTGGTGCGAGCAAGCAGCAATACGATCTGTGGCAGGGCAAAGAACGGACGACTGCTGACTACCCCTGTCGAGAGCAGCCAATTACAGCTTGCTCAATAAAATGTTGTATGTAGATACCAACACGTGGCTGCCTGACGACCTGTTGATCAAAGCAGATAAGATGACGATGGCCAATTCTGTGGAACTCCGTGTTCGGTTGCTCGATCACAAAGTCTTGGAGTTTGCGGCGCGGTTGCCGCGTAACCAGAAGATTCGCTGGTTGACGATGAAGTACCTAGCCAAGAAGGCGCTGAAGCGCCGAGTCCCGGAAGCCATTTTGCGCCGACGTAGGGCGGGATTTCCGGTGCCTTGCCGTCTGTGGCTGCGAGCTAGTCTGCGGGATTGGCTTAGTGAAATATTGCTACATCGCCGGACGCTCAGCCGGGGCTACTTTCAGAAGGCTATGGTTGAAAAACTAATTAAGCACAGCCTGAATGGCGCCGACTATAGTAAAGAACTCTTTGTACCCGTGGTCTTCGAGTTATGGCATCGGACATTCGCGGATGGGGGCTTAGTTGCGAGCTCGGCAGAAATCGGGCCCCTGGCCGTTCCGTCGTCGCATGTTGGACTTAGCCAGCCGAGTGGAGTTGCGTGATCGGCGTACTCTCAAAAGACACTGAGGGACGGGCGGTGCAGGAGTTCTTTCAGCTATTCAAAACGCCCTGGGAATTCTGTGTTCCACGCAAACACTACGATCTTGTCATCGTGACTCGGGAGGAAATACCACAAGACCTGAGTGCCGGTGCACTCGTGATTTACAATTCACACGCGATCGGATTCGATGATGCGTTTGGTTTGATGACGACGTCACGAAGAAGATGCGGCCGGGTAGAATGGCAGGGTATCGAGTTCCCCGTCTACGGAGATCTGGCGGTCTTTCAATCGGCGGGCGAGCCGTTCGTAAGGCTAAGGCAAACGTTCGAGGTTGTGGGGAGCCTGCTTCGAGGTACCGAGCGCCCAACGGTACGCATCGGAATTGATCTGTTTTACGAAGTTGCCCTCTTGCTAACCGAAGGGCAGCCAGCAGAAAACGCGCGAGTCGCGACCTTAGATATGCACATTTCGCTGCTTCGAGCGATCATGGTGCGTCTGGAGGTTCCATTCGTTGAGGTGCCGCCTGCACCGGCCGGCTATGACTTTATGGGATGTCTGACACACGATGTTGACTTTGTTGGCATACGTGATCACAAGTGGGATCGCACCATGTGGGGGTTCCTTTATCGGGCCACGGTTGGTTCGTTGCTGAATGCCTTAGCAGGCAGACTTCCGCGGTCCAAATGTCTTCAGAACTGGGCGGCTGCTTTTTCTCTCCCGTTGGTGCATCTCGGTTTCCGAGACGATTTCTGGCTGGAGTTCGATAGGTACATGGATATTGAGAGAGGGCTCGGGTCAACTTTTTTCTTCCTTCCATCCAAGAATGTCGCTGGAACGCTTGGCCCTATTTCAGCCCCCAAGTGCCGGGCTGCTAAATATGACCTGGCTAAAATAAGGGAGCAGGTCCTGGACTTGGTAAACAACGGCTGCGAAGTGGGCCTTCATGGGATTGATGCCTGGCAGGACCTCCAGAGCGCTCAATCAGAGCAGAGCCGGATTCGCGAAGTGACCGGACAATCTGACATGGGAACTCGCATGCATTGGCTTTACTGGAAGGAAGGCTCGCCGGAGACCCTCGAGGCCGCGGGATTCACGTACGATTCGACCTTTGGTTACAATGACGCCATTGGCTTCCGCGCCGGAACAACTCAGCCATTCTGCCCCTGGGGCGCTGAACGCCTGCTTGAGCTTCCGCTGAACATTCAAGATTCCGCTATGTTCTATTCGGACCGAATGATGCTGTCAGAAAACGAAGCTCTGAATGCCTGCAGGGAGGTGATTAGCTCGATGTGCTTGTTGGGCGGCGCACTTACGGTGAACTGGCATACTAGAAGTTTGTCCCCTGAGAGACTTTGGGGGGACTTCTACGCCAGGCTGTTGACGGAAATTCAGGCACACCGGGTTTGGTTTGGGACGGCCCATGAAATTGTCGAATGGTTTCGCAAAAGGCGTGCGCTACATTTTGATTCGGTGGACTTTGAAGAGAATGGCGTGCGTGTAGCGCTGAGCAGTCCCGACCGTTCGGAGTTCGCGTTTACCGTGAGAATTCACCATCCTAAGTTCGTCTCGGGTGAATCGGGATTTCCCCTTTGTATGCCAGTCCATACGGATAATCAGTGGAGCGGTGAAGAAGTCCTGGAAATACCTTACTGATGGCGCAATCGACCTTGTACCTTAGGCCCTGTCCTCTTGAGTGTTGTTCAGGGGCAGGGCCCGTGTTAGTTTTGAACTTGCCGAGATTGCTTTTGCGTGCAACTAAAATCTTGGTAAAAAACACGAGAGGTCAAGGCATCCCCCATGCGCAAGACATATCGGGTAATAGCTGCGTTAATCACGGTGCTGTGCGCGTTTGGCTGTTCCGCAATGGCCGCCACGTACTATCTTGACAGTTCCGTTGCTACTTCGGGCAACGGCCAATCGTGGTCCACGGCTTGGAAGAATTTCAGCAACATCAGCGGACTCGTGGCGGGAGACACGGTGTACATTAGCGGCGGGTCCACTTCGCAGACTTACACTCTGGATTCTTGGATGCCGAGTAGCGGCACTTCTGGACGCCCTATCACCTACCAGGTTGGGCAGGATGCAGGACACAACGGTACAGTGATTTTTACGGGCGGTACTCACTGGATTGGTAACGGTAATACTGCCACCCTGCAATACATCACCATCAACGGCCTGGGTTCTGACGGCACCAACCGTATGGCAGTGCAGGGTTATAGCGACTACCCAATTTATTGCGAAAGTGGCACCAATTGCGTACACATTTCGTTTTTGCACATCAACTTTACCGAGACGGCCGGCTTTCGCTTCAGTAACTCGGCTGCCATCGAGCTAGGGTACAACAGTATCATTAAGTCTTACTGGGGATCGGATGGTACACACGACGACGTTATATGGGCATGCCAGGAATCATCTTCGGGAGCTTATGATTGTTTGATTCACGATAACTATATCTCCTATCCCGTCTATTCTGGTAATTCTGCCCTTGGCGACGACTGCATCAAATGGGGGCAGGGAATGCAGGTGTATAACAACCATTTCCACGCCAATTTAACAACCTATTCAAGCAATCAAGGCACGGCGCAACACTCTGACGGGTTTCAAGTCAATGTGTCGCATTATAAGGTGTACAACAATCTATTTGAAGACATAGGCGAATCGTTCTTCTACCATGACGACTTTGATACACCGCGCAGCATCGAGGGAATATATATATACAATAACCTGTTTGTACAGTCTCATGCCGCTGGAACCAACGTGGCGCGGGCCATCGACATTCTGCCGGAATCTAACGGTATCGGCACGAGCTTCACCGACGTTGTTGTCGCCAACAACGATTTTGTGGACATGAATGGCTTCTCATATATTATCCGCGTAGCCTCTATTACGAGCTGCACCAATTGCCACTGGCAAAACAACATTGATTATAACAATATCGGAAACTATCAGATGTCCGGATTAGTCACCCAATCCAACAACAGCACTGGTGCATCGTTTGTCAGTCACACCCAATACGCGGTCAGCACGAATAATCTTCATCTCGCCTCTAACGATACAGCCAATATCGGTCAAGGAACAAATTTATCGACCTACTTCACTACCGACAAAGATGGCGTCAGTAGACCGCAAAGTTCGGCGTGGGACATTGGAGCGTATGAATTTGTCAGTACTACTGCCCTGTCGCCTCCCACAAATCTTACTGCCACCGTTCAGTAACTATATTCTGGCTTATGTAAAGCGGCCTGAGTTAAGGCTGCCTCAGATATAATGATAGCGACTGTGCGTGAATTACTTAGGCGATTGTGCTGGCTTAGAGCCTATCGTCAGCGCAGTTGTTTTTAGTGCCAGAGTAGCTTTTACTTGTATCCGTGGGCCGAGGAAGAGCGTTTCGCTACAAAATTCGGTTAGCCATCCAGCCGAGAGTGCGGCTCATCGGCCTGCAAGAGAGTCCCGCCCGGTCTTCGTCGATGCCGATCGTCGAGATCTGTTCGCCGTGGTGCAGCCCAGGTACTTTGCACAGTGAGGTAGGATGTGTCAGCCCCGAATCCCGTTACATTTGTGGTTGCGGTCAATAACAGGGAACTGTTCGAACGCAACTTCTTAGCGTCGCCATGCTTGCGACAATCACAGGATCACCAGATCCTCATCCAGGAGAACTTCAGCTCTGCTGCTAAAGCATACAATGACGCCATCGACCGGGCCGCCAATGATCTTATCGTTTTCTGTCACCAGGACATTGTCTTGCCGGAAGCCTGGCTATCTCAATTGCAGCGTGCCCTTGACGATCTGGCAATTGCTGATCCGAAATGGGGAGTACTGGGAAGCTATGGCACGACCCAGGATGGCCGTGGCTGGGGATACGTGTACTCCTCAGGTGAAGACGTGATTGGGGAACCGCTCCAGCGACCGGTTGCAGTTCAGACTCTCGACGAGATTGTGCTGATCTTGAGAAAATCCTCGGGGTTGCGATTTGACGATTCACTTCCCCATTTTCATCTTTACGGAGCTGATATTTGCCTGAGAGCCTCGAAGAGGGGCATGAAGAGCTATGCCGTCTCTACCTTCTGCATACACAACACACACCAGACTCTGGTCCTGCCGAAGGAGTTTTACGAGTGCTGCAGGCATATCAAGCAAGTCTGGATGGACTGCCTTCCGATTCAAACCACCTGTGTCAGAATTACCAAATTCAATTGTTCACTGTACAACAGAAGAGTGAGAGAGTTTTATCTGCGGCACATCCGGCGGAGAGAATGTGGCGGGACGCGGGTTCAGGATCCTTTATCCCTTCTTGAACAATTTGCTGGTAAGGCGTAGCGGCCGCAGAGAAACGTCGATTGTGAAAGACCGAATCGACTCCGCCTAACGATGTGACTAGCTGCAGACGTCCTGCTGGACCGGCCTCCCCGAAAGTTACACCTGCAACTTTCAAAAGAATAACGGACAATAAGATCGTGGAGCCTACAGACATCAGATTCGGTGGGGGCGCAAGCCACACGATCTTGCACCCACTCGTGGCGTTGGCCTTATTTCTCGCCATAGTGCTGACATTTGTCTTGCAGCGAAAGTATGTGATCATACCATGGCTTCTGACTGTGTTTCTTATCCCTTTCGGGCAGGTCCTGGTTCTCGCTGGAGTCCACTTCACCGTCTATCGAATCGCTGTTCTTTTTGGACTCGCTCGATTAGTCATAACTAAGTCTCCCGCCAGAGCGGGCCGCCTTGCCGGCGGATTCAGTGCCATCGATAGCGCTTTCATGCTTTGTGCTCTCTCTTCGTTCGTGTCATTTTCAGTTCAGTGGATGGAGTGGCAGGCCCTCATTAAGAGCCTTGGGAATCTGCTGGACGGCCTTGGTGGGTACTTTGTTGTGAGACAGCTGATCCGGGATAAGGGCGACGTGCAGCGGGCAATTAAAGTGCTCGCCGTCATAGCGATCGTCCTCGCGATCTGCATGACCAACGAGCAGCTTACTCACAAAAATGTGTTCGGGTTGTTAGGCGGCGTGCCATTGAGCGTGCCCATACGCGATGGTAGCGCGCGTGCTATGGGATCATTTGAGGTTTATCTTACCGGCGGCGTGTTTGGTGCAACGCTTCTGCCCTTGTTTATATTGCTATGCTCAGATGCTAAGGTCAGACTCGTCGGGTTGTTAGGAATTGCCGGGGCAACCGTTATGACGCTGACGTCCAATTCCAGCACCCCGCTTCTAGCCTATGCCGCTGGCATTGTAGGGCTTTGTTTCTGGCCCCTCCGCAAGAAAATGCGCGTGCTCCGGTGGGCCCTTGCGTTGATCCTCGTGAGCCTACATCTGTCTATGAAGGCACCCGTGTGGGCCTTGATCCAGCGGGTGGATCTGACGGGCTCCTCCTCAGGCTTTCATCGGTACATGCTCGTAGACCAATGCATGAGACATTTAAGCGACTGGTGGCTTATGGGGGCCAAGAACTACAGCGACTGGGGAGTTGACCTGTGGGACCTGTCCAACCATTACGTGGGGTGTGCGGTGACCGGAGGGCTAGCGACCCTGGTGACGTTTATTCTTGTCATCTCCCGCAGCTTTGGGCGACTTGGCACGGCCAGGAGGCTCGTGAAGGGGGATCGTAAACGAGAATGGTCTCTATGGTGCCTGGGCGCCGCCCTCCTGTCTCACGTAGTAGCGTACTTTGGAGTCAGCTACTTCGACCAGATGCAGGTCGCGTGGTATGCGCTATTGGCCATCATCGGCGTTGCAGTTTCCGAAGTGGTCCCATCACGGGTCTCCCAGGTTCAAGAGGCGCTCGCGTCAAACCAAAACGCAGGGGCTGCTGTGAATTGGAACATGCTGGAGACGAATCCGTGAGTGCTAGCAGCGACGCGTTTCGGTATTGTTCGTCACACCATTGGACGCTGAGCTGATCTGTTGTACAGCCTGAACGCAGGGGATCACCGGCGACTGCGGCTGCGCTCATCGTATCCGAAGCAGCCTGTGCCAGTTGCAGGCACATGGACAACGTTCTACTGGACCCAGGTAAAAAGTTCAAACTCTGGCTCCATACACCTTGATACACGAAAATCGTGATCCTCTGACATCAACTCCTTGGGAAGCGACGAATGAGCCCTACTGTTTCTGTCATAGTAACTGTTTATAACCGCTTTGAGCTAACCAAGCGCGCAGTCGAGAGTGTGCTGGCCCAGACCCAGCCAGTTTCTGAGATAGTTCTGATCGACGACGGCTCCTTTGATGGCACTTCTGAACTGCTTCCGCAGTACCTCGCGCAGAATCCAGCGTGGCGTGAACGCGTACGTTATGTGCACCAAAACAACCAGGGTCCTGGTGCAGCGCGCAATAATGGCATTGCCCAGGTTACGGGTGAGTGGTTGGCTTTCATCGATAATGACGACCTCTGGCTCCCCCAAAAATTGGAATGGCAGTTTCGAGCACTCGATCGGTTCAGGGACCGGTGCGCAGCTTGCATTAGTGACGCCTGGTTTATGAATAACCCTCTTATGAAAATGACGCTTTTCCAACTTGCAGGGAAGCAACACAGCGAGACTATTGGGATGATTCCTGATCCTCTCAAGTACATGCTTGAAACGAATTCGGTCGTAGGTATACATCCGGTATGGCTGCAAAACGTTGTTACACGAACCGAGTTGGCTCGTCAGGTGGGCGGATTCGACCCGAAGCTCCGCTTTGGTGATGACGATGACTTTGCTTTCCGACTGGGGTGCGAAACCGACTTTTGCTTTGTTAACATGCCAATGGTTCTGATAGACCGCACGCCACCGGCGGAGCGGCATGTCGGAGTGAATCGACGCTGGGATGATGAGGATTTTCGCCTTCAGATGGAGCAATATCGCCTCGAAAAGCGTCTTGGTTTGAAGGATAAGTTTCCAGCTGAGATTCGTAAGACTATTCAAAAAAAGTTAGCGGCCGTACACAGTGGGTGGGGAAACTGGTTTCTTGAGAAGGAGGAATTTGACAAGGCCCGCCAGGCCGTAGCTAAGGCAGCGATGGTCTACCTCACGCCAAATATTGCGATAAAGTGGATCCTCACCCGATGGACACCGAAGCTAGCGAGGAAACTCGTGTTGGCTCGCGCCGAACATCGGAACCGTGAACATGTTGGTATTGGGTAAAGTACTCCGGCTCGAGTGTGTGGTATTCAGCACCAACGGCACCGAGCATATTCAGAATGGAAGCTTGTGAGCTGCTTCTCGGATATCCGCTAATCACTTAAGCATCAATTTCGAAATTCCCAACCATGTCATTGTGGTAGTTAACGAATGGAGCAATTGGTAATGACCAGCAATGACTATGTTCGCGATAGGTTAGATTCAGTTGGGACACGGAGCGGGCATGAGGTAGTGATGGTCAACGATGCCGCACCGAGGCGGGATCGCTACAATCAGAGCATTTGCCGAATCTTACCCGCTGCTTAATGGCTTCCAGAGTCGACTGCCGCACAGAGCGGCACGGGCAGTGACGATTGAAACACTATTATAATCTTGCTGGGCATGTTGCCCGCCCAAAGGCGAAAGATAGTCTTCAGGAACTGCAGCCCAAGTAATGCTCAGGCTTTTTGTTTGCGAAGACTGTATACTAACGGTCTGTGAAATGAAACGAAGGGCGGGCAACGGCTACTACGAAGCTGCTATGAGCGTATAGGCTGGATTAGCTGCGGGAGACAATGAGCGTATACGAGATCAATCCGCTGTCTGATCCAAGGTGGCCAGAATTGCTGGAACGACATCCGAAGGCATCAGTATTCCACAGTCAGGCTTGGTTGGCATCGCTAAGACACACGCACGGATATGAACCCGTTGCATTCACGACGACAGGCCCAGGAGCGCCGTTGAGGAACGGCTGGGTATTTTGTCGGATCCGTAGCTGGCTCACGGGTCGCCGCATTGTTTCACTGCCCTTTTCCGATCACTGTGATCCGCTACTTGAAGATCCTGAAGACTTGGAGGAGATATCCTGCTCCCTAAAGCGGGGTCAGCAAGAAGACCATTGCCGATATATTGAGTATAGGTTCGCATCCAAGCCGGAAGTTCCGCAGGATTTTGAAAGATACCAGGAGTTTTGCCTTCATAAGCTGGATCTGCAACCTAGCTTGGAAGATCTCTTCCATGGTCTCCAGGAAAGTTCTACCCAGAGAAAAATCAGACGTGCGGAGAGGGAGGCGCTCAGATATCAAGAGGGCAGCTCAGAAGCCCTGCTACAGCAGTTCTATCAGCTTCTTGTTCTAACCAGGCGTCGCCACCACGTTCCCCCTCAACCACGCAAATGGTTTTCAAGCTTGGTCAGTTATTTTGGAAATCAAATAAGAATCCGAGTGGCCTTCAACAAAGAAACACCAGTGGCGAGCATCATTACACTCCGCTTCAAAAACACTCTCGTTTACAAGTACGGCGGCGCGGACGATCGATTTTTTCCGCTGGGTGGCATGCAGATGCTTCTCTGGCGAGCCATCGTTGAAGCAAAGCAAAGCCAATTGCGCGAATTCGATCTTGGCCGTTCCGACCTCCAGGCAAAAGGTTTAATTGTATTCAAGGACAGAGTGGGTGCCGAGCGCAGCTCGCTATGTTACTTTCGTTATCCAGGTCAAGTCCGCTCGACAGCACTGTCCAGCGACCGCATGTTTCGCCGGAGAAAGCTCCTTTCGTACATTCCAGGCCGGGTCATCACGGCTGCCGGTCGCTTATTGTACCGGCACTTTGGCTAGCTCTGACCATTGAATTACGTCAGAACTCGAGCCATGCCGTGAGATGATTAGAAAGAGATTCTACGCATGAGCACACCTACGCAGTCCGTGATAGAAGCCTACCGATGCCCGGCAAGTTTTCTCCAAGTAGAGCTTCAGAGTGAGCTGAGCAACGATGCTGGTGTTTTTCAAGTTGGGCCACGCTTGATCTGCTATGGTTGTTCCACGAAAGGCTTTCGAAAGCAGCAAGTTGGTCCGCATCTTTATGATGCGGCCCCGCACGGAGCCGAAAGTTTTCTCCCCTTCAATCCCACAGAAATCGTCGAGAATCTCCGGCTGGAACGCTACCTCGCCACTCGCGAATCCTGGATTCGATCAAGTGGGAGGAAGACTTACTATCAGCTTCGCCCCTTTCTGCATCACTCGATACGCCGGCAGATTCAGAAGCTCCAATTGAGAGGTTGGCGTACCCGGCCCTTCCCCGGCTGGCCCGTCGACTTGACGGTGGAATGCATTCACGAACAGGTGCTTCTATTGCTGCTGCGTGCCACAGGCGCAGACCGAATTCCGTTCATTTGGTTTTGGCCACACGGCAAAGAGAGTTGCGTCATCATGACACACGACGTGGAGGGTGAAGCGGGAAGAAATTTCTGTCCTGAGTTAATGGATCTCGACGATTCGTACGGAATTAAGGCGTCATTTCAATTGGTCCCTCAGGGTTCGTACTCCGTCTCCTCGAATTTGCTCGCGACAATTCGTTCTCGGGGATTCGAGGTTGGAATTCAGGATCTGAATCATGACGGTAGGCTCTACGATGACCGAGCCGAGTTTCTCAGGCGAGCAAATCTTATTAATCAATATGCTCGGGAATACGGCGCAAATGGATTTCGCGCCGGCGTGCTGTACAGAAAACCCGAGTGGTACGATGCTTTTGATTTTTCGTTCGACATGTCGATTCCTAACACGGCGCACTTGGACCCGCAGCGAGGCGGCTGTTGCACCGTTATGCCTTATTTCATCGGCAACATTCTTGAGCTCCCCGTAACGGCCACCCAGGATTACATGCTGGCTCATCTACTCGGAGAGCGTTCTATCGAGTTGTGGAAAAACCAAATTCGGTTGATCTTGGGTAAGAACGGCTTGATCACTTTCATTATCCATCCTGACTACGTGATGCATCCTGTGATGCGGGCTTTGTATACGGATTTATTACAGTATGTGCGAGAACTACAAGCCACACGAAAGATATGGCTGGCGCTTCCTTCTGCGGTAGACAACTGGTGGCGGGCGCGCGCCAAAATGCAACTCGTAAGGAACGGCGACGAATGGCACATTGAAGGTGAGGGGGCTGAACGCGCCGTTGTCGCTTACGCGAAGAACGTGAATGGCGAATTGGTGTACGAACTGCAGGCAGTGCTCGCAGAATCCCGTCTCCGTTTAGATGTATTCCAGCGAGAGCGCAGATAATAGTAGCGAATCGCTGACATTCTGCAGAATTGTGTCGTGTAAGCGAGTGATCTACAGAAGTAAGCTATCAGTACTCATTTATCCAAGGGATCGCCTAACTCGGTTTAATTCTCAGATTCAATTGTCTTCCTCTCTTTAAGCCCCATACCTAAAATCTAATTCCCTGCAGGAGACCTGTATGACTCGCAAGCTATTGGTAGTGATCTGCTTCGCAGTAGCGTTGGTCGGTGCGGCCTTTGGATCGTGCAGCGCGCCCCAAAATCCGATTGAGGCTGAAAACTGTAATCCCGGCACAACCGGATGGGAAGTTGGAGGTCTCGGCGACCTTACTATTCAGGGTTTTTCGACGGACATCAGTGTTAATGCCGGTCAGACGATATACTTCAAAATAAGCACGCCGGCGACAAGTTATCATGTGGATATATATCGACTCGGTTATTATGGCGGCACTGGCGGGCGTTATATCACCACGGTTCAGCCGTCCGCGAAACTGCCGCAGAGCCAACCCGCATGCCTTACCGATTCGGCGACTCAGCTATATGACTGCGGTAATTGGGGAGTGTCGGCGTCTTGGACAGTACCAGCCAATGCCGTATCGGGTATCTACATCGCTGCGCCTGTGCGTGATGACACCGGCGGCGCCAGCCAGATTGTCTTTATCGTACGCAACGATGCAAGCCACTCGGCAATTCTCTTTCAGACATCCGATGAGACCTGGCAGGCTTACAACGGGTACGGCGGTCACAGCGTATACGGTCCGACCGACGTGTGGGATCTGACTAACCGCGCTTTCAAAGTTAGTTACAACCGCCCATCCGACACGAGAACGTTTGCATCCGAAGCGTCAACTTGGGTGTTTGGTGAAGAACACCCGATGGTTCGTTGGTTGGAGGCCAATGGTTATGACGTTACTTATTCCACAGGCCTCGATGCCGCGAGAAATGGCAGCCTTATCCAGAACCATAAACTGTATCTAAGTGTCGGACACGACGAATATTGGTCCGGTCCTCAACGAACAAATGTAGAAGCAGCACGCGATGCCGGCGTGAATATGGGATTCTTCAGCGGCAATGAAGTTTTCTGGAAGACGCGCTGGGAGAACAGCATCGACGGAACGAATACGCCTTATCGCACTTTGGTTTGTTATAAGGAGACACTCGGACCAAATTCGGTGCCCACGGCAACTGCTGCAGTCGATCCTCTTGATCCTCCAACTTGGACGGGAACTTGGCGAGATCCCAGCAAGAGTCCTCCCGCCGATGGTGGTCGTCCTGAAAATGCGCTAACCGGCACCATATTCATGGTGAACGGGCCTGCCACAGACAATCCTGGAACACTTTCGATCAAAGTGCCAGCAGCTGACGGCAAGATGCGGTTTTGGCGTAACACCACCATAGCGAATCTTGCCGCAGGACAAACAGCGACTCTCCCTGCTGGAACGCTTGGTTACGAATGGGACGAGGATCTCGATAACGGAGCTCGCCCTGCCGGCACTTTTGATCTCTCCTTTGCCACCTACAACTTGACCGCAGATCTGCTCCTAGACCAGGGTGGGATCTACGGTGCGGGCACGGCCACCCATCAAATGACGCTTCATCGTGCGCCCAGCGGTGCAGTGGTGTTCGGGGCGGGAACGATACAGTGGGCTTGGGGCCTGGACGCCAATCACGACAATCCGTTCCAGTCTTCCAATCTGCCTGCTGATCCCGATATGCAACAGGCGACGGCGAATCTCTTCGCAGATATGGGAATCGAACCGGCGACGCTCCAGCCTGGATTGATCTTGCCCTCAAAGTCAACTGATACTACGACACCGGTGTCAACCATCACTTCGCCGAGCAGCGGTGCAACGCTTCAGTTTGGTATTCCTGTGACGGTCACGGGAACCGCCGTGGATGAGGGCGGCGGTGTCGTCGGCGGGGTAGAAGTGTCGACGGATGGTGGACAGACGTGGCATCCCGCCAGCGGCCGAGAGAGCTGGTCTTACTCATGGACGCCCCTGACATCCGGATCGATCAATGTTCTTAGCCGTGCGGTCGATGACAGCGCGAATCTTGAGCTTCCATCCGCCGGTATAGGCGTCACAGTGCCTAAGCCGCCTATTTCGACAGATGCGCAAGTTTCGTCGGACGGTTCGTCTGCCAGCACTACAATTCAATCGCCATCTTTTTCCACATCCACAGGGAACGAGCTTCTCTTGGCGTTCATCACCACGGATTACGTAACCGGTACAAACACGACTGTCACGAATATGAGCGGCGGTGGCTTGACATGGGCTCTTGTCGTCCGTGCGAATGGACAAAGTGGTGACTCCGAAATCTGGCGCGCATTCGCAACTTCCCCGATCAGCGGTGCGACTGTGACCGCAACTCTATCGCAGAACATAGTCTCTTCAATTACAGTGAGGAGCTTCGAAGGAGCGAACACGTCGGGCACAAACGGATCTGGCGCGATTGGAGCGACCGCCAGTAAGAGCGCGACCGCCAGTGCACCTTCTGCCAGCGTAACTACGACGCAAAACTACTCCTGGGTTTTTGGGGTAGGAAATGACTATGACAATGCGTTCCCGCGCACGCCCGGCGCGGGTCAATCGCTTGTCCACCAAGATTTGACCGCGGCAGGAGACACTTATTGGGTTCAGATGCAGAATAGCCCGACATATACTGCGGGCACTAGTGTTCCGATCAATGATACAGCTCCTACGACCGATAGGTGGAATCTGGCTGTAGTCGAAATTGTTCCCGCGCCAACTGGGACGCTCAGCATTTCCGGAACCATAACTCCAAGCACAAGCGCGAGTGGAGCAACGGTAACGCTTAGTGGCGCTGCGAGCGGCACGGCCACGGCGAGCAGCTCTGGTACATATTCTTTCCTGGACCTGTTGAGCGGTTCCTATACGGTTACGCCGAGCAAAGCGGGAGTAGTATTTACTCCCTCTTCCCAATCCGTCACGCTTAGCGGCACCAATGGAAGCGCCAACTTCACGGCCGCTGCGCTACAGTCAATCGCGGTATCGCCGGCCACAGCGACTGTTCAGGCCGGAAGCACGAAGCAATTCACCGCGACTGGCACTTATAGCGACGGCAGTACGCAAAACATAACTACTCAAGTGACGTGGTCCTCGTCAAACACAAACGTTGCGACTATCAACAGCTCAGGTCTGGCATCGGCAATTGCAGGCGGAAGTGCCAGCATCGTTGCGTCGTTCGGTGGCGGGGAGACCGCGATCAGTGGCAGCGCGGCGCTGACGGTGCAAGCTACTCCTCTTGTTATTGGGACCACCACTCTGCCGAGCGGACTGGAGGGCCAAGCATACCTAGCAACATTGGTGGCCAGCGGCGGTACAGCCCCTTATACGTGGTCAATGGCAAACAATACCAGCCTGCCACCGGGTCTCAGCCTTTCCTCAGGTGGGAAAATCTCCGGCGCGCCAACAGTGGCGGGAACAGGCACATTCACTGTTCAGGTCACAGACGGCGCCAGCCCGCCACAAACAGCAACTCAATCACTGAGCATCATGATCACATCACCACCGGCTTTCTACACGATCTGGACCCCCGCCTCGGTTCCAGCTACAGCAGATGCAGGTGCCGATTCACCAGTGGAGTTGGGAGTCTTGTTTAAGTCCGACGTAAACGGCACCATCAGCGGTATCCGCTTCTATAAGAGCGTGAACAATACTGGCACGCACGTCGGAAATTTGTGGAGCAACTCAGGTACGCTGTTGTCATCAGCAACGTTTTCAAGCGAAACTGCCTCGGGATGGCAACAAGTGAGCTTCCCTACTCCCGTCGCGATCACGGCCAACACTGTGTATGTTGCGTCGTACCATACGACTGTGGGTTACTACTCTGAGGACCAGAACTATTTCGCCAGCGCTGGAGTAGATAATCCGCCATTGCATGCGCTCCAGAACAGCGTTAGCGGATCCAACGGAGTGTTTGCTTACGGAACGAACAGCGTGTTCCCAAACACCGGATTCAATTCGTCCAATTACTGGGTAGATATCGTATTTACACCATCGGCTACGCTGTCCGCAATTGCCATTGCACCAACAAATCCCACGATTCAAGTCGGAGGCACAGAGGCTTTCACTGCAACTGGCACTTACAGTGACAACAGCACACAAAACATCACTAGCCTGGTAACCTGGTCGTCATCGAACGCGCCGGTGGCGAGCATTAACGCTACGGGTGTGGCATCGGGTGTCGCGGGAGGGACTTCAACCATTACGGCGACTCTGGGATCGGTCACCAACAGTACGAAGTTAACAGTGCAACCGGCAACACTCGTGATCACCACCGCAGGCTTACCGAGCGGAACTCAAGGGATAGCTTACTCAGCGAATTTGTCATCCAGTGGCGGCACGCCGCCGGTTAGCTGGACATTGATAAACAATTCGACACTGCCTCCAGGTTTGGTCATGTCCGCCACTGGGCAAATTACGGGCACGCCTACGACGAGTGGCACGACTACGTTCACGCTGCAAGTTGCGGATTCCGGCAGTCCCACGCAAAGCGCGACGCATGCGTTTAGCATCGCAATCGCTGCTTCCGGTTGTCCTTGCAGCATTGCAGGGAACATTAGTGGCAGTGGAGGTAACTCAGCTACGGTCACGTTGACGGGAGGAACCAGTGTCAGCGCCAATTCCTCTGGCAATTACATTTTTAACGGTTTAGCTAGCGGCACATATACTGTGACGCCCAGCAAGACTGGGTTCGTGTTCGGTCCGGGCACCCAATCAGTCTCAGTTAGCGGCACCAGCGTCACTGGGGTGAACTTCAGCTCTACTGCTCAGCTGGTAATTGATCAAACCGTATCAACAGATCGCAGCTCGAAAGCGACGACGATTGTATCGCCTACTTTCTCCACCACGAAAACCAACGAGTTGCTGCTAGCACTTGTGGCCACCGATGCCACGGCAGCGAACATGACTGTTACGGGAGTTACTGGCGCGAGTCTAACCTGGACTCTGGTCAAGCGTACCAACACGCAACTCGGTACTGCGGAGATCTGGCGTGCATTCTCGTCGACGGCTTTGAGTAGCGTGTCTGTTACGGTCACACTTGCAAAGAGCGTAGCTGCGTCATTGACGGTGGTCACGTTCACAGGCGTGGACCCTTCCGGAACCGGAGGTTCTGGTGCAATTGGCAATACCGGAAGCGGTAATGCCAATCCTGGTGCGCCCACAGCTCAGCTAACGACCACCCGTAATAATTCGTGGGTCGTCGGCGTGGGCGATGATTACGACAATGCGATTGCTCGCACGGCCGGACCGAATCAAACGATTGTTCATCAGTATCTCGCGACAATTGGAGATACATACTGGGTCCAACGGCAAAATAGCACTACGCCGACGTCCGGCACGGCAGTGACGATCAACGACACCGCACCGTCGAGTGATCGCTACAATTCGAGCATCTGCGAAATCTTGCCCGCTCCTTAAGGCTCCGGGAGCATCGAGCGTGGGGACGTGACCTTGCCCACTGGGGTCGCATAGACGATAGCCGAACGTAATTCTGTAAATGAATGTTCGAGATCCGCGCATTTGGAAGCACGTTTACGTTCCACTGGCCCATGGTGCAGCACGCTAACCGTAGAACGATGGGCGCCCTTCATGCCGCGCCCCCTCCTTGAGGTCAATTGGCACTCACTGAACAAGATGAGCAGTTGCGCAGGACACAGGTCAAGAATACACATGGGTTCGCCACGAACATCTCCATCTTGGGCAAACGGGATTTGCCTCCACTTCTGATCGGCAAAGACGGTTCACTCTCAGTAAACCGTGCCGGCTCATTGACCACTCCAGCATTTTCTACCGCAACAGCATCCGACCTGCTCGTTGCCTTCGTGTCTTATGACGGCCCGGCTGGCTCTTCCCAGACGGCAAACGTGAGTGGTGCCGGTTTAACCTGGACACTCCTCGAGCTAAGCAACACTCAATCCGGTACTGGCGAGATTTGGTCTGCGCGAGCAGATGGAACTCTGTCCGGTGTGACCGTCAATTCACTACTCGGAACTGGTACTGGTTACCATGGATCGTTAACAGTGATTGCCTTCACGAATTGCGCTGGGACGAGTGTCGTCGGTCGAAGTGGCGCTCCTTCGGGTGCACCTCACATTATCCTTCCGGGCGTGATCGCAGGAGACTGGGTCTTTGCTGTCGGGAACGACTGGGATCACTGCGAAAGCTCGAGTCCCATCAAGCGGACAGGTGCTCGTCCATCAAAAGCTTGATACTCAAGTGGGCGACACATATTGGGTGCAGTCGTTGACGGCTCCGTGCACAGCCAATGGACTCGTCGATATTCACGATACCTCTCCCACGACTGACCAGTGTATTACGCAGCCGTGGAGATCGTTGCCGCCCGCAAGTAAAGGGAAGTCGGGAGTGCGTCGACCTCAGTATTGCGGGTCATCGACGGTTTGGGAACTGGCTCAAATGGGCTCAATGACTCCGCGGAATAGAACGGTTTACAATGGCCAAGTGTACGATGGCAGTTGTTCTCGCAGCAAGCAAGCGGATCCGTGCTTAAGCGTTTGTCGTTTGTTTCTCTCTGCCGTCATCATCTCCGCCCAGTGCCTTCTGGTCTGGGCACACAATGTTCCTCGGACTACGACCGTCTCCAAAATCCAACAACCCTGTCCACGTGAACCTGCAAGCAGCACGGTTGCGGAGCCTCGCGATCATAGAAGTAAGAATGGCTCGTTAAAGCTTACTTTGACCATACGCAGTTCGACCGATCCAAATTGGCGCTGGTCCGACTCAAGCCGGTCTGGGTCAAACTGGTCTGGATCGAACTGGCCTGGGGCCGCCTCGGATGATTCGATCCTCGGTCATGTCCGATTTTGCTACCTTGATGAGCAAGGAAATCAAGCGCCGACCCTTCGTCTTCAACCAGGTGATACTCTCGTCCTCAATCTGAAAAACGAAATCTCGTTGCCCTTTCCGGACTCTTCTTCGGGTTCGAATTCGAGGGCGACTAAGAACGCTCATGCGAGAAACGATCCTTGCAGCGGCGGAGCGATGACTCCGGCCTCGACCAACTTCCATTTTCATGGTCTTGCTGTTCCTCCAGTCTGCCACCAAGATGAGACGCTCAAGACCCTGATTCAACCTGGAGATCCTCCGTTTGAGTACCGCGTTCAAATCCCGAAGAACCAGCCTCCGGGTCTTTACTGGTACCACCCGCATGTACATGGTTTTACTGAAGAACAGCTCTTGGGAGGCGCGTCTGGTGCGCTGATCGTGGAAGGAATGGGGCAGGCGGTTCCGCGCGTTGCGGGGCTGCCCGAACGTGTGTTTGTCATTCGCGACGAAAAGATGCCCGATCCTTCGGATTCGGAGAAGACTGATCCGAACAGACCAACGAAACAACTCTCAATCAACTACGTTCCGGTTCCCTATCCGAAATATGCGCCAGCTTTGATCAAGATGAAACCACTGGAGCGCCAGTTCTGGCGCTTGGTGAATGCCTCTGCCGATACGTATCTTGAATTGAGCCTTCTGTATGACGGCAAGCGGCAAAACGTGGACATGGTGGCCCTTGACGGTGTTCCCCTTCACTACGGCGAGCCAGGTGCCAAGGATTATGCGCCTCAGCGTTCCGACATCTTTCTTCCGCCAGCTTCGCGCGCAGAGTTTATCGTGACCGGACCACCGACTGGCGTATCAGGCGTTCTCCAGACGGCTCGCGTCTTCCGTGGAGCAGGAGACGACAATGGGCCTGTGATCAAGAAAGACAGTACGCAGCCTGCATTACGCCTTGGCTTGGACGACGTAGACCCGGTCCGGCCTCTCGCCACTCTGATCGCCGCGTCGGACGCTCCAACGCCCGGCTTCGTCGAATCCGCTTCGGGGCGCGCTCCCGAATCGACCGCTCCGCTTTTATCGTCAGTGCGGCCGGTTCGCAAAAGGAACCTCTACTTTTCTGAGAGGTTAGAACATCCCGATGATCCAAAAAGCCCGACACTATTCTTCATCACCGAGGAAGGCCATTCTCCCACTGTGTTCAATCCCGACACTGGAGAACCGAGCATTACAGTTCATCCGGGCGACGTCGAGGATTGGGTCATCGAAAATCGTTCCCAGGAGTCCCATGTCTTTCACGTTCATCAGTTGCACTTTCTTGTGGTCGGATCGCGAGGGATTGGTTGGCAAGAGGCTACTTTGCGCGACACTGTGAACTTGCCGGCTTGGGATGGTTTTCGCCAATACCCGAGCGTGACCCTGCGCATGGATTTCCGCGATCCTCAGATCGTGGGAACGTTTCCGTTTCATTGCCACATTGCGCAGCATTCCGACGGGGGAATGATGGGTACGGTTCGAGTCGAGCCCGCTCCGAAGCGAGAGCTGTCTCATTGAACCCATTGTTGACCGCGAGAGACTGCACAAGCTCCCGTAGCGCTTCCGTCAGATCGTGAAGTGAGCAATAAGAACCGTCCTCCTGAGCTCCTGGATCAGATTTTAAAACCTGCCTGGGATGCGGCGACGTCGCCCTCCCAGATTCCCCTGGCCAAGTCGCAAAAGGCTTGGAACGCGGCTCAGAGCTGTGTCGCGGCAATCACCGAGACCGAACGAAAGTTATGATTGTGGCAGCGCTTTCCGAGGAGTACCGCCATGCGCCTCATAATTGTTTGTCTGATATCCGTTCTCGCAAGCACCAGCTGGGGCCAGACGTCAGTTTCCTGTTCGTGCAGCCACAATCCGCCGGGCCCGCCCTCACCCCGTTCGCTCAAGCCCTATGCTGGCATCCCCGAAGACTTGCGGCCGTTTTCGAAGTTCATCACTCCCTATTACGAGTTCTACCAAGACCTAATCGAATACAACGGTGCAGCGCGCGAAACACCCGATCCCAACCTAAAGGATCTTTCAGAAATCCGCATTGGTTTTATCGGACCGCTCTCTAACCATCCCGACCAGTCTTTGGGATATCGGATGCTCAAAAGGTGCGACTCTAGCTATTGATGAAGCCAACGCGGCAGGTGGCTACGCCGGCAAACCGTTCAAATTGATGTTGCGCGGGACCGGCAGCTGACGGCTTTGAGGCAGTTTTTCCGTACGATCCGAGCCGCACTGATCCGCGCTGGCTGGAAATCAACGCTCGCTACGAAGCGCGTTATGAAGAAAAGCCGGATCACTTCGCCGCCCTGGCCTATGATGCGATGCGGCTTCTGCTTGACGCCATTTGCCGTGCGGGCCTGAATAAAGGACGGATCCGGGACGCTCTGACCGGAACAGAAACGTACAAAGGTGTTACCGGAGACATGGTTTTCGATCCCAATTGTAAGAACATCGCACCGCTGTTCCTCGCTCATGTGCAGAACGGAATGATTCAATACCGCCGCATCACAATGGAAAAACCTGCGCTCCAGTGAGCCGGAGGACAATCCGACTCGCAAGAGTTTATCTGGTCGAAAAGAGAAACAGATAAACGCTCCATACTTCCTCAACCACTCCAGATTTCTCCTGCGCAATCGTTAGTTAGGTCAGTGAATCGATGATCCTTGTGTGGTATTCGTGTGCACGCAACACGAAAAGGGATTTCGATTGATCATTCCGCCTCGATCCAAATTTGCAATCTCGCCTGCTATGAGAGCATCCTGGCCGCGAGGGCTACGCGCTTTTCCTAATGATCCGTTACGGTATTCTCGGGTTCGGCCTGCACGCTGTGCGCCGGCTGATGCCAGGTTTCGCACAAGCACGCAACAGCCCCGTGACTGCATTGTGCCGCCGCGACATAAAACGGGCGCAGGCGTCCGCCGCCGAATACAAGATTCCGTACGCGTTCGACTCTGCCCGCGAGCTTTGTCGATCTCCGGAGGTCGACGCCATTTTCGTCGCTACGCCCAACCGTTCTCACTTGAACGACGTCATGCTCGCGATTGAAAGTGGCAAGCCGGTACCGTGCGAGAAGCCAATGGGTATGAATGCAGCCGAGTGCCGCGAGATGGTCGAAGCTGCTCGTCGGTCCAATTTGCCGTTGGGCGTCGCCCAGGTTTTTCGCTTCGAACGCAGTACCGAAACCCCGCGTGAGCGTGTCGCCGCGAGGTTGATCGGCAAGCCTGTTTTTGCGCGGTCAGAATTCTCGTTTCCCGTCCGAACCCAAGTTCCTCATGCCCCGACCCAGGGAGAAGCCAGGTCCGTGCCGCCTGCGCAGAATTTGCCATCGTGCGCATCAACTTCATCGAATTCCTCCGCTGGCCACGCCTCATCTCAAGCTAACCTCGAGCGCGTCACTGTGACGCGATCCTGGAAAGCGAGCATTGCCAGGTCCAGTACACAACAAGATGCCATCCAGGGCTACTACGTGTATCGCGGTGGCACATCGAACAGTTACAACGATGCCAACCAGCTGAATTCGGATCCGCTGCCTGGCACCCAGTGTATCGACACGGCCGTCGCCCCCCGGGGGAAGTATTTTTTACGTCGTCAGGGCTGTCGCCGCAAATGGGAAAAAGAGTGACCTTCAAACGAGGCGCCGGCGGAGATTCCGTTTCCTTCCTTAAATGCAAAACGGCCACCTCTGAAATGCATATCTCTTCGTACTCTTTCGCGCAATACTGAACTACAATCGTGAGCGCTGCGGCACAGACGATGACGCTTAAATTCCTGTGACCAGCCGAGAGGAAAAATTGAAACATTGCGCGATATTGCTGACACTGTTAGCCAGCGTTTCTGTTTGTTGTTTGAAGTGCAATGCGCAGAATGTATCAAGACCGATCATTCACATCTACTACATTGCTGCCGACGAAGTAATGTGGAACTACGCTCCGCGGGGACAAAATCTGACGGGCACGCCAGGACCGGAATTGGAGGGAGGTTCCAGGTCGATTACGTTGCGCAAAGCGGTTTACCGAGAATACACGGACGCGAGCTTCAGCACCTTGAAGCCACGCCCCGCTGAATGGGAACACCTCGGAATTCTGGGGCCGCTCATCCGTGCCGAAGTAGGCGACACAATTCGAATCTTTTTCAAGAACAATACAAAAATAATCTGCAGCATGCACCCTCATGGGCTCGCCTATGCCAAGGATTCTGAAGGCGCCATGTACGCGGACGGCAGTTCATCCGACCAAAAGAAAGGGGATGGAGTTCCACCGGGTCAGAGCTATACCTACACTTGGACGGTTCCTGAGCGGTCCGGGCCGGCACCGGGGGATCCAAGCTCCATTTTGTGGGTATATCACTCCCACTTCGTCGAGCCGAGGGACATAAACACCGGGTTGTTTGGGCCCATCCTCGTTACCAGAAAAGGGGCGTCCAAGCCCGACGGCACACCAAAAGATGTCGATCGCGAGTTTGTTGTGGCCTTTGCCGTTTTCGATGAGACCGAAAGCTGGTATTTCGAGGCGAACGCGATGAACCAAAGAAAATATGTTCCGGGCATGAGGCTAATGGATCCGGCGTTCCGCCTGCGCTTTCTCTTCTATTCCTTGAACGGGCTCATTGAGGGAAACCTGCCCATCATGACGATGAAAAAAGGGGAGCGGGTTCGCTGGTACTTGTTTGCAAACAGTAATGAAGACGATGTCCACACGCCTCATTGGCACGGTCAAACGGTTATGTTCAACGGAATGCGCACTGACATGGTGCACTTAGAACCGATGATGATGGTTGTCGCAGACATGGTGCCGGACAACGTCGGTACTTGGCTTTTTCACTGCCATGTAAACGAACACATCGAGGGAGGGATGCAGACCCTGTTTACGGTGAATCCGTGATTGGCCGGGGTTTTGGTCGAGGGCGCGATGCTCGCTTACACCCCATTGACGCACTCCCCAAATCGATGAAAATCCAATAGCTCGGGCACTCGTGCGCCTGCAGTTTCGATTCGCTCGAGAAACGTCATCGCCGTTGATCCCCAATCGAAGACAGGCTTCGTGTAGTTATGCGAAGATCGTCCGAATCTTGTTTTTTCGCGTAGTTTTTTGGCTCATAATTCCGTTCGTAGGCGTAGACAGATAGCTTGGAAAAGGAGATCTCCGATGCTCAAGCAATGCCTGCTCGCTCTTGTCGCGGCTGGCCTCATCTCGGTCGCCGCGCCTTTCGCAGCGGCCCAGGATAGCCCGTCTAAAGATCAGCAATCGCCGCCATATCCTGCCCGGCGCACGGCGGAACTGACTAAACAACTCAAGCTCACCCCAGATCAGCAAACCAAGGTGCAGTACGCCCTTCAGTCCGAACACTCCCAGATGGAGAACCTGCGCCAAGACATTTCTGTTTCTCAGCAGGATCGCCATGCCAAAATGATGGAGATACACAAGAGCACCAACGCGGAGATCAGAGCGCTCCTCGACTCTAACCAGCAGCAGAAGTGGGACGACATGCAGGCCAAGCGTAGGCAGTGGATGCAAAAGCATCCGGAATAGACCGTGTTGACAAGGCACAAGGCATGCTCATCGTAACTGTCCACAGACACTAACGTTTAGCAATGCATGCCGACGGCTCGATTTCGTCGCTGTATGTCTCAGCTGAGCGCCTTGTCGAATGGTCTCGTCGCCGATCGGCAGTTGGGCCGAGGTTTCACTACCGCGGTGGACCACCACGGCCAGCAATTATGTTCGCAAGTGGCAGTGTCTCAGCGCGAACTAAGCATACAGGCTGCTGAAAAACGTGAAATGCGGGTTGCCCTATCGGAAAAAATTGGCAAGATCAATCGACCAGCAAAATCAAGATTGAGAGCAGTGCGGCTGTTTCGGCATAGGATAAGCATGATGGTGGAAAGGGGCGTACAGTTCGTGGAGAGGCTTCTCGGAGAGCATGTGCCTGCCAGCGGAAGTCGCCCTACACGAGCTATCCCGGCTGTCCATGAACCGAGGAATGGCGCATGCAACAGAGAGTGATCAGGTTTTCTTCGGAGTTAAAAAGATTCCGACTTCCCTGCCTGGCGTATTCGTCCTGGCGCCGCGCGTGTCTGGCGATGAGCGGAGCTTTTTCTTCGAAAGCTGCAATGAAAGAGCAATGGCCGAGGTTGGCATTGCCGAAAGGTTTGTACAGGACAATCATTCCTGTTCCTGACGCAATGTGCTGCGCGGGTACCGATCAAGCAGCCGCAGGGGAAACTGGTGCGCGTGGCCGACGGCGAGATTCTGGATGCAGCCGTCGACGTTCGCCGGAGTTAGCCGACATTCGGCCATTGGGAGGCGGTGCGCCTGTCCGGGGAAAACAAGCGGATGCTGTGGATCCCGGTGGGTTTTTCGCACGGGATTCTGCGTGGTCTCCGAGAAGGCAAACGTGCTGTACAAAGCTACGAATTTTTATGCCCCGGAACATGAACGCACGCTGGTGTGGAACGATTCAGAACTGGCGATTCGCTGGGAACTCGAGGGTGATCCAATTGTATCGGCGAAGGACCAGCAAGGCTTGGCTCTTCGCGACGTCGAGACTTTCGAGTAGCCACCGGAAATCATATTCATGAGAGCTACGATTCTTGGTGCCTCAGGACTTCTGGGCAAGGCACTATGCGCGAATGGAGCGCCTCGATCCTCAACGGAAGAATCCACTTCTGTGGATAAGCGCGGTGGGCGGAGCGTGAGAGTTAGACTGATACGACTCGGTCTATGATCCGTTACGGTATTCTCGGTTTCGGACTACACGCGGTGCGCCGTTTGGTGCCAGGTTTCGCACAAGCAAGCAACAGCCGCGTGACTGCGTTGTGCCGCCGCGACATAAAGCGGGCGCTGGCGTCCGCCACCGAGTACAAGATTCCGTACGCGTTCGACTCTGCCCGCGACCTTTGTCGAGCTCCGGAGATCGACGCCATTTTCGTCGCTACGCCCAACGGCTCTCATTTGAACGACGTCCTGCTCGCGATTGAAAGTGGCAAACCGGTACTGTGCGAGAAGCCAATGGCTATGAATGCAGCCGAGTGCCGCGAGATGGTCGAAGCTGCCCGTCGGTCCAATCTGCTGTTGGCCGTCGCCCAGGTTTTTCGCTTCGAACGCAGTACCGCAACCCTGCGTGAGCGTGTCGCCGCGGGGCTGATCGGCAAGCCTATTTTTGCGCGGGCAGAATTTTCCTTTCCTGTCCGCACCCATCCTCGCAGCTGGATTAACAACCGCAAAATCGCCGGCGGCGGCCCCATCGCCGATGTGGGCGTGCACTGTATTGACGCACTGCGCTACATCCTAGCTGACGAAGTCGTTCGTGTAGCGACAATTGGGATCTCGGACCACGCCTCTGGAGACGTAGAAGCAACCGCAGTCCTCTTGCTGGAGTTTGTGCGGGGGACTCTCGCGTCGGTTCTTGTCTCCGCCCGCGCCGAATACCGCACACCATTCGAGATCGTCGGAGAAACCGGAACCCTGCGAGCGGACGATGCGTTCAGCGTGGAGCGGCCTGTTGAGCTTGAATTGCGCCGAGCAGGAAGTGTCGTCGATAAGGAAACTGCGCCGAATGCTGACGCATATGCGCGCCAAGTGGACGCATTCTCTGCTGCTATTGAAGGTAAGGCTAAGTTCCCGGTTTCGGGCGAGGAAGGCTGGCAGAATCAGGAAGTCCTGGATGCGGCCTATCGTAGCTTGAAAAGCGGAAGGGCCGAAACTGTAACGAGTATCGAGAAGGAGCACTAGCTAGAGCGCGCTCCTGTCTAAGCTGGAATAAGGCAGGTCCTATTGACAGCAACGCCCTAATCCATTGACCTTCTGGGCGGCACATTTTTCCAACATCGCAACAAGCTAACAACTCAGCCCGCGTCGTGAGTATGAACCTCGCGCGCGGCTGCTTTCGTTTCTTCGTTTCTGGCACTCCCGCCGCAACATCGTCACGCGCGAATGCCACTGAAGTGCCCTCGTTTGCCATACCAATCCGAATGAGAGTTTTTGGTTAAGTGACCCCAACTAGGTTTTCTGTATGAACAGAAATTAGAGATTTCGGGCTTCAACGGTCCACTTCCCCTGATCTGAGGGAAGTTTCGCGCACCCCAGAGACTCAATGAAGCGGCTCTGAAGTGCGTTCCCCGCAATGTACTAGCCTGTTCTGCCGTGCTTCTCTGCTTCGCGAACGCCGCTGGCGTCTCGGTGCGCCAATGCGCTGTGCAAGAAAAGCGATGGGATGTATACTACTTTCTCTTTCCCGGTCTAGAAGCAGATCCCCGACCTCGTAAACACCTTTTGTTTGGACCAGCGAGGAAATGACCATGAAGAGCAAACGCAACCGTCTCACTGCAGGCCTTCTTATATTCACTGTCAGTCTAATTGTGACCGCTACTGCATGGGCAGCAATCGGCATTGACGTCTCGACTTCGAAAGGACAAGGCTCGCCATCGAATACTGTCAGTACTTCAGCTTTTTCCACCTCATCGGGAAATGAGCTGCTGCTCGCGTTCATTTCCGCGGATAGCACCGCGTCGCCCAACACGACCGTAACGAAAGTGACCGCCGGCGCCCTCACCTGGGCGTTGGTCGAAAGAACCAACGTGCAAAAGGGCACGGCAGAGATTTGGCGAGCATTTGCACCGTCGGCCCTGAGTGGTGTCACGGTGACTGCCACTTTGTCTCAGAAAGTGGACTCCTCCCTCACGGTCATGAGTTTTACTGGCGTGAATACTTCGGGCACAAATGGTTCTGGCGCGATTGGCGCGGCCGGAAGCGGAAATGCCAATCCCGGGGCTCCGACGGCCACTCTGGTTACCCAGGGCAATGGTTCTTTAGTGGTAGGGGTGGGCGACGATTGGGATAACTCGATTCCCAGGACTCCGGGAACTGGGCAAACTGTAGTGAATCAGTATCTGGCGCCTGTGGGTGATACCTATTGGGTACAAATGCAGAGCAGCCCGATTCTGCTCAGTGGAACCACCGTCATCATCAACGATACCGTCCCGACCGGAGACCGCTACAACTTGAGTATCGTCGAAATTCTGGCTGCGGCGGGGGGCGCAACTGCAGGAAGCATTTCGGGCACGATCAGTCCAGTACCCAACGGAAACGTAGCTACGGTAGTGTTGTCCCAGAATGGGACGACCGTCGCAACGACTACTGTGGGAGCTTCAGGGACGTACTCCTTCGGCAACGTCGGGAACGGAACCTACACTTTGACGCCGAGCGAGACGGGATTCACGTTCACTCCAGCAAGTCAAAGTGTCACGGTCAGCGGCAATGCGGTGACGGTCCCCGTGTTTACTGCGACGGCGGTGGTGTCGACGTACACCGTTTCAGGGACCATCAGTCCGGCACCCAACGGCAACGTAGCCACGGTAGCGTTGTCGCAGAATGGGACGACAGTTGCCATGACTACTGTTGGAGC
>Ga0182024_10002512_pt1 | contig 45327 bp, 29 predicted proteins | sample P32metaG_FD_120480 | JGI IMG/M metagenome (GOLD analysis project Ga0182024, IMG submission 120480) | Permafrost microbial communities from Stordalen Mire, Sweden - P3-2 metaG (Illumina Assembly) | ecosystem: Environmental > Terrestrial > Soil > Wetlands > Permafrost | place: Sweden: Stordalen... | reverse complement strand
AGGCAATACCTGCGATTTTTCGATTCCACCTATTATCTTGCTTCTCGCACCCCATGATTATCCGGCGGCCTCAGCCGAAAGGCGCTTTCGCGTTGATTGTTACTCTCCTGGTCCTGCTGTTGGTGACCGTGCTCGTAGTCGCTTACCTTTCCATGGTACGTACGGAGCGCGCCGCCTCACAAAACTTCAACGATCACAGTAGCGCCGAGGCGGTGGCCACGGGCGTCCTCAATCGCATCATTGCCGAGCATGCCGTGCCTGAGGTCGACGGAAAGCCGCTCGCGCCCTTCACTGTTGACGGCACCAGCGCGAATGCCTCTGGCCTTCCTACTGCCGGCACCGTGGATAACTACTACGGTACCACTGGTTCCATCGAGGTGGCAGCGCGGCAAAAGCTCGCCCCTATCTACGAGATCGTACCGGACGATGACACCGTATTCGAGAATATCGGCCTGGTGCACGTGTCAAAACCGAGCACGGGCGGCACGGGCGCCGGGGCGTACAATGCGGATTATTGGGCTTACGATGGACTAACTTCCGCGGTCCTCGCCACCACAGTGCCCAATCCACCTGAGCCTGCAGAAAACAACCTCCCTCAATGGGTTGATTATTACGAGAACGATCCCACCACCGGTGTCAGGAAACCCTACCCGACCGCCAAAATCGCTTACGCGATATGGGATGAAGGAGGCAAGCTCGATATCAACATGGCCGGTGAGGATACATCCGTCAACGGCGTCGCGCCGCACAACCTGCAATTGGAGACTGCATTTACAACCGGCACCGACCAGGCACAGAAGCTTCTCGACTATTTGAATAACGCGGACGCTGGCGACGGCCTTCGCGAGCGCAATAACTTCAGCCTCCGCAGGATTGCTTCCAGCAGCGGCTCGAACGCCGCTCTCAATGATACGGGAGATGACCGGTGGGCTTTCTCCGTACGGGAGCTGGTGGAGAAAAAACTCGTGGATCCCACCAAGCTTCGCCAGATCACGACCATGTCCCGCGACTTCGATGTCCGCCCGGAGTGGGATGGAGATCGCGGCTCGAAGGCGTTGCGCATCGCGGAAGGCCGATTTGTAAAGTTCGGGGCGGAAGACTTCCTTCGTTCCTATATCAATAATCCCGACCTGTTCGACCTCTTCTTCAAGGTTAGCAACGTCGATCCGTCCGGCTTCGTTGGGAACACGCTCAATGATTCGATCCTCTCAGGCGAACTTTCGGCCACTTATCCGTCGCTCCCCGGCGGCGCGCAGCAAAACTGGATGCAAATCATGCGTTTCCTCGCTGTTCTCCGGCGCGCGCTTCCTGTGGGGCCGCCCAGCGGGGGGGCAAATGTGGATATGACCCATTGGTCGAATTATGATGTCTGGGGGATCGCGTTGAATGCGATGCAGGCTGGGTCTCCCCCCGCTGACCATAATCTTTTTGCATCCAAGGGTTCCAATGGATATACGGATCCTGACGCCCGGGAAGGGATTCGCATTTCGCCGTTTATCACCGCGATGTCGGTCAAGATTAAGCGAATAGCGACCACCGGCACGAATATGGATGCTCCTGCTTTTACTGCTACGGAGTATTATACGATTTGGAATCCCTATCCGTATGTCGAGACAAAGGTAGACGGCGTCACAGCTATTCCCTACCGCGTCGGTAGCTTTACCACGGGTTATCAGAACGGCCAGAACATGAAGGGCATTCCTGATCAATCCTACCTTCCACAACCTGTCAGGGACACCTGGCCGGCACAAGCCCAGTTCACCGGCCTACACAATGCTTCACCGGATACAACCGGAAATCCAACTGCCGTAAGCACGAGCGACAGTTGGTACGATTGCGTTAATGGGGGGCCCGCGCCGGGACATTTCACTTATGCCCGGCTCGCCGTTCGCTACATCACACCGAATATGCTGAAAGCCCAGAGCGCGCTGAATGTGACGGGTATTACCGACACCAACGGAATCCCAGGGATGCTCTTCACGGAGCGCACCTACGTGCGAAATCCGGATTACTATGGACTTTGGGATTACGATATCTCGCTGACTCCCCCCCAGGTGGAGACGGTCTACTACAGTATAAATATGACCATGCCTTACTGGGATAACAATCCACCCGGGCATGCCTGGGTTTACCTGCCTCCTTCGCTGATGCCGAAGGGGGTTGGACAGGTTGCCTGGTACTCATTCCAAATCGACGATCCGCGCACCGGTTCTCAGCCGCGCGTGGTTGATCCAGCCACTTACATGGTCGCCTCCAGCGTTGCTCAGACGGGAACCGCTTACCGTTACAGTTGGTGGGGCTACCCGGGGAAACATTCGATCGATTACAATCAGCTCAAGACACAGTATAAAGACGAAACCGGGAGCGACTTTACGCCGTACTATAATGGCAAAACCTTTATGGTAAGCGGAAGCGCCGTGGGCGGTTACAACGCAAACTTTGGAGTAAATTGGCCCGGAGCGAATTCAACCACGGGCATTGCCTCGAATGACCAGACCGATTTCGACCTGATGATGGCCACCTTCGCATTGCCTGGCCGCCCATTCATCAATGTCGGCGAACTGGGCAATGTCTTCGCCGAGCGACCGTGGACGACCTTGGGTTTTGGGAATAAGATATCGCCCTTGGATAACACCGTCACTGCCGCGCCGGATGACTATCTGTCCAGCGGCACCGACGCAGGCAATCCCCCGCGTCGTCCCAGCGCGCTTTTGGATTATTTTACCACCGTCGGCACCCCTACCGCTGCGATAAATCTCAATTATAGGGCACCGGGCCCCAGCGCGTCCGGCCCTACGACCACATCGCTTGCGGCGCATGTGAACCAGCGTTACCAGGAGAAGGAGTGGCTTTTCGACGCCGTGACCGGGACGAACGACATGACCAGCCAGACCGTGGAAACCCCCACCGGGAATCTGCGGCCGATCCGCGGCAGAATCAATCTGAACACAGCCTCCCAGGCGGCGCTCACCACACTCCTCAAAGCACCTTATCGCATGCCGCCAAGCATCGGCCTCAAGGATATCGCTAAAAATCTCAATTGGACCGTCACCAATGCCGATAACACGGCCCAGAGCGATTACTGGGTCACGATCGATGAGGGTCTTGCGCAAAAGTTTGCCTCGTTTATCGCAAAACCCGTTACCGACCCGCAATCGATCCGGCCTCTCCGCAACATGTCGGATTTGTCTCGCATCTACGATGTCGATTCACAGGACATGCAGCAGATGCTCAAGCAATATCCCACCTCCATTATCAATGCTATCCTCGGCCGCCTCGCCCAATTCGGCACCGTACGCAGCCAGGCTTACACCATCGACTTGGTCGTCCGCACACTCCATCCCGAGATTGAAAAACGACGGCTCGCGAATCCCAGCATCCCGTCCGCCGTCACCTCGGAGGTCCATATGCAGGCGCGCGTATACTTCGATACCTTCAGCAGAAAATCTTATATCGAGTCCATTCAGTATCGCTGAACTTGGTGCCGCGGTCCCACCAACGCCAGCGGGGCCGCCACCAAGATGGATGACTCCCTGCCCGATATTTACAATCACGTCCAGGATAACGCTCGCCGCTGCCTTTCGAGATTGTTGAGCCGGCCACGATTGGCGGCGTGGAAATCCACGCTCCAGATCTATTCAGCGTCTGGTTCCAGACCTAGACCGGTCCCCGCGCCTTCGGCGGTCGGATGACGAGGGGCAATAGCGTGCTCACCAGCGTGATCGCGGCGATCAACTGCAGCGCCTGCCCATAGTGGCCCGTCCGCTCCCGCAGATGCGCGATCAACGCCGGCCCCACCACCCCCGCAAAGCCCCACGCCGTCAGCATCAGCCCATAGATCGACCCCACATTCGATGGGCCGAAATAATCTGCCGCAAACGCCGGCATCGTGCCGAACCCGCCCCCATAACACAGCAGCACCATCGCAGCGAGCACCGTGAGCACCGCGAAATCGCCCGCTCGCGAAAGCAAAAAAAACAGCACCGTTTGCAGCAGGAACATCGTCAAAAATACATTCCGCCGCCCGATGAAATCCGAGAGCCACGCCCACAGGAACCGCCCCGATCCATTCGCAATCGAGATGATCCCCACCAGCCCCGCCGCCGCCGCCGCCGTCACGTGGCTTATCTCCTGCGCCATCGGCGAAGCCTGAGAGATGATGGAAATCCCCGCCGTCGTGTTCAGGAAGAGAATCCCCCACAGCGCGTACCATTGCCATGTGCATAGCGCCTCCTTGAATGTGTAATCCTTCGCCGTCCGCTGACTTTGCTCGCTGGGCGCGGGCCGCCATCCCGGCGGGCTGTAACCCTCCGGCGGATTCTTTATAAACAGCGCCGCCCCCGCCACCGCGCAGAAGTAGCAGACCCCCAGGATGCCGAACGTCTCCGGGATTCCCACCCCCTTGATCAGTCGCGCCGCCACAGGCGCCGTGACCAGCGCCCCCGCCCCGAACCCCGCCACCGCGATCCCCGTGATCATCCCCCGCCGGTCGGGAAACCACTTGATTAGCGTCGCCACCGGAATGATGTACCCCAGCCCCAGCCCCGTCCCTCCCAGGATGCCGTATGCAATCGTGAACAGCATCAAATTCCCCGCCCATTGCCCCGCGAGGATCGTCCCCAGCCCGTAGCACACTCCCGCCGCGATCCCCACCACGCGCGGCCCCGCCCTCTTCATCCACAGCCCTCCCGCAAACGCCGCAAACCCCAGCGTCAGAATCGCGATTTCAAACACCAGCGTCACCTGCGAGACCGTGTACCCGTACTGTTTGGTCAGTGGAATGCGGAACACGCTCCACGCGTACACCGCTCCCAGCGCCACCTGCATCACCACCCCCGCCGCCGCGATCAACCATCGATTGCCCTCAATCGTCTTCGTTTCGCGCGTGGCAGGAATCGCATCGGCGGAGATCATCCCTCCCAAGGATCGAAACGCGCTCCCTCCGCGGTCGCTTCGACTGCCCCGCCCGCCACTATTTCACGTCGAAACCGCCCGCCGTCCTCGTCGCGAACAATTCCCCCGGATCCCCCCGCCGCACTATCCTTCCATATTCCAGATGGATCAGGTGATCGCATATCGCCGCGATCTCCTCCGGCGAGTGCGACACATAAAGCATTGGAATCGAGAACTCCGCGCGGACCCGCTGCAGCAGGTTCAGCCCTTTGCCCCTCAGCTTCTCATCCAGCGAGGCCAGCGGCTCATCCAGCAGCAGAAGCCGCGGCTGCGAGAGCAGCGCCCGCGCCAGCGCCACCCGCTGCTTCTCGCCTCCGGAGATCGCCCCTACCCCGGCCTTCAGCAGGTGCGCGATCTCCAGGATCTCCGCCACGTGTCCCACCGCAAAATTGGAGGACCCGTTCCGCCGCTTCGAGCCGTAGGTCAGATTCCCCAGCACCGAGAGGTGAGGGAACAGCGCCCCATCCTGCGGCACGTAACCGATCCCGCGCTGTTGCGGCGGCAGCGACCGGCCCCCCTCCCGGTCTTCGAGCACCACCTCGTCCAGTTGGATAAACCCGGACCCGGGCTTGCGCAGCCCCGCGATCAGATCCAGCAGCGACGTTTTCCCCGATCCGTTGGGGCCATAGATGGCTATCACCTGTCCCTCCAGCTCCACGTCCAGCTCCAGCGGAAAGCTCCCCAGAGCCAGGTGGATATTATTGAGCGCGAGTTTCATCGGCTCGACGGTCGTTTCCTCAGCACAAACTCACTGGTCCACACCGCCGCGAAGGCCATCAAAACCGAGACCCCCAGCAGTTTGAACGCCGCACCATCCTGGCTCAGTTGCACATACTGGTAGATCGATAGCGCGATGGTCGATGTCTTCCCGGGAATGTTTCCCGCTACCATGATCGTCGCGCCGAATTCACCAAGCGCCCGCGCGAATGCCAGCATCGTCCCCGCCACGATCCCGCGCGCCGCGAGCGGCAGCGCTAGCGTAAAGAATATCCGCGTCTCCCCCGCGCCGAGCGTCCGCGCGATTTCCTCCAGCCGCGGATCGATCTCCTCGAAAGCCACGCGCGAGGTCCGCACCAGCAGGGGAAAGGACATGACCCCCAGCGCAATCACCACCGCCCGCCACGTAAACACGATATCGATCCCAAGGTTCTTCTCCAGGAACGCCCCAAGAATCCCCCTCCGCCCAAATAGCCTCAACAGGATCAACCCGGTCGCCACCGGCGGCACCACCAGTGGGAGCGCCACCACCGTCTCGACAAACGATTTTCCCATCCATCTCGGCCGCGCCAGCAGCCAGGCCAGCAGCACCCCTCCCGGCAAGATCAGGATCGTGCTCAGGATCGACACACCCAGCGTGAAGTAAATGATCTGCCAGTTATCGTGCTCCATTCGGCGGCCGGTTAATGCTTCACGATAAAGCCGTACTTCTCAAACGCAGCCTCCGCCACCCCGGATGAGAGATAAGCCGCCAGCCTCGTCGCCGCCTCCGGCTCCCTCGCATCCTTGATAACCGCCAGCGGGTAGGAGATCGCCGGCCCTTCCGCCGCCGGCACCTCGTACGCGGCCTTCACTTTTTTCGAGATCATCGCGTCCGTCTTGTACACGATCCCCGCCTCCGCGTTCCCCGCTTCTACCGCGGCCAGCGCCGCCCGCACATTCTCCACCGGCACAATCTTATCCCTCAATTGCTCCCACAGCCCCAGCTTCTCCAGATACTCCTTCGCATAAATCCCCGCCGGCACGCTGCCCGGCTCGCCCAGCGCGATCTTCTTGATTTCTGGCCCCGCGAGATCCTTCGCGGATTTGATAACCGCGCCGCTGTCAGCCGGCACCACGATGACGAGCGTGTTCGAGAGAAGGCTCTTCCGCGTCCCCGCCAGCAGCAGTCCCTTTTTTTCCAGTTCATCCAGCTTGGCCTCATCCGCGGATACGATCAAATCCGCCGGCGCCCCCTCCTCGATTTGCCGCGCCAGCACGCTCGACGCCGCAAAATTGAACACCAGGTGATCCCCCGATTCCTTTTCGTAAGTGGCCGCGATTTCCGTGAGCACATCGGTGAGGCTGGCGGCAGCGGATACATACACCTCCGCCGCCCGCAGGCTGGCGCTCAGCAATCCGCCTCCTATTAAGAGCAAAACGGTGAACGAACGGGCGATAGTTTTCATGGCTGGCTCTGCTTTCCCAAGGGGTTTTAGCCCAAAGGAGTACGCAGCGCGATGCCAGAAAACGCCTAACCCCTCACCGCCGCTTCGCTCGCACCCCTGCGCAACTCCTCCAGCGCCTTGTCCGCATCCGCCGCCGGCGCCACGGAGATGACCACGCTCTTGCTGATCGGCGTATTGCTCCGCTCCGCCGTGCTATTGATCGGCACCAGCACATTCCCCTCGGGAAAGTAAGTCGCGGTGCACCCGCGCGGGAGGCTGTGCGGCGCGACCATGAAGTGCGTGGCCACCCGTTCTTCCCCGTCGTGGTGGCTCGTGATATCCACAAATTGCCCCTGCTGCAATCCGCTCTCCCGGACATCGTCCGGATTCATGAAGATCACCCGCCGCCCATTGTAAACACCCCGGTACCGGTCGTTGAGGCCATAGATCGTCGTGTTGAATTGATCATGGCTCCGCACGGTCATCATCAGGTATTGGTTCGGTTCCAGATCATGCGGATCGATTTCAGACACGATGAATTTTGCTTTCCCGATCCCGTTGTTGAATTTCCGGTGATCCCGCGCGTCGTTCGGGAGGTAAAAGGTGTCCTCCCGGATCCGCCGGTTGAAGTTTTCAAACCCCGCGATCACGTGCTCGATGTGCTCGCGGATGCGATCATAGTTCCCCGCCAGGCCCTTCCAATCGACCGTCGTCCGGGTCCCCAGCGTCGCCTCCGCCAGCCCGCAGATGATCGCCGGCTCGCTCAGCAGCTCCTTGCCCGCCGGCGCCAGGTGCCCCCGCGATGGACTGATCACCCCCATCGAATCCTCGACCGTCACGAATTGCTCCCCCGTTTCCCGCCGGTCGATCTCGGACCGCCCAAGGCATGGCAGGATCAGCGCGATCTCCCCCGTGATGAGATGCGCCCGGTTGAGCTTCGTGGAGATTTGCGCCGTAACCCGGCATTTCTGGATCGCCTTCGCCGTATACTCCGTGTCCGGCGTCGCGGAGAGAAAATTTCCCCCCAGCGCGAGGAAGAACCGGATCTTCCCGTCGTGCATCCCCTTGATCGTTTCGACGGAGTCCGTCCCATGCTCCTGCGGCGGCGTGAAACCAAACTCCCGCCCCAGGTTATCCCGGAACTTGTCGTTCATCCGCTCCCAGATTCCCATCGTCCGGTCTCCCTGCACGTTCGAGTGCCCCCGCACCGGGCACGGTCCCGCCCCGGGCCGCCCGATGTGCCCGCCCAGCAGCAGAAAGTTCATTACTTCCTGGATGGTCGCCACTGCATTCTTGTGCTGCGTGAGCCCCATCGCCCAGCAGCAGATCATCCTTTTGGATTTCATCGCGATCTCCGCCGCCTCGCGGATTTGCGCCCGCGTCAGCCCGCTCCCGCGCAGGATGATGTCCCACGGCGTCGCCCGCAGATGCGCGAGAAATTCCTCTCCCCCCGTCGTATGCGCCGCGATGAAGTCCCGGTCCAGCACCGTCCCCGGCTTCCGGTCCTCATCCCCCACCATCTCCTTCATGATTCCCCGCAGCGCCGCCATGTCCCCGTTGATCCGCACCGGCAGCCAGAGGTCCGCCAGCGGCGTCCCGATATCGAAGAGCATCTTCGCCCCGTACTTGAAGAGGTTGTGATACTCCTGCGGGTTCGGATTCACCACCTCCATCAGCCCCGGCTCCGGCATCGGATTGATCGCGACGATGCTCGCATGGTGCTTCTTCGCCCGCTCCAGCGCCGTCAGCATCCGCGGATGATTCGTCCCGGGATTCTGCCCGATGATGAAGATGCAATCCGTCTCCTCAAAGTCGTCGATGGTCACGCACCCCTTCCCGATCCCGATCGCCTCGTTGAGCGCCGCGCCGCTGGATTCATGGCACATGTTCGAGCAATCCGGCAGGTTATTGGTCCCATATTGCCGCGCAAAGAGCTGGTAAAGAAACGCAGCCTCATTGCTCGCCCTCCCGCTCGTATAAAACGCCGCCCCGTCCGCCGATGGCAGCGCATTCAGCTCCCGCGCCAGGATCTGGAACGCCTCCTCCCACCCGATCGGCTCGTAATGCGCCGCCTTCTCCCGTCTCACCATCGGGTGCACGATCCGCCCCTGCAGCTCCAGCCAGTAATCGCTCTGCTTCTGCAAATCCTCGATCGAGTGCTCGCGGAAAAAATCTGGCCCCGCGTGCTTCAGCGTCGCTTCGCTCGCCAGCGCCTTCACCCCATTCTCGCAAAACTCGAAGAGATGCCGCTCCCGGTCCGGATTCGGCCACGCGCAGCTCTGGCAATCGAACCCATCCTTCTTGTTGACCTTCAGCCAGGTCCGGATGCCGCGCGCGAACCCCGTCTCCCGCATCGTGTACTTGAGGCTCTGGATGAGCGCAGGCATCCCCGCGGCCACCTCGTGCGGCTTGCGCAGGGTCGGGCGCGCGGTCTCCTCCGGCGGTTGGGCCCCCGGCGTCGGGTTTCGGTTGTCCGCTTCCGCCTCCGGGCGCGGCCCGGTCTTGCGGACCCCCGTGCCGATGTGCGTCGGCTTTTGCGCCACGGTATCCAGGTGGGGCTCGTGCCGCGGGTCCCCCTGCCGGGCTGGATCAGGCGGGTGATGGCTGTGCGGATCGGGTTTGTTTGTCATAAGAGGGAGTCGCTGCCGCGCCTTCGATCCGGACGCGGCCGGACCCGGTGTAAATGTTGAACCCGCTCGGTTTTGTGAAGCCGAGCAGCGTCGCGCCAAATTTCTCCGCCACCTGCACCGCCAGGCTCGACGGCGCCCCCACCGCGACCAGCATCGGGATCCCCGCCGCCAGCGCCTTCTGCATCAATTCAAAACTCGCCCGCCCGCTCACCACCAGGATCGTCCGCCCGAGCCCGCCTTTCCCCTCCAGGAATTGCGTCCCGATCACCTTGTCCACCGCGTTATGCCGGCCCACGTCCTCCCGCACCACGATCGCCCGCCCTTCCGGTGTAAACAACCCCGCCGCATGAAGCCCCCCAGTGTGCTGGAAGGTATCCTGCGCCTCCCGCAGCCGCTCAGGCAGCGAGCGAATAATCTCCGCCGGCGCCTGCCACTCCGCAGCCGGCAGCGGGGGGAAGAAATTGAGCTTCAGCGCCTCCATCGAAGTCTTCCCGCACACCCCGCAACTCGAGGTCGTATAACAGTTCCTCTCCAGCCGTTTCAGATCCAGCGTCACCCCCGCCCGCAGCGCCACCCGCACGCTATTCTGAACCTTGCCGAACTGCGGCCCCCTGCTGGAAACGCTCTCCACTTGATCCAGCTCCCGCAGCAACCCTTCCCCCACCAGGAAGCCAACCGCCAGCTCCCGGTCATGCCCCGGCGTTCGCATCGTGATCGAGATGGTCTTCACCTCCCGCGCCTCCGCGGGCCCGAAGACCACCTCCATCTCCAGCGGCTCCTCCAGCGCGAGGTCATCCACAAATGTCTCCAGGCCATCTCTCGAGAGGCGCTCGACCGGACGGCTTAGGAAAAGCGGCGCCGCAGCCGCCCCGGTTTCGCCGGCATCGGGTTTCATCTTGAAGAAGGTAGCATCATCCGGGCGCATTGGCAGCGGGTCGCGCGGGGGAGGGGATCCCCACAAAAAATTCGAATGCGGGCCCGAAAACGCCCGTATGAATTTTTGCGGGCAGCCCGCCCATGAATTACGATATGGGGAAGGAACCCGGTTTCAATGCCCGACCTCCTGCACTTCTATATCTCCCCCTCGCACAATTACTTCGGGCACCACGGCCTCCCTCCCGGCGATGCTCCGATGGAGGAAGTGGGCACCGTGCAGTGCGTCGCCGGCCGCGGCATCAGGCAAGACCGTTTTTTCGACTTCAAGAAGGACTACAACGGCCAGATCACCTTTTTCTCCCAGGAGGTCTATGAGGATCTCTGCAAGACCCTCCGGATATACGGCAAACCGGCCTCCGTATTCCGGCGCAATGTCATCACCACCGGCGTCGATCTCGCCGCCTGGTTCGACGCCGAGTTCGAGCTCCAGGGCGTCCGTTTTCGCGGCCGGGGCGAGTGCAAGCCCTGCTACTGGATGGACCGCGCCTTCGGCCCCGGTGCGGAGCGCGCGCTCCAGGGCCGCGGCGGCTTGCGCGCCGCCATCCTTACCGATGGCGTACTCCGCACCGGTCCCGTGCCATGACCCTCGCCGCCGTGCTCCTCGCCGGTGGCGAATCGCGCCGCATGGGCCGTGACAAAGCCACGCTCCTCCTCGATGGCATCCCCCTCTGGCAGCGCCAGCTAGCCCTTCTCCGCCACCTTTCCCCCTCCGCGCTCCTGGTCTCCGCCCGCACGCCGCCCCCCTGGCTCCCCGCCGATGCCCGCTTCGTCGCCGATGCCGCCCCCGCCCCCCTCGCCGGTCTCGCCGCGGCCCTCAAGGCCATGCCCGCCACGCACCTCCTGGCCCTCGCCATCGATCTCCCCGCGATGACCGCCGCCCATCTCTCTACCCTCTGGAGCGCCGCCGCCCCCGGCTGCGGCGTCCTCCCCTGGCTCGCAGATCGCCCTGAGCCACTCCCCGCCATCTATCCCGCCGAGGCCTTGCCCATCGCCTCCCGCCTCCTCGCCGGCGAGGACCTCTCCCTGAGAGCCTTCACCCAGGCACTCCTCGCCGCCGGTCAGTTGAAAAAACACATCATCCACTCGCCGGATGCGGATTTATATGCGAATTGCAATTCGCCAGCCGATTGGCGCCGCCATGCCATCCATAGCGCTTCCATCCATGATTGACCCTGCCGGACGCATTGTCGATTACCTCCGCATCTCCGTCACCGACCGCTGCAACGAGCGCTGCCTCTACTGCATGCCGGAGCACTACTCCGCATGGCTCCCCCGCGCCGATCTCCTTACCTACGATGAGATCCTCGCCATCGCCCGCATCGGCGTCCGCCTAGGGTTCAAGCACTTCCGCGTCACCGGCGGCGAGCCCCTCCTGCGTCCCGGCATTGTCGATCTCATCGCCAGCCTCGTCCGCACCCCCGGCGTCCAATCCGTGGACATGACGACCAACGCCACCCGCCTCCCTCAGCTCGCCCGCCCCCTCCACGACGCCGGCCTCCGCCGCATCAATATCAGCCTCGATGCCCTCGACCCCGCCCTTTACCACGCCATCACCGGCGGCGATCTCGCCCCCGTGCTCGAGGGCCTGCGCGCCGTCAAGGCCCTCGGCTTCGAGTCCATCAAGCTGAACACCGTCCTCATCCGCGGCCGCAACGATGGGCAGATCCTCCCCCTCGTCCATTTTGCCGCCGCCCAGGACGTCGCGATCCGGTTCATCGAGTTGATGCCCATCAGCTTTACGGAAATGCTCGACGAATCCAATTTCCTCTCCGCCGCCGAGGCCGGCCGCATGATCGCCGCCGAGGATGAGATGGTCCCCCTCGATGCCGTCCTCGGCTTCGGCCCCGCCCGTTACTTCAAGCTCCAGCGCACTGGCGCCGTCGTCGGCCTCATCAGCGCCCTCACCGATCTCCATTTCTGCGACCGCTGCAACAAGATGCGCCTTACCGCCGATGGCCGCCTCCGCCCCTGCCTCGGCAATCATCTCGAGACAAATCTCATCCCCGCGCTTCGCCCCGCACTGGATGAGTCAGCGCTCGAGGCCCTCATCCGTTCCACCCTCGCCGGGAAACCCGCCGAGCATCTCTTCCGCGATAACTACCAGCCCGGCCGCATCATGACCGCGATCGGCGGATGAAAATCCTCGCCTTCGCCATCGCGCGCGAGCGCGCCGGCTTCTCCGAGCTCGAGATCGCCGTCGATCCCTCCGAGACCCCCCGCGCCATCCTCCGCCGCGTCGCCCCGCATCTCCCCGTCGAGAACCTCCGCGCCGCCGTCGATCACGTCTACTGGGATTGGGACGCCTCCGTCGGCCCCGCCGCCGCGGAGCTCGCCATCATCCCCCCCGTCGGCGGCGGCTGATTTTTCATGGAAATCCGCATCGAATTCACCAACGCCCCCATCGCCCTCCCCCCGCCGCGACTCATCAACCCCGAGACCGGCGCCGAGGTCGATTTCCGCGGCATCGTCCGTGCGACCGAGCAAGACCGCCTCATCGCCGGCCTCCAATACGAAGCCCACGTCCCAATGGCCGAGCGCGAGATCCGCCGCATCGTCGATCAACTCAACACTGCCTGGTCATGCCACGCCCTCTGGTTCATCCATCGCCTCGGCTGGGTCCCCGTCGGCGAAACCTCCCTCTTCATCCGCGTCCACGCCTCCCATCGCGGCGGCGCCTTCGCCTTCTGCTCCGCACTCATCGATCAGCTAAAAAAAGACGTCCCCATCTGGAAATCCGCGCCGCCGTAAACCCATCCCCCCTCAGTTCCCCCGCAGTGCAGGCCGAAACCCCGCCACATGGTCAATGCATTCCACGATCGCCGGCAGCAGCAGCGGCAGGCAGTCCGCCACCGCCTTCGGATTCCCCGGCAGATTCACGATCAACGATGCGCCCCGCACCCCCGCCGTCGCCCGCGAGAGAATCGCCCTCGGCGTGATCGCGTAAGACCGCATCCGCATGATCTCCCCAAAGCCCGGCAGCTCCTTCTCGATCACCGCCCGCGTCGCCTCCGGCGTCACATCGCGCGCGCTCGGCCCCGTCCCGCCCGTCGTCACGATCAGCGCGCACCCCGCCTCGCACAGCTCCCGCAGCGTCCGCTCGATCTGCTCGCGCTCATCCGGGATCAGCTTCCGGCTAAACTCGATCCCCTCCGCGAAGTGCGACGTGATGATCGCCTCGATCTCCGGCCCGCTGCGGTCCTCGTACACGCCCGCCGCCGCGCGGTCGCTCAATGTCACGCGCCCCACTTTCATTCCTTTATTTTCCGCACCAGCCGCACCCCGCCGATGACCATCCCCTTGTCCACCGCCTTGCACATGTCATAAATCGTCAGCGCCGCCACGCTCACCGCCGTCAGCGCCTCCATTTCCACTCCCGTCCGCGCCTGCGTCCGCGCCTCTGCCTCGATGTGAACGCCCTCCTCGCGCAGCGTAAACCGCACATCCACCCCGTCCAGCGGCAGCGTATGGCACAGCGGGATCAATTCATCCGTCCGTTTCGCCGCCTGGATGCCCGCCACCTTCGCCACCGTCAGCACGTCCCCTTTCGGCAGCGTCTGGTCCCGCAATGCCGCCACCGTATCCGGAGCGCAATGGATCATCCCCTCCGCCACTGCCGTGCGCGCCCGCACAGGCTTTTGCCCCACGTCCACCATCCGCGCGCGCCCGCCTGCGTCGAGGTGCGAGAATTCAGCCATGCAGCAGAATACACGGCACCCGCGCGCCCGTGTCCAGCACGGGAACCGCGCATCGGATGAAAGCGTTCAGCCCCGCCAGCCCCGTGATGTCCCCCGAGCTCTGCCACCGCAGCGCCCGCACGACAGCCTCCCCCTCCTCCATATCCACCCGCCCCGGCCACAGCGTATCCCGCCCATCCCCCCCGATTTGCACCCCCTCCAGCAGCCGCGCGTTCAATACCCGCCACTCCGGCTCCGCCCCCGCCATTCGCTCGAGTGCCACGCCCACCACGCTGTGCAGCACCGCCAGGTGCGAGAGCGGATTCCCCGGCAGCACAAACGCCGCCTGCCCGCCCCGCGTCGCAAACGCGAGTGGCTTCCCCGGCCGGAGATTCACCTTCTCGAACCGGATGCGAAACCCGAGCCGCTCCAGCGCCGTCCGCCCAAAGTCATAAGCTCCCACGCTCGCCCCGCCGGAGATCAGCAGCAGGTCGCACCCCGCGTCCATCGCCATGCGCGCCTTCTCGGTAAGCAAGCCCGCATCATCCGCCACCCGCCCCTGCTGCGTCATCACCCCGCCTTCCGTTTCAACAAACGCCCGCACCAGCGCGCTGTTGGAATCCCGGATTCGCGAGGGCCCCGGCTCCTCCCCTGGATCCACCAATTCATCCCCCGTCGCGAAATGCGCCACCCGGCATCGCCGCGAGACCAGCGGCGCCACCATCCCCACATTCGCGAGCAATCCGATCTCCGCCGCCCCCAATCGCACCCCCGGCCCCAGCAGCCGATCCCCGGCCCGCGCATCCTCGCCCCGCCGCCGGATGTAATCCGCCCCCGTCCGCACTTCCGGCATCATCCACCCCTCCTCCACCCGCACATCCTCCTGCTTCAGCACCCGGGCCGCCCCTTTGGGTATCTCCGCCCCGGTAAAAATCCGCGCGCATTCCCCCGCATGCACCGCAAAATCTGGCCTCCGCCCCGGCCGCGCCTCGCCGATGATCCGGTATCGCCCCGCCCCATCCTCCTCCCCGATCGCATACCCATCCATCGCCGAGCGGTCAAACGCCGGCATATCCTCCCGCGCGCACGCTTCCTCCCGCAGCACGCACCCCAGCGCATCGCCCAGCGGCGTCCGTACCGCCGCCAGCGGCTCGATCGCCTCCGCCACGCACGCGCGCGACGCCTCCAGCGAATTCATGCCCGGGCGGGATTCCATACCCTCCTTGCATACCCCGCCCCCGCCCCAAGGGCCAGCCCGGATAAGCAACCCCTCCATCGCCCCCTCGTTTCGTCCCATTTTCGAAAATTCTTCTCGAGCCCGCTGGCAACCACGAATAGTTCTCCGATGGCCACACCATCTCCACACCGGAGACCACCCCAGCGGCCCCGCCGTCTGCAACGCCATCTTCGCCGGCACCGGCAAGCGCATCCGCTCGCTCCCCATCAGCCAGCACGACTTGAGCTGGTCCTGACGCGCACCGCTCCCGCCGCCCCCGGCTCCGGCCGGTGCACGCCCCGTGGCCGGTAGCGCAGCTCGCCCGCGAGCCCCAGCCGATCCGCCATCAGGTGGATGATCGCCAGCCACATCTCCGTCCCCTGCAGTCCCGGTTCCCCGCGCGCCCCGTCCCCCGCCGGGTCAAACGCCATCCCCCGTCCATCCACCCACCGTTCCAGCGTCCCCGCCAGTCGCCCTCGGATCCAATCCACCCCCTCCGCTTCCCCCCGCTTCGTCTGCCTCCCGCACAGCCAGATGGGATGCACCACATCCAGCACGTTGCAAGCATCGCCCCTCCCGCTGCCGAAGAACTCCCCATCCCCCCCATGCGCGAGAATCGTCCCCATCGCCCTCTCCGCATGCGGCAGCGGTAATTCAAACTGCGCGTAAGTCCCCCGCGTCAGCCGGTAATAGCCATTCACCGCCTGCAGCCACCGGTCCTCACTCCGCCATCTCCCCCACATCCCCGTCTCCCCATCGCACTTCCCATCCAGCCACGCGAGCAGCACCTCCAGCTCCCTCCCCCCGCCGAAGTGCCTCCGGTTCGCATAAAGGCACGACGCGTACCCATCCACCCAGTGCCCCGCTCCCCACGCCCCGCGATCCCAGTCCAGCCCCTCCAGCCGGCTCACCAGCCCCTCCGCATCCAGCTCCTCCGCGCTCGCCACCGGATGCGCAAGGTGAGACCCCAGGCACTCCAGCGCGTAATTCACGATCATCGTCTCATACCATTCCTCCCTCGCCGCCGGCCCGCCATTCACGAATTCCGGCACTAGCCCCGTCACCGGATCCTGGAACCCTCTCAACTCCGCGACCCACTGCTCCTTGGTCATCGCCTCCGGCAGCATGTCAAACATCGCCGCGATCTCCACCGCGTCGCACCATGGCCGCACCCGCATCCGCCCTCCCGGCTGGTCCACATACCCGCGCCGCCCGTCCGCCATCCGCGCGTCATACCCCAGCAGCAGCTCCGGCACCTGCTCCCGCACCCGCGCGCCAAAGCGCCTCAACTCATCTTCCAGGGAACCACTCATCTCTCCCCCGCAGCCCTCCGCATCCGGATGATCTTCGCCGGATTCCCCCCCACGATCGCGTAGTCCGGCACATCCTTCGTAACCACTGCCCCCGCCGCCAGGATTGCGTGGCTCCCCACCGTCACCCCGTCGATCACCGTGACATGCGAGCCCACCCACACATCGTCCCCAAACACGATCCCCTTCGCCGTCAGCGGCTGCCCGTGCACCGGGATATCCGTCCGCTCAAAGCAATGGTTGAACCCCACGATGCAGCTCGACGCCCCGATCCGCACACCGTCCCCCCCGCGAAATTTCCCCCGCAGCGTCACATACGGGTTGACCGTGCAATGCGCCCCCAGCGTCACCTCCCCCGTCAGATACGCCCCCGCCGCCACATAGCTCCGATCCCCCAGCCGCAAGCTCTCCCCCTCCTCGCCGATGATCGCCGCCAGCGGCGAAACGTAGCACTCCTCCCCCGTGCGCACCCCGCGGTGCAGCGCCAGCAGCCCCTGGTACGCCGCTTGTTCCGCCCGATCCTCCTCCTTCGCCTCCGTCCAATAGTGCCATGGGCAATAATCAAACCGTTGCCGCCGCAGCCCGGCCTCGGAAAAGCGCTCACCGTTATTCATCACAACTCCCGCGACTCTCGCTCCCGCCCCCGCGCCTTGCACAGCCCAAAAAATCTCCCGCCGCGCGCTTTTTCAACAGCCCTCCCCGGGATTGTGTTACAACCGTTGCGATGTGGATCACCGACTGGGCCTCCTTCTTCAAAATCCAGCTCCTCATCGTCCACGGCCTCGGCGTGCTCAATGCCATCCACGCCGCCCTTAAGGTCCGCACCCCCCAAGCCGCCATCGGCTGGGCCCTCGGCCTCGTCACATTCCCCTACTTCGCCATCCCTCTCTACTGGGTCTTTGGCCGCACGAAGTTCATCGGCTACCGCTGCGCCGTCGAGGACGTCAGCGGCCCCCTCCACACCGCCGCCGTCGAGGCCTCCGCCGCCGTCGCGCAATACACCCCCGATACCGGCCCCGCCGATGCCCTCACCCGCTGGCGCAAGCTCGTCACCACCCTCCCCGTCACGCGCGGCAATCACGTCCAGCTTCTGGTCGATGGCGACGCCACTTTCGACGCCATCTTTGCCGCCATCGATTCCGCGCGCGATTACCTCCTCGTCCAATTCTTCATCGTCCACGACGATGACCTCGGCAGGAAATTTCAGCGTCACCTCATCCAGCGCGCCGGCGCCGGCGTCAAAATCTACTTCCTTTACGACGAAGTCGGCTGCCACGCCCTCTCCCGCGAGTGGCTCGAGACCCTCCGCGCCAGCGGCGTCCGCGTCGAGGGCTTCAAGACCACCCGCGGCCGCGGCAATCGCTTCCAGCTCAACTTCCGCAACCACCGCAAGCTCGTCCTCGCCGATGGCCGCGAGGCCCTCACCGGCGGCCTCAATGTGGGCGATGAGTACCTCGGCCGCGGCAAGCGCTTCGGCCCATGGCGCGACACCTTTCTCCGCGTCCGCGGCCCAGCCGTCCAGGCCGCGCAGCTCTCCTTCGTCGAGGATTGGTACTGGGCCACCGATCAAGTCCCAGAGCTCTGCTGGACCCCCGTCCCCGCCGCCGAGGATCAATGCGTCCTCGTCCTCGCCACCGGCCCCGCCGATGAAGCCGAGCGCTGCTCCCTCGCATTCATCCGCGCCGTCAATTCCGCCCAGCATCGCCTCTGGATCAGCAGCCCCTACTTTGTCCCGGATACCACTGTCCTCACCGCACTCCAGCTCGCGGCCCTCCGCGGCGTCCAGGTCCGCATCCTCTTGCCCTCCCGCGCCGATCACATCCTCCCCATGCTCTCCAGCTACTCCTACTACGAGGCCCTCGCCGCCGCCGGCATTGAGCTATGGCGCTACCAGCCCGGCTTCCTCCATCAGAAAGCACTCCTCGTCGACGACCGCCTCGCCGCCGTCGGCTCCATCAATGTCGACTACCGCTCCTTCCACTTGAACTTCGAGTTGGTGGTAATGGTCACCGACCCCCAATTCTCCGCTGAGACCGAGTCCATGATGCAAGCCGACTTCGCCCGCAGCACTCAGGTCGACCTCACCGAGTATCTCCGCCGCCCCTGGTGGTTCCGCGCTGCCGTCCGCCTCTCCCGCCTCCTTTCCCCCGTCCAGTGAATGTGGTCGAACCTGGACTTAAAATAGAGTTTATCTCTGTTGAGAGGCGCTTCAGTTGGTGTCGGTCAAATCGGTGCCAGCCGCGCGCCGAAAGCTCAAGAGTAAGGAGACCGATGGGAATGCCTAGGAGCGAAAAGCTGCCGGGCTCTGGTACGACGGTGACGGTCGCTTGCAAGCCAGTTCCATCATATTGGTAGTTGGCCACGCTTTCGATGAAATCGAGCGTCGTACCAGCCGACAAGGATGTATTTCCTTCGTCTTTGACCCCCGCCCCGTCGTAGGGCAACCTCTTTCTTCCAGTCCCGCTTCCGATAAGAACCATGCCCACGCTGCCCACAGGTACCGTCACCTTCCTCTTCACGGACATCGAGGGGAGCTCGCGCCTATGGGAAAACCATGGCGAGGCGATGGCCGTTGCCCTCGCCCGGCATGACGCCCTCCTGCGCGATGACTTCGAGTCCCGCGGCGGCAATATCTTCAAGACCATCGGCGACGCCTTTTGCGTCGCTTTCCCCGTCGCCGTCAATGCCCTCGAGGCCGCCATCGCCGCCCAGCGCCATTTGCGCGACGAGCCATGGCGGGATCTCGAAGGCATCAAGGTCCGCATGGGCATCCACACCGGCAGCGCGGAGAGCCGCGATAGCGATTACTTCGGCCCCGTGCTCAACCGCGTCAGCCGCCTCCTCGCCGCCGCGCACGGCGGCCAGATCCTCCTTACCCTCGCCACGGAGGAGCTCGTCCGCGACCATCTCCCGGAGGGCCTCTCCCTCCTCGATTTCGGCGAGCGCCGCCTCCGCGACCTCAATCGCCCGGAGCACGTCTACCAGGCCCTTGCCCCCGATCTCCCGTCCGATTTTCCCCCGCTCCGCTCGCTAGAAATTTTCCCGAACAACCTCCCCGTCCAGCTTACCTCCTTCATCGGCCGCGAGAAGGAGATGAACGAGGTCAAGCGCCTCCTCGGCACCACCCATCTCCTCACGCTTACGGGCACCGGCGGCACCGGCAAGACCCGCCTCTCCATGCAGGTCGCCGCCGATCTCCTCGACCAGTTCCCCGATGGCGTCTGGCTCATCGAGTTCGCCACCATCGATGACCGCGAGCAGGTCGCCCCCGCCATCGCCGCCCCACTCCAGGTCCACGATGAGCCCGGCCAGCAGATCCTCGTCACCCTCACCAATTTTCTCCGCGCGAAGAAGCTCATGCTCATCCTCGAAAATTGCGAGCACCTCATCGCGGAGTGCGCCCGCATCGCCGAGACCCTCCTCCGCGCCTGCCCCGGCCTGCAAATCCTCGCCAGCAGCCGCGAGCCCCTCGGCATCGCCGGCGAGCGCACATGGCCCGTCCCATCCCTCTCCATCCCCGAGAGCTGGCGTGACGAAGTCCGCGGCTCGGATGCCGCCGAGCGCCTCACGCAGTACGAGGCCGTCCGCCTCTTCATCGATCGCGCCACCGCCGTCCGCCCCGGCTTTCGCGTGACCAATGAGAACGCCCCCTTCGTCGCGGAGATTTGCTGGCGCCTCGATGGCATCCCCCTCGCCATCGAGCTCGCCGCCGCGCGCATCCGCGTCCTCAGCATCGATCAGATCGCCAGCCGCCTCAACGACCAGTTCCGCCTCCTCGCCGGCGGCAGCCGCACCGCGCTCCCCCGCCAGCAGACCCTCCGCGCCCTTATCGATTGGAGCTTCGATCTCCTCTCGGAGCAGGAGCGCATCCTCCTGCGCCGCCTCTCCGCCTTCGCAGGTGGCCGCACCCTCGAGGCCGTGGAGGCCGTCTGCTCTGATGACAAGCTCCAGGACTTTGAGATCATCGATATCCTCACCGCCCTCGTCGACAAATCCCTCGTCACCGTCGAGAAGGCCACCGGCAAGGAGCCCCGCTACACTTTCCTCGAGTCGGTCTGGAATTACGCCCGCGAGAAACTCGCCGAGGCCGGCGAGCTCGACCCCATCCGCACCCGTCATCTCGAGTACTACCTCAAGATCGGCACCGACGCCGCCCCTCATCTCTCCGGCCCGCGCCAGGTCGAGTGGGTCGAGCGCCTCCGCCCGGATTTCTACAACTTCCGCTACGCCCTCGATACCAGCCTCGAGGTCGAGGGCCTCGCCCCCAGGGGCCTTGATCTCGCCACGATGCTCGCACGCTTCTGGGAGCTCCGCAGCCTCCTCGTCGAGGGCGCCGAGCTGCTCGCAAAGCTCCTCCTTCATCCCGCCAATGCCGCTCCCACCGCGCAGCGCGGCGCAGCACTCGCCGTCGCCGGGCGCTTCGCATGGATCTCCGACCGCTCCGCCGATGGCATCCTCTACACCGGCGAGGCCCTCCAGATTTACCGCGCCCTTGCCGATCAAGCCGGCATTTCCGCCATGGCCGTTGATTTCGCATTCCTCCGCTTCGAGGAGCGCAAAATGGACGAGGCCCGCGCCCTCATCCGCGAGGCCGAGGAGATCGCCCTTCGCCTTGGCGACAAGCGCCTCCTCGCCAATGTCCGCCGCGTCCAGGCCATCGATGCCACCCTCGAGGGCAAATACCCGGAGACCCTCGCCCTTCACGAGGAGAGCCTAGCCCTCTTCCGCGAGCTTGGCGATGTCTGGTTCGCCGGCATCGTCCAATGGGGCGTCGGCGTCACCGCTACCTATCTCGGCGATTTCGCAAAAGCCCGCGCCAGCTTCCTCGAGTGCCTCGACGGCGCATGGTCCGTCGGCAATCGCTGGGCCGTCGCATACCCCCTCGAGGCCTTCGCCGCCCTCGCCGTTGCCCAGCACCAATATGTCCGCGGCGCCCGCCTTCTCGGCGCCGCCGAGGCCCTCCGCTCGGAGTTTGGCATCTCCACGGAGACCACCGATCACCCCACGATCCGCCGCATTTTCGCCCACGCCGCCGAGGAGTTCATCAAGCCCGAGCTCGTGACCGCCCGCAAGGAGGGCAGGGGACTCACCGCCGCCGAGGCCGTCGCCTACGCAAGAGGCCAAGAAGCCCCCGCAAACACTGAATAATTTTATACAGTATTTACGTTAAAATACCAGGAATCCACTTGTTCCAAATCACCTGGAAGAAACCCGCCGACCCCCTACTTCCGCCCCGGCGCCACCGCCGTCCCGTCCATATCCTCCGGCATCTCCACCTTCGATCCCCTGATCTTCCCCAGCTCCGCCGGCTTCTCCAGGAACATCAGCGTCACCGCCCACAGCCGCTCCCCTATCGGGTCGCACGCCACCACCATCCCCTCCGCCCGCACCCGCTCCCCGCTCACGCAGATCTCCAGCGTCATCGCCAGCGAGGTCCCCGCCGTGAACTGCCACCGCGAGGGGAAACACATCCCCTCCTCGCACACCTTGATCGGCTCCCCGTTCAGCCACGCCTCGTCCGCGCCATCCTCAAGCGAGATGGAAGAACACCGTAACCGCTCCGTGTCTTCAAACATATCTATTCCCTGTAACCGGCACGGTAACACGATTGGCGTTTGTGTCAAAGGACTCCGCAACTCCCCGGTTCCCGTCCCGCTTTTACGCCGCCTTCCCGTCATTCGATTGATCTCCCGGCTTGCGCTCCGAGGCAGGGGCCGCTAACAACTTACCGCTCGCAGGGTTTCAGGGCAGTACTGAGTCCGTGGGCGGAAGCGTAACCAAAGCCCCCCCTGATGAACCTTTCTGCCATTGTCCGCAAGTTTCCCCCGTTTCGCTCCGCCCGCTCCCGTTCCGCCATCCCTGCCATCGAGCCCCTCGAGGCCCGCATCGCCCCGGCCACGCTCGTCAATCCCACGACCGTCACCTTCCAGGATAAAAACGGCGACGCCGTCACCGTCACGATTTCGAAGCCCCTCTTCACGCAGACCAACGTCGCGAACGTCTTCACTTTCGATAACGGCTTCAATACCGGCGATAACACCGTCCAGCAACAGTTGGAGACCTTCGATGTCACCCACCTCGGCCACGCCGCGGCCGGCCTCAGTATCAGCATCACCGCCGTCCCGGTAAGCTCCAGCCCCGGCGTCGTCAATGTCGGTTACATCAATGCCAGCAACATCGATCTCGGGACCGTCACCGTCGGCGGCGATCTCGGCCGCATCGCCGCCGGCGATACCAACCACGCCACCCAGGGCCTCCATTCTCTTAAGGTCGAGTCCCTCGGTGCACAGGGCATAGCCACCCAGGCCACCGGCGGCAATCTCAATACCCTCCTCTCCGGCCCTGTTGGCTCCATCACCGTCAATGGCGACATCGATGGCGCCTCCATCGGCATCGGCGGCGGCGCCAGGGGCTCGCTCGCCAGCCTCCTCGTTACCGGCTCCATCATCGGCGGAGGCACGGATTTCTCCGCCTCCCTCCGCACCCAGGGTAATATCACCACCGTTGTGGTCGATGGCTCCATCGTCGGCGGCGGCGGCGCCAGCTCCGGCGTCATCGGCACCGCCGGCTCGATCGGCACGATCCTTGTAAAAGGCTCGGTCACCGGCGGCGGCGGCGCTTTCAGCGGCGCCATCCTCGCTTCTAAGTCCATCACCTCCGTCACCATCGTCGGCGATCTCACCGGCGGGGCCGGCGATGATTCCGGCGAGGTCGGCACCGCCTCCAATCTCGGCACCGCGAAGGTCGAGTCCTCCGTCATTGGCGGCGGCGGCACCCTCAGCGGCGTCATTCTCGCCTCGGGCAATATCACCAGCGTCACCGTCGCCAATGGCCTCGTCGGCGGCTCCGGCCCGGACTCCGGCCAGATCGGCTCCGGCAAGAGCGTCCAGGCCATCTCCATCGGCAGTGACGGCATCTCCCTCCCCGCCCTCCTGCCGCTCGATGGCACCTTCCAGGGCATCGAGGGCGGCTCCGGCCCCAGCAGCGGCACCATCCTCGTCCACGGCAGCATCACCTCCCTCACCGTCGGCGGCGATATCAACTTCCCGCAAAACCTCGATACCGTAACGCTCAAGCCCGCTCTCTCCTCCGGCACCCTCGGCACCAGCGCGGGCGCCATCAGCGCCGGCGGCAGCATCCAGACCGTCAATATCACCGGCAGCGTCTACGATGGCGGCATCTTCAGCGGCGCGAGCATCGGCGCGGTCACCATCGGCGGCACCCTCTCCCAGGGGTCGGAGATCCACGCCCGCCAGAGCATCGCCTCGGTCTCCGTCGATGTCGCCCCCGTCGCCGCTCCCGGCCTGCGCACGCTCGATTCCACCTTCGATGCCAATTCCGGCCCCGGCATATCGAATAGCTCCATCCTCGCAGACCTCGGCTCCATCGGCTCCATCCAGGCCGGCGGCAGCGGCTACTCCTCCGCCTACGCCATCGCCAATGCCTCCATCGCCGCCGGCACCAGCATCGGCTCCATCGAGGCAAATTCCAACGGCGCCGACGCCGCGATCTTCAATACCGAGGTCTTCGCCGCTTCCCTCGGCGATATCAGCGCCTACGCCGTCGGCGGCACTGGCATCAGCGGCAGCACTTTCACCGCCACCCAGGGCATAGGCAATATCACCGGCGAGAGCATCAGCGGCGGCGAGACTTCGGGATACGGCATCTATTCTTCCACCTTCCAAGCCGGCGCCGGCATTGCCAGCATCACCGCCATCGGCACATCCGCCCCCATCCTGGCCAATCAAGCCACAGCCACCGCCACTGGAATTGAATTCTCCGGCTTCAACACCGGCGCCAGCATCGGCGCCATCAACTCCGCCGGCACCATCGATGGCAGCGCCTTCGTTGCCGGCATTGATCTCGGCTCCGGCTTCACGGTCACGGGCGCCGGCTCTTTCAATAACACCGTCGCCGCCGCCTTCGGGTTCGGCGGCAGCAAGTCCACCGCCGCCGCCCACATCGGCAATATCACCCTCGCCAACAGCGGAGGCCCGTCGCTCATCTCGCAGAGCACCTTCCTCGCCGGCGTCCACGGCTCCGGCGCGGACACCCAGTTCGGCACGAAGGATGACTCCGTGCCTGCCGGCAGCACCATCGGGTCCATCACTTCTCCCGGCGGCCTCAATGTCGATTTCTTTGAGTCCGGCAGCATTGGCACCACCACCTCCGGCGCACTCGACAATGCGATCTACCTCTCGACCGATCCCGTGGGCGCCGTCGCCGGCATCGGACTCATTACCGTTACGCTCCCGGTGACCCCGCTTCTCGTAGCTTCCAGTGCTGCCGCCTCGGGCTTGAACCCCGAGTTCGTGGCACAGACCGGCTTTGGAATTCATAATTCCGTTTTTACCTCGAACGGGAATCTCGGCGGCATCAACATCACTCTCGATGGCGTCCGCACCGGCGCCGATAATGCCGCCGTCGAATCCGTCACCATCCTCGCCGGGGGCAGCATCGGGCCCATCACTATCATCAATAATGCCACCGGCACCGCCGGCCACAATTACGGCATCGCCCATTCCACCTTCACCGCCGGCATCACTGGCGCCGGCGGCATCGGCGCCATCAACGTGACCATCACGGACGCCAGCGTCGATGGCAATACCGCCGCGATCTTCGCCTCCACTTTCGACGCCGGCTCCGGCGTCGGCGCGAATATCGGCAATATCACCGCGGAGAATGCCGATCTCTCCAGCAATGCCTCAGGCATCCTCGATTCCACCTTCCGCGTCCACGGCAGCATCGGGAATATCTCTTCCACCATGGATAACGGCAACACCCTCGCCCCGGCCATCCAGGGCAGTATCTTCAGCGCCTTCGGCAGCATTGGGAATATCACCGTAAAAGGCGCCGTCCTCCCGGATCAAGGCAACGAGAACGACATCCCCAGCCGCTTCCTCGCCGGCTACGACATCGGCTCGGACCTGACCTTCGGCAACGAGAATCTCGGTGCCAATTCCCCCGACCTCCAGGGGGGCCAGAGCGTCGGCAATGTCTCCATCACCGGGACCTTCGCGGGCTCCGATCTCATCGCCAGCGTCAATCCCGGTTCCGGATATGTCTTTGGCGATTCCATCTCCGGCACTTCGCCGGACAATGATTCCAACGTCGGCTCCGGCGGCTCCATCGGCCTCGTCAGCATTGGCACCGGTTTCTCCAATTATATTGGCAACCCCTTCATCTCCGATACCGCCGTATCGCACGCCATCGAGGCCAAGACCTTTGCCCTTGGCTCCAATAGCGTGCCGATGGTCAGCGCCTTTGGCAGCACCAGCACCATCCCCGTCGTCATGACTTTCAATGGAGCCAACGACGTCCGCATCACCAATCTCACCCAGGCTGCCGGCTAGGCGCGCTTCGCCGCTCATTGCCCGCGTCTTCGCGGATGCGTTGAAATACGCACCTTTTACCAATCTTCGGTTTGAATAACCTCGCATCCGGTTTACACTGGTGCGTCTCGCCCGGAAAGTAAGCGGAGGCCCTTTGCACCCTGCCTTCCGGCCCTTCCCCTCGACCGATCAATGAACCGCCCTGCCTCGGCTCGTGCCCGCTTGTTGCTCGGCATTTTCGTGCTCCTCGCCGCCGCGCCCCCCGCCCTCGCCATCGTCGATGCCAATGGCAACGGCATGAGCGAGATATGGGAGCTCATCTATGGCAGCGGCCTCGATCCGAATGCCGATCTCGATGGCACCGGCATGACCAATCTCCAGAAAAGCATCGCCGGGCTCGACCCCCGCAATCCCGCTTCGGTCTTCTACGCCACCGTGGCCGCCTCCGGCACCGGCGCCGTCATCACCTGGCCCAGTGTCCTCGGCAAGCAATACCAGGTTCAATCCTCCCCCGATCTCACCAGCGGCAGTTGGTCGAATCTCGGCGTCTCTCTCCCCGGCACCGGCTTGGTCATGACCTACGCCGCCCAGTTCTCATCTCCCTCCATCTTCTACCGCGTCTCCGTCTCGGATCGCAATTCCGATGGCACCAGCCTTTCCGATTGGGAGGCCCTCCAGCTCGGCCTCGATCCCAATAATGCCTATAGCAATGGCACCGTGGATGGGAACGGCCAGCCCGTCGATGATTACGACTACGTCGTCGCCGCCCTCTCCGCCACCAATGTCGTCAGCATCACCGCCACCAGGCCCGGCGCCACGGTCCCCGCTTCCGGCCCCGCTGCCAGCACTGGCCTCTTCACTATCACCCGCGCCGGCAATCTCAACGCCGTCACCGTCCCGCTCGCCGCATCCGGCCCCGCCCTCTCCGGCTCGGATTACACCGCCCTCCCCGCCACGGTCACGCTCCCCATCGGCGCCCACTCGGTTTCCGTGATCGTCACGCCTCTCGCCACCTCTCACATCCTTTCCGGTACTCCCGTCGTCGCCTCCATCCAGACCTCCGGCAGTTATCAAATCGGCGGCTCCGGCACCGCCGCCGTCGTCCTTTATCCCTGCACCACTCCCTCCGGCTCCGGCCTCACCGCGCTCTATTACGCCAGCTCCAGCCCCACTTACACCAGCACCTCCAATTTCAATCCCGCCACCCTCAAGATCACCCGCATTGATCCCCAGGTGAACTTCTTCTGGGGCCAGGGCCAGCCTTATACAAAGGTCAATCGCAATAACTTCTCCGCCTCCTGGGATGGCCAGCTCGCCCCCACCGTCAGCGGCACTTACCTCTTCGGGCTTCAGGCCACCGATGGCGCCCGCCTGTACATCAGCGGCACCCTCGCCATCGACTCATGGACCGCCGGCGCCTCCACCTCCGCCCCCATCCTCAGCAGTTCCATCCCCCTCACCGCCGGCCAGCTTTACCCCGTCCATGTCGATTACTATGTGAACTCCGACCCCGCGAGCATCTATCTCACCTGGCTCGCTCCGGGCGCCTCGGCGTTTGTGAGCATCCCCACCGCGGATGTCCTCCGCCCCGGCACCAGCGGGTCCACCGGTTACAACGCGAATTACTACAATAACACCATCGAGTCCGGCACCGCCGCCTACTCCCTGATCGAGAAATCCATTTACTGGGACTGGGGCATCGGCTCCCCGGATCCCTCGATCCCCACCACGCATTACTCCGCCCGCTGGCTCGGCCAGGTTCAGCCGCAATACTCGGAGCCCTATACCTTCGTCACCCATACCTCCGATGGCGTCAAGCTATGGGTCAATGGCCAGCTCATCACCAATAACTGGGCCGACCAAAGCGCCGCCGATGTCTCCTCCTCCACCACCATCAATCTCCAGGCCGGTGTCCGCTACAATCTCCAGTTGGATTACTACAAGGATAATCTCGGCGCCGCCCAGGCCATTCTCTCCTGGTACAGCCCCAGCCAGGCCCAGCAGGTCATCCCGCAATCCCTCCTTTATCCCTCCACCGTTCCACAGGCCCCTCCCGCGATCACCAGTTCCTTAAACGCCGTCGCCCTCGTCGGCGGATCGTTCAATTACGTGGTCACCGCCAGTAACTCGGGCGCCAATTTCACCGTCACCGGCTTGCCGCCCGGCATGACCTTCAATCCTGCCACCGGCGCCATCAGCGGCGTCCCGCTCCAGGCCGGCATCTACAATGTCCTCATCACGAGCTCCAATGGCTCCGGCTCGGGCTCGTCGAATCTCACGATCAATGCCATCGATACCGGCGGCGCCGTTACCAGCCAGATTTGGACCAGCGATACCGGCACACAGGTCTCCGCCATTCCCGTCGCGACGACTCCCTCTTCCTCCGGCACCATCGGCTCCCTCGAGGGCCTCGCCAATTCCGGCACCGATTACGGCGAGCGGATCCTCGGCTATCTCACCCCGCCGGTCACCGGCAATTACTACTTCTGGATCGCCGCCACCGATACCGCCGAGCTCTGGATTTCCAATGACTCCGACCCGGTAAACAAGGTAAAGCGCGCCGCCGTCCTCCAGGGCACCCCCTCGCGCGGCTGGTATGTCTCCCCCACCCAGCAATCCCAGTGGCTCTCCCTCTCCGCCGGCCAGCGCTATTACATCGAGGTCCTCCATAAGTACTCCAGCGCGGCACGGACAATGTCTCCGTCGGCTGGCTGCGCCCGGATCAGACCGGCACCACCGCCTCCGAGGTGATCCCCGGTTACGCGCTCTCTCCCTACACGCCGCCGAATAACACCGTCCAGGCCGGCACGCTTTACAGCACCACGCTTCTCGCGCAGGCGCCCGCCGTCACCGACGGCGTCGGCGCCGCCACCTTGACCCTCAGCTCGGATCAAACCTCCGCGACGCTCGCTTTTAATTACTCAAACCTCACTTCCCAGGTCACCGATACCCAGCTCCAATGCGATCCTTATCTGACCAATCCTTCCCAAGTCATTTACGACATCACGAAGTTCGCCAAGCAGAACCCCGACGGCTCATACACTTTCCCGATTAAAGCCGTAGGTTCCCTCTCCGCCTCGGATGTCCTGGAGGTCATCACCGAGGGCAAGGCTTACCTAACTATCGGCACGGTCAATTATCCCGCCGGCGAGATTCGCGGCAATTTCACCCTCGCCAATGGCGCCCAGAGTTTCACCCCGCCGCCCCCCGCTCCCTCATGGACGGATGATTCAAACACGGATGCAGGTGCTTCCCGTTTCCTCAGCCAGGCGACTTTCGGCCCCACCCAGGCCGAGATCACCCGCGTCGAATCCATGGGTTACAGCGCCTGGATCGATGACCAGTTCACCCGACCAGCCTCTCATCAGCTTCCCTATGTCCTCGCCAGCCCCAATCCCTATCTCGCCCCGCTTTACCCAGATACATTGACTTTCAATTCTTGGTGGCAGCAATCCATCACCGCGCCCGATCAGCTCCGCCAGCGCGTCGCCTTCGCCTTGAGCGAGATCATGGTCGTATCTGATGTCGGCGCATTGAATAACAACGCTCTCCTCCTCACGAGTTACTACGATACCCTCCTCGATAACGCCTTTGGCAATTACAACAGCCTCCTCAAGGCCGTTACCCTCACGCCCGCGATGGGCTCCTATCTCAACATGCGCGACAATGCCAGGGCCAACCTTCCCGCCGGGCTCCATCCCGATGAGAATTACGCCCGGGAGATCAACCAGCTCTTCTCCATCGGCCTTTACCGCCTCTGGCCAGATGGCACGCTCGTCGAGAATGCCGCCGGCAGCCTCGTCCCCACTTATGCCCAGAGCACCGTCCAGGGTTTCGCCGCCGTCTTTACAGGCTGGAACTATAACCAGCCCCTCGTCGGTTCCCGGCTTCCCACCAATTGGTATCCCCCAGCCGATTACACCGATCCCATGGTCCTGGTCCCGCTTCAACATGATCTTGGCCAGAAGCTCACGCTCGATAACATCGTGATCCCGCAGGCCGTCGGCACGCAGGCCACCTCCAGCAGTCCGGACTTCGATACTTATTGCTCCGGTAATTTGGATACCGCTCTCGGGATCATCAGCAATCACCAGAACACCGGCCCGTTTATCTGCCGCGAGTTGATCCAGCGCTTCATCACCAGCAATCCAAGCCGCGGTTACCTTTATCGCGTGGTCCAGGTTTTCGATGACGATGGCACCGGCGCGCGCGGCAATCTCCAGGCGGTCATCAAGGCCATTCTCCTCGATTACGAAGCCCGCAGCCCCACCGCCGCCGCCGATCCCACTTACGGCAAGCAGCGTGAGCCCGTTCTCCGCGTCACCGCTCCCGCGCGCTACTTCGCGTCCACCCTCTCTCTCAGCGGCTCCTATGCGCAGACTGGCCTCCCGCAAATCCTCATCAGCTCCACGACCGCGAACCGCCTCGCCAATGGCGATACGATGTACCTCAATTTCAGCACCGGCACCCCGCTCCCCTTCAGCGGCGATTACTCCGTCGCGAATGTCACCGCGAATACCTTTACCATCAATGCGCAAGGTATCGTCTCCGGCACTTACTCACAGTCAGGCAATATAATTACTGTCGCGCTCACTCACGGCCTTTCCATCGGCAATCCCGTCTATCTGACCTTTACCTCCGGCTCCGCCGTCAACGGCATTTATACCGTCAATAGCGTGCCCGATTCCGCCCACATGACGGTTCTCGCTCCCACGTCCGCGGCGACTTCCGGCGCCGTGTTCATCGAGAAGCTCACCGGCAGCTACCTGGCTATCTCCGCCACCAATACGATCCAGACCGCCGTGAATCACGGCCTCAATCCCGGCGATTCGGTCTTTATCAATTTCAGCTCCGGCACCGCCGTTACCGGCACTTACGCAGTGCTATCGGTTCCCGATCTCACTCACTTCGTCATCTCCGGCGCGGGCGTCGCCAATCAATCCCATAACAGCCTCGCAGTTTATCCCCTTCAGTCTCCGCCCTTGTTCCGTGCCGGTGCCGTCGCCGCGCAGACCAGCACATGGGCCATCGCCGCCACGGACGCGGATATCGCTCAGACGCCGCTCAATGCCCCCACGGTCTTTAACTTCTACTATCCCGGCTACCGTTTCCCGGGCACCCTCGCTTCCTCCGGCCTTACCACGCCCGAGTTTCAATTGACCAATGCCACCAATGTCATGCTCCAGACCAATTTCCTGGAGGGTGGCGTCCTCGGCGGCCACGACTCGAATGGACTGAGCAGCTTCCGCAATGGCGGCGGCGCCATCGAGATGGATCTCGGCCCCTATCTCTCCATGACGTCGAACGCTTCCATCCCATCCCTCGTGGACCTGTGGAATAACCGGCTCATGGGCGGCTCGATGACCTCCGCCACGCGATCCGCCATCATCGCCTATGTTGCCAATACCACCAATTTCCCCTACAGCACCACGCCCACCGTTTCCCAGGAGGCCGCCCGCGCGCGCGCCGTCCTTCACCTTCTCCTCGTCTCGCCGGAATACACCATCCAGAAATAAGTCATGAACGTACCTCCAAGCTTCAAGACCCGGCGTCAATTCATCCGCCAGGCTGCCTGCGCCGCGGTTGGCACATGGGCGCTCACCAATACGATCCGCGATCTCTGCCTCGTAAATGCCGCGATGGCCCAGACGACGGTGACCGATTACAAGGCCCTCGTCTGCGTCTTCCTCCAGGGCGGCAATGACTCCAATAATCTCGTCATCCCCACTCTTACTTCGGAGTACCAGAGCTACGCCGCCATCCGCAGCCCCGTCCTCGCCATCCCGCAATCCGCCGCGCTCCCCATCTTTCCCTCCACCAGCGACGGCCATACCTTTGGCCTTCACCCCGCCTGCGGCGGTCTCCAGACCCTCTTTGGCGAAAAGAAACTCGCCCTCCTCTTCAATGTCGGCACGCTCGTCTATCCCATTACCCGCAGCCAATACCTGTCGCAGGGCGTTGCCGTCCCGCCGCAACTTTTCTCCCATGCCGATCAGGTTACTCAATGGCAGACATCCATTCCCGATCAGCCGCCCACCACCGGCTGGGGCGGCCGCTGCGCGGATCTCCTCGCTTCCGTGCAGCCCACCGCGAAGATATCCATGGCCGTCACGCTCGCCGGCGCGAATACCTTCGAGGTCGGCAATACCATCTCCCAATACTCCGTCTCCACCAGCGGTGCCATCGCATTGTCCGGGGTAACTGGCGCGCGCCTCTCCGCGTTCCAGCAGATCCTCGGCATCGATGAGGCTCAGGCCAACTTACAGACCCAAGCCTACGCCAGCGTCGTGGCCCAGGCAGTCGCCACCGGCTCAGTCCTCAATTCTGCTATCTCCGGCACCGCTTCCGCCAATTACTTCGCCGTTCCTTTCCCCGCCACCACCCTCGGCACCCAGATGCAGATGATCGCGCGGCTCATCCAGGCCGCCCCCGCGCTCAATATGAAGCGCCAGATATTCTTCTGCCAGATCGGGGGCTACGATCTGCACAGCGGCCAGACCCAGATCACCAATGGCGTCCCCGACCCCACCCAGGGTTCGCACGCCGTCCTCCTTGGCGAGGTAAGTGACGCCTTCCTCGCATTCCAGCGCGCGATGGAGCAGCTCAATCTTTCGCAGAGCGTCACCAGCTTCACCGCCAGCGATTTCGGCCGCACCTTCCCCAGCAATGGTTACGGCAGCGATCACGGCTGGGGCAGCCACCACATGATCCTCGGCGGCGCCGTCAATGGCGGCAACACTTACGGCACCTTCCCCACCCTCGCGATCAATGGCCCCGATGATACCAGCACCGGCCGCTGGATTCCCACCACCGCCGTTGACCAATACGCCGCCACGCTCGCCTCTTGGTTCGGAGTAAGTCAAACCGACTTATCAACCATCTTCCCGAATATAGGTCGCTTCGCCACCCCGACCCTCGGCTTCGTCTGAGCTTCTCCCGCAACCGCCGCATCGATGAGGCATCGGTACAAGATCGCAGTCGCCGTCATCGCGCTCCTCTGCGTCGGCATCTGGCTCCTCCTCCGCCAGACTCCTCCCGCCGCGCCCGTCAGCGCATCTCCCACCCCATCCCTCCAGCCCGCCCCCGCCGCCATTGCGGTAGCCACTTCTCCCGGCGCCTCTTCCCCCGTACCATCCGCTGCACCACTCTACCGTCCGGCCCCGCCTGCTCCTTCCCCGCCTCCACTTATCCCATCCGCCGCTGCCGGCACGCGTCCATCACCCCCCGCCACCTCGCCCCCCGCGCTCGAGATCCACATCGCCGTCGAGGCCGTGCGCAATGCCGTCCAGAAGTACGGCGCCACATTCGGCGGCAATCCCGTCGGCACCAACGCCGAGATCACCCGCGCCCTCAATGGCAACAACCCCACCCACTCCCGTTTCCTCGATGGCATCCCCGGCGCCCAGGTCGATGCAAATGGCAGCCTCATCGACCAATGGGGTACCCCCTACTTCTTTCACCAGTTATCCGCCACCGACATGGAGGTCCGCAGCGCCGGCCCCGATCGTATCATGTGGACTTCCGATGATATCATCCTGCAGTAACTCCCGCCCCGTAAGATGCCGCTCGCATACGTCAAAGAACTCCCGCTTGTTCGTCACCCGCCGGATATCGTGCACGAATCGCCCCGTCCCATCAGCCCGTACCGCGATGTAATTCATATACTTCTTCATCTTCTGCACCTGCGCCCCCTCCGCCACATTCGGCGAGCACACCGCCTCATAGAGTCTTCGGATGTAATCCAGTAACTCCGCCCCCGTCGCCTCCGTCACGCTCTCCCCCCGCCGCCGCTGCCGTATTTGTTCGAACATCCACGGGTTCGCAATCGCCCCCCGCCCGATCATCAATCCCCGCGCCCCCGTCCGCCGCAGCGTCTTCTCCGCCTCCGCCGCGCTATTCACATTTCCATTCGCCAGCACAGGGCAGGGGAGGGCGCTTGCCGCCCGCGCGATCAGATCGTAATCGATGCCCCCGCGATACATCTGCGTCACCGTCCGCCCATGGACGGTCAGCAGATCCAGCGAGTGCTTCGCGAAAATCGCCAGCAGCTCCTCAAACGCCCCCGCGTCGTCAAACCCCAGCCGCGTCTTCACGGTAAATCGCACGGTCACCACCTCCCGCAGCGCCCCCAGGATCGCATCGATCCGCCCCGGCTCCCGCAGCAGCCCACCTCCCGCGCACTTCCGGTACACCACCGGCGCCGGGCAGCCCAGGTTTAGGTCGATCGCCGCCACCGGGTACTGCTGCAGCTCCCGCGCGCTCCGCACCAGCGCCTCCACGTCGTTCCCGATCATCTGCGCGATCGCCGGCCGCCCCGTCGGATTCCGCGTCAGCGATTCCAGGATCCACTTCTCCAGGTTCGAGTCCCGGTGTACCCGGAAGTATTCCGTATAATAAAGGTCCGCCCCGCCATACTCCGTCATCAATTTCCAAAACGGCAGGTCCGTCACATCCTGCATCGGTGCGAGCGCCAGCACCGGCTCCGGCCGCGCGAGCAGCGCATCGAGTTCCTGGCACGGGTCCGGCATCCCTATCCCTTACCTCACTCCCAGCCCTTCGGCCAATAGCCTTTCGCCCGCCGCCATCCTGTGGCAGAATGCCCCGCTCTTGGAAACGCCCCGTCCCATCTACGATCTCAGCTTTGCCGCCCTCGAGGCGGAGCTCGCCGCCTCCGGCCTTCGTCCCGCCCATGCCCGCACCCTCTGGCGCGCCTTGCATCGTGACCCCGCTCCCAATCTCGCCGCCCGCCCCGATTTCCTCCCTCCTCTCCGCCGCTGGGTCGGCCAGCGCCTCGCCCCCGGCGCCGCCTTCGATGCCGCCCTCCCGCCCATCCTCGCGGAGACCGCCAGTTCAGACCGTCTCACCCGCAAGTTCCTCCTCCGTCTCGATGACGCCCAGACCGTCGAGACCGTCCTCATGGGTTACCCCGGCCGTTACACCGCCTGCGTCAGCACCCAGGCCGGCTGCGCCATGGGGTGCGTCTTTTGCGCCACCGGCCAGATGGGCTTCGTCCGTCACCTCCGCCCCGGCGAGATCGTCGCCCAGGTACTCCAGTGCCGCCGCGCCTTGCACGCCTCCCGCTCCGGCGGCCTGCGCAATCTCGTCCTCATGGGCATGGGCGAGCCCCTCCACAATTACGACGCCGTCATCGCCGCCCTCGCGATCATCTCGGATCGCCGCGGCATCAATATCGGCCCCGCCCGCATCACCATCAGCACCGTCGGCGTCATCCCCGGCATTCTTCGCCTCGCCCGCGAGCGCCAGCCCTATGGCCTCGCCGTCAGCCTCCATGGCGCTTCGGAGGAGGAGCGCGCCGCCCTCGTCCCCGTCAGCCGCCGCTGGCCCCTCGCCGATCTCATCGCCGCCTGCCGCGAGTACGGCCGCCTCACCGCACGCCGCATCTTCTTTGAGTGGACCCTCATCGCCGGCCGCAACGATTCCCCCGCCACCGCCCGCCGCCTCGCCGCCCTCCTCCATGGCATCGATGCCCACATCAATCTCATCCCCCTCAATCCCACCGCTGCTTACTCCGGCGCGGCCACTTCCGCGCAGTCCGTCCACGCATTCCAGCGCATCCTGCGCGATTCCGGCTTCCCCGCCACCATCCGCCAGCGCCGCGGCATCGATGTCGCCGCCGGCTGCGGCCAGCTCCGCGCGTTGGAATAAATACCCCCCCTCCCGCATCTCACAGGGGCACCCATTATGAAACGCATCGTCGTCGCCCTCTTCATCCTCGCCGCCCTCTTCGTCGCGTGCTGCACCCACGCCGCCCCCGATGATCCCGCCAGGATCATCGTCCCCCCCCACTCCGCAGCCGCCGTCTTCTCCGGCGGCTGCTTCTGGTGCATCCAGCCTCCCTTCGATGATGCAAAAGGCGTCCTCTCCACCTACGTAGGCTACGCCGGCGGCAACGCCCAAAACCCCACCTACGACGAGGTATCCGGCGGCGACACCGGCCACCGCGAATCCATCGAAGTCTTCTACGATCCTACCAAAATCTCTTACAAACAGCTCCTCGATATCTTCTGGCGCAACATCAATCCCATCCAGACCGATGGCCAGTTCTACGACATCGGCTCCCAGTACACCACCGCCATCTATTACTCCACTCCCGAGGAGAAACGCGAAGCCACCGGCTCCCTCACCGCCCTCCAAAACTCCGCCCATTTCAACGCCCCCATCGCCACCAAAATCCTCCCCCTCGATAAATTCTGGCCCGCCGAGGAGCATCATCAAAAATACAGCCAGAAAAACCCAGCCCACTACGAAGCCTACCACGCAGGCTCCGGCCGCGACGCCTACCTCCAGCAAACCTGGGGCGCCAAGTAGCGCTTCGTCCCGCGCCTCCTACCCCTGCGGCTGATTCCCAATCGACGGCGGCGTCACCGTCATCGGCCGGATCGCCGGCAGCCGCATCTCCTCCTCCCGCTTCACCTTCATCGCATCCCGTTCCGCGCTCGTCTGCGCCAGTTGCTCCTTCGCCTCCGCCAGTTGCCTCCTCAATTCATCCACCTCCCCCGCCACCGCTTCCCGCGCGCCCGCCATTTGCGCCTCCGCCTTCTTCATCGCTTCATCCCGTTCCCGCGAGGCCCGCGCCATCTCCTCCCGGTTGCGCGCCAGTTCCTGCTGCATCTGCGTCACACTGCTCTCGCGCTCCCGCATCAATGCGTGGAAATTCTCCGCCATCGCGTTCAGCTCCATCTTCTTCTCGCGCCGTAATTCCGCGATCTGCTCGCGGAACCCTTCGATCCGTTTCCGCTCCTCGGTCAGCGCCGTCGCCGCGTTGTGATGCGCCGTCTCGATCCGCGCGATCTCGGAGTGCGTCTTCTGCTGCGCCCCTGCCAGCGATTGCTCCGCATTCCGCATCGCCTCCGCGTCCCGCCGGTGAGCCTCCTGCTCGTCCGCCAGCCGTTTCTCCCACGTGCTCCGTTCCGTCCGCAATTTCTCCAGCTCCTCGCGCATCGATGCCAGGCTCCGCGTCGCCGCCGTGACCTGCGTCGTGTTCTTCTGCAATTCCTCCCGCGCCTTCGCAAGGTCCGCCGCCAGCGCATCCCGCTGCCGTTGCGCCTCCGCGTGGCTCTTGCTCACCGCCTCGATCTTCTTCGCCGCGTCCCCCTGCGCGCGCGCCAGCTCTGCCTGCGCCGCCTCCTTCTCCCGGCTCGCCTGCGTGCTCCCCGTCGCCGCTGCCGCCGCTTGTTTCTTGATCTGCTCGTTCAATGTCTCCACGTGCTTCCGGTGCTCCTCGTTCAGCTTCTGGATATTCGTCGATAACTGGTCGCGCTCCTTCGTCACCTGCGCGTGCTCGCTCGCCAGTGTCTCCACCTGTTTCCGGTGCCCCGCCAGCTCCGCCGCCAGCGCATCGCGCTCTTGCAGCAGCTTCTCCTGCTGCGTCTGCAATGCGCCCGCGCGCCCCTTCGCCTCCGCGTCCATCCGCTCCACCACCTTCCGGTGCTCGTCCTCCTGCAGCGCGTGATTCGCCGCCGCCTTCTTCTCCGCCTGCTCCCGCTCCGTCCGCATCCGGGCCACGTCTGCGGCCAGCCTGCTCTTCTCCTGCTCATGTCCGGCAGTGCCTTGCCGCATTGCCTCTTCCCGCTCCTTCGCCTCCGCGCGCAACGCTTCCAATTGCCGCGCCGTCTCCGCCAGTTGCGCCGCCGTCTGGTTGCGGCTGCCGCTCAGCGCCGCGAGTTGCTGCTCGTGCTTCGCCTGCGTCGCCGCCGCCTGCTCCTGCCACGCCGTGCGCTCCTTCTCCAGTTGCGCCTGCGTCTCGCTCCGCTCCTGGAATACCCGCACCGCGTGCGCTCCCAGCGCGTCCGCCTGTTCCTTCGCTTCCTTGCGCGTCTCCGCGAGCTGCCGCGCCAGCTTCTCCCGCTCCGCCGCCAGTTGCTGCACCGCCGCCGCGCCCTGCTCCGCTTTTGTTGCGATCTCGCCATGCCGTTGAGCCAGCCCCTGGTGCTCCGCCGTGATCGCTTCCAATTGCTTCTTCAGCCCCTCCAGTTCCGCCCCCGCCGCCTCCGATTCCCTCTTCCGCGCCTCGATCAATTCCCCGACCTGCTTCTTCAAATTCGCGTTCTCCCCCTCCGCCGTCGTCTTCGCCGCTTCCCGCTCCTTCAGCGCCAGCTCGTGCGTCCCCGCCAGCGCCGCCAGCGCCGCCGTATATTCCCCCGCCTTCCTCTCCGCGTTTTGCCTGCGCCCTTCCGCCTCCTGCTTCAGCCTGCCCAGTTCCTCGTCCCGCCCCTTCGTCAATGCATCGCGCTCCGCCGCCCAGGCCGCCGCCTGCTTGTCCCGATCCGTCTGCACCTCATTCAGCCGTTGAACATACTGCTCCCGCTGCTGGTTCGCCCGCGCGAGCTCCGCGTTCGCCCGCTCCCGCTCGCGATTCGCCGCGGCCAGCGCGCCCGCGTGGGCCTGTGCCGTTTTCTCCGTCGTCCCCTTCAGCGCCGCCAGCTCCTCGCGCGCGGCCGCTTCGCGTCGCGCCGTCTCCGCCGCCCGCTGCTCCAGCGCCGCCGTCCGCTTCGCCGCTTCCTCCTGGCTCCGCTTCAATTCCGCCTCCAGCTTCTCCCGTTCGCCAGTCACCGCGTTGAAACGCGCTCCATGCTCCTGCGTCTTCGCCACCAGGTCCGCCGCCATCCGGTCCCGCTCCTTTTGCAACGACCGCACCCGGTCTTCGTATTCTTTGATCGCCGCCGCCGCCTTCGCCGTCGCCGCATCCCGCTCCGCCGCCATTGCCTGCACCTGCCCCTGCAGGTCCCGCTGCAATCCCGCGATCTGCCCCTTCTGCGCCTCCCGCGTCCGATCCAGGTCCGCCGCCAGCCGCTCCTTTTCCGTCCGCAGCCCCTTCGATTCCTTCTCCACCATCTCCTTTTCCTGCGATAGCTTCGCAAGCCGCGCCGCCGCCGCGTTCTGCTCGCTTGCGGCTTGCGTCTTCAAACCCGCCAGCGCCTTCTCATGTTCCTGCCGCGCCCGTTGCAACTGCGCCTGCGCCCCCTGCTGCTCCTGCGCCGCCGCGCTCAATTTCTTCTCGTGCTCCCGCCGTGCCGCCGCCAGCTCTCCCACCAGTTGTTCCTTGATCGTTACCACCCCGTGCCGCGATTTCGCATGCTCCGCCCGTTCCGCTTCCAGCGCCATCGCCGCGATCGCCCCGTCGCGCGCCAGTTGCTCATGCAACGCCTTCGTCTCCGTCTCCTTCCGCGCCGCCTCCTCCCGCATCGCCGCCAGCGCCACTTCGTGCTGCTTCTTCCGCTCCTCCAGCGTCTTCTCGAATTCCATGCGCTCTTTCCCCGCCCCTTCCAGCGCCGCGGCCTTTTCCTTCGCCAGCGCATCCCGTTCCCCGCCCAGCTTCTCCAATTGGTTCCGGTGCTCGCCCTCCAGCGCCTCATACCCCGTACGCGCCTCCGCCAGCTCCTTTTGATGCTGCTGCGCCAGCGTCTCCACCTGCTTTTTGTGTTCCGCGCGCGCCTGGTCCAGCATCGCCGCAAGGCTCTCCCGCTCCCGTTCCGCCGCCGCCCGCTGCGAGACCACCTGGTCCACTTGCCCGCGATGATCCGCCTGCAGCGCCGCCAATTGCTTCCCATGCGCCAGCGTCATGCTCTCGGTCCGCTGCTTCAGCTCCGTCCGCGCCGCCTCGGCCTGCGCCCGCAGCCCATCCCGGTCCCGCGTCGCCTCCTCCAGTTGCTGCGTCAGCGCCGCCGCCTGCTTCCCGTGATCCGCCCGCAGCGTCTCCAGTTGCCGCTGATGCGTCTCGCGCGAGTGCTCCACCTGCTGCGCCAGCACCGTCGCCTGCTGGGTCATGTCCGCACGCAGCGCCTCGAGTTGCTTCTTGTGCGCCTCCCGCGCATTCTCCAGTTGCTGCGCAAGCCCATCCCTCCCCGCCACGGCCTCCTCGTGTCTGCTTGAAAGTCCCGCGATCTCCGCCTTGTGCGCCTCGCGCAGCGCCGCGATCTCCGCCACGATTCCCGCCGTTTCGGCCAGCGCCTTCTCCCGCTCCCCGCTCACCCGCGCCACTTCCTGTTCGTGCCCCGCCTTCGCCGCGGCGATTTCCGCCGTATGCTTTTGCGCCAGCGCTTCCATCTCGGTGTTGTGCCCCATCGCCGCCACCGCCAATTCCTGCTCCAGCTTCTGGCGGCCCCGCGCGATCGCCTTGCCCAGATCGCTCTCCCCCTTCGCCGTCGCCGCCGCGAGCTGCTGCTTGTGCTGTTCGGTCAGCGTTCCAACCGTCTTCTCGTGCTCCGTCTGCATCCGGATCAACTTTTCGGCCAGCCCGTTCTTTTCCCGGTCCACCGCTCCCTTTTGTTGCAGCAGCACCCCCACATGCTTCGCGTGGTCCGCCTTCAGCGCATCGAGCTGCGCCCGGCCCCCGGCCGCCGTCTCCTCCAGCTTTGCCGCGTGCGCCTTCTCCAGCTCAGCGAGCGCCGCCTGCTTCTCCTGCAGCACCGCCGCTTGCTGCGCCCGCAGCTCCTCCACGCGCGTCGCATGCCCCGTCTGCAGCGCCTCGATCTGCCGCTGATGCTCCGCCTTCATCTCCGCTGCCTTCGCCGCGGTCTCCTTCCGCAAATTCTCCAGCGCCAATGCCTGCCCCTCCTGCGTCGCCTTCAGCTTCCCCTCGTGCTCCCGCTTCAGCCCATCCATCTGCGCCGCGCTTGCCGCCACCGCACTCTCCAGCGCCTGCTTATGATCCGCGCGCGCCTTCACAAGGCCCGCCGCCAGCGCCTCCTTCTCCTGCTGCATCGCCCCGTGACGCATCTGCAATTGATTCGTGAACTTCCCATGCTCCTGCTTCAGCGCCTCGAGCGTCCGCCCATGCTCCGCCTTCGTCTCCCCGAGCTGTTTTTCAAACTCCCCGCGCGCCGCCGCCGTCTTCGCCGCATGCTCCTTCTTCACCCCCTCCATCTGCGCCGCGCTTGCCGCTGCCGCCCCCTGGAGCGCCGTCTTATGATCCGCCCGCGCCTTCGCAAGCTCCGCCGCCATCGCCTCCTTCTCCTGCTGCGTCGCCGCCTGCCGCGTCTGCAATTGATTCGCGATCTTCCCGTGCTCCTGCTTCAGCGCCTCGAGCGCCCGCCCATGCTCCGCCTTCGTCTCCCCGAGCTGCTTCTCAAACTCCCCGCGCGTCGCCGCCGTCTTCGCCGCATGCTCCTTCCGCAAATTCTCCAGCACCGCCGCCTGCGCTTCCTGCGCCGCTTTCAGCTTGCCGTCGTGATCCTGCTTCAGCGCGTCGATCTGCCCCGCGTGCTGCGCCGCCGCCCCTTCCAGTGCTTTCTGATGCTCCACGCGCGCCTGTTCCAGTTGCGCGATTACCCCCTCTTTTTCCTTCGCCAGCCCCTCCCGCTGCGCCTGCGCCGCTTGCAAGTGCCGCTGGTGTTCCGCCGCCAGCTCCTCGATCCGCGTCCGCTGCTGCGCCGCCACCCCGTCCAGCGCCTCCTTATGCGAGCCGCGCAGCGCCTCCTGCGCCTGCTCGTGCCCCGCCGCCGCCGCCGCGAGCGCCTTTCGATGTTCCTCCTCGCGCTCCGCCAGCCGCGCCAGCACCTGCTCTTTCGCCTGGTTCACCTGCGCCCGTTGCGCGTTCAATTCCGTCACGGAGTTCCTGTGCTCCTCCCGCAGCCCTTCCATGCTCTGCCCGTGCGCCGCCCGCAAGTCCTTCAGCTCATTCTGGTGGTCCGCGACAATCTTCTCCAGCGCTCCCGTATGGTCCTTCCGCAAGACATCCAGCGTGCTCTTGTACTCCGCCTCCAGCCGCATCACCTGCGCCGCGATGTTCTCCCGCTCCGCCACCACCTGCTCCCGTTGCTGGTTGAGCGATTCCACGTGCTGCCGGTGGTCGCTCGTCAGCAGGTTTACCTGCTTCTTGTGCGCGTCCTGCGCCTGGCTCAGTTGGAAGGAGAGCGAATCCCGCTCCCCGGTCGCCGAGTCCCGCGCGCCCGCCAGCGCACCCACCGCCTTCTTGTGCTCCGCCGTCATCTCCTCGACCTGCTTCCGGTGCCGCTCATCCATCGATTCCACCAGCCGCTTGTGCTCCTCCCGCGCCTGGTTCAGCTCCGCCGCTCGCGCATCCCGGTCGCCCGCCATCTTGTCCCGCGCCTCCTCCAGGCTCCCGATCCGCTTCGCATAATCCTCGTTGATTCCCCCCACGTGCTTGTGGTGGTCCGCCGTCAGCGCTTCCACCTGCCTCTGGTGGTTCTTCTCCGTCTGCACCAGTTGCTGCGCCAGCGCCTCCCGCTCACGATTGATATCGTCGCGCAGTTGCGTCAGCGCCGCCAGCTCCTTCTTGTGCTCCTCCCGCACGATCGCCAGTTGGCTTGAAAAATCTCCGGTCAGCACATCCAAGTGCCGCTTGTGATCCTCGCGTCCCTGTTGCATCTGCGCCTTCGCCAAGTCCCGCTCCCGCAGCACGTCGTCCCGTTGTTGCGAGATCCCTTCGACCTGCTTCTTGTGTTGCTCCCGCATCTGCGCGATCTGCGAGGAGAGCTGCGCGTGCTCACGCGCCACCGCGTCACGCTGCTGCGTCGCCGCCTCCAGCGCGGTCTTGTGGTCCTTTGCCAGCGCTTCCAGTTGCCGCTTGTAATCCCCCGTCAGCGTGCGCACCTGCACGGAGTGATCGTCCCGCGCCCGCGCCAGTTGTGCGTTCATCTGGTCCCGCTCCGCCAGCGCCATCGTCCGCTCCTGCATGAAGGCTTCCACCCGCTTCTTGTGATCCCCCCGCACCGCCTCCACTTGCTTCGCGTGCTCGGAGGCCAGCGCCCCCAGTTGCTTGTTGTAATCTTCTCCCAGCGTCTCGATCTGCTTCTTGTGCGTGCTCCGCAGCGTCTCGACCTGTTTCTTGTGCTCCCCCTTCGCCTCCGCCAGCAGCGAGTTCGCCGCCTCCCGCTCTCTTATCGCGTTGTCCCGCTCCCGCTCCAGTCCCTTCAATTCCCGCTTCCGGTCCTCGATTGATTGCGTCAGCCGCGAGAGCCCCTCGTCCTTTTCCCGTACGGTCGTATTCACCCGCTGCGAGGTGGCCTCCAGGTCCTTCTGGTGCTGCGCCTTCAGCCGCTGCATCTGTTCCGCCAGTTCCGTCCGCTGCCTCTGCCACTGGTCCCGCTCCGCCGCGATCGCCTCCTGCTCCTTCCGCTGCGCTTCCAGTTGCTGCCGCAGTTGCGCGATCTCCTTTTCCTTCGCCGTAACGACAAATGTCTTCTCCCGCACGATCGCCTCCAGACTCGCCTGGTTCGCCTCCCCCCCTCCCTGCGCCGGCCTCGCCACCCCGCCCGCCCCCTGGCCACGCTGCATCGTCTCCAGTTGCCGCGCCACCTCCTCGCGCTGCCTCAGCGCCGCATCCCGCTCCCGCGCCAGCGCGTCGATCCGCCCGGATGCATCCACCAGCTTCTTCGCCAGCTCCTCGTTCACCTTGCCCGGGTCCCGATTCACCGCCGCGCTCTCCAGCGTCGCCACCTGGTCCCGCACCCCCCGCGTCCCCGCCTTTTCGGACGTTCGTTCCGGCAGATTTGGAAATACCTCCGTCAGCGGGATCGGCACCGCCCGCCTCGGATCCGTCGGGAAGAGCCCCCGCAATTCCGCCGGCAGCCCCGCCAGGAATTGCCCCAGCGGCACCTCCACACGCCCCGTCGGCAATTGGTGCTCCACCAGCCGCAGCGGCAGCGCCACCCGCGCCCCCTCATCCACATTCTCCATCCCAGGCGTGCGCCATTCCTTGGGCAGCGCCGCCACGATCGCGTGCAAGCTCAGGTGAATATTCTCATCGTCATTCCCATTCCCCGGCGCCGGCATCCCCGGCGCCGCCCCCAGTCCGCCCGCGGCGGGTGCCTGCTCCCCGCGCGGCGAGAACAGCAGCCTCTGCCGCGCCTCCGTCCGGTCTCCGCCGCTCCCATGTGGGATTTGCCCCACCACCTTCTGGAAAGGGAAGGGGATATCGATATTCCTCGCGACCTCCGGCTTGAACACGTTCGGGCACGCCGCCGCCAGCCGCTCGATCGACATGGTGCTCTTCCCCGTCCCCATGAAATCCGCCAGCTCATCCACATTGAACCGGACCGGCTGTTTCGGGTCATGCGGCCCCGGCAGCAGATACTCCTTCGGGATGCGGGCGAGCAGGTCTCCCAGTTGCAGGACGATCTCCTTCGCCGGCGCGGGGGGAACAGGTTGCGGTTTGGCCATGTGGTTATCGAGCAATACTCCCCCGCGAGTTCTCCGGGGGGTGCTCCCACCCTTACCTCAAGCTCCCCTTCCCGGCAAGCCGCGCCTTCACAACCCCTTTCGCTAACTTTCCTCCCTTCCGAAAAACCCCGATCTGAAGCCTCTCTCCCCACCCAAACTCACTCCTTTCGAATTTCTGATTTCGAATTTTCCCCTCGCCCCCCGCACCGCTCCACAATCCTCCCCAGCGCCCACGCCGCATGCTCCCGCACCAGCGGCTCCGCATCCCCCGCCGCCCGTTCCAGCGCCGGCACATCCTCCCGCGTCCCCGTATTCCCCAGCGCCACGCACACATTCCGCAGCAGCCCCCGCCGTTTCAGCCGTTTCACCGGCGATTTCCTGAAAACCCTCCGGAAATCCTCCTCCGTCAGCCCCAGCAGCTCCCTCAGTGTCATCCGCGTCCCGTCCCGCGCCGCGAACGCCGTCTCCCGCGACGCCCGCGCAAACCGGTTCCACGGGCACGCCGTCAGGCAATCGTCGCACCCATACACCCGGTCCCCGATCAGCGGCCGCAACTCCTCCGGGATCGACCCCTTCAGCTCAATGGTCAGGTACGAGATGCACCGCCGCGCATCCAAGTGGTACGGCGCATCGATCGCCCCCGTCGGGCACGCCCCCATGCACCTCGTGCAACTCCCGCACCGGTCCCGCGCCGCCTCATCCGGCTCCAGCTCCAGCGTCGTCAATATCTCCGCCAGGAAAAACCACGTCCCCAGCTCCTGCGAGATCAGCATCGTACTCTTCCCGTGCCATCCCGCCCCCGCCAGCGCCGCAAAATCCCGCTCCAGCACCGGCCCCGTGTCCACATAACACCGCTGCCTCCCCCCCAGCCCTGCCAGCCAAACTTCCAACTCCCGCAACCGCCCATCGATGAGTTCATGGTAATCATCCCCCCACGCATACCGCGCGATTTTCCCCCTCCGCCCCTTCGAATTTCTGATTTCCCCGT
>Ga0182024_10002511_pt1 | contig 45333 bp, 36 predicted proteins | sample P32metaG_FD_120480 | JGI IMG/M metagenome (GOLD analysis project Ga0182024, IMG submission 120480) | Permafrost microbial communities from Stordalen Mire, Sweden - P3-2 metaG (Illumina Assembly) | ecosystem: Environmental > Terrestrial > Soil > Wetlands > Permafrost | place: Sweden: Stordalen... | reverse complement strand
GCCAAATTCCAGATATTTCGTTGTTCGGGGAATAAATCAGCACCAACCCCGGTATGGCATGGGGAAGACCTTGATCGGCTTTCTTCATTCCAACATTAAAACCCCAAAAACAGAAAACATGCATATGCCCGACAACGACATTATTCTCCATGACATCAGCCGCGACGGCGTCGACCGCCGAGGCTTTCTACGCTGCATGGGCTGGGCCGGAACGGCCGTGGTCTGCTCCATCGCGGGCGGCGTTCTCACCTCGCGAGCCTTGGGGGATGTGCTGGCCAATCCGGGAGCGATCGCGACAGCGGAACTCAATTTCATCCAAATCAGCGACAGCCACATTGGGTTCAACAAGGCCGCCAACACGAATGTCATCGGCACGTTCCAGGAAGCGATCAATCGGATCAATGCCATGCCCAAGGCACCCGAATTCCTGCTCCATACCGGCGACCTGAGCCATCTGGCCCAGGCCGACGAGTTCGACACGGTGGAGCAAATGCTCAAGGGCGCCAAGGCCTCACAGGTCTTTTATGTGCCCGGCGAGCACGACATCCTGAGTGACAACGGCGCGCAATACCTGAATCGTTTCGGCAAGGGAACCCTCGGCAACGGCTGGTACAGCTTTGACCAAAAAGGCGTCCACTTCATCGGATTGGTCAACGTCTTTGGGAAGTCCGAGCAAGGTCTCGGCATCCTCGGCCAGGACCAGCTCGATTGGCTGAAAAAGGACCTTGCGGCCGTTTCCAACAGCACGCCCATCGTGGTATTCGCCCACGTGCCGCTCTGGGAGGTTTATGCGAAATGGGGCTGGGGAACCACGGACGGCGCGCAGGCGCTCGATCTGCTCAAGGGATTCGGTTCCGTGGCCATTCTCAACGGCCACATTCACCAGGTCGTGCAAAAGGTGGAGGGAAACATCACCTTCCATACCGCGCGTTCCACCGCCTTCCCTCAAGCCGTGGGAGGCACCGCGCCCAAGGGCGGTCCCATGGTCGTTCCCGCCGATCAATTGCGCAGCATGCTCGGCCTCACCAGCGTCAATTACGCCGAGGGCGATCATCATCTCGCCCTCATCGATTCGACCCTGGCCTAACCCATACCCGACATGGCTATGTCAATCGACCCGGCAATCTGGCCGAAGTTACACGGGGCCAGCACCCATTTCCCGATGGCACTCGCCATGTCGGCGGCGTTGTTCGACGGCTTGGGCCTGGTCTGGCCCCAGTCGTCGCCCCGCAAGGCGCAACTTCACGCCGCGGGGTACTTCACGATCATCCTGGGAGCGCTCGGGACCTTTCCCGCCGTGCTCTCGGGCCTGCTCATGACCAAGGGAGAGGTCCTGGGGCACGACGCCCTCCTGTTTCATCATCTCTTCGTTTGGCCGGCGTTTTCCATGCTGGTTGGGCTGGGGGTGTGGCGTGCGTATATGGGTGAACGGGCTTCGTCCCGCAGCTTTACCATCTATGTGGTCGTCCAGTTTCTGACGGCGGGCCTCATGGCCGGCGCGGGTTATTGGGGTGGCGAGTTGATTTTAAATTCGTAGGCGCAAGAATATGCCACGTTCCCTCGAAACCAAGGCTCTCTCATGGGCCCTCCTGGCCGTTTTGCTTTCCCTGGGTGCCACCGGGCTGGTGGCCCTGACCGTTCAAGCGCTGTCCGCTGCCGGCCCGGCGACACCTGGCCTGTCGGTTGACTCATCCCCGGCGATCGCAGCTACTCCCGAGGTTGTTGCCCAAGGGCATGAGTTTTTCGAGACGAGTTGCTCGGAATGTCACGGCGACGACGCGACGGGCGATGAAGGCCCCAATCTCCACAATCTCGCCATCAGCAACGCCCGCATTTCCGCGACGATCAGAAAAGGGGTCAAGGGAGAGATGCCCACCTTTGCCAAAAAATATGATGATCAGCAGATCGCGACTCTGGTGGCCTTTCTTCGGACGTTACATTAGAGGAAGATTGTCTGCCGAACTAACTGATTCATCCCGAGGCGATTAGGCCGAGTGATTCCGCCCCATTGCCTCTCTTTTGACTTTCCTCTGACAGCGACTTTGGAATCGATCTTTCAAGATTCCACTTGCACTATACTGACCAGTCAACTAAGCTGTCGTCATGAAGCAGGAAAGCGCCAGCAAGACCAAGTTACTCGAGACCGCCATCGAGATGATCTGGGCCAGCAGTTACGGCTCGGTCAGCGTGGATGATATCTGCGCCAAGGCCGGCGTGAACAAGGGAAGCTTCTACTATGCGTTCAAGTCTAAGTCGGACCTGGCCGTGGCCGCAGCCGAACGCCACTGGGAACTGAAACGGCCGATGCTGGACCGCATCTTCTCGCCGCAGCTTCCGCCCCTCGAGCGGCTGGACCAATACTGTCGCGTGATCATCGACGACCAGAAGCAGAAGTACCGGCTTTTCGGCAAGATGCTCGGCTGCCCTTTTTGCTCGATCGGGTCGGAGCTGGGCACGCAGGACGAGAATATCCGCCGCAAGATGGAACATATCCTCGAGCGGCAGATGAAGTATGTCGAATCGCTGGTGCGTGACCTTGCCGCTGAAGGACTTGTGCAATCCAATAACCATCGGGAACTGGCGCAGGAGTTGTTCTCCTACATCACCGGCGTCCTGGTGCAGGCCAAGATCGAGAACAGCGTCCATCACGTCGAGCGGCTGGAGCACGGCGTCCGGCGCCTGCTCGGTCTCAAGGAAGTCGTTCCCGCTTAAGCTTTTTCGTGCCCCGTTTGTATACCAACCAGTCAACTAAGTTTCGTTTATCTCAATCGCACTGCTGAAAGGAGTCCCCATGATCTGCCTCTGCCAAGTCAAACCGATCAAAAGCCGTCCCGCCAAGACCTCCATCGACAAGGCCTTCGCGCTGCCGGAGCTCGCTGCGCAGCCGGACCAAGTCGTTTGGAGTCCGATCCTGGCCGGTCCGTTCGTCGTACCTGTGTCCCGCTGGGTCGAGTAAACCCACCAACTGAATCCACCCATGAAAATCGTACTCTCTATGTTAGCCATCATTCTTTTTGTCGGGTTTGTCGCCCTGGGCTTTCACCTGCATGCCGCGGCGGCGCAGGCCAATGCGCCGGTCGCAGCCGCCCGGCCGCCCACGCCGGTCACGGTCAAGACGCTGGAACCCCGCAAGATCCGGCTCTGGACCGAATTTTCCGGCCGGCTGCACGCCATCGATTACGCCGAAATCCGGCCCGAAGTCAGCGGCTACGTCACGCAGGTGAAGTTTGCCGACGGCCAGATGGTGAAGCAGGGCGACCTGCTCGTCGTGATCGACCCGCGTCCGTATGAAGATGCGGTGGAACGCGACCAAGCCAACCTGACTTCCGCCCAGTCCAAGGTGGTGCTGGCCAAGATCCAGTTCGACCGGTTCAACAACCTCATCCAGTCGCACGCCGTGGCGCAGGACGAGCTCGACACGATCAACAACAACAACCGGGTCGCGCAGGCCGACGAACAGACGGCCGAGGCGGTGCTGAAGCAGGCCAAGCTGGACCTGGAGCATGCCTATGTCACCGCGCCGATTTCCGGCCGCGTCAGCCGCTCGGAATTCCAAGTGGGCAATCTCGTGCAGACCCTCGTCGGCGCGCCGATCCTGACCACCATCGTGTCGCAGGACGGTATCTATGCCGACTTCGACGTGGATGAGCAGACCTACCTGCAGACCATCCGCGCCTCGGCGAAGGGCAATGCGCAGGAGCAGCAAGTTCCCGTGCAAATGGCCGTGCAGGGCGACAATGGCCACGTCTACACCGGCTTCATCCAGAGCTTCGACAATCGCATCGATCCGTCGTCGGACACGATCCGCGCCCGCGCGCGCTTCGACAACACCGACGGAGCGCTGCTGCCCGGCATGTTCGTTTCCGTGCGGCTCTCGGGCGCACTGGAGCGTTCCGTGCTGCTCGTACCGCAACGCGCGGTCTCCTTCGACCAGAGCAAGGCGGCCGTGCTCGTCGTGGATGGCGCCAACAAGGTGGGCTATCGCCAGATTGAACTCGGCAAGACGGTCGACACCGACCGCGTGGTCGAAAGCGGCCTGCAGCCCGGCGACCGCGTCATCGTCGACGGCACGCAATTGGTGCGTCCGGACGACCAGGTGGTCGCGACCGAGATGCCCGTGGACAAGAACGTGGCGAACGTGGAATCGAAGTCCCTCGCCACGCCATGAACCTGTCCCGGTTCTTCATCGACCGTCCGATCTTCGCCGGTGTCATCTCGTTCCTGATCTTCTTCGCCGGACTGATCTCGGTCTTCCAGCTGCCCATCTCGGAATATCCCGAGGTGGTGCCGCCGACCGTGGTGGTGACAGCGCAGTTCCCGGGCGCGAACCCCAAGGTCATCGCAGAGACGGTGGCGACTCCGCTGGAGGAGCAGATCGCGGGCACGGAGGGCATGCTCTACATGTTCTCGCAGGCCTCGAGCGACGGCATCCTGACGCTGACCCTCACCTTCAAGCTGGGAACCGACCCGAACCTGGACCAGGAACTGGTGCAGAACCGCGTTACCCAGGCCACGCCGCGCCTGCCGGACGTGACGCGCCAGATCGGCGTGACGACGGTGAAGAGTTCGCCCGACCTGACCATGGTTGTTCACCTGACCTCGCCGGACAATCGCTACGACATGCTGTACCTGCGCAATTACGCGGTGCTCAACGTCAAGGACCAGCTGGCCAAGATCTCCGGCGTCGGGAACGTGGGCCTCTTCGGCTCGGGCGACTACGCCATGCGCATCTGGCTCAACCCGGAGAAAGTCACCGAGCTGGGCCTGACCGCCGACGAAGTGGTCGCCGCCATCCGCCGCCAAAATGTACAGGTTTCCGCCGGTGTCATCGGCGGGCCGCCTTACGGCAAGGGAGTCGAGCTGCAGCTGCCGATCAACGTCGAGGGCCGGCTGGCCGATCCCGACCAGTTCGGCGCGGTCATCATCAAGCGCAACGCCAACGGCGCGGTCACCTACCTGCGTGACGTCGCCCGGATCGAGATCGATGCGTCGGCCTACGGCTTGCGCTCCCTCCTCGATAACAAGCCGGCCGTCGCCATCCCGATCTTCCAGTCGCCCGGTTCCAATGCCATCCAGATTTCCGACAACGTCCGCGCGACGATGGCGGAGTTGAAGAAGAGTTTCCCGCAGGGAGTCGACTATTCCATCGTCTATGACCCGACGATTTTCGTGCGCGACTCGATCAAGGCGGTCGTGCATACGCTGCTCGAGGCGCTCGCGATGGTCGTGCTGGTCGTCATCGTCTTTTTGCAGACGTGGCGCGCGTCGATCATTCCGCTGCTCGCCGTGCCGGTCTCCATCGTCGGCACGTTCGGCATCATGCACCTGTTCGGGTTCTCGATTAACGCGCTGTCGCTCTTCGGCCTTGTGCTGGCCATCGGCATCGTCGTCGACGACGCCATCGTCGTGGTCGAGAATGTCGAACGCAACATCGAGAACGGCCTGTCGCCGCACGACGCAACCCTGCGCGCGATGAGCGAGGTCACCAGCCCCATCATCGCCATTACCCTGGTGCTTTGCGCGGTGTTCGTGCCGATCGCATTCATCTCCGGCCTGACAGGCGAGTTCTACCGCCAGTTCGCGTTGACCATCGCGTTCTCGACCGTGATCTCCGCGTTCAACTCGCTGACACTGAGCCCCGCGCTCGCCGCCATCCTGCTGCAGCCGCACGGCGCGAAGAAGGACCGGCTGACGCGCACGCTCGATTTCCTCTTCGGTTGGTTTTTCCGCATCTTCAACGCCGTTTTCCGGCGCGGATCGGAGACCTACGGCCAGGGCGTGGGAGGCATCGTGCGCTTCAAGGCGGTCGCGTTCGTCTTCTACGTGCTGCTCCTGTTCAGCACCTACTTTGTCTTCAAGGCCGTTCCGCCCGGGTTCGTGCCGGTGCAGGACAAGCAGTATCTCGTTAGCTTCGCGCAGCTGCCCTACGGCGCGACACTGGACCGCACGGAGGCGGTCATCCGCCAGATGTCCGACATCGCGCTGAAGGAGCCGGGCGTCCAAAGCGCCGTCGCCTTCCCCGGCCTCTCGATCAACGGCTTCATCAACAGCGCCAGCGCCGGCATCGTCTTTGTCACGCTCAAGCCTTTCGAGGAGCGGACGACCGGGACGTTCGATTCCATCCTGCAAAGTATTGGCTTGGAAAAGAAGGGGCCTGACCTCAGCGGCGGCGCGATCGCGCACAAGCTGCAGATGAAATATGGCGGGGTGAAGGACGCGTTCATCGCCATCTTCCCGCCGCCGCCCGTGCAGGGTCTCGGCACCATCGGCGGATTCAAGCTGCAGGTGGAGGACCGCACCGACCTCGGCTACGACGCGCTCGATTCCGCGATGAAGGCCGTGGAGGGCAAGGCGATGCAGGACCCGTCGCTCGCCGGCGTTTTCACCAGCTACGCGGTCGATGTGCCGCAGCTCAACGTCGATCTCGACCGCACGAAGGCGCAACAGCTTGGGGTCGACGTGCAGGACGTGTTCGACACGATGCAGATTTATCTCGGTTCCTATTACATCAACGACTTCAACAAATTCGGCCGCACCTACGAGGTGATCGCGCAGGCGGACAGCGATTTCCGCTCCCGCCCGGACGACATCCTGCGCCTGAAAACACGCAATTCCGACGGCGCGATGGTGCCACTCGGATCGATCGTCACCATCAGCGACACCACCGGTCCCGAGAGCGCGATGCGCTACAATGCGTTCCGTTCCGGCGATCTGAACGGCGGCGCGGCGCCGGGCTACTCGAGCGGGCAGGCGCAGGCGTCGATCACGAAAATCCTGAACGAGACGCTGCCCAAGGGCATGAACTTCGAGTGGACCGACCTGACTTACCAGGAAATCCTCGCAGGCAACACGATGCTCCTCGTCTTCCTGGTTTGCGTGCTACTCGTTTATCTCGTGCTGGCGGCGAAGTATGAAAGCTTGTTCGTGCCGTTCGCGGTGGTCCTGATCGTGCCGATGTGCCTGCTCTCCGCGGTGTGCGGCGTCTGGATTTCCAAGGGCGACAACAACGTCTTCACCCAGATCGGCCTCTTCGTGCTGGCGGGACTGGCGTGTAAAAACGCGATCCTGATCGTGGAATTCGCGCGCGAGCTGGAGATCCACGGCGAGGAGACGGTCGTGGCGGCGATCCATGCGGCGCGGCTGCGCTTGCGGCCGATTCTCATGACCTCGTTCGCGTTCATCATGGGCGTGCTGCCGCTGGTGCTTTCCGTGGGCGCGGGCTCCGAGATGCGTCGCGCAATGGGCATCGCGGTGTTCTCGGGCATGCTGGGCGTGACCTTCTTCGGCCTGATCCTGACGCCGGTCTTCTACGTGATCCTGCGGACGATCGAGAAGTTCGTCACCGGCCGCGAGAGGATGACGAGCGCAGGGATGACCGTCGCGCCCGCGCCGTCTGTCCTGTAAACCGCCCTCCGCCGACCGGCCAAAATACCTATTGCATGATGATTGTCATATGATATGATGATCGTAATCCAATAAGGAAAATCCCATGCGCTACGATAAAGGTCACAAGGAAGCCACCCGCCAAAGGATCGTCGAGACCGCCGCCGCGCGGTTCCGGCGCGACGGCATCGGCGGCGTGGGCGTCGCTGACCTGATGAGCGAGGCGGGGCTGACCCACGGCGGTTTCTACAGCCATTTTGCCTCCAAGGAAGAACTGGTGCGCGCCGCCATCCAATCGGCGGGCGAAAGGGGCCGGGACAATTTTCGCCAGCGGGTGGCCGAGGGCGGACTGGAGACATGGATCCGCCATTATCTTCGTTCGGAGAACCTGCACGATCCGGGCCGCGGCTGCCATGTGGCGGCGCTGGCGGGCGAACTGGCGCGCCATCCCGCCGCGACGCGGGCGGTGATCGGCAAACGGGTCGCGACGTTCGTGACCGAAATCGCCACGCAGCTTCCGACCGCCGTTCCCGCCGCCAAGCGTCGCCAGGTCGCCACGGGTGTCTTCGGCATTCTCGTCGGCTCGCTGCAACTGGCGCGGCTGATGGGCGACGCGCCCGCAGCGGCGGAAATCCTCGAGGCGGGTATTGCCTCAGCCTTGAAGCTGGCGGGTGTGAAACCCAAAGCCGCCCGCGCCTGATTTTTCATCCGCCTTTCACGAAAGCGAAATCGCCATGAGCACACTTCCTCCCAAGACCGCCCTTCCCGCCGCAACGCTGACGGCCGCGCCGCAGTCGGGCTTCACCCGCTCGCGCAAGATCGCGCTCGCCGCCGCCGTCTTCGTGGCGCTGGCGATCGGCGCGGGTGTCTACTACTTCGTCAATCGCAACTGGGAAACCACCGACGATGCGTTCGTCGAGGGCCACATCGTGGAGATGAGCTCGAAACTTTCGAACACCGTGGCCGAGGTGAACATCGACGACAACCAGCGCGTGACGAAGGGCCAGCTGCTGGTGCGGATCGATCCGCGCGATTACCAGGTGGCGCTGGCCTCGGCGCAGGCGAGCTTCGACAAGGCGCAGAGCGACTTCAACCGCATCTCGGCGCTGATCGCCGGCCACGCCGTTTCGCAGCAGGACCTCGACGCCGCGCGCGACTCCCGTGACGAGGCGCAGGCGCGGTTGAACCAGGCGCAGCTCGATCTCAGTTACACCGAAATCCGCGCGCCGGTGGACGGCCGCATCACGCGCAAGAATGTCGAGCCGGGAAGCTACGTGGAACTCGGCCAGACGCTGTTTGCCGTCGTGCCGGTGCGCGTGTGGGTGCTGGCGAACTTCAAGGAAACGCAGCTCACGCGCATGCGCGAGGGACAGCGCGCGCTGGTCTATGTCGATGCCTATCCGGGCCGCGCGCTGCACGGTCACGTCGATAGTTTACAGGACGGCACGGGCGCGCGGTTCAGCCTGCTGCCGCCGGAAAATGCCACGGGCAACTACGTGAAGGTCGTGCAGCGCGTGCCGGTGAAGATCGTTTTCGACGAGCCGGATGCCGTGCTCGAGCGGCTGGCGCCCGGCATCTCCGTCCAACCTGAAGTCCACTTGCCATGAGCGCCGTCGCCCTCGCGCCGGCCGGCTTCGGCACGGACGCGACGGAGCGCCCGGCGATCAATCCGTGGTTCGTCGCGCTGACCGTCACGCTGGCGACGTTCATGGAGTTGCTCGACACGAGCATCGCCAACGTGGCGCTGCCGAACATCGCGGGCGGCCTGGCCTCGGGCGAGGACGAGGCGACATGGGTGCTGACGAGCTACCTCGTCGCGAACGCGGTGGTGCTGCCGCTGAGCGCGTGGCTGAGCGAGATCATCGGGCGCAAGCGCTATTACCTCATCTGCGTGGCGCTTTTCACCGGCAGCTCGCTGCTGTGCGGACTCGCGCCGAGCCTCGGCATGCTCATCTTCTTCCGCATCCTGCAGGGCATCGGCGGGGGCGGCCTCGCGCCGGTATCGCAGGCCATTCTCGTCGATACGTTCCCGGTGGAAAAGCGGGCGAGCGCGTTCGCGGTCTACGGCCAGGCGGCGGTGCTGGGGCCGGCGCTGGGTCCCACGTTGGGCGGCTTGCTGACCGATTCGCTCTCGTGGCGCTGGGTGTTCTTCATCAACATTCCGGTGGGACTGCTTTCGCTTTTCCTGACGACCCAGCTGGTGCATGACGAGCCGGTGATGCGCGAGCGCACCGTGCAGGCGCGCCGTTCCGGCCTGCGGATGGATTTCATCGGTATCCTGCTGATCGCAGTGGGCTTTGGCTGCCTGGAGGTGGTGCTGGACAAGGGACAGCGCGACGACTGGTTTGAATCGAGCATGATCTGCGGCTTTTTCGTAACTGCGATCACGGCACTGGGCACGGCGATCTGGTGGGAGCGGCGTCATCCCAATCCCGTGGTCGATCTTTCGCTGCTGACCGAGCGCAATTTCGTGCTCGCGAACATTTTCTATTTTCTGTTCGGCTTCGTGCTCATCGGCGCGACCGTGCTCCAGCCGGAGATGCTGCAGTCGCTCTTCGGTTATACCGCGACACTGGCGGGCCTGTCGCTCTCGCCCGGCGCGCTGTTGCTCGCGTTCCTGATTCCCATCACGGCGAAATTCATTCCGTGGGCGGGCGCGAAGAAATTGATCTTCCTGGGCTTCGCCATCATGGCCGCCTCGATGTGGTACTACACCACGCTCGATCTCGATGTCTCGTTCTGGCAGATCGTCGGGCCGCGGCTGGTGCTGGGCGTGGGGCTGTCGTTCCTGTTCGTGCCGATCAGCAGCGTGGCCTATTCGCGGCTGCCGAAGGAGAAGAACAACAAGGCGTCGAGCCTGACGAACCTGTTCCGCAATCTCGGCGGCAGCTTCGGCATTTCATTCGTCACGACGATGCTCGCGCGGCGCGGACAGTTTCACCAAAACATGCTGTCGGAGCACATCAACAACTCCGATCCCATCGCGCTGGATTCGTTTCATCATCTCGTCCGCACGCTGGAAGGAGCGGGACTTTCCGCGCCCGCCGCGACGGTAAAGGCGCAGGCGCTGACGGGCCAGCTGCTCGATCACCAGGTTTCGATCCTGAGCTTTCTCGATTGCTTCTGGCTGCTGGGGCTCGTCGCGCTGGTCGGCGTGCCGCTGGCGTTTCTGGTCAAGCCAGCCGTGGCGGCCAAGCGTTGAGATTTCACCTGCCGGCGGGAAGCCGCGCCGTCGCAGGTAAAATCGAATCTTATCCACACAACTTCCGCCGCTTTGCGGAGTTGAACAGGAAGTGATTTCTTCCATTCAAATCTCCCGCTATTTTCGCGCTTTCCTCCTTTCGCTGGCAATCGGGGCGCCGCTTCTCGGTGGACGATTCGCGGATGCGCAGGAGGTGCCCCTCGTTCCCTTCGTGAATGGATCGCCTCTCCCGATTCCCACCCCCAATCCGGCAAACAACGAAGCCATTCTTTTTCAGGTTCCCGCCGGCCAAGCCGTGACTCTTAAGCCGCAGGCGGCGTGGACGCCTCCCGCATCCGGCCCGCTTTATCTGGAGGTGATGTACCTGGACCAGGGTTACGGGCATCTCGCGGTCACCTTCGAAGGCACGGACGGCAAAATGGACAAGGCGGACAAGCCGACCCACGCCTACTTCCTAGACTCGGGAAAGTGGGTGACCTGTTATATGCGCCTTAACAATATCGCCCTATCGGGCGCGCCGGAGATCAGCATCACGCGCGAAAAAGGCACCAAGGACGGCGTGTCCATCGCGAAGGCGGGACTGCAGACGCAACCGTTCGCGGACGCTCATTTCCAGTACCTGCTCGATGAGGCGTGGAAGCGTCCCTACGCCGGGCCGTCGCTGCCGCCACCCGACAACACCACGCTCAAGGGCAAGATCATGGTTGGTTACCAGGGCTGGTTTTCCACGCCGAACGATCCCTACGACCATCAGGATTTCAGCCATTGGGGCGACATTTATAAGAAGCACTTCAGCACCGATATGTGGCCCAATCCCGCCGACTATCCGCCCTCGGCGCTCGACAAGGCGTGCGACGTGAAGACGCTGAGCGGCAAGCAGGGCTATCTCTTTTCCCCCGCGTGGCCGGAGACGGCGCTGACCCAATTCGGCTGGATGAAGCAGAACAACATCGATGGCGTATTCGTGCAGCGTTTCGTGGGCGGCCATTCGTTCGCGATCAATGGCTTTCCCGACTGGGTGCTGGGCAATGTGCGCGCCGCAGCGCACCAGACCGGCCGGCTCTGGGCGATCGAGTACGACGCGAGCGGCCTGAGCAACGAGAACATCCTGCCCATCTTGAAAAAGGATTGGGAGTGGATGTCGGACGACCTGCAGATCACCAAGGACCCCAACTACGCACGCGAAAACGGCAAGCCGGTGGTCTTCGTCTGGGGCCTGGGCGTGGCCGACCGCAAATTCACGCCCGACGTGACCGCGCAGGTGGCCGACTTCTTCAAGAACGATCCCAAGTACGGCGGGAACTACATCATCGTCGGTGCCCCGGGCAACTGGCGCAAGCTGAGCCCTGACTGGCTGGCCGCCTACCAGAAATGGGACGGCCTGCAGGGCTGGATGTCGACGAACTACGCGGAGGACCTGGCCCAGTGCAAGCAGATGGGCATCGATTATTACGGTCACGCCAAGCCGGGCTTCTCGTGGTCCAACACCATGCATATTCCCACGGGCTCGCTGCTCGCCTTCACGCCGCGCGACGGCGGCCGCTTCCTGGAAGAGTCGCTCGCCAAGGCGGCAGCGGCGGGGGTGGACCGCATGGTGATCGGCATGTTCGACGAATACAACGAGAGCACGGCGATCATGCCGATGAGCGATGACCCGCCGCCCACGCCCGCGGAACCGGGCACGCAGGTCGATTTCTTTCCCGCTCCGAAGCCTCAAGGCAACGGGCCATCGATGAGCAAGCTGCAGGTCGAACTAACCCTGGATGGCCAACCGCCGGCGAAAAAGATTCCGGGCGAAAACTTTTCGATGAAGTGGGTTGGCTCCATCAAGCCGCCCACGGATGGTTCCTATACGCTCTCGATCGAGGGGGCGGCGGGTGACCAGGCGACGCTGTGGATCAACGACAAGCAGGTGCTGAAGATCGCGTCGATCGGCGCGGGCCAGGAGCAAAGTGCGGTGGTGCCCATGACCGCCGGCAAGCTCGTGAATTATCGCATCGAGTATTCCCACGGTATGGCCCAGGGGACGTTCCGCCTGGATTGGGAAGCCCCCGGCATGAATGCGGCCGAGCCTATTCCCGCCGACGCGCTCGTCGACGCCTGGGGCCGGTTCCTGACCAACGAGGGCAACCCGCCCGATCTCTATCTCAAGCTGGCCGGCGAAGGCCGCGACATGATGAACGGCAAACGCGCGCCGACCGATCTTTCCATTCCGCCCGATTCCTCCACTCATCCGTAACGGCAAAATCGAATCTCGGTCCGAGAATTATTTTTGTTTTATTTTGGCCAGGAAATCGGTCGGGCTCAGGCCTTCGTACTTCCGGAAGACGGTGGCGAAGTATTGGCTGGAACTGAAGCCGAGCTGGTGCGCGACCTCCGTGATCGGGCGGTCGCGGGCGAGCTGTTCCTTGGCGTTCTGGAGCCGCAAGCGGATGAGATGTTGCGTCGGCGAGGAACCGACCAGGGCGTGAAAGTGTTTGCGGAACGTGGCCGCTTCGAGGCCCGAGACGTCGATCATTTCGTTCAAGGTGGCCTCGGCGGGATTCTCCTTCGCCCAGCGCATGGCGCGCGCGACGCGGACCTGATCGGGATTCGACCGGGATTGCGCCGAATACTGCGTCTGCGTGCAGCGCGCGACCTGGGCGAGCAGGAGGTGGAGGGTCTCCCGCACCACTGATTCGCGGTTGGCGGACTTTTGCGCGTGCTCGGCCAGCAGCGACCGATACAGCGGCAGCAGGTCGGTCGTGCCGGTTAGCCTGCGTTCGGGCATGCGGCGCAAATCGCTTTCCAACTCGTGCCACTGGGCGCGGCCCACCGTTTTGCGCAGGAAGGGCAGATGGACCTGAATCCAATAATATTCGGAGGGCTCGACGATGTTGTCCTTGGCGCCGTGCAATTCCCGCGGCCAGACGAGAAACAGTTCGTTTCCGGAAACCTCCGACGATACGCCCTCAACCCACCACGAAACCTTGCCGCGGACGATATAGAATATCTCCAGCACGTCGGCGTGTTGATGCTTGTTGAAAAAGGAAGGTCGCGCGGTGTGATAGTTGACGTGCCCCACCAGCCGTAATTCGGGGACGATCCTTTTGATTCCTTCCGTCGTTTCCCGGATGCCGTAACGCGAGCGTTCGATGGAAAGAGGCGGTGAGAAAGTCATGGCTCAACTTTGCCATGCGCCGGCCGCGACCCAGCTCGCGAACTTTCTGGTCCCCGCGCGCGATTGCAAAGTTTCGCTGCTAAACTAGAACGCGTTTGCTCCCCTGCGCCACCGAAAGATAAATGGCCTCCATGATGCGAATGTCCCGAAGCCCCATCTCGCCCGGGCAGGCGAACGGTTGTTTCGTGCGGATCGCGGCGGCGAATTGATCGTGAAGGACGGCGAGCTGAAGCGTGTCCGCGGCCTTGAAGGGCGGGCCGTAGGGAAGCACGACATCCTTCGGGCTGGGCCTGCCATTCGCGCTTTGGGCAAACGAGCCGCGCGTGCAGGAGAAGACGCCTTTCTCCGCGCACACCGAAAAACTCTGGCTGCCGTATTCGTAACTGGCGCGGGCCTGCTGCACGATTCCGCTGGGATATTCGAGAATGACGCTCATGCATTCCTCGATTCCCGGCGGATATTTTTTATCCGGGCTCGACGGGACGGCGGTGACCGCCAGCGGCGTCTCATTCGTCATGTAGCAACCGGCCTGGATTCTGTAGACGCCGGTATCGAACATGGAGCCGCCCCCGGCCAGCTTCTTGTCGGAAAGCCACGGCTTGCCGTTGCCGCGACTCCACGAAAATTCGGTCGAAAGCGCCTTCACCGCGCCGTAGACCTTGTCCGTGGCCAGCCGGATCATCTCCTGGTGATGCGGCTCGAAATGGAGGCGATAATCGACGCCGAGATAGACCCCGGCCTGGCGCGCCGCATCGATCATGGCCTGACATTCCGCGGAGGAAGTGGCCATCGGCTTCTCACACATGACATGCTTGCCCGCCTGGGCCGCCGCGATGACATGGGCGGCGTGCAAGCCGTTCGGCGTGACGACATGGACGATATCGATGTCCTTGTTATCGGCCAGGCGGGGAATTTGATCGTAGGTGAAGATGTTCTTTTCGGGAAAACCGTACTGGGCGGCGAACTTGCGGCCCTTTCCATTCGGGTCTCCCGTGACGACTCCCGCGAAGTAGACGTTCTTCGCCGAGGCCAGTTCCGGCGCGATGCTGACCGTGCTGAAACCACCCAGGCCGATGAGGACGACCCCCAATTTTCCAGCGGCCCGTTGCGCGGCAAAGTCCGTCGGATCAGCCATGGCGAAAGGAGAAAGGCCGAGCAGGGGCGGAACACCGAAGGCGAGCGCACCGGTTAGAAAAGCTCGCCGTGTCGTGGGAGGAATGGGGGTCATAAGATGGTGACTTGATGTTGAGATGCCCTGGCCTGCCTGGGTCGCTCCCCCGTACCGGGAGAGCAAAATAAGAGATGAAGCGGATCGTCGCCCGGATTGGTTATCTCCCCGGCCGGAGCCGAGGCGGCGAGAAGAAATCGGCTGCCAGGATGCAACGGAATGGTCTGGTCCCCGACCGTCAAGATCCCACGGCCCTCGACAACCACGCCCAGACGCAACTGTTCCGACGAATGGAGAATCATCCGACCTTCGACCGTCAGGCGGGTAACGGAAAAATAGCCGGTGTGAGTTGGGCCGATCAGCACCTCTTCGCAATCGCTGATTCGGCACGGCGTGATTCTGTAGGTATTTCGCACCTGCTCCACCGTGCGCGGGGTGTAGTCGAAAATCTGCAGGGCGAGATCGATGGGAACCTGCATGAAGCGCGCCTCGGGCGGAACGATCACGCCGTCGCGTTCGAATTCGCAGCGCACGACCAAGTCCGACGGCTCCATGACTTCGAGCATGAGAATCCCCTCACCGACGGCGTGCGGCAAGCCGCCGGGCACGAACCAGACTTCACCGACGTGAACGGGGATGGGATCAAAGCAGGCGTCCATCGCGGCGATATCCTGCTCGAGGATAATCCGCTTCCATTCCCGCGGAGTCGGCGGCCGCTGGAATCCCAGCCGGATCGAGGAATGGTGTTCGTCGCGCAGGGCGAGGACGACGTATATTTCGAGTTTTCCCCAGGGTGAGTTGAGATATTTGCGCGCAAAATCCGTGCTGGGATGGGCCTGGGTGTGCAGGCGCATGGAGGAATCGAGCAACTTGGCCAGAAACCCCGGCTGCGCGCCCAAGCGCTCCACATGCGGTTTGCCGAAATAATAGACGGGGTCCTCTTCCAAAAGACTCTGGAGCCGAATGCATTCATCCGAGGATGTCTGGACATAAGCGAGGCCCTCGTCAGGGACCGCAGGCAATCCCGGATTGACCGCCGGAACGGTCGACGCAAGCCAGTCCTCGGGACAGTTTCCGTCGCCCGGCGCAGGATGGTTTTCGAGCTGGTCCAACAAGTAGCCGCCGAGGTAATGGCGGCGAACCCTGTTCGGCAAAAGAGAGATCAGGGGCAGCGGCATAAAGGGATCGTTCTGGATGGGTCGGGATTGGTCCTTCCGTGCGATGCAACCAAGTTACCCGGGCGTTGGGGTTTCACGTTCAAACCAGAAAAAAAGAAATTTGAACGTGCCTACCGGAAGATGCTGGTTGAATGGCGTTCCATGAGATTTCTGGAACGGATGTTGGGTGTCGCGTGTGGGCTTTTGATTCTAGGTTCGGAAGGCGCCGCTGCCGACGAGAGCGTGGAAACGAATGTCGCGCTGAATCGTGCGGTCTATCAATCCAGCGCGGCCGATTACGATCATACCGGCCACCTGACCACCGATGGCAGCCAGGACACCTATTGGCAGAGCGCGCCGGGCGCAGAGCAATGGGTCTATGTCGATTTGGGGCAGGATTGCCGGATCGATCACGTGAAACTTTGGTGGGGCGATAATTTTGCGCGGAGTTTTAAGATTCAACTTTCGGAAGACGCCACGCAGGCGGACGGATGGAAGGATGTTTCCGAGACGACATCGGGCACGCAGGTGTCCGGCGACATTTCGTTTCCCGCCCAAAGCGCCCGTTACGTTCGGCTGCTGGCGGAAGGCGATAGCGCGGCCGGTTATATGCTTCGCGAATTCGAGGTCTACGGATTTCGCCCTGCCTCCACGTCGATCACTTCACCGCCGGCGCTCAATTCCGATGGCACGCTGCCCCTGGATGGCGATGCGTGGAAAGTGCAGAACGCCGATTTTGTCAAAGGCACGGCGGGGACGATTTCATCGAGCGATTTCGATACGGCGAACTGGATTCCGGCCTGGGTGCCCGGAACGACGCTGGGAAGTTATCTCAAGGCGGGCGCGATCCCCGATCCCCGGTATGGCGACCAGCAGTACCAAATTTCTGAGGACTTTTTTAATAACCACGATTTCTGGTATCGCCGCGAGTTCACCGTGCCTGAGTCCTATCGCGGGAAAAGGATCTCGTTGAATTTCGATGGGATCAATTGGAAGGCGGACATCTTTTTGAACGGCACCGCCGTGGGCCATATCGATGGTGCTTTTATGCGCGGCGCCTTTGACCTGACGGACCATCTGCGCGCGACAGGGCCGAACGTCCTCGGGGTGCTGATTCACAAGGTCGCGCACCCCGGCCCGACGAACTTCAAGACATTGAAGGGCCTGAGCCGCAATGGAGGAATCTTGGGCCTCGATAGCCCGACCTTTGTCAGCAGCATCGGCTGGAATTGGCTGCCGTCCATTCGCGGGCGCGATACGGGAATATGGAACCACGTCTATTTGAGGCCCACTGCCGACGTCACGCTGAACGATCCTTTCGTGGTGAGCGATTTAAGCGACGATCACCAGCGCGCGGACCTTACGATCAAACTCAACCTCGTCAATCAGAGCCAGCGGGCCCAGGCCGTCGATGTGGCGGGCTCGATCGGCACCATCCATTTCGATAAAATGGTGAATCTCCAGGGAGGAGAGACTCAAGCCGTCGGGCTGGACAAAAATTCTTGTTCGCAACTGTCCATTGCACAGCCCAGGCTTTGGTGGCCGAACGGCTACGGCGAGCCGGCACTCTATCAACTGCATCTGGAAGCGAAGACGGGAGCTTCCGTCAGCGATCAGCGCGACGTGACGTTTGGCATTCGCAAGCTGACTTACGATACGTCGAACAACAGCCTCAAGATTTCCGTCAACGGCCACCGCATTCTCTGCGACGGCGGCAATTGGGGCATGGATGAAGGCATGTTGTTATATAATGCACAGGATCTCGACACGGCCGTGCGCCTGCATAAGGACATGAATCTCGTCATGATCCGCAATTGGGTGGGAATGGTGGGCCGGGACGAATTCTATAGCGCGTGCGATAAATACGGCATCCTGGTCTGGAACGATTTCTGGCTCGCGAATCCCAGCGATGGGCCAAATCCGACCGACGCGGGCATGTTTATCAGCAACATGCGGGACAAGGTCCTGCAGATTCGGAATCATCCGTCCCTCGCGCTTTATTGCGGACGCAATGAGGGGCATCCGCCTGCGGATTTGGATGCCGCCATGCAGCAGGCGACGCAGGAACTCGACGGCACACGGTACTACATCCCCTCCTCGGCCGACGGTCTGGTTACGGGCCACGGGCCTTACGAACCGATGGCGCCCAAGTGGTATTTCGACCATCGGGGGACGACTTTCCACAGCGAGCTCGGCCTCGTTTGCGTCCCGACGATCGAAAGCATGCGCGAGATGCTGCCGGAAAAAGACCTGTGGCCCATCAACGATCTGTGGGCGCTGCACGATTTCGCGCAATCGCGTTGCCGGACTTATACCAAGCGGCTGGAGGACAGTTATGGCCCGGCCACCGACCTGGCCGACTTCTGCGAGAAGGCGCAGATGCTGAACATGGAAACGGCCAAGGCGATGCTGGAAACCTGGCGAAGCCATCGCGGCAGCGGCGGACTTATCTGGATGAGCCAGGCCGCGTGGCCGTCGCTGATCTGTCAGCTCTATGATTATTACCTCGCGCCGACCGCCGCGTATTTCGGCGTCAAGAAAGCAGGCGAACCGTTGCATATCCTGTGGAACGCGAGCACGGACGACGTGCAGGTCGCGGATGACACGCTGGACGATTTTCAAAACCTGACTGCTGAAACGTCGGTTTTCGACATGGATGGCGTGCTGAAGTTTCATCTGGTCTCCCAAGTGGATGTGAAATCGGGTTCGACCGTGACGTGTGGAAAAGTCGATTTCTCGCAGGGCACGACGCCGGTCCAATTCATCAAGCTGCGGTTGATGCGCGGCGGCCAGGAGGTTTCCGATAATTTTTATTGGCGCGGAATTCCGCTCAAGGCGGGGGCGAACCCGGAGAATGATTATACGAGCCTGACGAAGATGAAGCGGGTGCGCCTCGCGAGCAGCGTGACCCTGACGACGGGCGCCGCTACCTCGAAGCTGGAGGTCACGATCACGAACCCTTCATCCGACATCGCGCTGATGACGAGCCTGGGCGTGGTGAAGGACAACGTCGCTGCGAACCGCGTCCTGCCCTGCTTCTATCAGGACAATTATTTCTCGCTGCTGCCGCACGAAACCAAACGAGTCTCGATTGAATTCAGCAACGAAGCGTTGGGACGAGCGAAGCCCTGGGTCGTCGTTCAAGGCTGGAACGTCGAGACCACTTCATCCACCATTCCATGAATCGACAGCGAAAAAGCGGCCCTTGATGATGGGTGGCGGAAGAATTCCCTTGCAGCCCCCCTCATTCCGGGCATAATTCCTGCGTGCTGCCCCGTCGGGCCGCACGTGTCCCCTGTCTCCCTTTCCATGTCCGATTCGTCGCCCGTCGCGGGCATCCTAGAAATTCACGATAAAGGTTACGGCTTTCTGCGCAGACCCGAACGGGGCAGCGCGCCAACGCCGCAGGACGTCTTTGTCCCGCCGGACATGATCAAGCGCAACGGGTTACGCGATGGCGTGCAACTCGCGGGCGTCAGCATTTCCAACGGCCGCGGACCCCAGCTCGTCGAGCTGCAGCAGATCAACGAACGCGGCATCGAGCTTTACCGCGACCAGCTTCCTTTCGAGGAACTCACGACCATCAACCCAAACCGCCGCATCAAGCTCGAGACGGGCGCTGACAAGCTTTCCGCGCGCGTGCTCGATCTCATGACCCCGATCGGTCACGGCCAGCGCGGGCTCATCGTCGCGTCGCCGCGCTCGGGCAAGACCATGCTGATGCAGGCCATCGCCGACGCGGTGCTGATCAATTCGCCGGACACGTTCGTCATGATCGTGCTGATCGACGAGCGGCCGGAAGAGGTCACCGATTTCCGTCAGTTCCTGGCCGGGCGCGGCGAACTCTGGTCGTCCTCGAACGACCAGGAGAACGCGAGTCATGTGCGCCTATCCAAGCTCGTCATCGAGCGCGCGAAGCGGCTGGTCGAGAGCGGCCGCGATGTCTTCATCCTGATGGATTCGATCACGCGCCTGGGTCGCGCCTTCAACCAGGGTTCCAAGGGCAACACCATGAGCGGCGGCATCAGCTCCCGCGCCTTGGAAATCCCGCGCAAGATTTTCGCCGCCGCGCGCCAGACCGAGGAAGCCGGCGCGCTGACCATCGTCGCGACCGCGCTGATCGACACCGGCTCGCGGATGGATGAAGTTATTTTCCAGGAATTCAAGGGCACCGGCAACATGGAGATCGTGCTCGACCGGCGCTTGGCCGAAGCGCGCGTTTATCCCGCCATCGACATCGAGAAATCGGGCACGCGCCGCGAGGAACTGCTTTTGCCGAAGGCGATGCTGGAAAAAGTGACGACCATCCGCCGCGGCCTGCACGGCCTGCCCGTCCAGGCGCAGATGGAGCGGCTGCTCATGATCCTGAAAAAATTCCCGGACAACAAAACCGCGCTCGAGCAGCTGCCCGCGCGCCCCGTGGCCTGATCATGCGCGCTGCCTTGCATCGCGATTTCTTTTTTCGCAGTTAATCCGTTCCCTCCCCGCCATGTCTTTTCAAAATCTCGGCCTTTCAGACGACGTGGTGCACGGCGTTCAATCGATGCGTTTCATGGATCCCACGCCGATCCAGCTCCAGGCGTTCCCGATTATTTTGGGCGGACGCGACCTCATCGGCGCGTCGCAGACCGGCACGGGCAAGACGGCCGCGTTCATGCTGCCGCTGCTCTCGATCCTGAAGGAACACGGCAAGCTGCGCGTGCTCATCCTCGAGCCGACGCGCGAACTGGCTGCGCAGGTCGACGTCGCCTCGCGCGATTATTCCCGCTTCGGCGATTTGCGCACCACGGTGGTTTTCGGCGGCGTCGGATACGGCGGCCAGCTGGAGCAACTCAAGGCCGGCACCGATGTGCTCGTCGCCACGCCCGGCCGCCTGCTCGATTTCATGGAACAGGGCGTCATCTCGCTCGATACGATCGAGCACCTCGTCCTCGACGAGGCTGATCGCATGCTCGACATGGGCTTCATGCCCGACGTGCGCCGCATCATCGAAAAGTGCCCGAAGGCGCGCCAGACCCTCCTCTTTTCCGCCACCATGCCGCCGGAAATCGCGAAGCTGACCGAGTGGGCGCTGCGCGATCCCGAGAAGATCGAGATCGGTGGCCGTCGATCGCCCGCCGAGACGGTCACGCACGCGCTTTATCCCGTCGCCGTCTCGCAGAAGTTCGACCTGCTCCTGGAAATTCTGGAGCGCACGCATTATCAGTCCGTGCTCATTTTCACCCGCACGAAGATGAACGCCGACCGCATCGCGGCGCGACTCGAGTCAGCCGGACACACCGTCGCGGTCATGCATTCGGACCGCTCGCAGGGCGAACGGACGCAGGCGCTGGAAGATTTCCGCACCGGCAAGCGCGAGGTCATGGTCGCGACCGACATCGCGTCGCGCGGCATCGATATTTCCACCATCACTCACGTCATCAACTATGACGTGCCTCAGCATCCCGATGATTATGTGCACCGCATCGGCCGCACCGGCCGCGCCAAGACGGAGGGTGATGCCTTCACGCTCATGACGGCGGAGGAAGCGCCCGACGTCACCGCGATCGAGCGGTTCATCGGCCAGGAAATCCCGCGCAAGAAGCTGGAGAATTTCAAGTACGTCTACTCGCTCGCGCTCGACGACAAGGCCAAGCATCTCGTCGGCAAGGCCGGCAACGTCCGCGGCGGCCGCGCTGGTAAGGGCCACAGCTACGGCCTTCGCCGGCGGTAAACATGAGCGGCCGACCGGTCCCGATCTGCGCCTTCCTGCTCATTTCCAGCATCGCACTTTCCGCACGACCGGACGAACGGCAGATTGTCCAGGATGCCGCGACCTTTCACCGGTTCCGGCTGTCGGCGGTGGCGGAGATGTGTGAAATCGAGAAGCACCCAACCGACGAAAAAGCTCCGGGAAAGTACCTTGGCGACGCATGCGCTCAGCTTGCGCACCGCACTACTCCCGACTTCCTCTTCGGAGTCGTTCGCGATCTGATCGCTGATGACAGCCGCACCGAGGATCCTTACTTCGTTGCTATCGCGCTTCTAGACAGCTATCCGCCAGACGCCGCTCGGCGCGTTGTCCGGAAAATCCTCGGCGATCCCCACTATGCCGCCTGCGGCGATGTCCAAAACTGGCTGTGGGAGATCGACGAGGCGGAGAAAGCGCGCAAAGACCCCAAGCATGCGGACCAGTATTAAGCGCTAAGTCATTTTCAGCACCACACGAAAGCGCGCCTTGTTGCTGAGCATGCGCGCGTAGGCTTCATTCACTTTTTCGAGCGGGAAGACCTCGACGCGCGGGCGGATGCCGGTGAGCGCGCTGAAGGCCAGCGTTTCCTCAGAATCGCGGGCGTAGCCGCTGTACCAGCCGGCGACGGACCGGCTGCCCATGATGAGCAGCAGCGGCGAGACCTCGATGTTGTCGTGCGGCGCGGCGACGATGAGCAGCTTGCCCTTGTACTTAAGGCCGGGCGCGAGCGCGCTGATCGCCTTGCCGTTCGGCGCGGTGCAGAGGATCACCTGCGCGCCACCCATCCTGGTGAGCTGCGCGGCGGCATCGCCGTTCGCATCGTCGATGTAGAATTCCGCGCCGAGCTCGCGCGCGAGCGCCTCCTTGTCGGCGCCGCGCGAGATGGCCACGGTCTTATAGCCGCTCTTGCTGGCGAACTGCACCGCGAGATGGCCCAGGCCGCCGATGCCTTGGACGGCGACGAGTTCACCGGGCTTCGCGCCAGAATTGCGCAGCGCGTTGAACGTGGTGATGCCCGCGCAGAGCAGCGGCGCGGCCTCGATCGGATCGAGTTCCTCGGGCATCGCGGCCACGGCCGACTCCGGCGCGACCATGTACTCGGCGTAACCGCCGTCGAAGCTGGCGGCGGTCGTCGCGCCCGTGGTGCAGTAGGGAAAATCACCCGCGCGGCACGGCTGACACTCGGAACAGTAGCCGCCGTTCCAGCCGACGCCGACGCGCTGGCCAACCTTGAAGATGTTCACACCCGCGCCGATCTTGGTCACGCGTCCGGCGACCTCGTGTCCGGGCACGCAGGGAAACTTCATTCCGGGCCACTGGCCTTCCTTGAAAATCTGGTCGCTGTGGCAAACGCCGCATGCGTCGACCTTGATCTGGACTTGGTGAGCGCCGGGCTCGGGGATGGGACGCTCGACGATTTCAAACGGGGCACCGGCCTTAGGAATTTGGGCAACGCGCATTGGGTTCTCCTTTTTTAATGTAGCGGCGGTCTATGACCGTCGCATTTATCCGTCTTTAATCGGCGACGGTCATAGACCGCCGCTATAGGAAATCAAATTACCGCGCGAGCTCGGCCTGCGTCAGCGCCGCGATAAATTCGTCCGTGTCCGTGGCCTTGATCAACTTTTCACGCGTGCCGGCGTCCTTGAGGAGGCGAGCCAGACCGCCGACGACGCTGAGATAATCGGTGACCATGCGCTTGGGCGTGCCGATGACGAAAATCAACTTCACTGTCTCGCCGCAATTCTCGAACCAGACACCCTGCGTGCTGCGGCCGACGGCGAGCACCATGCCCTTGAGATAATCGGTGCGCGCGTGGGGGAAGGCGATCTCGTTGCCCAGGCAGGTCGACTCGATGCGCTCGCGCGCGAGCAGCTCCTCGTAGAAGCCGGGAAAATTCGTGACGTTCGCATTGCCCTGCAGGAGCTGCGCAACTTCATTGATGGCGTTACATCGCTTCTGTTGCACCAGCTCCAACTTGATCTGTTCCGGCTTGAGCAAGCTGCTGATTTGCATAAAGGGAGGGCTGTTCAGAGTCGTCCCGGTCATCAGGATTGGCAAGTGAAAACAGGCCGATTTCCCGCTGACCGGACGACAGTCTACGCCATTTTCTGCGGCGCGCTTGGGAAAAATTCAGACTGTTTGGGAGAGGAGATTCGTCCCCTGGGAGTCCGTCGCCCGGAGGTCGCCGGCTACCGGCGAAGCGGAGCTTCGCGAGGGCAGGAGACGTTCCCAAGTGCAACTTGGGAACGAGGAATTAACCGAAACGCGTCCGGGACTGACCGGCGCTAGGGACAGCGCCGGCTACCGATTACAGTCCGAGCAGCTTCTCGAGGCGCGGATCGTGCGGCAGGCCGAGATCGAGCGAGCGCTTGTATTCGCGGCGCGCCAAGGCCAGGGCGGGCGGCTTCTGCATCGCGTAGACGATGGCGAGATTGTAGTGCGCGTCGGGGAAATCGTCGTTGATCTCGATCGCCTTGCGGAATTCCTTCTCGGCGACCTCCTCCCAGCCCTTCTGCGAGCAGGCGCAGCCGAGATAGTCGTGGCTGTAGACATTGTTCGGATCGAGCGCGATGGAGCGTTCCAGCGCGTCGATGGCCGCGTCGTTCTGGCCGAGCTGGTAATAGACGATGCCCAGGTTGCGGTAGGAAAAGGCGTCGTTGGGCGAGAGCTTCACCGCTTGCTGCAGCGCCTTCATCGCCTCCTGCAGCTTGCCCTGCTGCGAGCGCACGACGCCGAGGTTGCTCCACGCGTAGAGCGACTCGGGATACTTGTCGATAATGGTCTGGTACTTCGCCGCCGCCTCGTCGTAATGCTTGTTCTCGAAGAGATCGGTCGCTTCCTGCGCCACTTCCCGCATGTCGTCGGGCAGGCGCGGCTTGTTGGCGTAGCGGGTGAGATCGGCCTGATGCTGGGAGTTGGAATCGTCGGTCGATGCGGTCGTTGAATTCGACGTGGTGTTGGTCGTGGGTGCGGCGGGAGCCGTGTTCGTGTCGGCGGCAACCGGAGCTGCATTCGTCGCCGGTGCGGGCGCCGCATTGGTATCGGTGGCCACGCTCGGCGTATTCGTCGCGGGCGCGGCGTTCGTGTCCGAGATGACGGCCGGCGCGGCATTGGTCGAAGACGGCGCGGAGGCCGTGCCCGGCGCGTTGTTATCGGAAGACGGGGGCGTGGCCGCTGCGTTCGTCGTGGCGGCGGCACTCGGCGCATTGGTGTCCGGGGTGGGCGGCGTTGCGGGAGCGGCGTTCGTATCGGTCGCGACGGAGGGCATCGCATTCGTCGCGGCGGGTGCCGCGTTCGTGTCGCTGGCAACGGCCGGCGCCGTGTTGCTCGCTGCGGGAGCGGTATTCGTGTCGGTCGTGGAAACGGAATTGGTGGAGGCCGCCGGCGCCGCGTTGGTGTCGGTCGCGACGGAGGGCGTCGCATTCGTTTCCAGCGGCGCGGTGGGCGTGCCGACCTCATTGGTCGGGGACGGCGCCGCGCTGGCCGCATTGGTCTCGGAAATCGGTGCGCCGCTCGTCGTGGCGGAGAAGTGATTGCCGCTGTCGCCGGAGTCGACCATCGGCGTGACCTCCGACGGCGCGACCTTGATACTGGCGAGCAGCTGACGCTCCTCGTCGTTGTTCGGCGGCGTCATCGGCGAGCCGAGGATATCGAGCTGCTCCTGCAGGACGCGCGAGGTAATCTTCAGCCGGTCGAATTCCTCCTGGGCGAGCCGCTTGGCGCCGTCGCGCCGCGATTGTTCCTGGATCTCACGCAGCAGGATGCCGCGCATCACGTCGTTCTCATGCTTGAGCGCGAGATACTGCGGGCTGCCCGGGCCGGTGGTCGCGAGCTGGTTGTTGGCCACGGCCAGGTCCTGCTGGGCCTGGTTGAGCTGCTGCTGCAAGGTCGTCGTCGTCTCGGTCAGCCCGGCGTTGGCGGCCTCGGAAGCATCCAGTTTTTCCTGCACCATCTTGAGCTGCGCGGCGAGCTTGCCGGCGGCCGACTTTGGGCTCGAGGTCAGCGCCTTGATCTCCGTCTGTGCCGAGGCGAGTTTGTCGGTCAGTTCCTTGTTTCGGGCCATCAGGTCGCCCATGCTCTGGTCAACCGACTGCGAGGACTTGAGCGCGGCCAGCTGCTGGTTCACGCCGTCGAGCTGCGCATGCAGCGTCTGCACTTCCTGCTGCGAAGCCTGATATTTCTGCTGAGTGTCCTCGAGTGCCTGCTTGGTCGCGGCTAGTTCCTGTTCCACTTCCTGCAACCGCGCCTGCATCGTGGCCAGTTCGCCGGTGCGCGGCGCGGTAGTGCCCGGCTCAGTGGTACCCGGCTCGGGGTTGGCCTCGGGAGTGGGCGCTCCCAAGCCGGGAGACGCCAGGACCTTCGGCTCGAGTTCCGCGATCTTCGCGCGGCAATCTTCGATGCGGCTGGTGACCAGCACCGGCTCCCAGTCGGGATCGGTCATGTGAATGTGACGCAGCTTGGCGTAGCAGTCCTCGAAGCCTTCCAGCGCGCCGCGAAAATCGCCCGTGTGCTCGAGCCGTTCGGAGTCGTTCAGCTTAAGATAAATGTCGAGGTACTCGCTTTGCAGAGTCGCTGCGCGAGCCGGCGCAAGCGCCAGCCCCAAGACGAGGACTAAGGACAATGGGACACGCCAACGCACGCTCATGGATTTAATTTTCTAAACGGTAAAAAGTCAATGATCTCGTGGATTACACGCGACTAATGCATGTGGCGTATTTTGCTGAACGTCTCGTCATTTCCGTGCGTGCGGCTGTTTTCCGCTCCGCTTTGGCAAGGCCGCCAGCGCGTCCGGCACGCGCCACGCATGCGCTTCAAGCACCGCCTGCGCCTGCGCGGCGTTCGCGGTCGAGAGGCCCTGCACGAGTCGCACGGCGCGGGCGCGCAGCTTGTCGTTGGTGGCCTGGACGTTGATCATCAAATTATCGGAGACGCGCCCGAGCCGCACCATGGCGATCGTGCTGAGCATGTTCAGCACGAGCTTGGTGGCCGTGCCGGCCTTCAGCCGCGTGGAACCCGTGACCAGTTCCGGCCCGGTGGGCAGGTCGATTGCGACATCGACCGGCACGCGCAGCGCACGGCGCGGATTGCACGAAAGGAGAATCGCGCCCGCACCGACGCGCCGCGCTTCCTCCAGACCCGCGAGCACGAATGGCGTCTGGCCGCTGGCCGCGATGCCACAGACCACGTCCTTTTTGGAAAGTTTCCTCGCGCGCAACTCGGCCACGGCCGTGTCGCGCGCGTCCTCAGCGCCTTCCTGGCTGCGAAAGACCGCGGCCGGGCCACCCGCCATGATGGCCTGCACCTGCTCCGGCGGCGCGTTGAAGGTGGGGGGCATCTCGCTCGAATCGACCACGCCGAGCCGACCGCTGGTGCCCGCGCCTAGATAGATAAGGCGTCCACCGGCGCGAAGCTTTCGCGCGACAAATTCCGCCGCGCGGGCGATCGCGCCGCGCTGCGCCGCGAGGGCGCGCTCGACATGACGCTCCTCGCGGATGAAGAGGTCGACCAGTTGCGCCACGCTGCGCCGATCCAGCCCGCGCGAGCGCGGATTGCGCTGCTCGGTACTCGCGGCGGAAAAAGCTGCGAGCCGCTCCGGCTCCGCGATGGGCTTGAGGGGAGTGGCTTCGTGGGCCGCCTCATTCTTGCTCTCCAGAATGCTCGGCTCCGCGTTGGCTCCCTCGCCCACCCCGGCCACGAGCGCCGCGCCCAGGACTCCGGGGACCTCGCACAAAAAGATGTCCGCCTTGGGCAGCACGCGCCGCAGCGCCCGCTCGAACCGTTTGCGATAATCCGGCTGATTTTCGAAAAGGCCGCCGGTCAACGCCACGCGCACCGACCGCAAGCGCAGGCGTCGCGCCACCGCCGCGACCTTCCCGGCCAGCGCGGTGGCGGCTTCGTCGAGCACCGCGCGCGCCTCGCGATCGCCCTTGTTGGCGGCGGCAAAAACGCAGCGCGCATACTGCGCCACGGCCGTCTTGCTCGTATCGCGCAGGAGAAACGGCACCAGTTCTTCAAGAGTCGCGAGTCCCGCAGCGGCGAGGAATTCACGCCCCAGCGGCGTGATTTTTTTCTCCGCGTCGTAGCGCACGAAAACCGCCTCCATGCCGCGCCGCGCGATGTCGTAGGCGCTACCGCGATCCGCGAAGAGATGCCCCCAACCGCCCGCCTTCTCGATCGGCGCGGCGAGCGACGTCTGTCCGGCGACGTTGGAACCGGTGCCCGCGATGACGACGATGCCCGGACCGTCGCCGAAGGCCGCCGCGAGGACGGACCGCGTGTCTTCCATGACGCGCACGGTCTTGACCGTTGGCCATGCGGCCCGCAGCGCCCGCTCCACGCGCCGCTGCTCGGCCGACTGGGCACAACCGGCGAACGCGCCGCCGATCGCCGCGATATTTTTCCCTGCGGCGCGGGCGATCCCGCGCAGCAAATCGCGCAGCGTCTCATCCGTGAGAAGAAGCGTATTGCCCGGGCCGCTCTCGCCGCGAACCACCACGCGGCCGTCGCGCGTCACGCGCGCCCACGTTGTCTTCGTTCCACCGCCCTCGATGCCGAGAATTTCCATCGCCTGATCGGGTCCAGCCATCCTGCCACTATTGTTTCCCCGCGCGGTTTTTGACAGGAAAAGTGAAGGCGCTTTTTATTTGATCCGTGGCCCTGCACTCTAATCGCGCGAAGCGCCTGATTCGGTAGCCGTCGACCGCCGGGCGACGGAGGCCGCAGCGGCGGCCGGAATGCAGTCGCACGAGCGAAAGGTTCTCGCCAACTGTGAGGATGTCTCTCTCTTCCGTTCCGGTCGCTTCGCTCCCTCCGTCGCCCGGCGGTCGACGGCTACCGACTGCATCCCGTCGTCGATCACGACGGAAGAGTTGTACCTCCTCCAACTTCGACCTTCCACCTTCCACCCTCTCCCTTCTACGCTTCAGCCATGCCTGTGCCACGCACCGTCGTTGACCTGCTGCGCGATCTCGTTGCCATTCCGAGCGTCAATCCGCACGGCAATCCCGGCACGGACGGCACCGGCGAGCAGGCCATGGCGGACCACGTCGCGGGATTCCTGCGCGAACTTGGCGCCGAGGTGCGGCTGGACGAGATCGCGCCCGGACGGCCCAACGTCGTCGCCGAATTCCGCCCGGAGAAAAAGCCGGTCCGCGCCCGCCTCGCCTTCGCGCCGCATCTCGACACCGTCAGCGTCGCGGGCATGACCATCCCGCCGTTCGATCCCGTGCTGCGCGACGGCAAGCTTTTCGGCCGCGGTTCCAGCGATACCAAGGGGCCGATGGCGGCCGCGCTCTGGGCGCTGCGGGACTGGGCGCAAAGTCCCGCGCGCGCGCAGTCCAACATTCACTGGACTTTCTTCGGCCTTGCCGGCGAGGAGGCCGGGCAGGAAGGCTCGCACGCGGTGGCGAAGAGTGGCTTTTGCAGCGACCTCACGCTGGTGCTCGAGCCGACATCGCTGGAAGTGGTCACCGCGCACAAGGGCGCGCTGTGGCTGGAGATCGAGACGACCGGCGTGGCCTGCCACGGCTCTACGCCCGAGCGTGGCCGCAATGCGATCTACGCCATGCGCCGCGTGCTCGCGATCATCGAGGAAAAAATGATTCCCGAGCTCGCCACGCGCGTGCATCCCAAGCTGGGCGCGACCACGGCGAACGTCGGCACCATCCGCGGCGGCAGCAAGGTCAACATCGTGCCGGATACGTGCCGCATCGAACTCGACTGCCGCATCGTCCCGGGCGTCGAGCCGGAGCACCTGCGCACGTTGATCGAGGCGGTGCTGCGCGACGCGGTGCCCGACGTGTGCGTCCGCATCCAGCGCCAGGCCACGCCGCTCGACACCGACGAGGCGCTGCCGTGGGTAAAGAAGCTCGGGGCCGTCTCGCGCGGCTTCACCACCGCGCCGTGGTATTCCGATGCCGCCGTGCTGGCGCATGCGGACTGCCCCGCGGTCTGCGTGGGCCCCGGCTCCATCGCGCAGGCGCACACGAAGGACGAATTCATCGCCGTGCGCGACCTGGAGGATGGCACCGATTTTTTCCGCCGCTGGATCGCCGCGGCCGAGCAGGCATGAACACGCCCGGCGCCCGCACGGCCGAGCGGCGGCAACTCCTGGGCCTGGTCTCCGTCGTCGCCGTTGTCGTGGGCCTGTTGGATTTTCTTTCCCAAGTCTTCCTGCGGCGCGAACTCGCGCCCGGTGAATTCGGCACGGTGAACGCGGTGCTCGGAGTCGTCGCCATCCTCACCGCTCCCGTGCTTGCGCTCGCGCTGGTTCCGTATCGCCGGATTTTGTCGCCCGCGGAAGCGGAGCAGTGGATGGTGCATCGCCCGGCGCTGACCCGGCTGGCGACGTTTGGATGGGGCGGCGTTTCGCTCGTTCTCCTCTTCGCCGCGCTGCCCTTTTTGTCGCTACCGGGGCTTCCGCTGCAGATGTTCGCTGTGCTGGCCACGGCCGCGATGCTGGCGGCCCGGTTGAGTGCCACGCTTTGCCACGCGACCGGCCGGATGCGCCTGCTGACGGCGCTGCTGATCCTTGCGGCGTTGGTGCGGCTGGGAATCAGTGCGGTCGCCGGACATTATCAACCCGTCGCGCAATCCGGCATCGGCGCGGTGATCCTGGCCGCGGCCCTCGTCGCGCTCCCCGCGCTGCAGGATTATGATTTTCCGGCGCTGGGCGCGGAAGGCCGCCACTTGTTGCGCAAACTGGTGGTGCCGCTTCTCGCCACGGCCAGCGTCGTGCTCGCGCTGGCGCTCTTCACCAACGTGCACCGCGTCGTGGCGCAATCCAACTTCGGTGCGCCCGATCCCACCAACCTTGGTTTCGTCAATCCGCAGGGGTTCGACGATTTTCAGGCGGCCGCGCTGATCGCGCGCGGCGTGCTCACCGGCACTCTGGCGCTGCTGGCCGTCTTCGGCCTGAAGAGGGCGGCGCTTGAAAGCACGACGCTGGCGTCGTTGCGCTGGTTTTGGATTTATCTCGGCGCTCTCGTCGGCGGTGTCGTGCTGCTCGTTGCCGCCGCGCCGTTGGCCAACGCGGTCTTCACCGGCAATCCCGCCGCGTTCCTGCCGGGCTTCGCCGGCGCTGTCTTCATGCTCGGCCTGTTGCAAGGCGCGGGTGTCTTCGCGCTCGCCTCGCGCCGCTGGGCGGAATGCTTCGTCCTGGGCGCGTGCAGCATCGCCTACACAATCTTCCTTTTCTACGGGGGCTATCAACCGGCGCTGCTGACCAGCTGCATGTTCGGCGGCTCGCTCATCTCGCTCATGCTCGTTCTTTTCGTCGGGGTCATCCGCTACGCCCGCTCGCATCCATGACGCCCATCACGCCCCAGCTCTCGGTCGTCATGCCCTTATATAATGAGGCCACGCGCATTGCCGCCAACGTGGAGCAGACCGTCGGCGTGCTGCGGATGCTCGGGCCGTTCGAACTCATCCTTGTCGATGACGGCAGCACCGATAGCTCCGCGCAGGAAATCGAACGGCTCGCCAAGCTTTTCCCCGGCGAGGTCATCCCGCTGGCGATGCCGCATGCCGGCAAGGGCGAGGCGCTGCGGCGAGGCGCCCGGCGGGCGCGGGGTGAATTCGTAGTCTTCATCGACGCGGACCTCGATCTGCCGCCCGAACAAATCCTGTTCTTTGTCGCGATCCAGCGCGTGAAGAAAGCAGACGCCGTCATCGGCAGCAAGATGCATCCCGACAGCACGGTCGATTATCCGCTGCGCCGCCGCATCTACAGCCTGGGCTATTTCTGGCTGGTGAAGGCGCTCTTCGGCCTGCCGGTGCGCGATACGCAGACCGGCCTCAAGCTCGTGCGCCGCGACCTGCTCCTGCCCGCCCTGGAGCAGACGCAGTCGCAGGGCTTCACGCTCGATCTCGAGTTGCTGGTACGGCTGGTCCAGCTCGGTGCGGTCATGGTCGAGGCGCCGGTCGTCGTGCAGCACTCGATGAAATTTGGCGGCATCGGCCTGGGCACGGTCTGGGCGATTTTCCGCGACACGTTTCACACGTGGCAGCGTGTGCGATCCGGCGGGCGCGGACCGCAGAGGTAGCCGGTCAGGCGCGCGAGGCGCGGCCGCGACCCAGCGCGATGGCGGCGATCAGCCACGCGAGGAGCATGACGGCATCACTGAAATCGTTGGCCACCACCGTCGGCACCACCAGGCCCGCGACACGATAGTGGGCGTCGTAACGGAGATCGATCGTGGAAATGCCCGCATCCACGGCTACGGCCCGCAGGAGATAATCAGCGCGCAGGAGATCGGCGGCGTTGCCGTTGATCTCGACCTGCCAGTCCGGGTCGTACTGGTCGTTGATGAGGACGTAGCCCGCGCTGGGTGCGCTGACCCGCAGTCGAATCTCATGCGGCGTGTACTTCAGCACTTCGATGGGCGCAAAGAGCGGGCGCGGCAGGACAGTCGGGGACGCCTCCGGGAGATCTCCCGTAGACGCCCCCGGCGCGACTGTGGTGAGCAAGACGCTGTCGCGCGGATTCCAGGCAGCATCGTCCAGACGCTTGAGCGTGTCGCTGTCTTTCGTGAGCATTTCCGCGCGCGGGATGAACGTGGCCTTGGAAAGATAATCGCGCATGCGCACGAGGACGTGGGTGGGCTGGTCATCGGGGACAGGCCGAAGCGTATAGCCGTCGGCGGACACCATATTGGACGCAATGGCCGCATTTTGCCGCAGCGTGGTGAGGTCCTGTTCGCCGATGGCCACGTTCTTCACGCCGCCGAGCAGCCACAGCCGCGCGGGGTCGCCGCTGAAGGCGCCCACAAAATGGGCCAATGCATTAGGAATGCGCGACGCGGCGGAGATATCGATTGAGGAAATGCGGTCGGCGGCGAATTGATATTGCAGAAAGGTATTCAGGAGCGGGTCCTGCGGCTCAGGCACGGCAACGCGCACGGTATCGCCTTCCGACCGGAGCGAGTCGAGCAGCGGATTGCTCGCCGTGAGATTCGCGAGATCGGAGGGCTGAATGAACTTCGTCGCGACCCAATCCATTTGCAGCGCGACGAGCGCAGCGAGACATACGGCGAGCGTGACGGGCCGGTGCTCCACGGAAAGCGCGGCATGCCAGAGGCGGCGCAGCCACGGATTGATGATCCGCCATTGCTGGAGCCGGTCGCCGTGCCAGGCACCCGCCACCGCGAGCCAGGTCAGGAGGCCGATGAACAGGGCGAAGCCGAGCGCGACATGCAGCGTGTGCATGACAGCCCCTACGCCTTCCGGCGCATACCCGCCTCCCTCGCTGAGGTTGGCCGCCACGACGATGGCGAGCGGATAACTGGCGAGCAGGAGCACAAAGAGCACGCCATTGACGACCGCGAGAAAAAGCGTGATCGCGCGCCGAAGGCTTTCCTCCGCCAGCGAGCGAACCAGCTGCTGCGCGCCAAACGCAGCCAGCACGACGGCGGTGAAGTTGAAAATCTCGAGCCACTTGAGCGGATTGCGCCACTTGTCCATCAACGGCAGCGCGAAAAGCAGACGGTAGAGCGGCGTGTGATATCCCCACGAGAGAATGAGCGTGGCGCCACCGACGATGAGCAGGATGCGGCCGAAGACCAGTTGACGATCCGGGAGCGTGGGAGTTTTCATCGCCTTGAACCCCTTTTGGCCGGAGGCTGATGGCCCCCCCGGCTTGGGAAGCGTCGGGTCGGTTCCGGTATTTGACGGAACTTCTATTCCAAAGAAACGCCGTACGCCGGGCAGCAGGAGGCAGATGCCGAGCACCGCGAGAATCGAGGCGACGGTGCCGGTGGTGCTGATGGCGAGGTTTTCGTTGCGCGTGCCCTCGTGCGTCTTTTCCCAACCGGGTGTCTGGCCGATCCAGCCCCAGTAGGGGCCGGTCTGGCTGCCGTTGTACCAGCCGAAAAAGCCGGGCACGAGATAGGTGAGTGTATCGGCCGGCCCGAGGCTGTATTGCGTGGAAAGCTTGAAACTCTCCTCGCGATTGGCGGTGCCTCCGAGTGTAACGCCCAAGATGTTGCCCTGGAAAAGGGCCAGAAAAGCGGCCAGCGAAACGAGCAACGCGACCACGGCGCAGAGCGTGAGCTGGCGCAGGTTCGCGCCCCACGGCGCGCGGCCGACGCAGGCGGGACCGATATAAAGCGCCGCGATGAGCAGGCTGGCAATGGCGCCGCGATCGGGTTGCAGTCCGACCATGAGCCCGCAGCTCGCGCCCGCGATCAGCGCATAGGCGTAGTGAAGCCGCGGCGCATTTTTTTCATTCAGTGCGTGGGCCTCCTGCCGCGTGCGTTGCGCGCGCAGCACGGCCCAGGCGGCCAGCGCGTAAAACGGCCACGTGGCAATGTAGCCGTAGTGTCCCGGAAAAACGAACGGGAGCAGGTCACCCTGCCAGGCGTAGATGACGCCGCCGACCAGCGCGGCCGGGCGTGAGATATCCAGCTCGCGCAGGAACGCGACCATGGCCAGGAGCGCGCAGGTGGCGAGCAGCGGCGCGTACGTGGTGAAGAAGAACCAGGCCGAAAAATGCGCGGCGGCGAAACTGAAGGGATTGAGCGGCGACGGAAGATTGGCCACGCCAAACCAGTTGAGGACAAGGAATTCGCCGCGCGGCGGAAAGTGGTACGCATATTTCCAGAGGTTGGAAGGATTGACGTCGATGGAGACCGGCACGCGCGCGCCGAAGCTGAAGAACTGGCAGAGCGCCAGCTGGGCGAGAAGCGAGACCAGCGCCACGGCCCAGAGCGACGGCCAAGGTTGGCGGCGCGGGGTAGCGACGACCGGAAAATCCATCGTCGAGAAATAGCGGGACGTGCTGCGAACGGCAGTCTTTTTCACGCGAAACGCATTACAGATGAAATTACAAACGCGGCTTGTCGCCGTTCGCCGCCCCGGCTTACGCTGGTCGCGTGTCGATGAAACTTACGCTGGGCCACTCGCCCGATCCGGACGATGCCTTCATGTTTTACGCGCTGGCGAAGCACCTGCTGCCGACGCCGGGCTACGAGTTCGAGCACATCCTGCAGGACATCCAAACGCTCAACGAGCGGGCGATGCGGGCGGAGCTCGACATCACGGCGATCTCCATCCACGCCTACGCCTATGTGCTGAAGGACTACGCGCTACTGCGCAGCGGCGCGAGCATGGGCGACAATTACGGGCCAATGCTCGTCGGGCGCCGCGTCTTCGCGCGCGAGGAAATCGCGGAAAAGAAAATCGCCATTCCCGGCCTGATGACGAGCGCGTTCCTGGCGCTGCAACTTTTTCTCGGCCTGCCGAAGGAGAAGCTCAATTTCATCGTCGTGCCATTCGACCAGATCTTCGACGCGTTGGCGCGGGGCGAGGCCGACCTGGGCCTCATCATCCACGAGGGGCAGCTGACCTACGCGGGCGAGGGATTCGCGCTGAGCGCCGACCTGGGCCAGTGGTGGTTCACCGAGACAGGCGGCCTGCCGCTGCCGCTCGGCGGCAATGCGGTGAAGAAATCGCTCGGCGCGCCGATGATCGTGGAACTCTCGGACATTCTTTACGCCAGCATCAAGTACGGCCTGGAAGACCGCGCCGCGGGTGTCGAGCACGCGCTGCCGCTGGGTCGCGGGCTGGACCGCGAGCTGGCCGACAAGTTCATCGGCATGTACGTGAACGAACTGACGCTCGACTACGGCGAGCGGGGCAAGCGCGGCGTGCGTGAATTCCTCGATCGCGGCTACAGCGCCGGGCTGCTGCCCGCGCCGGTCGCGCTGGAGTTCGTCTAGTCGCCGGAAACGGCGGACGATGCGGCGGAAAAGATGGGCGCATCCGCGCGCGCGCGCTACATTGCAGGCATCATGACGGGTCTCACCATCGCCGGACGCACGTTCGGTTCGCGGCTGCTGGCCGGCACGGGCAAGTTCTCCTCCAACCAGGCGATGGCCGACTGCCTTGCCGCGAGCGGCACGGAGATCGTTACCGTGGCATTGCGGCGCGCGGACCTGAGCGGCAAGGACGATCCCTACGCCGACATTCTCAACTTCATTGACCCGAAAAAATATCTGCTGCTGCCCAACACCAGTGGCGCGATGAACGCGGCCGAGGCGGTGCGGCTCGCGCGCCTGGCCGAGGCGGCAGGATTGCCGAAATGGGTGAAGCTGGAAATTCATCCCGACCCGCGCTACCTGCTGCCCGACCCGATCGAGACGCTGGCGGCGGCGGAAATCCTGGTGAAGGAAGGTTTCGTCGTGCTGCCCTATATCAACGCCGACCCGGTGCTGGCCAAGCGACTGCAGGATGTCGGCACCGCGACGGTCATGCCACTCGGCTCGCCCATCGGTTCCAATCGCGGCATCGAGACGCGCGGGCAGATCGAGATCATTATCGAGCAGGCGACCGTTCCCGTCATCATCGATGCGGGGCTCGGCGCGCCCTCGCACGCCGCAGCGGCGATGGAGATGGGCGCCGACGGCGTGCTGATCAACACGGCGCTGGCGGCGGCGAGCGATCCCTGCCGCATGGCGCGGGCGTTTCGCGACGCGGTCGAGGCCGGCCGCACGGCTTGGGAGGTCGGCCTGGGCGCGCCGAGCCGCACCGCGAATGCGACTAGCCCGCTGACCGGTTTTCTGTCATAGTCGGCGCGTGGACATGAACCGGTTTATCAAGACCCTCGGCTTGCTGATCATCAGCCTCTTCTTTTTGAGCGCTGGCATCAACGCGACGCTGGATCGTCTGGTCGATTCGCCCCGGGGCAACCAGCTTTCCATTTATGACCGCGACGGATGCCTGGTCGCGGTTTACACCGGCGACCTGCACGAGCTGGCGCAGGCCGAGCGTGCGCTACGGGAATATCAGCCGCCGTCGCGTCGTTCGCTTTGACGGTCGTGGCGTCGCATCGATAACGCCTCTGCAGTAGCCGTCGACCTCCGGGCGACGATGCCAAGCGAGATGTCCTGACATTCCGAATCGTCCCGTGAGGATCATTCATTCGCCCGAAGGTTGACAGTTTCCTTCGCCTTCCCTGCTCATCTCCGTTGTCAGCATGGCAGCGAGGTGCTACTGGTTACGGGTGAATTCGGATGTCGTGCGGGTCGAGGTGTTCGGCGTTTTCCCCACCGATCAGCACACGCTGGCCATCTTCATCGGTAACGACGAGAAGTGCTTCATTATCCACGTGGAGCCGAGCGTGGGCCGCGCCATCGCCATGTCGATGCGCGGCGAGCACAACGAACGCCCGCTGACGCATGAACTCGTCGGCTTCATTTTCAATGCCTTCGACATCAAGGTCGAGCGGATGGTGGTGAACGAGCTGCGCAGCAATACCTACTTCGCGCGCCTGATTTTGGCTGCGCGCAACGAGGTGCATCAAAAGGTCATCGAGATCGACGCGCGCCCGAGCGACTGCCTCGTGCTCACGCTCCAGGCCAAGGCGCCGATTTTCGTCAGCCAGGAAGTGTGGGACGAGACCGAGGACCGCACCGAGGAGCTGGAAAAAATCCGGCAGGCGCTGCGCGAGAAGAAGGGCCCGAAGCCCGGACCGATGTTTGGCGAAGAAGAAGATTAAACGGCAGCCGTCGGCCTCCAGGCGACGGAGTTTCCGGCTACTGTCATTCTCTTGGAGAGAACGGAAAGAGCACGCTTCCCTGAATTCCGTCATCCTGAACTTGTCGAAGGATCAGTTCTGCTTCGGTCGCGTTTTGGCAAGAGACTGAACTGATCCTTCGACTTCGCTCAGGCGACATGACAGCTAAACGAACTTGCCGGGATTGAGAATGTGACGGGGATCGAGAGCGTGTTTGATGGCCGCGTGCAGGCGGCGCAACTCGGGCGACGCGGCCTGCGGCCACCACGGCAGCTTGGCGATGCCGATGCCGTGCTCGCCCGTGATGGCGCCGCCCCAGGCGATGATCTGGCGAAAAAGATCGTCGAGCGCTTGATCGGCGCGCTTCTTCACGCCGGCCTTTTTCAGGTCGACCATGATGTTGACGTGAATGTTGCCGTCCCCGGCGTGGCCGAAGGACGCGATCTCGACGCGATGTTTTTTTTGCAGCCGCGCGGTGAAATCGAGCAGGTCGACGAGGCGGCTGCGCGGTACGCAGATGTCCTCATTGAGCTTGGTCAGGCCGGTGGCCTTGAGCGAGGCGGAAAATTCGCGGCGCAGCGCCCACAGCGCCTCGCAGGCCGACTCGGTCGTCGCGGTGCTGAGCTCGAGCGCACCGCAATCGTGCAGCAGCGCGGCGAGCGTGCGCGTCTCGGACCGCACCGACGCGCGCTGGCCGTCGATCTCGATGAGGAGATGTGCGTCGCCCGTCGGCAATCCGGCCGGACCGAGGTGCTGGCGCGCGGCCTGAAGCGTAAAGCGGTCGGCCATCTCTAGCGCGGAGGGCAGGAAGCCGCTGCCCAGAATGCGCTGCACGCAGGCGGCGGCGATGCGTGCGTCGCGGAACGAGGCGGAGAGCACCGCGCGCGCGGGCGGCGCGGGAATGAGCCGCAAGGTGATCTCCGTGACGAGGCCGAGCAGGCCCTCCGCGCCGACGAAGATGCCGACCAAGTCGAAGCCGCTTTTGTTTTTCACCGTGCGGCCACCGACGCGGACGAGCGTGCCGTCGGCGAGGGCGACCTGCAGCCCGAGCACATAGTTGCGGGTGACGCCGTACTTCAGGCAGCGCGGACCGCCGGCGTTGGTCGCCACGTTGCCGCCGAGCGAACATTCCTTGAGGCTCGCCGGGTCGGGCGGATAAAAAAGTCCGAGCTTGAGTGCCAGCGCCTGGAATTCGCCCGTGATGACGCCGGGCTGGACGATGGCCACACCGTCCGTGGGCGACATTTCGAGCACGCGATTCATCCGCGCGAAGGAAACAACGATGCCGCCCTTGCGCGGCACGCAGCCGCCGACGTAGCCACGTCCTGCGCCCCGCGCGGTGACCGGAATTTTGCGCGCATTCGCGAATTTCAGCAGCGCGGCAACCTGCTCGGCGCGGCGGGGAAAAGCGACGGCCTGTGGAAGAGAACGCGCGAACCATGCGTCGCCGGCGTGGGTCTCCAGCGTGGCCGCGTCGGCCACGATGACGCCGCGCGGGAAGAGCGCCGTCAGGGCGCGAATCCAGGGAGCGGGCGGCTTCTTCATGTCATCACCAACTTGCCGTCAAATTGGCGATCCGTCGACTGCGCGAGAAGCCGTTTTGCTCAGGCCGCGCCGCCGAGGACGTCCGGCTTTTCGCTGGTGCCGTTCAGCTTCTTCAGCGTGGCCGTCTCGATCTTTTTATAAAGTTCGCGGTTCTGCTTCAGTTCCGTCTTCGCCGCGTCGCGACCCTGGGCAACCTGCACGCCCTCGAAGTAGAGCCACGCGCCCTTCTTCTCGATCACGCTCAGCTCGACGCCCAGGTCAATCAGCGAGCCTTCGCGCGAGATGCCCTCGTTGTACATGATGTCGAACTCGGCCTCGCGGAACGGGGGCGCAACCTTGTTCTTCACGATCTTGACCTTCGTCCGGTTGCCGAGCACCTGGCCGTCGGGGGTCTTGATCGCCGCGATGCGCCGGATGTCCACGCGCACCGAGGAATAAAACTTCAGCGCGCGACCGCCGGGCGTCGTCTCGGGATTGCCGAACATGACGCCGATCTTCTCGCGGATCTGGTTGGTGAAAATGGCGACCGTCTTGGCCTTACTAATAAAAGATGTGAGTTTGCGCATGGCCTGGCTCATCAGCCGCGCCTGCGCGCCCACTGTGGCGTCGCCCATTTGCCCCTCGAGTTCCGCGCGCGTGATCAGCGCGGCGACCGAATCGAGCACCACGACGTCGATCGCGTTGGACTTGATTAGCGTCTCGGCGATGGTCAGCGCTTCCTCGCCCGAATTGGGCTGTGAGACGAGCAGTTCGTTCATGTTCACTCCCAGCTTGCGTGCGTAGGAGGGGTCCAGCGCGTGCTCCACGTCGATGAAGGCCGCCACCCCGCCGAGGGCCTGCGCCTGCGCGATCACCGTCAGCGTCAGCGTCGTCTTGCCCGACGATTCGGGACCGAAAATCTCGATGATGCGCCCGCGCGGAAATCCACCCACGCCCAGCGCCTGGTCGATCGCAATCGACCCGGTCGGAATCACCTCAACGCCCACCTTCGAGGCCTCGTCACCCAGCCGCATGATCGAGCCATCGCCGTATTCCTTGGCAATGGCCTGCAGCGCCAGTTCCAGGTTCTTGTCGCGCGTGGCGCTCGCCTTGTCGGCCTTGGAGTCGGTTTTCGGTTCGGGTGCTTTCGCTTCGGTTTTTGCGGCCATAGAAAGGGAGATTAGGGGGTTATTATACAAATGAACAGCAAAATCTACTGTTCCATTTTGTGTGATACCAGCCCGCTCCTGTATGTCGAGTAGTGGATCACTGTTTCGCCGCTCATTCAAGGCGGGTATATCCGGATACACTTGGCCGAAGGGGGAAACGAAGGCTCAGGAAAGCGGCGTTTTGACACCGCGCGCGTATCATGGCGTTTAAACTTGAAGAATCCCTGCAGTCCCTCAACGAGCTCATGAAGCTAATCTCCACCCTCTATAACTTCTATCGATGGATACGGCAGCTTCGCAGTTCGGAGAAAAAAAACTCCGCTCAAACGGTAAAACCAAAACGCGGGCTAAACTCCCTGCGCAAAAAACATCCCAATCCGCTCGACCATGAATTCCAGCATCTCGCTGGTGAGGCCGGGATAGACGCCGAGGAAGAGCGTCTGGGTCATGATCGTGTCGGTGCCGGTGAGCTCGCCGTGGATGCGGCGCGGGATGTCGCGGAAGCCGGGCTGCTTGAGCACGTTGCCGGCGAAGACGAGTCGCGTTTCGATCTTCGCCTCCTCCAGCCACGCAATGAATTTCCGGCGATCGATGTGCGGCTTGAGCGTGATGGGAAAGCAGAACCACGACGGGTCGGCCTTGGCGGGGACCTCCGGCAGGATGAGGTGCTCCTCGAAGGCGCGCAGCCGCTCCAGCAGGAATGCCGCGTTCCGGCGACGCGCGGCGATGAAACCCGGCAGCTTGCGAAATTGCGCGCAGCCGATGGCCGCCTGCATTTCGCTGACCTTCAGGTTATAGCCGAGGTTCGAGTAGATATACTTGTGGTCGTAGCCGAACGGCAGGTCGCCGAGCTGCCAGCCGAAGCGCTTGCCGCAGGTGTCGCTGACGCCGGGATCGCACCAGCAGTCGCGCCCCCAGTCGCGCACGGACAGGCAGGTCTTGCGCAGGCCGGTGTCGTTGACGATGACCATGCCGCCCTCGCCCATCGTCATGTGGTGCGCGGGATAGAACGAGATGGAGGACATCGCGCCGAACGTGCCGACGAGCTTGCCGTCCCACGTCGAGCCGAGCGCGTCGCAGCCGTCCTCCAGCAGCCAGAGATTGTGCTTCTTCGCCAGCGCGGTGAGCAGGTCCAGATCGCAGGGGATGCCGACGGTGTGCGGGACGAAAATCGCGCGCGTCTTCGGGCCGATGGCGGCCTCGACCTGCCCCGCGTCGATGTCGTAGCGGCCCGGCTGGCAATCGACGAAGACGGGGATGAGCCCGTTCTGCACGAGCGGCGTGAGCGTGGTGGGAAACGTGACCGCAGGCGTGATGACCTCGTCGCCCGGGCGCAGGCCGTTCTCGATTTGCGCGCTGAGCAGCGTGGCCACCATGAGCAGGTTGGCCGAGGAGCCGGAGTTGACGAGGTAGGCGGCCTTCGCGCCGAAATAGCCGCGCATCTCGCGCTCGAACTCCTGCGCGAACGGCCCGGCGGTGAGCCAGAATTGCAGCACGCTGTCGACGCCGCGCTGGAGCTCGTCGGCATCGAAGACGCGGCCGGCATAGGGGATTTTCGTTTCGCCCGGGACGAACTTTTTCGGCGCGTGGGCGAGGGCGTGATAACGCTCGACCAGGCGCAGGATTTCCTCGCGAAGTTCCGGCGCAGATTCCATGCGGAGTCATTCTAGATCAGTCATCCTGAGCGTGTCGAAGGATCAGTTCGGTTGTCCTTCCCGAAACAAAACTGATCCTTCGACAAGCTCAGGATAACCACAAAAGGAGCGCCTTTGCAGAAGCCACGGAATCGGCATCCCCATCCGCGGAATCGACAAGCCCGCCGCGAACGCCGATAAAAAGCGGGTGAAGTTCTCCGCCCTGCCCCCGGCCTATGCGGGACGCCGCGTGCTCGTCACCGGCCACACGGGGTTCAAGGGCTCGTGGCTGTGCGAATGGCTGCTCTCGCTGGGCGCGGAGGTGCATGGCGTGGCGCTGGCGCCCGAGGAGCCGTCGCTTTTTAACGCGCTTGGCTTGGAACGGCGCATGCGGCATCGCATCCTGGATATCCGCGACGCGGCGGCGTTGCGCGAGCACGTGACCGCGCTGCGGCCCGAGTTCATTTTTCATCTCGCCGCGCAGCCGCTGGTGCGGCTTTCCTACGCCGAGCCGATCACGACGTTCGCCACGAATGTGCAGGGCACGGCGCATCTGCTCGAGGCGGTACGCGCAGGTGATTTTCCCTGCACCGTCGTGGTGGTCACGAGCGACAAATGCTACGCCAACGACGGCCGGCCCCGTGCCTTCCGCGAGAGCGATCCGCTGGGCGGGCACGATCCCTACAGCGCGAGCAAGGCGGGGGCGGAAATCGTCACGGCCTCGTATCGCGATTCGTTTTTCTCGCACGACACGCGGGTGGCGCTGGCCTCCGCGCGCGCGGGCAACGTCATCGGCGGTGGCGACTGGGCGGCGGACCGCATCGTGCCGGACGCAGTCCGCGCGCTGGCCGCGGATCGGCCCGTTCCGGTGCGTAATCCCGCGTTCACGCGGCCGTGGCAGCATGTGCTGGAGCCGCTCGGCGGTTATCTCGTGCTGGGCGCGAAGCTGGAGGCGGCGCGGCATTCGGGCGATCCCGCCGGACTCGCGGCCCTGGCGGGCGCGTTTAATTTCGGGCCCGAACCGGCGGCCAACCGCACCGTGCGCGAGTTGGTGGAGGAAATCCTCGCCCACTGGCCCGGCGAGTGGGAGCAGGCGGCGCAGGAAGCGCATCTGCCCGAAGCACCGCTGCTGAGCCTGGATATTTCCAAGGCCGACGAAGTGCTCGACTGGCAGCCGCGCTGGAATTTTGCACAGACGGTGATGGAGACCGCGGCGTGGTATCGCGGCGTTCACCAAGGCGGCGATGCGGTGGCGCTGACGCGCGGGCAGATTGCGGATTACGTGCGTTAGTTTGTTCTAAATCTCGTCAGTTATGCGCGCGGTGGACATCCATCGAGGGAATGATTAGAGGTCCTTCGACTTCGCTCAGGATGACAGATTTGAATAACGCGCTTTCGCGCGACTGACTCCGTCGCCCGGAGGTCGACGGCTACCGGCCGAACCGATTCTCAGAGATTCTTCAGCACATCCAGCGTCAGGCGCAGGCCGAACGCGGTCGCGCCGCCTTCGAGATGCGCGGGCGGCTTGGTTGTCCAGGCCGTGCCGGCAATGTCGAGGTGCACGAATGGCACGTCCTCCGCCCATAGCTTGACGAAGCTCGCGCTGGAGCACGCGCTGCCTTCGCGGAACGAGGTGTTCTTCGCCGTGGCGATTTCGGAGAGCACGTTTTCGCGGAACTCGTCATCGATCGGCATGGGCCAGACGAGCTCGCCCGTTTTCTTGCCGGCCGCGACGAACGCGTCGCGCCATTTTTCCTCGCTGGTAAAGAGTCCTGCGCGGCGATGGCCCAGCGCCATGATGACCGCGCCGGTGAGCGTCGAGTATTCCAGGATGGCGGACGGCTTGTAGGTCAGCCGCGCGTGCGCGATCGCGTCGGCGAGGATGATGCGGCCCTCCGCGTCGGTGTTAAGCACCTCGATCGTCTTGCCATCGCGCGTGGTGATGATGTCGCCGGGGCGGTAGGCGTCGGGCCCGGGCAGATTTTCCGCGGAGGGGATGAGGCCGACGAGATTGATCGGCAATTTGAGATCGGCCGCGGCGCACATCATACCGAGCACGGCGAGGCCGCCCATCTTGTCCCACTTCATTTCGTCCATGGCGGCGCCGGGCTTGATCGAGATGCCGCCGCTATCGAACGTGACGGCCTTGCCCACGAGCGCGATGGGCGCGTGGCCTTTTGCGCCGCCGCGATATTCCAGCACGATGAGCCGCGGTGGATGGACCGAGCCCTGGCCCACGGCGAGGATGCCGCCGAATTTGTCGCGCTTGAGCTGGTGCTCGTTCCAGACCTTGAGCGTGAGCTTGCGGTCGCGCACGAGTTCGCGCGCCTTCTCGGCGAGGATCGCGGGCGTGAAGAGGTTACCCGGCAGATTGCCGAGATCGCGCACGGTATTGCAGAGCGTGGCGACGATCTCCGCCTCGCGCACCTGCGCCCGCGCGGCGATGGTCTCATTCTCACGGACGATGACCTGCAGCCGCTGCAAAATGGTGTGCGTTTTCTTGCTCGGGTCCTTGCCGAAGCCGACGAACTTGTAGCTGGCGAGGATGGCGCCCTCGACCGCCGCGCCGGCATGTTCCGCGTGATCGCCGAGTTCCAGCGCGATGTCGGTCGCACCGAGCTTAAGCAGGTGCTTGATCGCCGCGCCTGCCGCACGGCGGATGATGTCGGACTCGATCTTGGCCTTCTCGCCCAGGCCGACGAGGAGCGTGCGCTGATGTTTGTCGCGCAGCAGGACGAAGCTGGACGCCGCGCCATTAAATTCCTCCTTCGGCACGCCCGCCGGTTGCGGCGATCCCTTGATCTGGAAGCGAACGAGATCGGGCGAACCTTGCGCGGTGGAGCGGACGTCGATTTTGGCCGTGGGCATGGAACCTCATTCTGTTCAGAACCGAGCGGGCGACAAGCTCAGGATGATGTCGATCGTCGGAGTGAGAAGCCGGAAGCGGCTCAGTGGTAGCCGTCGACCTCCGGGCGACGGACGAATCACCCCGGCGGTGGCTGCCAAAAATAGGGCCACTCCTTGGAATCGGCCACCAGTCCCGCACGGACCGGGTTATTGATCAGGTACTGGCCCTTTTGATCGAGGCTTTCTTCCTTCCTCAAGCGATGTTCGAAGAAGTTTTCCTGCCAGACAATGCCGCAATTGCGGGCAATCCATCTTTTCCAGTCACCTATGACTTTTGCGTAAAACTCCATTTCGCGAAAACTGAGAAGCAAATGCACATGGTCCGGCATGAGCACGGCCAAGTCGCAATACCAGCGATCTTTTTCATGGTAAAACTGAATGGACTGCAGAATTTCCTGTGCTGCATCGCCACAGAGTGGGTTGCCGCCACGTTTCTGTGCACAGATCGTGATGAAATAAACGGGAGCGTCCACCCATTCGGGCGAACGATGCTCCAGGTTCGAGAATTGGACGCGCATATTTGGACATGCCGTGACCAGAGTCCGTCGCCCGGAGGTCGACGGCTACCACTGACGCAGCGACGCCTAATGCCCGGCGTGCGCCACGGGTGGGGCCAGGCCCACGATCTCGCGATAATCGGCCGGCAGCAGCGTCTCCACGTTCACGCCGCGGAATTCGTAGAGCCGGTGGATCGTTTCCTCGAGCAGATTGTTCGGGCACGAGGCGCCGGCGGTGATGCCGACGACGACGTTGCCCTCGGGCAGCCAGTTCTCGGTGATCTTTT